>Ga0315282_10000901_pt1 | contig 58254 bp, 40 predicted proteins | sample YL17G07_20_MG_FD_203693 | JGI IMG/M metagenome (GOLD analysis project Ga0315282, IMG submission 203693) | Sediment microbial communities from Yellowstone Lake, YNP, Wyoming, USA - YL17G07_20 | ecosystem: Environmental > Aquatic > Freshwater > Lake > Sediment | place: USA: Wyoming | collected...
GGCAGCGATTCGTCGGGCGGTACGTCGCATGCGGCGTCGCCCCCGGCTGATCCGGTCGTTTTTCAGGCGTCCAAGAGGTCTTTCTTTTGTCGGAACATCAATCTATTAATGCAGATGTCCCTAGTTATGAAGATATTGACGGCGACGGAAAAAAAGAAATCCTATGCAATGAAGCGGTCGAATACAAATATTTCCCCTTCCCCACGCTATATAGATGGAACGGGAATACCCTTGTGGAAGTAACACTTGAGAGGACTTCTTTCCTGGTCAAGTATTACAGCGGAATACAGGATCGAGCCAAGCGGAATAAAATCGACGGCTTCATGTCAGCAATGCTTGAAACCTACCCAAAGGAGAGGAGACAGTGGATGGGCGGCTCGATATATCCGCGGGCACAAGCGTATCGCGCTTTCTGGGAAGAGTTCATAAAGCCGATCGGCAACAATCAGGGCGGCAGTAATTAGCGCAAGGACAGGAACAGGCTGATCCTTGTGGTGGAGTTCTGATGGGGATTCGGGCGTTGAGCTCCGGTCCCCCGCCGGGAGGAAGTCCTTCGCGTAGCGCGCTTCGGACACTAATGAGCCTCGCATATATCAGTGACATCCCAACCCATTCCCCATAACACTTGTTGCGTCACTGTATTCGGCGAACCTCATTAATGAGCCTCGCATATATCAGTGACATCCCAATCCATTCCCCATAACACTTGTTGCGTCACTGTATTCGGCGAACCTCATTAGGTGACCTGCACCACCAGTCTGGAGGCTGGCTTTTAAAAGGAATTAGACAACGCTCCTGGATACGATAAAATACATAAAGGTGTCCCCGTAGCTCATTTGGAAGAGCGGCGGTTTCCTAAACCGTAATGGGAGTGGCGGAAAAGATGCAATTAAAGGGGCGTTCATCCCGAGGGCTCTTTGCTGGCGTGTCTGCATTTCAAATAAGAGGCCGGTAGGGGGGGCCAGATTTTACTCTCGCCCGAGTAATCTGTATAAGTTAGAATGTTGCAAGGGTCCCCGTAGCTCATTTGGAAGAGCGGCGGTTTCCTAAACCGTGAGGGGAAATTGGGGAAGCAGTAAGGGAAGAAGTGGGCGGCATTTGGTGGTTTTCTCATGTAGTGAGTTGGTGGGGTAGAATGTTGCAGGTGTCCCCGTAGCTCATTTGGAAGAGCGGCGGTTTCCTAAACCGTAGGCAGTGGGTTCGAACCCCGCCGGGGACGGGAATCATGCCCATACTGGAATTCAAGTGCGGAAAGTGCGGTGAGCCGTTTGAGTGGCTCCAGCTTTCATCCCGGGAGCAGCCCGCCTGTCCCAAGTGCGGCAGCAAGGAGGCCGAGCGCCAGCTCTCGGTTTTCGCTGTGGGCGCGCCTTCCCGGGCCAAGCCGGCCCTTTCCTGCGCGTGCGGCGAGGATGGCGTGTGCCCGGCGGGAACACCTCCCCCGGGATGCGCGGGGTGCGCGCAATCATGACAGGTTTGCCGGGTATGGCCCACTTCATGTTCAGTTCCCCGTTTTGGGGGGAGGCAGGCCGCCCGAAGCTTCAGAGTATTCCGCAAGGGGTGAGTGGGCGCAGCCCCCGCCCCGCAGGGGCGAGGGCGGCTGCATCGCGAATTCAGTTCGCGATGCAGCCGGGCGGCCGTTGGAAGGGGGGCGAAGCCCCCCTCCAAGGATCCAGATGAGCCTTCCCAACCTGCTGACTTTCCTGCGCATCCTGGTTGTCCCGGTCTTCGCCACGGCTTACCTTTACGGGGAACGGTATCTAGCCATCGGGCTTTTCCTGGCCGCGGCGATAACGGATGTCCTTGATGGATTCATAGCCCGGCTGAGCAAGAAAGAGACCAAGCTGGGCATACTGCTGGACCCTCTCGCGGACAAGCTGCTGCTCCTTTCCGCATTTGGCCTGTTGGCTTACCGGGGCATGGTGCCCTTCTGGGCCCTCGTTATCGTCCTGTCAAAGGAGGTCGTGGTGATAGGCGGCTGGCTGCTCCGCAACATCATCACTCACCGCTCCACGGCCATCCCGTCGTTCCTCGGCAAGGCCGCCACCGCGGGGCAGGTGGCCGCCGTGGCGGCCTTCCTGACCGGCGACCTGATTGCGCCAGTTGGGGCAGCCTCCTTCTGGATTCTCGTGGTCACCATGGCGCTTACGGCGCTCGCCGGGGTGAGCTACCTCTACCGTGGTTTCCGGGAGCTTGGCTAGCAATGTCGGGCGCCGGAACCTTTCGCGGACCGCTCAGCGCATTGGCCCAGTAGCGCTTCGCTGCGAACCTGACTTGCCATCCGTAGGCATCCTCCGTCGCACGCGCGTCCCGGAGAACGCCGGCTCCGGCGCTGCCGCGGCAATGCCGCTCCACGCCTCCGCCAGCCGGTCCGCGCGGCGACTACGGAATGTCAGGTTCAGCTCCGCTCAAGGTCCGGCGCCCTCTTGTGGGTTTGGGGAAGATGAATAGCGGCGAGCCGGAAAAGGCTGAAAACGCCCCGGCGGATTCAATAGTCTACCCCGGAATATTCCTGGCGGTTTGGGCCGCCGGGCTCCTGACCCTCGCGCCGGGCTGTCCGCACGGCGATTCCGGAGAGACGGCTGCCGTCGCGTTCAACCTGGGGATAGCGCACCCGCCCGGTTATCCCTTCCCGACCCTGCTCGGATTCCTGTTTGCGCGGTTCCTGCCGGCCGGGACGGTGGCTTGGCGGGTGAGCCTCCTGGCGCTCGCTTCATCCGCGCTGGCCGCCGTGTTCGGTGCGGCCATCCTGCGCGAACGGCTGCCGAAACTCACGCGCCTGCCCCTGTTCCTGTTGGGAGCGTCCGCGGGGCTTTCGCTGGAGATGTGGAACCAGGCGACCACCCCTAAGGGCTCCGTTTACACGGTCACGGTGGCGCTCCTCGCGGGAATGGCATGGTGCCTCGCGCGGGGCCCCTCCGCGCGGAGGCTGGCCTTGCTCGGCCTTTTGATTGGCCTGGCGGCCGGCGGGCACTACATGGTGATTGTCCCCTTCCTCCCCTTCCTGGGCGCGGCGCTGCTTTGGTCGTGGCGGGGCAGGGAAGGGGCGGTTCGCGCCTTCGCCGCGGCGGCCGCCGTGGCAGTGCTCGGCGCTTCGCTGTACCTGTTCCTTCCCCTGCGGGCGCCCTCGGCGCACCCCGCCCTGCGCTGGGCCCAGCCGGTGAACTGGGGCAGGTTCTCGTGGCTGGTGTTCCGCCGGCAATACATGACCATAGAGAAACAGCCGCGCGGCGGAGTGGGCTGGATCCAGGCGCGGCGGCAGTTTGCCCGGCTGGCGTCCGGCTATTCCGCGGCCGGTCCGCTTCTTGCGCTGGCCGGGCTGGCGTTTGCCATGCGCAAACGCGAGTGGTGGCTCGTCGCGCTGGGTGCGGGGGCGCTGACCGAGGGGGCGGCCGCGGCCTTCTACCCGAAACTGGAGGCTGATGCGCTCTGGGTGGCGGACGGCTATTTCTCTCCCGCTTTCTGGACGGCGGGCCTGCTGGCCGTGGTCGGACTGGCGGAACTGGCGTCCGCCCTTCGGCGCGCCCCGGAATGGGGGAAAGGTTTGCCGGGCCGCGCTGCCACCATCGCCGCCGTGGCCTGGCTGGCGTGGACTTGCTGGCGCGGGGGGGAAATGAACGGGAAAAGCCGAAACTACTTCGCGCACGACTCGCAGGTCAACATGCTCGCATTGGCTCCCCCGAACGCCCTGCTGTTCGCGGAGGGCGACGCCTACATCGCCCCCCTGTTATACGGAATGTATGTAGACGGCGACCGGCCGGACATCCGGGTGGTCATTCCCATATTCCTGTATTTCAATTGGGGCCTGCGGGAATTGTCGGAGCAGTACCCCGACCTCGCAATAAGGAATTCCTCGCCCTGGGGGCACGTTTGGCAGGAGGCGAAGGACCTGATGGAGGACAACCGCCGCCGGCCTTTCCTGTATTCCCTCACAACCTCGACGGGCTGGCCATTCACTCCCGTCGCCGTTCCCTGCGGGCTGGCCTACCGGCTTTATGTCCGTTCCGGCGACGCCACTAATCCCGCCATTGAGGGCGCCATGATGCGCTGGCGCCTGCGGAACACCATGAATGGGACGCTGGAGGCGGAGCCTTTTGACCGGGTGGTGCGGGAAAACTACATCCAGGCCTACTTCCTGCGCGCCATTTTCCGGCACGTGCGCGGGGAGGACGGTACGGCGCTGGCGCTATTCGAGCGCGGCCGCCGGCTGGGTTCGCCGGAGTCGGCGCTCAATTCGGGCCTCATCTACTACGGGCGGGGCGATCTCGCCAGCGCCGCGAAATGCTGGGAACAGGCCCGGAAGTGGGCCCCGACCCGGCCCGAGCCATGGGCGAACCTCGGGCTGGTGGCCACCCAACAGGGGCGGTTTGACGAGGCCATCGAGCTGGGCGAAAAGGCCGTCCAGCTGAAGCCGGACTTCGCCAAGGCCTACGAGGTCATGGCGAACGCCTGGTACCGGAAGGGCGACCTGCCCCAGGCGCTGGAATGCCTGAAGAAGGCCATCCAGGCGGCGCCGAACGACCCGAACCTGCGGAAACTCGGTGCCGCCCTGCTGCGCAGGCTTCAAAAGGGGGGCTGAAGGTCCGTAGGATTTCTCGCGGGTCCTGCCCTCAACCGTTGCCGCCCCCTCACCCTCTTTGCCAGCAAGCACTTCCAGCCATCCCTCTCCCCCATTGGGGGAGAGGGATAAGCGGAGGGATGGGAATAAGAGGGTGAGGGGGCTGGGGTAGGGCCTGAACCTACTTACGACTGAGCTTGGACAGCAGCGCGCGGCCCCCCGGGAAGGTTGGATTCCTCGCCAGGAGCTCCTCAAGCCACTTGCGGGCTTCGGCGGGCCGCCTCAGGTCGGCAAGCGACTGGGCCAGCCCGAAACGCGCGTCCGGAATGCGCATTTCCGGGTCGTAGCGGATGCACTTCAGGAAGGGCTCGACGGAATCAGCCGGACGGCGCTGGATCCTGCGCGCCGAGCCCAGGTAGAACCAGGTAACCGGCTCCTTCGAGTTGAGCCACGCCGAACTTTCCAGGTCCTTCACCGCCAGGTCCATTATTTTCGTCGCCAGCGCTTCATCCTTCGGCTGGACCTTCGAGGCGATGGCCATCCCCGCCAGCCCGCGGGCCTGGTGCCCCTCCGGGAAGTCGGGGAACACCGCGATGGCTTTGCTGTAGTCGTCCGCGGCGCCCTGGTAGTCCTCCAGGCCCTGTTTCGCCTTGCCGCTGTAGTAATTGATGAGGATGGCGTCGGTATGGACGGGGCGCAGGCGGCGGGCCCGGTCCAGGAGTGACAGCGCCTCCCGGGGCTGGTTGGCCAGCAGAATGCGATGCCCGAATTTCAGGTAGGAGGTCGCCACCAGCTTTGCGCCGGCGCGCTCGGACAGCCAGAGCACCGCCAGAAGCACGCAGGCGGCAACCACGGGGGATTTGGGCAGGGGGAGAAGGCGTGGCTTCAAGGCAGTCAGGGGAAGCAGGATGGCCGCTACGCAACAGAACATCAGGTGCGCGTTGGGAACGACCTTCAGCGGGAAGTTCATCAGGCTGTTGACGTAGAAGGAGAAGGCCGCGGACAGCAGGCCGATGCCCAGCCACCGGTCGAACTGGCGCTCCGGCGGCATCCTGCCCACGGCGGAAAGCCCGGCGATGAGCAGGGCTACCATGGCCCAGAGATACAGGCCCAGGCCGATTGGGCCTATCTCGGCGAAAAGGTGTACATAGTCGTTGTGGGCGTAGAGTTCGAGGTGCGGGCTTACCGATTCGGCGGCCCGCGGCCAGACCCGGTTCCAGATGTCCTGTGCGGTTGCCTGCGCCCCGGCCCCGGAGAGGTGAAACGCCCCGATGCCGCTGCCGGTCAGCGGGGCCGAGCGGCCCATGAGGAACCCGGAATACCAGTAGAAGAGCCGTATCTGGAGGTCGGCGGCCCGCACCGGATCGCGTGCAATTTGGATGAAGCGGTCGACGAGGTGCCGGCCCGGGGGCGCGGCGTAAAGGATTGTGGCGAGGACAGCAGTCAGGATTGCCATTCGGCGGATTGTTTGTCCCAATGAATGCCGAAGGATATAGCGGTCGGCCAGCCAGATGACCGCGTAAAGGCCGGTGACGAAGCCGATGAGCGCCCCGCGCGCCTGGGCGTAGAGCATGCTGGGAAGGGCGAGCAGAAGGCAGAGCACAATGAGCGCGGAAGCCAGGGTGCGGCGGCCCCAGGTGGCGAAGAGGAGCGATCCCATTATGGGGATGAGGAAGGAACTCTGGGCGGCCAGGAAGTCCGGGTTGCCCATGGTGGCGTAAACCCTCTTTTCCCCGAAGGAGGTCCACTGTATCCAGTCCACGCCGCAATACTGGAGCAGGCCGTAGAAGGTTACCAGCGACCAGGACGCGAACATCATCGAAAGGAGGGCGCCCTTCGGGATTGCGCAGGATTCGAAGGCCCACAGGAGGGTGACGAAGCATGCCAGCTCCCAGATGCGCTCGAGGCTGGCCACGGGCAGCGGGGTCCTCATCATGGAGAGCAGGCACATGCCCAGGAACAGGAGGGCGACGGGGATGGAGCGAGCCCGCACGGGTTCGCGACGCAGGAGAAGGAGCAGTACCGCCCCCATTCCGAATATTTTCAGCGCCATCGACTTGGCGAGCTCGAAGACCTCGTAGGCGTCGAGGTAAAAGACCAGCGGGATGAGGAAGGCCGCCGTCAGGACGGCAAGCCGCAGTCCGAGGTCGATGAGTCTCCGGGAGGAACCCATGATTCCGATTCCGTTATAATACTTTAAGAACCATGCGGGCCGCCATCCTCTATCCCCCTATTCTCCACGAGGGCCGGGTTCCCATCCTGAGCCAGAGCAGGATATTTTCGTTCACCCATTCGCGCGAGATACGCATATATCCGCTGGTCATGGCGCAAGCGGCTACCATGCTGAAAAAGGCCGGCTGCGAGGTCGCCTGGATGGACGGCATTTCGGCGGGGAAATCACCGAAGGCGTTCGACGCCGCGCTGGGGGAGTTCAACCCGGACCTGGCGGTTCTCGAGACAAAGGTGACCATGCTTCGCGCCCACTGGAAATACGTGGACGGATTGAAAACAAGGTTCCCCGGGCTGAAGGTTGTCGTGGTGGGCGACCATGTCTCCTTTTTCCCGGAGGAAACGATGAAATCCTGCCAGGCTGACTTCGTGGCGACGGGGGGGGATTACGACGTGGCAATCGCGGGGCTGGCCGGGCATCTCGCGGGCAAGTCGCCGTTCCCCGCGGGGGTATGGCGCCGCGACGAGGGTGGCAAGCCAGTCCCGGGGGGGGCGCATGCCTTCGCTTCCGATATCAACGCCCTGCCCTGGCCTGACCGTGACCTTACCCGGTGGGGGCAGTACGGGGAAGCCTACCTACACCGGCCGGTGGCCTACATCCTCTCGGGGAGGGGGTGCGGGGCGGTAAGGCGGCCGGGGATGTGCACCTTCTGCATATGGCAATACGCGTTCTGGGACAAGAAGGCGCGGCTGCGGGACCCCCATGACACCGCCCGGGAGGTGAAGCACCTCGTGGACAATTACCGGGTGCGCGAGGTATTCGACGACAACGAGGCGGGGGCGATGTGGGACATCGAATGGCTGAGGGCCTTCACCGAAGAGCTCGAGAAGCTGGGGGTGGCCGGGAAGGTGCACATTTCCTCGAACTGCCGGGCGGACAGCCTTACGCCGGAGGCCTGCGCGCTGATGAGGCGCGCCGGCTACCGGCTCCTCAAGATCGGGCTGGAGTCCGGGAACGACGAGACCCTTAAACGGCTGGCCAAGGATGAAACGGTAGAGGAGATATCGCGAGGGGTCAAGGCCGCCAAGGACCATGGGTTTTCCGTGATGATCACCGTAATGACCGGATTTCCATGGGAAACCGAGAAGATGGCGGAACAGTCATGGAGAGTGGCGAAGGAACTACTCCTCTACAAGGCAAAAAGGGGGGATTGCCTGGAAGCCAACGTCATCATCCCGTATCCCGGGACGCCGCTTCACAAGTATATGCTCGACAACGGATGGTTCACCATCAATCCGGACGACTACGAACAGTATGGAATGTCCCGTCCCATCGTGAAATACCAGGCCGACCCCGTGAAATGGTGCAATCGCCTGTGGAAGCTTCACCACCACCCGCTTTTCCTCCTGCGTTCCGCGCTTTCGGTGCGCTCGCTGGAGGATTTGGGGCTGGGTTGGCGCGGCATCCGTTCGCTCTTCGGGCATGAACGCGATTACTCGGGATAGCGAATAATACCGGAATCTATTCCCACTTAGGACCGGACAAGCGGGCGCAATGACCGGAAAATTTCCGAAAATACAGCAAATAGACCGAAATTCTCCTTAAAGACGCTGATTTATCCCCCTCTGGTTAAGTTGAAGCGCCAAATGCTAAAATAAAATCCCAACAGGGCGGAAAGAATAACGCGCTGTTAAATACAAAAGGAGGTATTGCGTGCAGGTAAAAGTATTGCCAGTTTCTCGATGGAAGGGTACCGAACAGAGCCTCATACTTTTCATGGCTGAGGCCCAACCCCGCCCGATGGGCTGGGCGGGCTCAGACACCGTCCTGAAGAACCTTATGGCGGCCGCCAAGGAAGAAGGTTTCCTGGGAAAGCCTAAGCAGGTGCTGGTCCTTCATCCGGACGGCGGCAATCCCGCCCGCCGGGTGTTCCTGGCGGGAGTCGGAAGCCTCCAGGGTCTTAACGAGGACGCCTTCCGGCGCGCCGCCGGGCTGGCCTGCAAGGCCGCCGCGGCCAGTTCGGTCCGCGGTATCACCGTGCAATTCCCCGAGCGGGGGGATGCGGCGAAAATCCGCCGGACCGCCCAGGCCATCGTGGAAGGGGCGGAATTGTCCCAATACCGCTATACGGAATACCGGACGGCTTCGGCCGACGACGGAGGCAAGCCCATCGAGCACCTGGTGCTGCTCCACGGGGACGAGGTCCACGCGAGCGACCTGGAGGCGGGGGCGCAAGCCGGCGACGCCGTTTCCCGGGCCGTAATGCTGGCCCGCGACCTGGTAAACGAGCCCCCGAGCGCCCTTTCGCCCCTCAAGTTGTCGGAGCGGGCAAGGAAGCTGGGCCCGCGGGTCAGGGTCAAGGTGCTGGACAGCAAGACGGCCGAGCGCATGGGCATGGGCGGGCTGTCCGGGGTGGGCCGCGGAAGCCACAATCCGCCGGTATTCATCCACCTGCGCTATCAGGGAAGCAAGCCCAAGGCGAAGGTCGCCCTGGTCGGGAAGGGGGTCACCTTCGATTCGGGTGGCCTGTCGTTGAAGCCCAGCGAACAGATGGAGTCGATGAAGTGCGACATGGCGGGTGCGGCGGCGGTCCTTGGCGTCATCCACGGGGCCGAGCAGTTGAAATTGTCGGTCGCCATCGACGGATACATCCCGGCGGTGGAGAACATGCCGGGCGGCGGGGCGATAAAGCCGGGCGACGTCCTGAAAATGCTGAACGGGAAGACCGTGGAGGTGCTCAACACCGACGCGGAGGGCCGCCTGATCCTGGCGGATGCGCTGGCGTATGCCTCGCGCGAAAAGCCGGACCACCTGGTGGACATCGCCACCCTGACCGGGGCCTGCGTCATCGCGCTGGGCACCCGGGTGACCGGACTGATGGGGACGGACCAGGACCTGGTTAAAGCGCTTGTCGCGGCGGGAGACGCCGCGGGCGAGCCCCTGTGGCAGCTGCCGCTGGTGAAGGATTACCGGGAACAGCTGAAGAGCCGGGTGGCCGACCTCAGGAACATCGGGGCGAAGCGCGAGGCGGGGGCAATCATCGGCGGGCTGTTCCTGCAGGAATTCTCCGGCGTCCCCTCGTGGGCGCACCTGGACATCGCCGGAACCGCCTGGGCCGACAAGGAATTGCCAATCTGCCCGGCGGGGGGGACGGGGGCACCGGTCCGGGCGCTTCTGGCATGGCTGACCGGCCTGGCCCAAGGCGGCTCATCCGCGCATTAACAGGTCGGATGCGGGGCCTGTGGGTGACGTGTCCCGCAAGGTAAAATTAGTCGTGCCCTTCGGGTGGCTTTTCCTTGCGGGAGCGCTGGCATCGGCGGCAACAGTCCAGGAAACACGCACCCTTGCGGGCGCGGCTCTGACCCCCGTCCAGCCTTCCGCCACCGTTGCGGCGGACATCCAGCGCCCGCCGCCCGAGGCGCTGCCTCCGCCCCCGGAGGCGGTGGTGGCGGTGGGCGGCGACGCCATCGTCACCATCTCGTGGCTTCCCTCTCCCCAGCAGGGCATCCTCGGTTACAACGTTTACAGGAGCACCAAGGCGGGAATGTATGGCACGGTCCCGCTGAACCGCGCCCTCATCCGCGGAACGGAATTCACCGACAGCGACGCGAACTCCACCATGGCTCCCGCCAACCGCCAGCTCTACTTCTACGTCGTCAGGGCGGTGGACACGCAGGGACGCTTGAGCGTCCCCTCCGAGGAGGCCAAGGCCACGCCGGAGGGCGCCCCCGTCATCAGCGAGGTGCCTCGCGTCGCCTGGGAGGGGATGGGCGAGAGCCAGCTCGCCGTTTCAGGCCGCAAGGTGGTGTCGCTCGGATACACCGTGCGCGAACCCAAGTATGGCCCGGGGTCGTCCCAGCTCTCCGGGCCGCTCACCCAGCGGCCCGACATCCAGCAGCAGCTCCAGGTGCGCCTGTCCGGCACGGTCGGCAAGAAGATATCGGTTGACGTCGATTACGACGACACGGCGCCGGAGCAGACGCGCCAGCGCATATCCGTCGTATACACGGGGGAGCCCGAGGAGACCATCGAGCGGGCCGAGTTCGGCGACATCCGCCTCCAGCTTTCCGACACCGAATTCACCGGGTATGACAAGCAGTTGTTCGGGGTGCGCGTACAGGCCCAGCCCATCGAGCGCCTCCGCGTCACCGGCATCGCCACCCAGACGCAGGGGATCAACGCCAGCGAGCAGTTCGTGGGGAACAGCTCCCGCCAGCAGCCGGAGTTTTCCGACTCCTCCTACACAACCCTGAAGTACTTCTACATCACCAGGCCGGCGCAGACTTCGCCCGTTCCCATCGCCCCCCACCTGGGAATCAAGCCCGGAAGCGAGCAGGTATGGCTGGACGACGGGATAGCCACGAACAACACCATCAACACGCGCATGGTCGGCGGCTTTTCCTTTGACCTGCTGGCGCAGGGCGTGGACTACTCGATTGACTACGCCACCGGCATCATCAACTTCAACCGCTCCATCCCTGCCAGCGCCGCCATCGCGGTGGCGTTTGAATTCAACGACGGCACGAAGGTGCCTTTTCAGGGCGGGGACATCCGCAACGAATACGGCGTCATTGACCCGTCCGATCCGGCGAACCCGACGCCCCACCTGAAGTCGAACTGGGACATAACGACTTCCTACTGGGCGGAAACTACAACAGACCACCACCTAATTTATGACGGGGCGCATACCGGTGGCGGCGATGCGCACATGCTGACCAACAAGTATACAGTCGGATGGCGGAACATTGTTCCGAAGGATTTCGACCCGGAATTCACCATCCAGGTCCTGGATGCCAGCGGCCGCGAGGTTTCAGGCGTGATTATCCCTATTCTGGACTCGGACTTCTATGATTTCGGCATCCTGACCATCCGGGGCGCGTCCGGGCGGGGCGGACATCCCGACATCATCAGCCCAACCCCCGCCATGCTGGCGTGCCTTCCAGACCGGTCCGCGCCCGCATATTCGAATCCCAACGCCCTCTACCGCGACCCGCCGGCATCGGAACAGCCATTCGCCTGGGACCCGAACAACGTCTTCTACTGCGTGGGAAACGGCGCCTATTCATACGGAACGAATACCAACCATGTCGGCCGCTATACGATAAAGATTCGCCTGCTGACGCGACAGCTTTCCTACCGCCTCCGCAACATCAACATCGTCCGCGGGTCTGAAAAAATAACGATGGACGGGCGCGTCCTGCGCCGCGATGTGGACTACTTTATTGACTACGATTTCGGGCAGGTGACCTTCCTGCGGCCGGACCAGATACGCTACGACTCGCACATCCAGATCGACTACGAATACCTGCCGTTCGGAGGTCAGTTCCAGAGCTTCCTGTGGGGCGCCCGGGCCCAGTATGGGCTTTCCGACAAGGCATCCCTGGGCGCGACCTACCTTTCCAATAATTCGCAGAATCCCGCCGAAGTGCCGTCGCCGACGGCGGCGCCCAAATCGACCTCCATCGCCGGCGCGGACGGCCGGGTCTTCATGTCACGGCGGGACCTGTCCACTTTCACCCAGGTGCTTCCCGGGTTCGAAAAGGCCATCCTGCCGCTGGAAATGGAGCTGCGTGGCGAGGTGGCGCGTTCCGACATCAATCCGAACACCTTCAAGCAGTCGGGCGTTGACGAGGACGGCGTGGGAATGGTGGATTCCTTCGAGGGGGTCGACGACATCGTCGAGGCCGGGGTGGATTTAACCTCGTGGTTCCCGGCCAGCATTCCTGACGGGACCGGCTCGCTTTCGCGGGCCGGGACGCTGGCGTGGCACACCGCCGATGGCGGCCATGCCACCACCCTGGAGCGCCGGCTGGAACTGGCCTACAAGGACTTTGACTCCTCGAAGTGGGACGGCATCCGCTATGTGCTCTCGCCCATCGGGCTGGACATCAGCAACTACCAGTATGTCGAGATGTGGGTCCATGGCGACGGGAATCCCGTGGAGATGGCAGTGGACATCGGCGTCTTGAGCGAGGACAGCAACGGCAACGGGGCACTGGATACCGAGGACAAGAACGGCGATTTCACCCTGAATTCAGGCGAGGATGCCGGGATCAACGGTGACAACGCCGCCTACTGGGGCGGGTGCAACGGGTTCTGGAAAAGCTGGGCGGGGCCGGGTTGCGGCATGCTTAACACCGAGGATACAAACGGGAACGGCGTCCTTGACAAGTCCAGCAGTTACTTCGAATACAAGATGAAGGTTTGGTGGACGGGATGGAAATTCGTCAAGATACCGTTGAACCTTACCAGCAACAACAAAATCATCCAGGCGGAGACCGATACGCAGGGAGAGCGACTCGACGTGGACTTCACCCTGCACGGCAGCCCGCAAAAATCAGTGGTCCGGCACATGCGGATCTGGCTTGGAAACGCGGGCGGAAGCCTTTCGGGGGAGCTGTGGATAGAGCCCGTCGCGATAACGGGTAACCGCTGGCTTCTGCGCACCACGCCGGGCATTCCCGAGCTCGTGGACGCCTCCCGTTTCAACGTCAGCGCAATCAGCAAGGAGAAGTCGTCCGCATACACCCCCAGTTTCAAGTTCTTCACCATTAAGGAGACGGGCGACGAGAGGCTTGAGCAGTCATTGGAGCTGGATTACAAGGTGTGGGACGGGCTGGACGGTAACTACTTTGCGGCGCGCACCTTCGCTTCGCCGATGAGCCTGCTCGACTACAAGTGGATAAAGTTCGAGATAAACAAGTTCCGGGTTGTGAATTCGGGGGAGGTCCTGTTCCTGCGGGCCGGCGCGGATGACCTCAACTACTACCAGTACAACATTCCGTTGGACTCCATCGCCGCCGGCTGGCAGACCGTTACCGTGGATTTCCTTGACGAGCGCAACCGGGTGAAGGTGGGGAATCCCGCGCTGTCGAGCGTTCGGCAGTTCTCATTCGGGATAGTCCGTTACAACACCCAGCCTGCCGCCGCCATTCCGGAGGTAATCTGGATAAACGACCTCCGCCTGTCCGGTTCGAAGCACAAGACCGGCATCGCCCGCAAGGTGAACATCCGCCTCGCCACGCCCATGGGAGCCACCTTCACGGCGGACCCGAACCAGGAAATCATGCCGGCCAACGTCGGGGTGGCGCTGGACACGACCTACCGGGAACTCGACAACGACTTCCGGACGATAGACCAGCCGACCTATCTCCTTGACGACATGCACCGTCGGAGCGTGGTGAGCAACGCGCAGATAAGGCAGATCCCGAAGCTGCCAATCCAGGCGCAATTCCAGCGTGACGAGGCGTGGGTGGAGGCCCAGCACCTCGACGACCCGGCCTATTATTCACGGCCGGAACGGGTCGTCACGACGCTGAACACTACGGTGGCCAGCGAGCACCTTTCCCCGGTGTCCCTCGACGTTTCCACCGGACACCAGGTGGAGACCCAGCATTTCCTGACCGAGCTGGCCGGCGCCGACTTCAGGCGGGTGGCGTGGTCGGTTTCACCGCGCGCGCGGGTCCCGTTGGAAGGCTGGTGGCTCATCGTCCCCGTGGGCACCAACGGCGAAATAACCGGGATGGCGAGCTACGCCAAGGAGTCCATCGATTACAGGGAGTCCGCCCTGCGGCCCACCGTGGTGGACCGCACCACCGAGACGCTGGACGAGCAGTATACGGCGCGCACAAACTACCAGCCCTTCGCGCCAATGAAGGGGATACTGCCCATCCTGCCGGGTCTTTCCTCGTCCCCGCGCGGCGGCTACAAGCTCAAGCGGGCCCGCGGCTCGGTCGGGTCGCTGCAGGTCGCCAACATCGCCCAGACCACCTCGATCGTAAGCGAGCACCGGTTCCAGCCCATCCAGCAGGAGATAACGGCGGGATTGGACAACAGCCTGGGCGGCATCAAGGGGCTCACTCCCTCGTCCAATTACAGCGCCCAGGTCTCCAGGGATTTCACCCTGCTGTCCATGAACACCATAACATCGCTCAACAACAACCTCGAACTGCGCCCGGGCGAGTGGTGGAAACCGCTCCAGGACCAGACCTTCAACCTGGGATACACCATAGACACGAACGGGCAGTATTACGACACGCTGGGGATTGACGCCCAGGGCCGCCAGTATGTGACCGATGCCATCATCAAGCGCGTGCCGCCCAAGGACATCTGGTGGATTGGCCGCAAACAGGACGCGCTTACCACCTCGAACGCCTACGCGGAAACATACACGGCGGCCGGGAGTCTCCGTTTCTACAAGATATGGCAGGTGACGCCGAACTGGAGCTTCCGCGAGGACACCCGCCTGCAGCAGAAATTGCGGACCCGCACCGAGGCGGTGACGGCCGGTTCCGGGCTGGCCCTCCTGCAGGGGGAACTGGTGGACGCGGTTTTCCAGCCGACACCGCTTTTCTGGATGCATTTCAACGGGTTCGACGCGGGGTATTCCTACCGCAAGGCGACGACATTCGATTTCAGGGATTTCCCCTCGCGCATGGACGAAAGCCACAGCGCCACGGCGACCCTGCCGTTCAGCCCGGTCAAGAACATGACCGGCAATATCGCGTTCGCTACGGACATAGCAACGACCGGCACCTTCGCCTACGACGTCCTGACCGATCGCACCCTGCCGGCCGTGTGGACTTTCACCCGCAACTACCGGCCGAGCCTGGGGGTGACCTACAATTACGCCGCCGGGCTGAACATCCCCCTGATATGGTGGAAACTGAAGCTTTCGAATACGATAACGATAAGGCACAACCTGCAATACAACTTTATCGACAACGAGGCGTCCGGACAGCCGACCGGGAACCGGCGTGCCCGGGAGATGTCCGACTCGACGGATTTCGAATACGAGATGCTGAGGGGGGTGAACTTCCGGATGACGGAGAAATACGACCAGGTCAAGGACTACACGACACCGACCAACAGTTTCTACGCGTTTTCGCTTTATGCGACGTTCATGTTCAACTTCTAGGATGGGCACGGAACGGATTCCACGCCGCCCGGCTCTGGCGACGGCCTTCCTCGCGATGGCCGCCGCGGCTTCCCCCATGCTCTTTCCCGGACAGGCGCGGGCGGCCGATTCCATAGTCGCTCCCGTGGTGACGGCGGCGCAATCGGGGGGGAAGTGGGTCGTGCTTTCCTGGAACGTCGGCACGAACGAGTGGGGAGTGGGAGCTTCCGGCGTGGAGACCTGCCAGAACGCGGTAACGAGCTACATCATCTACCGGACGACGGTAACCGGGGAGGCCTGGACCCAGTCGGGAAGCATCTTTGTAGGGTGCAATGTCAGCCACAATTGCGCCACCGACACCAGGGCGTTCTTCGACACCGGGCTGACCGATGGCGTCGTCTACAGTTATGTGGTCCGGGCGGTGGGGACCTGTTACGTGGATTCGACCACGGCCTGGGTCACATCATCCACGCTTTATTCGGGGCCCTCCGGCATGATTTCCGCCGACCAGGGGAACGGCTGGGTGCGGTTGAACTGGAACGCGTCAACCGTTTGCGGGTCGGGGGAGTATGGCGTTACCCGGTACCGGATATTCCGGGCGCCCAGCGCGGAATCGCTCGAGACGGCCGGCCTGCTCAAGGAAATCACCCTGGACAGCGGTTATACGGACTCGACCGGCCTTACGAACCTGCGTGAATATTTCTACTTTGTCTACCCGGCCTGGCCCCTGCGCCAGCCGTTCTACGTGATGGCGAAACCCTTCAAGCCGCTGTCGCCCGGCGGGGCGCCGCAGGCCGTCCGTGACGGCTCGGGGCCGCGGAATATCAGGGTGAACTGGCCGGCCGCCCCGCCGCCGGACCTGTCGCAGAGCTACGCGCTGGCGGGCTATGCGGTTTACCGGAGTGACGACGGCGGCGGAACCATGAAATGGCTTGACACTGTTCCGGTTGGGACGCTCACCTACCTCGATACGACGGTCCCGGATTACGGGAAAATCTACGTCTATTTGGTCCGCCCGATTGACGCGGAAGGGAACCCGGGCGAGGCTTACCAGCTGGCGCTGGTTGACGTGGTCCTGCCGTCTAACCGGCTCTTCCTGAACCACAACAAGTTCCGGCCCGCCGGGGCGGAGAACCTCCGCGTGGATTTCCAGATAACCAAGCCGGGGCGCGTCCGCATCTCGGTCATGACCCTGACGGGGGAGCGCGTGCGGCGCCTTTATGACGCGGAGCACCAGGGAAAATACAACGTCGATGCCCCGTTCAACTCGGCATACTCGTCCCTGCCCCCGCTTTATTGGGACGGGGCCAATGACGGCGGACAGCTTGTGGCCACCGGCGCGTATTTCCTGGTCCTTGAAATCGGCGGGAGCCGCGACATCCGCTCCGTGGCGGTCATCAGATGAACGCCGAACTGAATTCGCGGCCACTCCGCCCCCTCGGCGGCACCGCCCTTGTGAATAATTTACCCGCCGAGGGGGCTATACTACTTGGGGATTCGAGCTTTGACAGACGTTTCGGGCGGCCTGCCTTTCCCCAGGAAAAGAAAAGGAATATTCCTGTTCTTGGTGTTGCGGCGGTGTCAATGGTGCTTTGCTTGCTGGTCGGGAAGGCGGCGGCTTCCGGGGCGGGAACCACGGGTGCCAACCTCCTCAAGGTGGCCATGGGCGTCCGGCAGGCGGGGATGGGCGGCGTGGGCACGGCCCTGCCCGGCGACCTGGCGGGCACGCTTTCCAATCCCGCCCTCCTTTCCTATGTGTCCTCGCGCTCGGTCCAGCTTATCCACTGGCCCGGGATGGGCGGCCTGCGCACGGAGTTTGCCAGCTACTCCATCCCGGTGGGGTGGCTGGGAACATGGGCGGGCACGGTGCTGTACCGGACGCTCCCCCCCATCGATAACGCCGGGCTTTCCGAGGAGGCCATAACGGTCAACGACGGGATGGTGATGATGGGACTGGGCCGGCCGCTGGGCCGGAGCGGATGGCTGGGCGGTGCCAACGTCAAGCTGTTCAATTCCTCGCTGGGGGACATCCGGGCCACCTCGGGGGCGGTGGACCTTGGGGTGATGCGCGCCACGCCGGGCGCCGAGCCGGTCCGTTACGGGCTCGCCGTGGACAACCTCGGCCTGCCCATCAAGCACGAATCGGTTTCGGCGGCGCTCCCGCTTACGCTGCGCGGCGGCGCGTCCTGGACCAAGCAGTGGTATCCGCACAGCCTGACCATCGCCACCGAAGGCTGCTTTAACTGGGAGATGGACGCGCGCGCGGCGGCGGGCGTTGAGTGGCTCCAGCAGGGCAAGCTGGCCCTGCGGGCCGGCATCAACGCGTCCCGCTACGCCGGCTGGTCCTGGTCGCTCGGCACCGGGTGGCACATGCGCTCAGCGGCGTTCGGCCCCGAGGCGGAATACGAGATCGAGTATGCCTTCGTTCCCTTCCCGCTCCAGACGGTCTTCGAGCCCACGCACGCCTTCTCTCTGTACATCAAGTTCTAACAGGCTGCTGAAAAACCTCTGGCCTGGTTCGGAGCTCGGGGCGGGCTTCTCCGACACGCGCCTCGCGCCCCGCCGTGGCGCGACGCGCTCCGCCGCCGACTCAGGGCCGCATGGAGCGGCTCCGTCAGCGGTTTAATCATTCATTGCCGCCTGGGGCGGCACAGCCGTATGCGCTCGTTCGGGAACCCTTGCCGGGCAAGGGTTCCCTCACACCGTGGCCGCGCATTCTCCGTCGCAGCCCTTCGACTCGCTATGCTCGCTCAGGGCGCGACTCCGAACCGGTCGGCAGAGGGTCTGCGAAGCCCGCCCACTCGCCCCTCACTGGACTTTTTCGGCAGCCTGCTAGCGCGCGGCGTGGCCGCGGGACGCCAGGGCAAGGAAGGCCGCCAGGGCTGCCGCAGCCAGGAAAGAGATCCAAAGCCCCGTCCTGAACAGGGTTGAATTGAAGATGAAGACGACCTCATGGCGGCCGGCCGGCACCTGCACGCCCCGGAAAATCCAGTTGGTGCGGATTATCCGTGTGCGCGTCCCGTCGATGTAGGATTCCCATGCGGGATAGAAGGAATCGTTGAGCACGAGATATCCGTCGCCACGAACGGTGACGCTGACGGCAACTTCGTTGGGGGTGCGCTTGACCAGCCTGGCTTCCCCCCCGGCGGGACGGAACGCGGATGTGATGCCGGCGCCGGAATCGGGAAGGGCCCAGCGGGAAGACGGCGGACGGGCTGCCAGGTAATCCAGGGTCGAAGCGAGGGAGCTTGCTTGGGCAAGCCGGGTGGCGAGGTAGCATCGAGGCGCGTAATCGCCGGTTTCCAGCAGGAGCATGCGCCTTTCGGTTTCCGCCGTGATATCCCGCACGCTGACTTCCGAGACCGGCTCATAGGTGTCACCGCCCGCGGACGGCGAGGAAGCGACGATGAAGCGCGCATTCATCCAGGGCAGGATGGAGGGAAGGGCTTTGCGCGAAAAGGCAGTAAGGTAAAACTGCGTGAACCGGTGCATGGGCGCGGTGTGGAATCCCGTTACCCATTCGAGCCCTGCCGTGATGCGGGCGTTGATGACAGGGGGGGATTCGTTGCTGTCCGTGCGAAAGACGCCCGGCGTGGCCCTCAGGAGCCCCGCCAGCTGGTCCTCGGCGGGAGATTCCCCTTCCACATCCTGGCGGGGAAGCACGGCCAGCATGGGCCAGCGGAGAAGGTCCGCCGCCACGGCCCACGGAACCGCCAATGCCATGACGGACGCCGCAGCCGGGTGTAATCCGCCCGCGAACAGGGCCGCGCCCGCCGCGGCGCACAATGCCGAATCCCGGACGGCCTGCCGGGCCGGAAGGCGCAGCGGGCCGGGATGGTACGCCAGTCCGAACACGCCCCGCACCACGAGGATGAACAGGCCAAGGGCCAGGAAAGCCGCCGAGGCCTTCCGCAGTACAAGCCCCGGATTGGCGCGAATCGAATCAGCGCCGTGGGCGGCGAGGATGGCCAGCGACAGCTGGGCCACGATGAGCCACTCGATTGAAACACGCAGGGAACCATAGAGGGGAATGCGTGACAGGAGGGAGCCAAGCGGGGTCCGTGGCGCGACCGCCAGGAGGAGTGCGGCGGCCATCAGGATGCTCCACTTCCGCGTACCTGGGCGCCTCGCCCCAACCAGGGCCAGCCCGGTGGCCGCCAGGCCCAGGTAAAAGACGCGCCACCGGTCCGGGAACCCCGTCATGTCGGGGACCAGCAGGAGGGGGAGTTCGGAGAATTCGAGGGGGGAGGCCCGCAGCCATGGCAGGCTGGGGTCGGCCCGCAGTGACAGCAGGTAGTACCGGATGGAGGGAAGGAGGCTTACCGCCGCCAGCACCGCGGCGCAAGCGAAGATAATTCCCGCGCCGGCGGCGGCACGGGGAACGCCGTTTCCCCTTTCCGGGAAAAAGGACAGCAGGATGAGGGCAAGGAAGGCGTAGCAGACAAGCTGGTGGGCGCCGGACAAGGCCATCAGGGCGGTACAGAAGGCGGCGCCCGCCAGGTTGCGGTTGCCGCCACCGCCCGCCCACCTGGCATGGAAGGCGGCCACCCAGGGCAACAGGGCGGCGCCGCGGACGAAATTCTCGATGCCGACCCGGACCTGTGTCATCAGGATGCCCCCGAGCATGTAGGCGGCGGCGGCGGTCCCCGCGGCCACCCAGGACAGGCCGTATGCCCGGGCGAGAAACGCGGCGCCGGCGGCTGACAGCAGAAGATGGATGATGGTGTCCGTGAGGTAGAAGTCCACGGGGCGGGCGTTAGTCAGCCATCCAACAAGGTCCATTGGATGGTAAATGAACGGGAAAATCGATTCCCCGAACGGGATACCGCAGAACAGGCCCGGCAGCCAGAATGGAAGAACGCCGTCACGGTGGAACGATTCCTGCGCGAATCCCATGAACGGGTACCAAATGCTCCGGTGCTCGAATCCCGCGAGGGCGTTCGGTCCGGCCAGGCAGCCGTAGAAAAGGGCGGCCAGCGAGAGGGGGATGGGGGCGAACGCCAGCACCGGCACCGCATAACGGAGGAAAGACGGCTTGGACCCTTCTGCTGGCATCAGTACTTTTATACAGCATGCCCGGTTTGGATGTCCTTTCCCGCGGCACCGGACCGGATAGGAACCCCCGTGATGATTGGGGTATTGTGCCTGGGCATTTGACTCCGAATCCTCAAATGGGCTCGTGGTCGGCCTTCTCCGGCACGCTCGCCGCGCCCACCGTGCCCGGTTCGCTCCGCTGCCGGTCTCGCGCTCGTCCGGGAAGCCTTGCCAAGCAAGGCTTCCCGGACACCATGGCCGCGCGTTCTCCGTCGCTGGCGCCGAAGGCCGGCGCCGCGACTCCGAAGTGACCGGCAGAGGGCCGTCGAAGGCCTCCCCCGAGCCCATTTATCGGAGGCAGGTGCATAAGCACATGGGGTATAATCCGCTTCGGCAAAGACGGCCTGAAAACAGGGTAGTGCGGTCATCCGTTTCAAGAGGAGGCGGCTTGGCTAACCGTATAGAGGTCACGACCCGGGGACTGGATACCCGGGCGAAGGTAAGGAAGGCGAAGCTGGAACGCGCGGGGCTGGCCGGGCGGCTGGAATCGGTGCACCTCGTGGACGTCTATACCGTTGAATCCCCGCTGGACCGGAAATCCCTTGAAACCGCGGCTTTCCGGCTCGCCAATCCGGTCACCCAGGCCGCTTTCGTGGACTCCCCGCAGGCTCCCGAAAAGTTCGACTGGGCGGTCGAAGTGGGATTCCTCCCGGGGGTGACGGACAACATTGGAAACACCGTGCGGGAGACGGTGGAAGACCTGGTGAAGAGGAAATTCGGCCCGGAAGAGGGGGTTTACTCGTCGCAGGTCACCTTCATGGCCGGAAAACTGTCGAGGGAAGACGCGCAAAAGGCGGCCGACGCGCTTTCCAACCCGCTCATCCAGCGCGTGCGGATAAAGGACGCCGCGGAGTTCCGCAGGGACGGCGGGATGGGAACCGTGGTGCCCCGGGTCAGGCTGGAAACGAAGCCGGCGGTGGACACTGTGGATATCCTCAAGATGGGCGACGAGGAGCTGGTGTTGACGGGAAAACAGGGCATCGCCAACCGCGACGGCACCCGCCGGGGACCGCTGGCGCTGGACCTTTCCTACATGAAAACCATCCAGGCGTATTTCAGGAAGAAGGGGCGCCCCCCGACCGACGTGGAGATGGAATCCATCGCCCAGACCTGGTCGGAGCACTGCAAACACACCATTTTCGCCGACCCGGTCGACGAGGTGAAGGAGGGGTTCTTCCGCACCTTCATCCGGGACGCCACCAACAGGATACGGAAGGAGAAGGGAAAGGAGGACTTCTGCGTGTCGGTCTTTACCGACAATTCCGGCGGAATCGTTTTCGATGATGACTGGCTGGTCACCGACAAGGTGGAAACCCACAACACGCCATCCGCGCTGGACCCGTTCGGCGGGGCCATCACCGGAATCGTCGGGGTCAACCGGGACACCATCGGGTTCGGGCTGGGCGGCAAGCCGGTAATCAACAAATACGGGTTCTGCTTCGCCGACCCGCGGGACGACAAGCCGCTCTACAAGGACCGCGAGAGGAAGCGGAAGATGCTTTCCCCGCGCCGCATCATGGAGGGGGTCGTGGAGGGGGTGAATGCGGGAGGGAACTGCTCGGGCATCCCGACGCCGCAGGGCTTCATCTATTTTGACCCGCGCTACAAGGGCAAGCCGCTGGTGGTCGTGGGGACCGTGGGGCTGGTGCCCCGGAAGAGCGCCGGCCGCAACGCCTGGGAAAAAGAGGCGCGGCCGGGCGACCTTATCGTGATGATGGGGGGAAGGGTGGGGCAGGACGGCATCCACGGGGCCACCTTCTCTTCCGAGGCGCTCGACGAGGGGAGCCCGGCGGGCGCCGTGCAGATAGGCGACCCCATAACGCAGAAAAAGCTTTCGGACGCCGTTATTTACGAGGCGCGGGACCGCGGCCTTTATGATTCCATCACGGACAACGGGGCGGGGGGGCTTTCCTGCTCGGTGGCCGAGATGGCGAAGGAAAGCGGCGGCTGCGCCGTTCGCCTGGAGAAGGTTCCCCTGAAATACCCGGGACTCGAGCCGTGGAAGATCTGGGTGTCGGAGTCGCAGGAGCGGATGACGCTCGCGGTTCCGCCCGGCAAGTGGGAGGAGTTCTCCGCGCTCATGGCGCGCCGGAAGGTCGAGGTGACCGTCATCGGGGAATTCACCGATTCGGGCAAGTGCGTGGTGACCTGGGAGGGAAAGCAGGTGATGGACGTGGAAATGGATTTCCTTCATAACGGGCTTCCTCCGCGACCGATGCGCACCTCGCCTCCCCGGAAGCCGGCTGCCGTGCCGGATTTGCCGGTTCCGTCCGACCTGGCTTCGGTGCTCCTGGAAATGCTGGCCCGTCCGAACCTGGCTTCCTATGAATTCATTTCCCGGCAGTATGACCACGAGGTGCAGGGCGGCTCTGTCCTCAAGCCGCTTCAGGGGCGCGGCCGGGTGAACGCTGACGCCTCGGTGACGCGCCCGCTGGCGGGTTCGCCGCGGGCGGTGGTGCTTTCGCAGGGGTTGAATCCCTCCTACAGCGAGCTGGATTCCTACCGCATGGCGGCGTCCGCCATCGATACGGCCGTGCGCAACGCGGTGGCGGCGGGGGCCGTGCTTGATGAGCTGGCGCTCCTGGACAACTTCTGCTGGTGCTCCTCCGACGAGCCGGAGCGGTTGGGCCAGCTCAAGGAGGCGGTACGGGCCTGCCGGGACTGCGCCGTCGCCTACGGAACACCGTTCATCTCTGGAAAGGACAGCATGTTCAACGACTTCAAGGGATTCGATTCGGATGGAAAGCAAGTGAAGGTATCCGTCCTTCCCACCCTCCTCGTTTCCTCCATAGGCGTCATCGCCGACGCCCGGCGCGCCGTGTCCCTGGACGCCAAGCTGGCGGGCGACCTCGTATACGTGCTGGGGGAGACCGGGGACGAGCTGGGCGGGTCGGAGTATTTCTCGTGGTGCGGACTTGCCGGCGGCGAGGTTCCCGCGGTCGATACGGCCCGTAACCTGGGAATGTACCGGGCGCTGGAGCGGGCCATCGGCGCCGGGCTGGTCGCCTCGGCTGTAAGCCTCCACCGGGGCGGGCTGGCTTACGCGCTGGCCCGGACGGCGATGGGGGGGAGGCTCGGGCTGGAGGTTGACCTTCCTGCCGCCGCCGCCGGCGCGTCGCGCGACGACTTCGCCCTTTTCTCGGAGAGCCAGGGCCGGGTGGTGGTCACGGTGAATCCGGCCAACCGGGCCAAATTCGAGGAGGCCCTGCGCGGGCATTTCACCGGAGTGGCCGGGGCAATCAGGCCGGACGAGCGTTTCATTGTCAGGGGGCGGGGAGGCAAGGTGGTTGTTGATGCCGGGGTGGGGGCCATGCTGGACGCCTACCGCTCCACTATGGGGGATTTCTAGTGGCAATGGAATATCAATTTATCAGCGTCGCAGTCATTGCGATTCTATTCGCGGGCTCGGTGCCGTGCTTCTCAGGCACGCCCGCCACGACCCGCCGAGTCGCGGCGGGCTCCGCTGCCGGCCTTTCGCTCGCCTCGCCCCTTCGGGGCTCGGCCCCATGGCCGCGAATTCTCCGTCGCAGGCGTGCAGGGGCGCGCCGCGACTACGAATTGGCCGGCAGAGGGCCTTCGAAGCACGGACTCCGAGCCCGACGTGGAATGATGTCGCCCATCACTAATCCTTACCGCTCCACTATGGGGGATTTCTAGTGGTTATCCGCAGTCTGCGGATGGTTTCCCTCCGCACCCCTCTCCCCGTTCGCGCTGCGCGCGCGGTGTCCTCACCGCTAGGGGAGAGGGGTATGCCGAGTGGAATGGCCGAGAAGGGTGAGGGAACCAGAGACCTTGGCCGAACCTTCCCTTGGTCCATGCATCCCTCACCCTCTATGCCCATGACTCCCTCTCCCGCTGTGCGGGAGAGGGAGGTGTCCGGTCATCGGGGAATAGACGCCCACAGCCGGTCCGGAGGGACGGGCAGATGATGGCGGCTCCGCGGGTAATGGTCCTGAAGGAGCACGGCACCAACTGCGAGGTGGAGGTCAAGTTCGCCTTCGAGAAGGCGGGCGCCCGGGCCGATGTCGTCCACATGGAGGACCTTATCGCGAGCCCGCGCCTCCTGGGCGAATACCAGGTCCTGGTGTTTCCCGGCGGTTTTTCCTACGGGGACGACACCGGCGCCGGGCTGGCCTGGGCCAACCGCATGCGCAACCACCTCGGCGGGGAAATCATGGAGTTCGCGACGGGCGACCGGCTGGCACTGGGGGTGTGCAACGGCTTCCAGGCCATGGTGGCGCTGGGTTTGCTGCCGCTCCTCGGGGGGAAGATGACTCCGCGCGTGGCGCTGTCGCCCAACGAGAACGCGCGCTACACCGACCGCTGGGTGGACCTGGAATTTTTTGGCAAGAGCCCCTGGGTGGCCGGGCTGCGTGGGATGAGCCTGCCCATCGCGCACGGGGAGGGCCGGTTCCAGGCAAGCGAAGCGGACCTGGCGGAAGTGGAGAACGGCGGGCTCGTAGCGGCACGCTACGTCCGGGGGCAGGTGTGCGAATCACAGGACCTGCCCGCCAACCCGAACGGAGCCATGAATTCGATCGCCGGAATAACCGACCCCTCCGGCCGGATTTTGGGGATGATGCCTCATCCGGAGCGCGCCGTCGACCCGACCCAGTTGCCGGACTGGCCGCTGACGAGGGAGAAGCTCCGCCGCGCGGGGGGCGACCTGCCGGAAGAGGGTCCGGGGCTGGCGCTTTTCCGCAACGCGGTGGCCTATTTCAAATAGGACACCCGGTTTTCCTCCCGGGGTGTATAATCTGATGGTCGCGGTGCAGGAATTCAGCGGTCATCCCCAACAAGGAGTCGCCGATGGGATTCAGCGGCACGGACAAACCTAAGGAAGCCTGCGGGGTTATCGGGGTATTCGGCCACCCCGAGGCCGCAAAGTTCGCCTACCTCGGACTCTATGCGCTCCAGCACCGCGGGCAGGAGAGCGCCGGAGTGGCCGCCTCCGACGGCCATGAAGTCCGCCTCCACAAGGAAATGGGCCTGGTGGCGGACATTTTCAGCCAGGAGGTCCTCGCCAAGCTCCCCGGAAACCTTGCCATCGGGCATGTCCGCTATTCCACGACCGGCTCGTCGGAGCTCAAGAACGCCCATCCCTTCCTGGGGTTTTCCTCCGACGGCAGCCCGGTGGCGGTGGCGCATAACGGGAACCTGGTCAACGCCACGGAGCTGTTTTCCTGGCTCGAGACCCAGGGGGTGACCTGCGAAACCTCCTCCGATTCCGAGGGCATCATGCACGCCATCCGCATATCCCGCGCCCCGTCGTTCGCCGAGCGCGTGGAGGAGGGGCTGAAGCGCGCCAAGGGGGCCTACTCGCTGGTCATCATGGACAATTCCTCCCTGGTGGCGGCGCGGGACCCGCACGGTTTCCGCCCATTGTGCCTCGGCAAGCTCAAGAAAGGCGGATACGCGATAGCCTCGGAGTCCTGCGCCTTCGACCTGATTGAGGCCGAATACGTCCGGGACATCGCGCCCGGCGAGGTGCTCGTCATCAGCGAACAGGGGCTGGATTCCCGGCATCCGTTCCCGGCCGTCCGGCACGCCATGTGCATTTTCGAGTTCATCTATTTCTCCCGGCCGGATTCGCAGATATTCGGGGCTTCCGTGCACACCGTCCGGAAGGAGCTCGGGCGCCAGCTGGCCTGGGAGGCCCCCGCCCCGGGCGACTCGGTGGTTCCGGTTCCCGACTCGGCCAACGTGGCGTCGCTCGGCTACGCCGAGGTGTCCCGCCTCCCCTTCGAGCAGGGGCTTATCCGCAACCACTATGTGGGACGCACCTTCATCGAGCCGAGCCAGCAGATACGCGATTTCGGGACGAAGATAAAGCTCAATCCCGTGCGCTCGGCCATCCATGAGAAGCGCATAGTCCTCGTTGACGATTCAATAGTCCGCGGGACGACGCTCCGCAAAATCACCAAGATGCTCAGGGAAACCAAGGCGAAGGAGATACATGTGCGCGTCTCCTCCCCGCCGCACCGCTGGCCCTGTTTCTACGGGATTGATTTTCCCACGCGCGGGGAGCTGGTGGCCTCAAACCACTCCAAGGAGGAGGTCAAACGGCACCTCGGTGTGGACAGCCTGGAATACATATCCCTGGAGGGCCTGCTCAAGGCGGTGCGGTTGGTCGGAGCGGTTTTCTGCCTGGCATGTTTCGACGGGCAATATCCCGTACCGCCCCCGCCGGAAAACATGAAGCTGTCCCTCGAGGGGCCACGGCGCGGGGGAGGGAGGTAGCGCGATGCTTGGAAACATAGGCCTGCCCGAACTGCTGGTGATACTCGTCCTGGCGCTGGTTTTCTTCGGGCCCGGCCGGCTCCCCGCGGTTGGCAGCGAACTGGGCAAGGCCGTCCGCGGCTTTATGGACGCGTTTTCCGGCCGGGGCGGTCCGGTGTGTTCACGCCGGTCCGGAAAGGGAAGGGGGGGTCGCCGCCGGGCGTCCCGCCGCTGATTTCATCAAATATCAAGGAGGACAGCTGATGAAGAGCAACATTATGGTGGTGATGCTGGTGGCATTCGCTTCCCTGGCGCGCGCCGGAACCCCGGGCGGGCACCGGGCCGACGTCGGCCTCCTGGTCCTGGGCGAATGGCCGGACCGGGGCGGCGTGGTGGTGGAGGGCCGCTGGAACCTCGCGCCGGAGGACCCGGACGCGGCGCTCTATGTGACGGGGGCACTCGGTTTCTACAATTGGATAGCTTCCACGCGGCCTCCGCAGTCCTTCGGCTGGATTCCCAACCTGGACAAGAAGCGTGACAGCTACACTGAGTGGAAGGCCAAGGTGACGCCCAACTTCGACCTGGGATTGGGCGCGTCCTTCAAGGGCTATACGGGCGGGTTCGGGCTCGCCGTTACCGCTTTCGACCTCGACGCCAAGAAGGTCATCAACAAGGACGAGTATACGGGCGGAAGCGCGAGCGGGACGAAGGTGGGTGTCTACATACAGGGCGGATACGAGGTTCCCATAGGGCACTGGGCGCTGTGCCTGATGGTGGGATACCGGCAGAGCCGCGGGGCGGCCGATGTCACGATGAAGAACGCCAAGTCGGTCGAAACAGCGGCCAGCCTCAAGCCCGTGGACGGCCCGTATGCCGTCATGGGCATGCGCTACCGTTTCCAGTAGGCCGCGGGCGACTTGAAGGCCGGGACGGAGTTGCCCCAACAGGAAGCGGGAAGGTGAGGGAACTGCTGCGGCAGGCGGTCATTCCGGCGGCGGGCCTGGGAACGCGTTTCCTGCCGGCCACCAAGGCCCAGCCCAAGGAAATGCTGCCCATCTTTGACAAGCCGTCCATCCAGGTCGTGGTCGAGGAAGCCGTCGCCGCGGGCGTCCGGGAGATAGTCATGGTCACCGGCCGGTCCAAGCAGTCCATCACGCGCCATTTCGGCCCTTCCCCGGAACTGGAGAGGTTCCTGCGCGCGTCCGGAAAGCACGGGCAGTTGGAGCAGGTCAGGAGGGTAAGCCGGCTGGCGAAGTTTACCTACCGCCGCCAGCCGGTCCCGCTGGGGTTGGGTCACGCCATCCTCTGCTCACGCCCCGCCATAGGCAAGTCGCATTTCGCTGTGATGCTGCCGGACGACCTCGTGGATTCGAAGGTGCCCGCCATCAGGCAGTTGTGGAACGTGCACCGGAGGTTCGGCGGCTCGGTCGTGGCGATTATGGAGGTTCCCCGCTCCCATGTTTCCATGTATGGCGTGGTGGGCGGCGAGTGGGTGGCCCCGGGGGTCATGCGGGTCCGGGAAATGGTCGAGAAGCCGTCGCTTGCCCGGGCGCCGTCGCGGTTCGCCGTGATAGGCCGCTACATCCTGTCACCGCGGCTGTTCGGGATATTGGGGCGCACCCGGAGGGGACGGGGCGGCGAAATCCAGCTGACGGATGCCATCCGGGAGCTGGCCCGCCGGGAGCCGGTATACGCGTGCCGTTTTCACGGCAAGCGCTACGACGCCGGCGACAAGGCGGGTTACGTGCAGGCGACGGTGGCGTTCGCCATGAAGGAGCCGGCGGTCCGGCATCACCTGCGAAAGATGTTAAAAGAGGTGCTTTGAGCCGGGGGAGGCTAGGTTATCTTGAAGAACTCCACCAGGCTGGCCATGTCCTTTTCCGCGATTTTCTTTATCTGGAGGCCCGCGGAAAAGTGCCCGAAGAGGTCAATGGAGTTGCGCCGGGACCAGGCGACCTCGGCGGTGAACTTCATCGGGTGCCCGTCGTCGGGGGCGTTCAGGGAAATCTCGAGCTGGCTGCGCGGCATGAGGTCGAGCTCGCAATGAATGAGCGCGCCGCTCCGCGAAAGGTTGATGGTCTTCGCGTCGAACTCGGTCCCCTTGTCGCTGGCCTTCCGCCAGCTGGGCAGCGCGTGGACGCCGTGGCCGGTCACCTTGCATTTGACCGGAACGACGGTGGTTATCCGCGGCGCGGCGCGTTTTTCGTCGGCTCTGGGCAATTTCCCCGCTCCATTCGGCCGGCCCCTTTGCGGGTCCCGCCGTGCCTAGATTCTAGCAGGACGACCAAGTACCTTTCATCCATGTGCGGGATCGGCGGCCGGCCTTCGAAGACCCTCTGCCGGCCGTTTCGGAGTCGCGGCGTAGTCCTCGACGCCTGCGACGGAGAACGCGCGGCCATGGTGCCCCGGAAGCCTTGTCTCTCAAGGCTTCCGGGGCGAGCGCGAGGCCGGCAGCGGAGAGAGCCCCGCGCGGTGGGCGGGGCGAACGTGTCGGAGAAGGTCGGCGCCGAGCCCGCTTGCATCGCAATGTGCGTGACGCAATTGAAGGAAAGAGCATGCGCGCGGCGATAGTCACCATCGGCTCCGAGCTTCTGGACGGGCGGATTGCCGATACGAACGCCCAATGGGTGGGGGGAGAACTGGCACGGCGGGGAATCGAGGTGGTCATGGTGGTGACGATTGACGACGAGCCGGGTGCCATCACTGACGCCCTGGATGTAGCCAAGGAGCGGGCCGAGCTGGTCTGGGTGACCGGGGGGCTGGGAACCACGAAAGACGATGTGACGGTGGAGGTGCTCGCGCGTTTCCTGGGCAGGAATCCCGTCGAGGACCATCCGTCCGCTGAACGCATCCGGGAATGGTGGGCGCAGCGCGGGAAGCTTCCCACGCCGGAGCAGTTCCGGCAGGCCCGGGTCCCCGCCGGAGCCGAGGTGTTCGCCAATCCCGTGGGGGCGGCTCCCGGATTCCTGGTCCGGGAGGCGGGAACGACCTGGGTGGTCCTGCCGGGGGTTCCCGCGGAGATGCGGGGCATCGCCGAGTCGGGAGTCCTGCCCGCGCTGGAAAAGGCCGGGGCGGGCGGGCGCTGTTTTACGCGGACCATTGGCGTCGTCGGTGTGCCGGAAAGCGAACTTGATACGCGCATCCGCGGGGTGTGGGACTCCCTGGGTGAGGGGGAAAAGTTCGCCCTGCAGACCAGGGGCGGGGAGGTTCTGCTGAGGATGTCAGTACGGGCGGACGCTTCCCGGCTGGACGAGCTGGAGCGGGCCATCCGGGACATTCTCGGCGACGCGGTGTATGGGGCGTTCCCCGGCCAGGGCCCGGGAGAAGGCGGATTGGAGGGGGCCGTGATTGCCCTGCTCCGGGAGCGGAATGCGGCGGCGGCGGTGGCGGAATCACTCACCGGCGGGCTGGTTGCCGCCAGGCTCACCTCGGTCCCGGGAGCCTCGGAGGTCTTCCGCGGCGGTTTCGTGACCTACTCCGACGGCGCTAAGCGCGAATGGCTGGGGGTGCCGGCCGGCATCCTGGCCTCGCCGGGGGCGGTTAGCCGCGAGGCGGCACTGGCCATGGCCCGGGGGGCCCGGGAGCGGGCCGGCGCGGATTTCGCCGTTGCCACGACGGGATGGGCGGGCCCGGATGGCGGGACGGAGGCGGACCCGGTGGGGACCGTATATATCGGGACTTCCCGGAAAGGGGGCGAAGAGGCGGCCCGGCACTGGTTCCGGGGCGGCCGGGACAATGTGAGAAAGTTTGCGGCGACAGCGGCGCTGGCGGCCCTGCGCCGCGCCATCCTGGCGTCCCGCTGATGAGGTGTTTCGTCGCGGCCGAAGTCTCCGGGGAGGTTCGCGACGCGCTGGGGACCGCCGCGGCGAAACTCCGGCCGCTGGTCGCCGGCGCCAAGTGGGTTCCCGCTGGCAACATCCACATGACCCTGCGCTTCCTGGGGGAGGTTACGGAAGCCGAGGCCGCGGCCGCGGGTGATTCGCTCGCGGCCATGGCGGCAAACCTCCCGCCCTTCCGCGTTTCCTTCCGCGGGCTCGGCGTCTTTCCCTCCGAAAGGCGCGCCACGGTACTGTGGGCCGGGGTGCTTGAGGGGGAGCGCGACCTGGTCCGCCTGGCTGCGCTGGTGTCTACTGCCACCTCGGCAATCGGCAACGGGGGGAAGGAAAAACCCTTCGTGCCGCACCTTACCATCGCGCGTTTTCGGGAGCCTGCAGAAATGGGGAAACTTGCAGTTTTTTCCGAACTGAAGCAAACTGAACTGGGGATATGCGATATTGGCGGAATTGTCCTGATGCGCAGCCATTTGCGTCCGGAAGGGGCGCAATACGAGGTATTGCGGGCTATCCCGCTGGGAGGAAGCAGGTGAGGGTTTTCCTGCCCCTGTTCGCCCTGCTGGTGTGCCTGTCCGCTTATTCCGGGGCGCTGACCCGGGGGACCGCCGGCGCCGAATTCCTTAAGATTGCCAATGGGGTGCGGGCGGTGGCGATGGGCGGCAGCTATGTCGCTGTGGCGGACGATGTCTATTCGGTCTACTGGAACCCCGCCGGCATCGGCATCCTGGAGGCGCCGGAGGTCGCCGGTTCCTATGTGCGTCTTTTCGACAAGGCCGGCGGGTCGGGGCTCTTTACCGGCGTCTATGAGGCGCCCAAATTCCCCTATGCGGGGGGAAACAGCGCGGCGGGCCTGCTCATGCTTTCTTCCGGCGACTTCGACTCGACCGACCCGGCTTCCTCGGTGAGGGCCGCGGTTGGTTCCGCCTCGGATTTCATGCTTTTCGCCACCAACGCGGCCAGGCTTTTCGAGGGATTTTCGGTCGGGGCAACGGCTAAATTCGTGAGGCGCTCGCTTACCGGAGCGGATCCCGCGTCGTACCAATACGACCCCATGACCGGCGAGCAGGTGCCCACACGCTCCATCGACTACCAGGCCTACGGCGCGGCGCTGGATGTCGGGGCCCTTTGGGAGTCCTGGGACCGGGTCCTGAGTTTCGGCGGTTCAGTCCAGAACATCGGGGTCATGGGCGAGTTCCACCGGAGCGCGAGCCTGGACCTGACCGGGGGGTCCGAGATGATGCCGCTGACGGTCCGCCTGGGCTCCGCCTTCCGCACGCGGCTCTGGGGGCAGGGCCTGCTGGCCTCGGTTGAACTGCACGAATACGCCGATTCACTTGAGGCGCCGGGGATTTCGCTGGGCGCGGAATACAGCCTTGTTGATATCGCCTTCCTGCGGCTGGGCTGGGAGCAGATGGTGGACCAGCCTTTCGGGAAGGGGGCGGTGGACGTGGGAACTCGCACCGGCCTTTCCAGCCTCCCCGCCCCGTTCCGCACCGGCATGGGAATCCGCTGGAATCTTTCGGCGGACTCGCTCATCCAGATTGATTATGCCCTGGCGCCGTTTGGCGCGCTTGGCACGGTGAACCATGCCGCCTTCCTGTTCCGCTGGAACATTCCCAAGCCGCGCCGCATCGAGGCGCCCGTGGAGCCGGAGCGTCCCAAGCCGGTGGTCACCATCGAGCCGAAACAGCTGAAGTGGAAGAACGAGGTCAAGGAGTGGAAGGTCGAGGTAAGCGACGATTCGGGCCGCATCATAAAGACGTTCGCCGGCACCGGGTTGCCGCCCAAGACCCTGGATTGGGACGGGACAGACGAGCGCGGGAAGCTCCAGACCGGGGCCGGGAAATTCACGGTCAAGCTCCAGGTCAAGGACGTCAAGAACAAGATAGCGGAAACCGGCGCGGACATCGCTTCAATGGGGGTCACCGCCCGGCTCAGGGCGGTAAAGGGGAAGCCGCTCTACCCCGAGGTGGCTTTCTCGATGCCGCAGGTGGAATTCAAGGAGTGGCAGGTCGAGGTAAGGGACCAGGGGCGGGTCGTGCACTCCTGGAAGGAGACCGGTACCCCTCCCAAGGAGCTTCGCTGGAACGGACGGGACCAAAAGACCGGCGCGGTCGTCCCCCTGAAGATGCCGGTTTATAACTGGGAGTTTGTTTCGGCTGACGACCAGAAGAGCCGGGGCGAGCAGGTTCTTCCGCAGGTGGATGCCGAAATCCGGTCGATGCTCCTCACGAACAGTGTCCGGCTGATCGGAGTGCGGTTCCGTGGTTCCGATACGGGAATAACGGATGTGCACCGGGCGGTCATGCAAAAGGCCGCCCAGTTCATGGCTGAACATCCCGGCTCCGGGCTTTCCCTGGAGAGCTACGCTGATGATGCGGGCAACGACGACGACAACTTCCAGCTGGCCAAGCAGAGGTCCGAGCGGGTCCTCCGGACGCTGGTTGACGAATACGGCGTGACGCCGTCGCGCATCTCCGTCCGGGTATACGGGCGGAGCAGGCCGGCTCCACGTTATACTAACGTTCCGGAGGAGGAACAACGCCAACGCGTGGACATAGTCATACACGTCCCCTGAAAACGCCCGTGGTCAGGATCGCCCCTTCAATCCTTAACGCGGATTTCATGCGTCTCGACCGGGCTGTTGCGGCCGCGGTGCGGGGGGGAGCCGATGCCATCCATGTTGACGTGATGGACGGGCACTTCGTGCCCAACCTTTCCATGGGTCCGCACGTGGTGGCGTGCCTGCGCAAGGCGACCCGGCTTCCGCTGGACGTCCACCTCATGGTCACCGATCCGGCCAGGCATGTTGGGCCCTTCCTGCGGGCGGGGGCGTCCAACCTGACCATACATGCCGAGGCGCGCGGCGACATCCCGGGGCTCCTCCGGCACATCAGGCGTTGCGGGGCGCGGGCTTCCATATGCCTGAAGCCGGAGGTGCCCCTGCGTGTGCTGGGGGGCCTGTGGAGGCGCGCTGACATGGTCCTCCTGATGACGGTTCATCCGGGCTACGGCGGGCAGAGGATGATGCGCACCGTCCTGCCCAAGGTTCGCGCACTGCGCGAGCTGGCCTCGCTGGAGGGGAATCCGCTGGACATCGAGGTGGACGGCGGAATTACCCTGACGACCGTGGGGGAGGCCGTCCGCGCCGGCGCGAACGTCATAGTGGCGGGGGTCTCCGTGTTCGGGAGCCGCAATCCGGCGTCATCGATAAGAAGGATAAGGGCGGTGGCGGAAAGGGCGGGGAGGATGCGGGCATGAAAACGAAAAAGGAATCACGCCGGGTCCGTGGCCTGCTGGGTGCATTGGCCGTGTTATCGCTGCTGGCAGGTGCGGCGGTATCGGCGGAGTTCGACACCCTTATCGCGCAGGGCAAGGATTCCATTTCCCTTCGCCGTTTCGCGGAGGGGGAGGCCATTTTCAACAAGGCCCTGAAGATACGCCCGGGCCATCCCGAGGCGTTGTATGGCGCGGGCGCCTGTGCACAGGCTCAGGGGGCGGTAAAACGCGCGCTGGGCTATTACGGGGAGGTCCTGAAGGGAACCTACAACGACCGGAGCCTGCGCGCCTTCCATTCAATGGCCCTCCAGCGAATGGGGGAGATTTATATCACCCGGGGTGATGCCGACCAGGCCGTGACGCTTTACCGGCAGGGCGTCAAGAACGAGCCGGACAGCCCCGAAATGCACTATGGCTACGGGATGGCTTTGCGCGTGAAAGGCCTGAACGAAATGTCGCTACAGCAGTTCGAGGAGGCCATCCGGCTGAATCCGAACCACGCCCTGGCCTGCGTCGGAAAAGCCGCGGTCCTGTTCGACATGGGGAAGGTTCCCGAGGCGTTTTCGATGCTGGATATGGCCATCCGCCTGGCCCCGATGAATCCAACGCCATACGGGGTAATGAGCCGGTTCTATGCCGAGCTGAAGAAGCCCTACGAGGAAAAGCTGTCGATGGGGAGCTACTACTACGGGCTCAGGATGTACGGCGAGGCGGAGAAGGAATACCGGGCCGCCATGAAGCTGAAGGATACCGGAGATGTGCGGCATACGCTGGGCGCCGCGCAACTCCAGCAGGGGAAGCTCCGCGAGGCGGAGGATAACATCCGGAAAGCCATATCCAAGAAGGTCAAGCCGGAGGACCCGGCCTGGGCGGGGTTGTCCAATGTCCTGGCGAAGAAGAAGCCTCCCGACTTCCCCGGGGCGTTCAAGGCCATTGAGAAGGCCATCAAGCTGAACGACAAGCAGGCTGCCTACCAGATTCAGCTGGCCTGGCTGGCCCTGCAGGCCGGGGACGATGCCCGCGCCGAGCGCGCCGCGAAGGCGGCCCTAAAACTGCAGCCGGGCCAGGCGGCGGCCCTGCGGTATCTGGGGGACGTTTACAACAAGCGCGGCAAGCTCAAGGATGCCATCGATGCCTATGAGAAGTGCATAGCGGCCGATACGACCATGCCGGACGTATACGTGAACCTGGGTTGGGCCTACGAGCAGGCGGGCGACCTGGTTTCAGCCAGGCGGAACTATGAAATGTACCTGAGAATGAACGACGACCCCACGGTGTCCGAAAGGGTTCGCGAGCAGATTCGGAACCTTGAGGCCAAGGGCCGCAAGGGCTCCGGCAAGTAACGGCCCGGTATATCAGGGTGCGGTTTTTTCGGACGACTCCCTCTCCCCAACGGGGAGAGGGAGTCCCTTTTAGAGAGGGTGAGGGTATTGGAGTACCGGGGAAAACTCGACACGGAAACATGCGGTTTCTCCCATGATTAGAACCCGTTTCATAAACGGATTCACTGGAAGGGGCGTCCTGGGTCCTTCGCGGACCGGTCGGCGCTGTAGCCCCGCCTGCGCCTCCCTGCGGAGCCGGTCTTTCCCCACTTCGGGAATCCTCCGTCGCACGCGGGGCCCACAGAGGGCCGTTTCCGGCGCTGTCGGCGCAGGGCGCCTGCGCGCCTTCAACGACCAGGCCCCGCGGCGACTACGGAGCGGCCGGCTCAGCTCCGCTCTGGACCACGTCCGCCCCTTCCTTGCATGGTTTATGAAATGAGTTCTAGGTTGATGAACCGCTTAATCCCGTTTTGGGCTGCCCTCCTCCTGCCCCTCGCCTTCTGGCCCCCCTTCGAGGATGCCTTCAAGCTTCCGCAGTTCGCGGTGATTGCCCTGCTGGCCACATGGCTCGTTTTGGCATCTGCATCCAGGCGGATGCCCGCGCCGCCCCGCGCCGTGGTTCCCGCTTCCGCGCTTTTGGGGGGCGTCATGTTGTCTTCCATCGTCGGGGGCCACGCGCGTTTCTCCGATGCGGCGACGGTGGCGTCTTTCATCATTGCCGGGCTCCTGCTTCCCGGCCTTTTGGCCCGGGAGGGGAGGGGGGAGCGCATGCTGGTTTTGCTTATGACGGCGGGGGTGCTCAGTTCCCTGTATAGCATCCTCCAGTTTTCCGGGCTGGACCTGTTTCCTTCGCCGGGGACCGGCGCGGGCCTGCGGCCGTTCTCGACCATGGGGAACCCGGACTTCCTCGCGGTATACCTTGTGGCGGTCCTGCCGCTGGCCGGGGCGCGCTGGCTCCAAACGCGCTCGGTGGCCTCGGCCGCGGCGGCGCTGGCCATGCTGGCCGCGCTCATGCTGACCCAGTCGCGGGGCGCCTGGCTGGGATTGGCGGCGTCGGTAGTTGCCATCCCCCTTCTGGCCCGTTTCTCCGGCCGCGGGTTCCGGATTACCCGGGGAATGGCGGCGGGCGTGGCAATCGCCATCCTGGGCGCCGGGGCTTTTTTCGCCTTTCATGGGGCCGCCCGCGACCGGCTGTCCCGGACCTTTTCAACCGGCCATTTCGACGCGGCGGGCCGGCTGTTCATGTGGCGCGCCACGATGGACATGGTGAGGGAACGGCCGCTCCTCGGGGCCGGCCCGGGGAGCTACGGGCGGCTCTATCCGGAGCACCACGCCCGGCTCCTCAAGGGCAATCCTTCCTTTCCGTGGTTCTATTCCGAAAACGCCCACGACGACTACCTCCAGCTGTCCGCGGAGCAGGGAATAGCGGTTTTCGGGCTTTGGATATGGATATGGCTTTGCTGGGTCAAGCTGGCTTGGTCGCGTTTCAAGGCGGGGGAGGTTTGGGCGGGCGGTCTGATGGCCGGCTTCATCGCCATGCAGGTGGACGCGCTCTTCAACTTCCCCTGGTATCTGCTCCCCACGCAGTCCTGGTTCTGGCTCTCCTTTGCCCTCCTCGCGGGAGGTTGGAGGGGCCAGAACCTTTTGCATCTCTTACCCTCTCCCCGAAGGGGAGAGGGGAGGGTGAGGGAAGCGGAGACCACTGAAAGCATCTTCGCCAAATCCCTCACCCTTTCGAACAAGGCGCTCCCTCTCCCGCATGCGGGAGAGGGAGTTCCGGGCGAATGGCTGAAAACCAGGTTTAATTCTTTAGTTGAGGGGTTGAAAATGTTAACCGGTGTTGTATTTTGCGCCGTCTTCCTCTTTCTCCTTCTCCGCGCCTTCCAGTCCAACGCCTGGCTGAAGCTCTCCGGCGATTATGTCGCCTCCTCCCGCTGGCCGGAGGGCCGCGCGGCCGCCGAGCGAAGCCTCGACCGCTGGGCGCTCTGGGAGGGTCGTGCGCGCGCCGCCAACAACGCGGCGCTGGCCGCCTACAGCATGGGCGATTTCACCGCCACGGAACGCCATGCCCGGCTGTCGCTGTCCCTGATGCCCGGCATGCCCGCGGCGCTGTCGCAGTTGGGGATGGCGCTGGCCCGGGCGGGGAACCTGTCCGCCGCGGAGGAGGCTTGCCGGAGGGCCGTGGAAATCAATCCCCATTTGGCCGAAGGCTGGCACGCGCTGGGGAACATAGCATTCCTGCGGGGCGACCGGGCGGCCTCCGTGCGGGCCTGGGAAAGGGCGGTGGCCGAGGACCCCCGGATGACCGGCGCCCGCGACAGCCTCGCGGCGCTGAAGCGGGGAGCGGTAAGAAAATAGAAGTCATTTCAAAACCTCAAAAAGGGTGGCGGGCCGGGCCTGGAGCGGAGCTGAGTCGGCCGCTCCGGAGTCGCCGCGGGGCCTGGCCGTTGGAGGCGCGCAGGCGCCTGGCGCCGGTAGCGCCGGAAACGGCCCTCTTTGGGTCCCGCGAGCGACGGAGGACGCCTCGAATGATGGCGAGGCCGACTCGCAGTGAGGTGCAAATGGGGAAGAGGCACCGTTCGTCCTCGCGCCGGCTCCTGCCGGCCAGGGTCCGCGGAAGGCCCGGCCGCCACCCAAGGAAATCCGGTTTTGAAATGGCCTCTAGGAAAAAAGGGAGGGGGGATGTGATATCCTTGGTTCAATATGATCGGCTCAGCGGTTGCGATGGCGGCTATGCTCCTGGTCGGAGGGAGCTCCGCCGTGGCTGACACGGATGACGCCATCGAGGAGCGCATCCTTTCCTGCCTGAACGCAATGCCCTACGTGGATACCCATAACCATGTTCCCGACCCGCGCGGGTTCGAAAAAGCATTCAAAGATTCGAAATGCGACCCGGTCTGGCTGCTTGGCAGCGGCACCTATGTCGCCGAATTCACTTCCGGCAGTTCCTGGGATGAGGTTAAAAAAGGCATCGAGCTTTACGGAAACCATCCCTACTACCGGGTCATCCTGGAGGCGTTCCGCGACCTTTACGGGCTGAAGCCGGACGAGGAACTTAACGACGGCAATATCAAGGCGGTATCGGAGAAAATGGACGCCGCTCACCGGGGTGGGAACGAGAAATGGTACGAGGAGGTTCTACGGAAGCGCGCGAAACTGACGCATGTCATATGGCTGGAGGGCGGCAACCGGCCCCAGTCCGAGATGCCCGCGCCGTGGTTCCATCCGGCATGGAACATCGACGGCGCCTTCGTGTTCCTGACCGGACAGGACAAGAAATCCAAGGAATGGAACATCGATGCCGCGCGCAAGGCGCTGGGGGCGAAGCTGAAGAACCTGGCGGAAATGGAAAAGGTCATTTCCTCCAAAATCGACGATTTCTTCGCGAAAGGGGGCGTGGCAATAAAGAGCACCGCGGCCTATTTTCGGACGCTGGATTTTGACGATTCCGTTCCCCGCCCGAAGGCGTCACGGCTGTTCGCGAAGGTGGCCCGCCACCAGGAGCTGGGGGAGGCCGACCAGCGGGCGCTGGAAGACTACCTGATGACGCAGGTCCTGACGGCCGTCGCGAAGAACAAGAAACCCATGCAGTTCCATACCGGGAACCAGCAGAACTGGAACATGCTCGCGATGTCTAGCCCGGTCGGGCTGAACCGCCTGCTCTATACCGGGAAGTTCTGGGACGTAAAGTTCGTCGTCCTGCACGGCGGGTATCCCTACACCCGCGAGGCCATTACGATGACCCGGTATTACGGGAACTGTTACCTGGACCTCGCCTGGATGGTGCTTTTCTCGCCGGATGCCGCGAAAAGCGCGCTGGCCGAGGCGCTGGACATCGTCCCGGCCGACCGGCTCACCATCGGCAGTGACACTGCCAACCTGGAGGAGATGTACGGAACCATCAAATTCACCCGCCGTGTGCTGGCGCAGGTGCTGGCGGAGAAGGTGGAGGGCGGATTCATGACGGAAGAGGTCGCCCTTCGATTGGCGGAGCGAATCATGTACAAGAACGCGATGGAGCTATACGGCCTCAAGGACTGATATTCGCTTCCCTCTGGTCCCCCTCACCCTCTGATTCCTGTTTCGATTCCGATCCCTCTCCCCCATTGGGGGAGAGGGATTTGCCAAGAGCAAGGATGCGGAGGGTGAGGGGGACGCTACGGGCCTAGCTGATTTCGGAGTCGCTGATATTTATCGGGTATTTCCCCCTCTCTTCCACCAGTTTCACCAGCTCGCAAATTCCCTCGGGGCTGGTGCCCACGTAGGTTTCTCCGCCGATGGCGAGATTGAACCCGCCGCCGGGCGCGGCCAGCTTGATGGCCCGGAGCGCCTTCTTCCTGGTCTCCGCGGGCATCGGCCCCTTCTCGTAGAAGTCCTTGCAGTTGAGGCCGCCGCTTATGTAAACCCGCCCCTTCATTTCGCGGACGGCGTTTTCAAGCTTGCTGAATCCCCCCACGTCCATCTGGGTTATCCCCGATTCGGCCGCGATGGTCTTGAACAGGTGGTCGCTGGGGCCGTCCGTGTGCATGTGAAACTGGCCGGGCCTATAGCGTTCCTTAATGCGGTGGTAATAGGGCATCTCGAACTCGCGGAACAGCTCGGCCGAGATGAAGCAGCAGTTGTCGTCGGCGATCCAGGCGGCGTCATTGGGACCGCCTGCCTTCCATTCGAGGTCATAGTAGGCGACATAGGCGGCGAAGCACTTTTCCAGGGCTGCCTTCACCGTTTCGGGCTCCTCGTACATGGCCTCGTAGACGACCGCGGGGTCAACGAGGGCGCAGAGGCAGGAAAGCGGGGGATGGATGGCGAGATTGGTGGGCACGTAGGCGGGAATTTTGGCGCCCATCCTGGCCGCGGCCCGCTTGAATCGTTCTCCGTCGGCCAGAAACTGCTTGAGCCGGGGGTTGTCGGCCGGCGCCGGGAAGGACAGCTTTTCGGCCGCCTCCGCCACCGTCCTGTATTTGTGGACGATTCGGGGCGAGGTGCCGGCCGGCCGCTCGATATCGGCCCCGAAAACGACCGCCTCCTGGATGGGGCCGGTCTCGTACCAGAGGCAGGAATTGGTGCTGGAGTCCGCCCGCAATTCCTCGTAAAGCCAGCGAAGCCCCTTCAACTGCGCCTCGATCTGCATCTCGGGATTGATGTAGTATTCCCCGATGTCGTAGCCGTTCATCCAGCAGTAGTAGGAACCGCCGATCGAGAATGCCACGGGGACGCGGTCGGCCTCCTTGAAGGAAGCCGCGATTTCCATCCTCTTGTTGCGCTCCTCGATGTCCTTCTTGAACGGCTCCAGGCTGAAGTCAGCTGGATTCATGCCAATATCAAAACACATTCCCGGGGAGAAGAAAACAGTTTCCTGGCAATTTGGGACGGATTCATGATGGATTCGCTCGAAGAAGTGAAGACAGGGCGCGGTGCTTTGTAGAACAAACCAATGCTAATTATCCCCCCTCACCCTACCCTCTCCCCCGATGGGGGAGAGGGTAGTGAATGGAAGAGGGGGATTACTTGCCAGGAAGGAAGGGGTTTTCGGAGGGGTAGAGGGTGCCCGCCGGGAGCGGAGCGTAGGCCGGGACGCCCAGGACCTTCATCGCATCCCATAGGATGCGGCCGCAGTTCTTGAAGGCGACGGCCGCGTGGTGCGGGAACTGCTTCTCCACGAGGATGTGCCGGTAGAAACGGGCGAAGCCCTTGCAGGCGATGACGCCAACCCCGCCGAAAGTCTTTGGGTCGTGCTGGGGAACCTCGCCGTCCGCCATGTAGGACTGCACCTGCGAGTTCCTATCGGCGTTGAACCGGAAAACCGTGACCGGGCCGGGGCGGAGAGTCCCTTCCAGCGTTCCCACGGTGATGTTCGGGGTCTTTCCGGGTTCCATCAGCCGGTTCATGATGAGCTGGTATTTCATGCCGCATCCCTCGCAGAGGAGGCACGTGGCGGTGTTGCCGCAGTGGAAGCCCATGAACAGGTCCTCGCGGGACGCACCCTTTGTGTCCGCGATTTGCAGGTCCGCGGGAACCGTGTTGTTGATGTCGAGCAGGGTCACCGGATGGTTCGAGGCGCACTGGACAATGTATTCCGAAATCGCCCCGTAGATGTCGGTTTCGCAGGCCACCGGGATTCCCCGGGCGGCCATCCGGCCGTTCACGTAGCAGGGGACGAACTCGAACTGCGGCTCGAACGACGGCCAGCACTTGTCGGCGAACACGCCGAACTGCCGGGAGCCAAGGTTGGCCTCGTAGAAGGAGGTGAGCGCAATCTCGAACTGGGCGAGCTGTTTCAGCTTTTCCGGGTGCTTGTTTCCGGTGCCGAGCTCACGCTCCATGTCCTTCACTATGGCGTCGATTTCCCCCGTCCTGCTGGCCGCCTTCTTGTATTCAATGAAGAGGTCGAGCTCGGAGTTCTCCATCACCTCTATGCCCAGCCTGTAGAGCGGCTTGATGGGCGCGTCGCAGGCGTAGAAATCCTGGGGACGGGGGCCGAAACCGAACACCTTGAGCCCGCGCAACCCGAGCAGGACGCGCGCCACGCCGGAGAAATACTCCATTTCCTTCGCCACGCCCTCCGGAAGGAGGATGGGCATCTGGGGAATGTGGGGGGAGAGTCCGCGCAGGCCGGTGTTGAGCGAGGCGTTGAGCATCCCGCAATAGGCGTCGCCGCGCCCGTTGATGAGGTCGGTGGAGGTCTCCTCGGCCGCGCCCACCAGCATGAAGGGGGCGCCCAGTTTCTGGGCAAAGATGGTTTCGGGGCCTTCGGGACCGAAGTTTCCGAGGTATACGGTCACGGCGTTGACGCCCTTCTGCCGCATCTCTTCGGCTGCCTTGAGTGCGTCCTTCTCGTTCTCGATGACGACCGAGCAGGCGACGACGTCGAATTTTATCTTCCGGCACTCTTCCAGGACCGCGGCCAGGCGCTTCTTGGATAGTTCAATGGGGAAGCAGTCCCGGCTAACGGCAACGATGCCAGGTTTGACCAGCGGGGTGTTCTTGAGTTCCATGGTAAGCGCTCCTTTTTTTTCAAGTCCGGCCCATTAGCCGTGAGGATTACGGTAACACTTATTTCCGCCGTGTTTCAAGGAAAAAGGGGCCTTCCACTTTGATTATCGGGCCCGAAAATGCTCAAATAGTGGACTGTGCCAAGGCAGACAATCGATACTCCCGATGCCCCCAAACCGCTGGGACCCTACGTCCAGGCGGTCCGGGCGGGTGACCTGCTCTTTATTTCGGGGCAATTACCGATAGACCCGGCCACGGGGACGCTGGTCCGGGCGGGAGTAAAAGCCCAGACCAGGCGCACCATCGACAACCTGAGGGCCATCCTGGCGGCCGCCGGGGGGTCCCTGGACAGCGTGGTCAAGGTCACCGTCTACGTCAAGAGCCTGGACGATTTTGCCCAGGTGAACGAGGTCTACGCAGAGATGTTCGGGGCCAACAAGCCGGCCCGGATGGCGGTGGAGTCGCCGCGCCTGCCCAAGGACGCCGCAGTGGCCCTGGACGCCATCGCCTGGCTGGGGAGCTAGGCGACCCCATGCCGACGCCCATACTGGTAATTTTGGTTTTTGGCGCGATGGCGGTCGTGTTCGGGATGGTGGGGGCGCTCCTGCCCCGTTTCGTGGGGCCCCGCACTCCGGGGAAGGAAAAGGAGCGGGCCTACGAATGCGGGGTGGTGGAGTCAGGCGACCCCTGGAGCGCGTCCCGGGTGCAGTTCTATTTCTTCGCCCTGATATTCCTGGTCTTCGACGTGGAGGCGCTTTTCCTTTTTCCGTGGGCGGTCATCTTCAAGGACGCGGGCTGGCTCGGATTCTGGGAAATGCTGGTGTTCCTCGGCGTGCTGGCGCTGGGATGGGGCTTTGCCTGGCGGACCCGCTCCCTGGAATGGGAGTGAGGGCATAGGGGCGTGGAAAGGCTTTTCATCGAACTGAAGTCGTCGCTCATTGACCTGGCGGCCTGGTTTGGTGTTCCCGCCGGATGGCTTCCCCTTCTGTCGGCCTTCCTTTCGGCGGCCACCATCATGGCCGCGGCGCCGGTGATCATGATGTACCAGACCTGGTTTGAACGGAAGGTGGTGGGGCGCTTCCAGGACCGCTACGGCCCCAACCGGGTCGGCCCGTTCGGCCTGTTCCAGCCCATCGCTGATGGGGTGAAGGCCCTCCAGAAGGAGGACCTTGTTCCGGCGAAAGCGGACAAGCTCCTGCATTTTCTTGCCCCCGCCCTCGTCGTGGTGCCGACCTTCATGCTTTTCCTGTTCGTGCCGTGGGGCCGCGGCATGGTGGCGGCGGACATCGACACGGGCCTCCTGTTTTTCTTCGCCTTCGCCGGGCTCCAGGCGCCGATAATCGTTACCGCCGGCTGGGCTCCCCGGAACAAGTTCTCCGTCCTCGGGGGCCTCCGGGCGGCCGCCCAGGTGCTTTCCTACGGCGTGCCCATGGCGATATCGGCGGTCGCGGTGGTGATGGCCGCGGGGTCGCTTTCCTCCAGCGCCATCGTGGAGGCGCAGGGGGACAACTGGTTCATCCTCACCCCGTGGGGGGCTTTCGCCTTCGTCATCTTTTTCGTCTGCGTCGTGGCGGAGACCAAGCGGACGCCCTTCGACATGCCGGAGGCGGAGTCGGAGCTCGTCGCGGGATTCCACACGGAATACAGCGGGCTGAAGTTCGCCCTGTTTTTCATGGCGGAATATATGGGGTCGTTCGCGGCCTGCATGCTTGCCACGACGCTTTTCCTGGGCGGGTGGTCCGGCCCCGAGTTCCTCCCCTCCTGGGCGATTTTCATGGCCAAGTCGGGAGTCCTCTTTTTCGTGATGGTGTGGTTCCGTGGGACGCTCCCGCGCCTCCGGATTGACCAGATGCTCGGATTGGCGTGGAAGTTCCTGTTCCCGCTCAGCCTGGTGACCATGGTGGCGGAGGGGCTCTGGTATTTCCTGCGGACCGACGGGAGGATGGCGGGGGCCATCCTGTGGCCGCTGGCGATTCTCGCGGTTTCATACTGGATCCTGTCGGTTGTGATGATGCGGGAGTTCGTGCGGGGGAACAAGCCAAGGGGGAAACAGGATGCCTGGTGAAATCGCCTTTGGCGTGATTGTCGTGCTGACGCTGGGCGCCGCCCTGGCGGCCGTGCTTTCGCGCAACCTCCTGCGGTCCGCGCTGGCGCTGATGTTTTGCCTGCTGGGCGTGGCCGGGCTGTTCCTGATGCAGGGCGCGGAGTTCCTGTCGGCCGTCCAACTGCTGGTTTACGTGGGCGGCATCGCCGTCCTCATCGTGTTCGCCGTGGCCCTGCTGGAGAGGGCCGGCGAGCCGCTGGCGGCCTCGCTGAACAAGCTGGTGCCGGCGGCGGTTGCCGTCGGCGCCGCGCTGACCATGCTGCTGGTGGTGGGGCTGTGGAGGTCCGTCATCGCGGAGTCGCCGCCGGCCTCCCCGGGGGTCAAGGACATCGGAACCGCACTCTTGAACCAGTACCTGGTCCCGTTCGAGGCCCTTTCGGTCCTCCTGCTGGCGGCCCTCGTGGGGGCGCTGCTCATCGCCCGGGACACGGGGAAGGAGGGGTAGGGTGTTCAGCGTCACCGCTTACGCCGTGGTCTCGGCCATCCTCTTCGGGATAGGCGTATTCGGGGCGGTGGCCCGCCGCCATGCCGTGGCCGTACTTATATCAATCGAGCTGATGCTCGCGGCAGCGGCGCTTAACTTCGTCTCCTTCTCCCGCCTGCACCCGGCCCAGCAGGCGGTGTCCGGTCAGGTGTTCGCCATTTTCATAATCGCCGTGGCGGCGGCCGAGACCCTGGTCGCCCTCGCGCTGGTGTTCTCGCTCCACCGCTCCCTCAAGACCGCCCACCTGGAGAGGTTCAACCTGCTCAAATGGTGACCGAGGCTCCCGCTTCCGCGCTCGGATACCTGTGGCTGGTGCCGGCCGCGCCCTTTGCGGCCTTCCTTGTAATCGGGCTGTTGACCAGGAAGTGGCGGCTCCTTTCCGCCGCCATATCGATTCTGGCGATGGGGCTGTCCTTCATGTTCGCGCTGGGCGCGTTCTTCTCCCAGCTCCGGCTGGGAATCCTGCCCCGCATAGCCCAGTTCTCCTGGTTCGACACCGGGACCCTGCATGCGCCGGCGGGACTCCTGCTCGACCCGCTTTCGGCCGTGATGCTGGTGGTGGTCACGACGGTCGGACTGCTCGTCCAGATATATTCGCTCGGCTACATGGCGGGAGAGAAGGGGTTGTCGAGGTATTACGCCTACATGTCGCTGTTCTGCGCCTCCATGCTCGGCCTGGTGCTGTCCGGGAACTTCCTCCAGCTGTTCGTGTTCTGGGAGCTGGTAGGGCTGTGCTCCTACCTCCTGATCGGCTTCTGGTATGACCGCGACGCCCCGGCCTTCGCGGCGAAGAAGGCCTTCGTAACGACCCGGCTGGGCGACCTGGGATTCCTCGTGGGAGTGGTCATGCTGGTGACGCAGGCCGGCTCGTTCGATTTCGCCGAGGTGGCCCGGAAGATGTCCGTGGAGGCCTGGGACCCGAAGTGGACCGGCTTCGCGGCCCTGCTGCTCTTCTGCGGCGCCATCGGCAAGAGCGCCCAGATTCCCCTGCATGTCTGGCTCCCGGACGCCATGGAGGGCCCCACGCCGGTGTCGGCCCTGATTCATGCGGCGACCATGGTGGCGGCGGGAGTCTTCATGGTGGCGCGCCTTTTCGTCTTCTTTTCGGCGTCCCCGGACACCCTCGCCATGGTGGCGCAGGTGGGAGCCGTCACCGCGTTCTTCGCGGCGACCATCGCGCTGGTGCAGGACGACCTCAAGCGCGTCCTCGCCTATTCGACCATCAGCCAGCTGGGCTACATGATGCTCGCCCTGGGGGTGGGGTCGGTGACGGCGGGGATGTTCCACCTGTGGACGCACGCCTTCTTCAAGGCCCTCCTGTTCCTCTGCGCGGGGGCGGTAATACACGCGGTGCGCACCAACGACATGCGGGAGATGGGCGGGCTGGGCAAGTCCATGCCCTGGACGGCGGCGACCTTCGCCATCGGAGCGCTGGCGCTGGCCGGGATCTTCCCCCTGTCGGGTTTCTTCAGCAAGGAAATGATAATAACGGCGGCGGGCGCGAAGTCGGGCTTCCTCGCCACGCTGGCGCTCGCCACGGCGGCCTGCACCGGGTTCTATGCCGGCCGCGCGTTCTTCCTCACCTTCCTGGGCTCTTCCCGCTCGAAGGCAGCGCCGCACGAGACTCCCTGGGTGATGCGCTGGCCGCTCGTGATTCTCGCGGGACTTTCGGTGTGCGCGGGGTGGTGGAGCGGGGGCTTCGGCGCGTTCGTGTTCTTCGGCGCCCCGGAAGAATCCAGCCTTCATTTCCTATCGTCCTTTTTCGCCATGCTTCCCGCGCTGGCCGGGCTGGGTTTTGCCTGGATGGTTTACGTAAACGGGAGCCCGTCGCCGGACCGGCTGGCCCGCACTTTCGCCCCGATATACACGCTGCTAAAGAGGCGCTACTTCGTTGACGAGGGCTACAACTGGCTTATTGACCGGGTGGTGATGGGATTCTCCCGGGCCCTGGCCTGGTTCGACCGGAATGTCGTGGACGGCGCGGTGAACGGCGTGGCCTGGCTGGCGCGCTCGGGCGGGGCGGTCCTGCGGATCCTGCAGACCGGGCAGGTCCAGCACTACGCAATGGCCGTTTTCGGCGGGGTGGTCCTGCTCATCCTGCTGGCGCGGCTGGCGGGGGCGGGCTGAGGTGCTCGCCATACAGTACACAATCATGGCGGGGGTGGCGGCGGCCCTGATGACCTTCCTGGGCGGCTCGGGGTCGCTCCTTTCCGACATAATGTCCATTCCATTGGCCGGCGCCCTCATCATCATGGCCCTTCCGGAGCGCCACGAGAGGTTCGTGAAGTGGGTGGCCCTCGTCTCGGCGTTCGGCGCCCTGGTCCTGTGCCTGGTCCTGACGTCGCGCTTCAACCCGGCTCCGGAAGCCGCCCGTTTCCAGTTCGCCGAGCAGTTCTCCTGGATTCCAACCCTCGGCATAAGCTGGTCGCTGGCCGTTGACGGAATCAGCCTGGCGATGGTGCTCCTGACCGGGGTGGTCATATTCACCGGGGTGCTCGCCTCGTGGAAGGTGACCAGTCGGCCCAAGGAGTTCTTCGCCCTCCTGCTCGTGCTGGTGACGGGCGTTTTCGGGGTGTTCATGGCCCGCGACCTGTTCCTCTTCTTCCTTTTCTACGAGCTCGCGGTCCTGCCGATGTACCTGCTCATCGGCATCTGGGGCACCGGCCGCAAGGAATACTCGGCCATGAAGCTCACCCTGTACCTCCTGCTGGGGAGCGCGTTCATGCTGGCGGGACTCCTCGCGATGTACTTCGCCGCCGGGGGAGGGAATCCCACCTTTGACATGAATATCCTGGCTTCCTTCCCGTATGAGACGGGATTCCAGCGCTTCTTCTTCCCGTTCCTCTTCATCGGCTTCGGCATTCTGGCGGGTTTCTGGCCCCTGCACACATGGTCGCCGGACGGACATGCTTCCGCGCCGACGGCGGTGTCCATGCTACACGCGGGAGTATTGATGAAGCTTGGCGCTTACGGCATAATCCGCATCGCCGTCGAAATGCTTCCGGAGGGTGCGCATGCCTGGCTGCCCATATTCGGGGCGTTCACGGTGGTCAACATCACCTACGGCGCGATGGTGGCCATGGCCCAGACCGACCTGAAGTATGTCATCGCCTATTCCTCGGTTTCGCACATGGGGGTGGTCATCCTGGGCATCGCCACGCTCAACGACGCCGGGATGAACGGGGCGGTCCTGCAGATGTTCTCGCACGGCATAATGACGGCCCTGTTCTTCGCGCTGGTGGGCTTCACCTACGAACGGACGCACACGCGGCAGATAGCCGAATACGGGGGGCTCGGCGCCAGGATGCCGGTCCTCGCGACATTTTTCACCATCGGCGGCCTCGCCTCGCTGGGACTGCCCGGCCTGTCCGGTTTCGTGGCTGAATTCATGGTGTTCCTGGGCGCGTGGCAGTTCAACCGGGTCCTCACCGTCATCGCGGTGGCGGGCCTGGTGATAACCGCGGCCTACGTCCTGCGCGTCCTCCAGAAGTGCTTCTGGGGTCCGCTAAACCCGAAACTGGCCGAAATGACCGACGCCGACCTGGTCGAGAAGATCTGCCTTACCATACTGGCGTTCATACTGGCGTTCGTGGGACTCATGCCGGGTCCGCTGGTTACCATCATCAATTCCGGCGTGGCCCGCGTGCTGGAAAGGGCCGGAGGTTAGCGGCATGGCGCCCTGGCTGGCCCAGCCCGTCGATTGGGGAATCTTCCGGGACGAGTTCGTAGTCCTCGCCGCCATGGCGGCCGCCCTTCTGGGCGAGCTTTTGCGGCCCAGGAAGGCGGCTTCCCCGGCCGGGTTCATCATGCTGTTTGGTTTCCTTTGGGCGCTCAAGCTGGCGCTTTTCTCTCCTTTGCCCGACAGCTCGCTGTGGGACGGGGCCTATGCCGTGGACGGCCTCTCGCGCTGGTTCAAGGTCATCTTCCTTTCCTGCGGCGCGCTTGCCGCCACGGCGTCGCTCCGTTACATGCGGAGGAGCCCCTACGAGGGCGCCTATTATTTCTGCCTGGGGTCGTCCGTCGCCGGGATGATGCTGCTCGCGGGGGCGGGGGAGCTCATCTCCCTCTATGTCACGCTGGAAATGGCGAGCATCAGCCTCTACGTGATGGCCGCCATGCTGGCCGGAAGGAGCGTTTCCAAGGAGGCGGGCCTCAAGTACCTGCTCGTGGGGGCTTTTTCGTCGGCCCTCTTCCTCTATGGCGCGTCGCTGGTCTACCAGGCCGCCGGGACGACCCTGCTTTCCGGAATACGGATGGCCCTTCCCCTCCATGCGCGCGAGCCGCTGGTCCTGGTCGGGCTCGTCTTCATGATGGCGGCGCTCGGATTCAAGACGGCGGTGGTCCCGTTCCACATGTGGGCTCCCGACGTCTACGAGGGGGGACCGACCCCGCTGGTGGCCTTCGCCTCGACGGCTTCGAAGGCGGCCGGCTTCATGATAATGGCGAAGATACTGCTGGTCGGCCTGGAGGGCATGCGGCCCGACTGGACCCTCCTCCTGTCCGTCATGGCGGCCCTGACGCTGGTGTTGGGCAGCCTTGCCGCCATCCCGCAGACGAACATACGGCGGCTTTTGGCGTATTCGTCCATCGCGCAGGCGGGCTACGTCCTCATCGGGTTCGTTCCCGGGTCGCCCGCGGGCCTTGGCGCAGTCCTCTTCTTCCTGCTGGTCTATCTCTTCACCAACATCGGCGCCTTTACGGTGGTAATCATCGTCTCGCGGGAGACGGGCAGTGACAACATAACCGACTACGCCGGGCTCGCCCGGCGGTCGCCGCTGCTGGCGCTGGCCATGCTGCTCGCGCTCCTCTCGCTTGCCGGCATCCCCCCGCTGGGCGGATTCGCCGGCAAGTTCTTCCTGTTCACGGCGGCCATGGAGCCGTCGGGAAAGTTCCTGTGGCTGGTGGTGCTGGGCCTGCTGCTGTCCATCGCGTCGCTTTTTTACTACCTGCTGGTGATACGGCAGATGTATATCGAGGCGCCCCGCGTAACCGGTCCGGTGCGGACGGGTTTCGCCGCCGGACTGGTGGTACTGGTATGCATAGCGGGTATCCTCCTGACGGGGTTGATGCCCGGCCCCATCCTCGACGGGGCCCTGGAGGCGGCAGGGAAGTTTCTCCAGGTTCGGTGACGGGTTCCGGTTAAAAACCATGGATGACGGGGCGGGGCGCGGGGAGGGAAAGGACTGGCTGATTGCCCCCGCGAGGGTTGTCCAGTCTTCCGCCCTGCTCTCGTTCCTTCTCCTGGTCTGGTACACCTTCGGTCACCATGAGGCGATAGCACTCCCCGATGCGTGGACCTCCATCGTCAACACCATCGCGCGCGACCACGTCCCCCGGGCGGTCTTCCTGGCCGCCCTGGCCGGGCACGCGAAAGCGGCCCTGGTTGCGGCCGCGGTCCTCCTGGCGGCTTTCCTCGGCGGAAGTCCTCCGGTTTTGTGGCTGGGCAGGTCCGCCGAGACACGCTGGATTGCCGCCCTATCGCGACTGGGGCTGGGACTGGGCGTGGCAGCACTGGCGGTTTTCGCGCTGGGGCTCGCCGGGCTGCTCAATGCGCCCATGCTGGCCGCTGCCGGACTGCTCGCTATACTGGCGGGCCTCTGGACCGGGCGGAAGTCCGTGAAGCGCGCGGAAGGCGGCGGCGGGATGCCCTGGTGGCCCTGGGCCTTCGCTTCCGTCCTCCTTGTTCTTGGTGTGATGCCCTGCTTTTCCCCTGAATTCTTCACCGATTCCCTCGTCTACCACCTCGGTCTTCCCGGCCGTTTCCTGGCGGCCCACCGGTTTCCAGTGATGCCCGATAACATGCTGACCTTCCTTCCGCTCAATTCCGAGATGCTCTACGCGCCGTGCCTCGCCTTCGGCGGGGAGGAGGCGGCGAAACTTTTCAACTTCGGGCTTGGCGTGTTGGCGGCGCTGGCGGCCGGAACCCTGGCGCTTTCGTTCGGGGGTTCGAACGGCCGCTGGGCCGCCGCCGCGGCGTTTTTCCTGGCTGTTTCCATGCCGCTGGTGATGGTGGAAAATGAGATTACCTTCAGCGACAATGCCCGGGCCTTCTGGGAGGTACTGGCGCTGGCGTGGTTCGTCCGGTCCGGAGGAAGGGCTAACGGGTCGCTTCTCGCCTCGGGGGCGTTCATCGGGCTGGCGATGGGCACCAAGTACCTTTCCTATGTATGCGGTTTCGTCCTCCTGGCAGCGCTGGTTCTGACCCTCCTGCAGCGCAACAAGTGGCGGGTTTCACCAGCCTTGCGGGCCGGGGCCCCGTTCGCCGCTGCCATGGTGCTGGTGGTCCTGCCATGGGTGGCGCGCAACTGGTTGGCCGGCCGCGACCCGCTTTACCCGTTCGGCTTCCGTATCTTTGACGCCCTCGGTTTCGGGAGTTTCGAGATGAAGCGCTGGATGGCTGACAACCGCCACTACGGGGTGGCCGGCATGACTTTCAGCGGCTGGTTGGCGCTTCCCCTGCGCGTAAGCCTGGACCGGGTCGCGGGGGAGTTCGGGACATACACGACCGGGCCGCTCCTGCTGGGGCTTTCCGTCCTTCTCGTGCTTCGCCGCTCCTGGCCCTGGGGCGCGCGGGTGGTCCTCGCCGTATTCGCCGTGGAGGCGCTCACCTGGTCGCTGACCTCGCAGTTGATCAGGTATCTTTATCCGGGCCTGCTCGCGCTGTGCGCCCTGGTGACATGGTCGGCGGCCTCGGCGCGCCAGTCGGCCCCGCGCTCGGGGCCCCTTCTGGCAGCCGTTCTCATCGCCTGGGGCGTCTGTAACACCGTCCAGGGAATCCATCACCGGATAAACCTTGACGAGCTCTACGGACTAATCGCGGGGTTTTCCGGGAAGTTTTCCGGCCCAAGCTTCCAGCCGTGCCGCGGATTCGCCAAATCCGTCGCGCAGCTTCCGTCCGGGCCCGTCCTCCTTGTCGGGGAGGACCGCGTCCTGGGGCTGGGCCGGATTTGGAGGGGCTCCAGCAAGTGGAACGTCCCGCTGCTGGAGAGGTGGACACGGGAGTCTCCGGACTCGCGGCGGCTGGCATTGAAGGTGAGGCAGTCGGGCGTCCGTTCCGTCCTGCTGAACGGCGAGATGTATGAACATCTCCGGGGACGGGGTGATTTCAACCTTTCACCGGAGAGGATGGCCGTCCTGAACGCGTGGTGGAAGACGCTGGGCGTCGTTTTCAAGGCGCCCCCGTTGATGGGATACGCGGTTCCGCCCTTCAGCCCGGGACTCCGTAGAAGGGTAAAATGAACAGCCCATGAAAGAAAAGAGGATCGTCATTCTTGGCTCCACCGGCTCCATCGGGAAGAGCACGCTGGACGTGGTGAGGCGCGTGGGGGGATTCCGGGTGGTCGGCCTGGCGGCCGCCGGCGAGGTTCCCGTCGTCGAGCGCCAGGTCAGGGAGTTCAAGCCGAAGTTCATCGCCATCGCCGACCGCGTCTCCGCGCGGGAACTGCGCCGCAAGCTGGGCCGCCGCACCGAGGTGCTGGAGGGACCGGAGGGAGTCGCCGAGGCGGGCGCCCGTGACGGCGTGGACACGGTCGTGTCCGCCATCGTGGGGTGCGCCGGACTGCGGCCCACCTACGAGGCGGTCAAGCGGGGAAGGACGATAGCGCTCGCCAACAAGGAAACCCTCGTCGCGGGCGGCGAGGTGATATCCCTCGCTGCGGCCAAGAGCGGCGCAAAGCTGCTCCCGGTGGACTCGGAGCACAGCGCCATCTTCCAGTGCCTCGGGGGCCGCGGCACCTCGCTGGTCCGGCGCATAATCCTCACCGGTTCGGGCGGCCCGTTCCGCGCCCGGAAATCCCTCAAGGGCGTGACCGTGCGCGACGCGCTGAAGCACCCCACCTGGAGCATGGGGCCGAAGATAACCATCGATTCGGCCACCCTCATGAACAAGGGGCTCGAGGTCATCGAGGCCCGCTGGCTGTTCGGCGTGCCCGCGGACCGCATTTCCGTGGTAATCCACCCGCAATCGGTGGTGCACTCGCTCGTCGAGTTCGTGGACGGTTCGGTCGTGGCCCAGCTGGGGCTCCCGGACATGCGGCTTCCCATCCTTTATTCGCTCGTCTATCCGGACCGGGTGGACGCCGGCCTGCCGCGGCTGGACCTTTCCCGTGCCGGCCCGCTGACCTTCGGGCCGCCGGACACACGGAGGTTCCCCTGCCTTGCGCTCGCGCGGAAGGCGGCGAAGGAGGGCGGGAGCGCGCCGGTGGTGCTCAACGCGGCCAACGAGATTGCGGTCGAGGCTTTCCTCGCTGGACGCATCGGGTTTACCGACATCTCCCGGGTCATCGCCGCCGTCCTGAAGACGCGGCCGCGGCAGGTTCCCCGGACCGTTGACGACATCCTCGAGGTAAACCGGGAGGCGCGGGCCCGGGCGGCGGGCCTCCTGGCCACGGCGGGCGGAAGATGATGCTCTGGTACATAATCGAGCTGGTGGTCGGCCTGGGGCTGGCCATCCTCGTGCACGAATTCGGGCATTTCCTCGCGGCGCGGTGGGCGGGCATAAAGGTCCTGAAATTCTCGATAGGGTTTCCCCCGCGGCTGGCCGGTTTCAAGCGGGGCCAGACCGAATACGTTATCGGCGCCGTCCCGCTGGGCGGCTACGTGAAGCTGGCGGGGGAGGAGTGGGGGGAAACCGGGCGCCTGAAGAAGGATGACCTGATGGCCCAGCCGTTCTGGATCCGCATGATTGTCTACGCCTCCGGGGTGGTGATGAACGGAATCATGGCCTACCTTATATTCTTTGGCCTCCTCGTTTACGGCATTTCGAGTCCGCAGTTTCCGGCGAAGGTCGTGGTTACGGCGGAAACCGGCGCGGCGGCCCGGGCGGGATTCCAGACGGGTGATGTAATCACGGCCGTGGCCGGGAAGCCCGTGAAGTCCTGGGAGGAGGCAATGGAGCTTGCCTATGGCGCCGGAAAGGGCAAGAAAGTCGCGATGGAGGTACAGCGCGGCGGGGAAAAGGTCGATGTGCGCTTGGCTTTTGGCTCCGACCCGGGAATGGAGCCCCTGATGGAGCCGGTAATCGGGACGGTCGAGCCGTTCCAGCCCGGCCGCAAGGCGGGATTGAAGCCGGACGACCGCATTCTCTCGATCAACGGGCGCCAGGTTTCCCGGTGGGGGGAAATATCGAAGCTGGTGTCCGGGACCAGGGAGGGGAAGGCTATTCGGGTGACGGTCCGGCGCGGCGAAAAGGAAATGGATATCCGCGTCGTCCCCCGCTATGACCAGGCGCTGAAGCGGTCGCTTATCGGAATCAGCGTAAAACCTTCGTGGATGAAGAAGGAGAAGTTTGGACCGGGGGAGGCCGCCGCCGTTTCGGGGAAGACCATGTGGATGTTCTCGTCACAGATAGTGTTGAGCGTATGGAAGGCGGTGTCGGGACAGGCCAAGTTCAAGGATGTCCTGGGCGGGCCGGTCATGATAGCCCGGGTCGGTTACGAGAAGGCCCGGCAGGGCGCCTCGGACCTCCTGCATTTCATCGCCGTCCTGTCCATCAGCCTCCTCGTGGTCAACCTCCTGCCCATCCCGGCGGTGGATGGCGGAATGATTTTCCTGGCCTTCCTCGAGGGAATTAGGGGGCGCCGGTTCTCCGCGAATACCTACCAGAACCTGACGACCGCCGGCTTCGCGTTCCTCATCGCAGTTTTCTTGTTTGCAACCTACAACGACATCCTCAGGTAGTTTGGACCGAATATGCTTACCCTCTCCCTGAAAGGGAGAGGGGAGGGTGAGGGGATTGGAGCCCAGCGTAATAACCTTTTGCTGTGTATATTTTACGATGATTCGTCTTTTCACGCGGCAGTTTGTCCTGATATTTCTTACCCTCTCCCGCGAGCGTTCGGCCGGTGCGCCGGAGGCGCACAATCAATAATTTAACCGATAGCCGCGGGCGCCTGGCGCCCACGAGAGGGGAGGGTGAGGGAACCAGAGCACACCGGTAAAATCTCCTGTTATGGTTTTCCAGCCGCGATTTCCTCTTTTAATGCTAACGAAGGGAACAATCAGAGTATTCCTAAACTGTTAAGATAAATCCATGTTTACGCGTGACAAGACGCGGCAAGTCAGCGCCGGTGGCCTGAAAATCGGCGGGGGAGCCCCGGTTTCGGTCCAGACCATGACCAAGTGCGACACTTGGGACGTAAAAAAAGTACTGGCGCAGGCCGCGGAGCTGAAAAAGGCGGGATGCGACCTGCTCCGGGTGGCCGTTCCCGACGAGAAATCGGCCGATGCGCTGGCCGAGATAAAGCGGGGCATACCCCTGCCGCTGTGCGCCGACATACACTTTGACCATAAGCTGGCGCTGAAGGCGCTTGAGGCGGGAGTGGACAAACTGCGCATCAATCCCGGCAACATCGGCGACGCCGAAAAGGTTAAAGCTGTCGTAAAGGAAGCGCAGGCCCGGAAGGTGCCCATTCGCATAGGGGTAAACGCCGGGTCGCTGGAGAAGCGCCTGCTAGAAAAGGGTGGGAAGGCCACGCCGGAGACCATGGTGGAATCGGCTCTGGGCCACATCCGCATCCTGGAGGACCTTCAGTTCAGTGACATCGTGGTTTCGCTCAAGGCGCACGATGTCCGGATGACCGTGGAGGCCTACCGGATGATGGCGGAAAAGAAGCCCTACCCGCTGCATGTGGGGGTTACCGAGGCGGGGTCGCCCAACGCCGGGACGGTCAGGTCGGCCATGGGAATAGGGATGCTCCTGATGGAGGGGCTGGGCGACACCATCAGGGTTTCGCTTACCGCCGAGCCGCGGGAGGAGGTCCGGGTGGGTTGGGAAATCCTCAGGTCGGCGGGGTTGCGCCAGCGCGGGCCGAGCATCGTTTCCTGCCCTACCTGCGGCCGAATCGGGTTCGACATGATTTCGCGGGTGGCGGAAATCGAGCGGCGCATCCAGCACCTGACCCGCCCCTTCACTATCGCGGTCATTGGGTGCGAGGTGAACGGTCCGGGGGAGGCGAAGGATGCCGACATCGGGATATGCGGGGGAGGTGACAAGGCGGCGCTCTACAAGAAAGGGAAACTCCTCCGGGTGGTTTCCTTCGACCGCTTCGTGGAGGAGATAGTGGCGGAGGCGGAGAAGATGGAAGAGGGGCAGATTAGGGGACGTAGTTGACAAGTTGAAATTCTGATTGTCATAGCAGTCAAAGTCGCGTAATATTCTCCGGTGCCAAGAAAGGGCAGGCTTGATTATCCGGGGGCGTTACACCATGTCATATGCCGCGGGGTGGCACGCGGCAGGCTGTTTGTGGATGATCGCGACAGGGGAAAGCTGATAGGTAACCTTGGCGGACTGCTGGAGGAGTCGGAAGGAACCTGCTATGCATGGGCGATAATGTCGAACCATTTTCATCTTCTTTTGCGTACAGGGGGGATGCCGCTGGCGAAGCTGATGCAGAAGCTCCTGACCCGATACGCCGTTTGGTTCAATCTGCGACATCGCCGGGCCGGCCATTTCTTCCAGAACAGGTATAAGGCCATTCTATGCGAGGAGGAGCCGTATTTCCTGGAGTTGGTGAGGTATATACACCTGAATCCATGGCGAGTGGGGGAGGTGGAGAACCTGGAAGCGCTTGGCAGGTATCCTTGGTGCGGTCACGGTGCAATAGTCGGACGGATACCGGTCAAATGGCAGGATTCAACAGAAGTGCTTTGCAGATTTGGGAGGAGCAGGAAAAAGGCGTTGCGGAAATTCATGGAATTCATGGTTACTGGGATGAAGGATGGCAAAAGTATTGATTTGCGCGGTGGGGGGTTGGTGAGGAGCGTGGGTGGATTGTCCGGGCTCAAGGCGATGAGAAGGAGCGGACAAAGGATGCTTGGTGATGAACGGATACTCGGGAGCGGGGAATTCGTGGCGGAGACCCTCAGGAAGGTGGAAAAACGGGACCGGAGAAGGGAGTGGTTGGGCGCCCGGCTGTCCCCTGCAGAGGTCATAAGGAAGGCGGCAGGGAGTGTCGGCGTTGATGAGGCCGAATTGCGAGTTCACGGGAAAAGACCCCGGGTGGCGATGGCGAGGGCGCTGGCCTGCAAGTGGCTTGTTGAGGACTTGGGGCTTCCGGGGGTTATGGTGGCGGGGATGTTGGGAATAACAAAGTCGGCGGTGAGCAAATGCGCACTGAAAGGTAGGTTTGTGGAGAATAAATTGTCTGTTATGCTGGATGCGGTGAAATGAAAAGAATAGAATGTCAACATTTCGGGTGCGTGCCGTTTCTAGTTGCTGGCAAATTGGCTAGCATATATCCATGATGACACAAAAAAAGCCTCTGCCCTTGGTGTAGATCGGAGAGAACGAAGAAAGCCGGGACGAATCCGCGCAAGAACAGGGGCACTTGGAGCACCACTCAAAGATATCAGTGTCTGGAATGCCGCCGGACGTTTACAGAAGAACTCAAGCACGGAAGGGACATCAGACACGAGGCGGCGGAGATGTATTTTGACCGTGGAGCTTCGTATCGTGCTGTTGGGAGAGCGTTGGGGGTAAAGCCACACACGGTTCTTGGGTGGCTTAACGAGATGGGATCGCGGTGCAAGTCCTTTGAGGCAGTAGCGCGTGAGCTGAAGCCCAAATGGGGGGGATGGCTGTTTGCGGACGGGAAGTACGTCTCGGTCAAAGGAGCCGAGCACTGCCTCCTGCTTACGATGGATCTGACCACGAAGGACATTCCACTGGCCATGTTCGCATCCAGCGAGGACGAACGTGGTAGAGCCGGTCTGAAAGGGGTCCGGAACCAGCGGTAGAAACGGGGTCCGGGTCCACCCCTCCCCGGAGACGACTTTCTTCCTCCCAGCGGACTACACTGACACACAGACCGTTCAGCCGGATACGACTGGTTGAAGGGCGATGAAACAAGAGGCCCGGAGAGGCTATCCCCTCCGGGCTCTTGGTGTCGGGTTGGGACTGGATGAGCCCCAACGCCTGCACTTCCCAAGGGGATGATCCCATCCCGAGGCGTTCGCTGTCCAGTCCCCTCCGGGGAGGAGGGAGGCCGCGCGTTTCCTGCGTCCTGTGGTGTGCGGCTGGCCGGAGTGCGGCCGGGTGGTGTACCTGTGCTCCGCGTGCGATCGGGGTCGGCGGTATTGCGACCCCGCGTGCGCGCGGCAGGGCCGCCAAGCCAGTCTCCGGCGGGCTCGGCGGGCGTATGCCGCCAGTCCAAAGGGCCGTGCGAACGGGTGCCTGCGGCAGCGTCGCTGCCGGGCCCGGCGTTGCGGGCATGCGGTGTCGCCGCCACTGCGGGATGTCACGGATCAGTCTTCCCCTCAGGCGAAGGAGGGGGCAGAGTGGGGTTCGACCTGCCCGCATGGGGTGGC
>Ga0315282_10000902_pt1 | contig 58235 bp, 58 predicted proteins | sample YL17G07_20_MG_FD_203693 | JGI IMG/M metagenome (GOLD analysis project Ga0315282, IMG submission 203693) | Sediment microbial communities from Yellowstone Lake, YNP, Wyoming, USA - YL17G07_20 | ecosystem: Environmental > Aquatic > Freshwater > Lake > Sediment | place: USA: Wyoming | collected...
TCGGACGGAATTATTGCGGACCACAGCGAGTGTCACAGCCGCGAGTGTCAACGAGCGGACCATGCGGCGCTCTTTCCGCGGCCTGGGATGCCGATGACCACGGGAAAAAGTGGGTTCCGGGCACGTCCGCTGCCACGCCGCTCGCGGTGCCGAACCGAGCCACGACCGCAGGGAGTGGTGGCACTTCGAGCGTGGGCGCTTCGCCGGTCCGCAACGGCTCGCGCCGCTACTCGACCGGCAGCGGCCCGGCGTCCCGCCACTCCGGAAACTCGTCCAGCGCTTCCAACCCGCTGGGCCGTTCGAGCACCGGCCGCAGCGCGCGCAGCAGGGCATCGGCTTCGCGCGTCAGGCGCGGCGAAAGGTGGTCGAGGACGGGGCCGATCGACCACACCTCGCGGTTGTCCGTCGCCGCCAGGGCGGTCTTCAAGCGGCCGAGCGCCTCCCGCGGCGATCGGCCGCCGAGCATGGCCAGCAGCGCTTGCAGAAAGAGCCCGCGCGGGATGAAATAGGGCGGCCCTTCCGCTCGATGCTCCCAGGCGGCGCGCACGGCTTCCGCGGCCTCATCTTCACGGCCTGTCAGCAGCAGAAGACGGGCCAAGTGGGCGTAGATCAGGGGAACTTCGAAGCCCCGCTCCAGCACCGTGCGCAGCAGGCGCTCCGCGTTCTCGTAGTCCTTCTGCAAATAGCAGGACAGGGCAAGTTGGCGCAGCGCCAGCGAGGGCGCTGCATCCACGTGCGGCAGCATCCGCTCGACGTGCTGCTTGCGCAGATCCGCGGCTGCGGGCTGCTGGCCGGACTGTTCCAGCGGCGTGGCGAGTGCAGTGAGCGACGTCAGCGTATCGGGATGCTCGGGGCCGAGCACGCGTTCGCGCGTCTCGAGCGCCCGCCGGAAGAGCGGTTCGGCCGCGCCGTAGTTGCCTTGGGCCTTGAGCAGCAGCGCCAGGTTGTTGACCGAGGTCAGCGTATCGGGATGCTCGGGGCCAAGCACGCGTTCCCGCGCCTCAAGCGCCCGCCGGTAGAGCGGTTCGGCCGCACCGTAGTTGCCTTGGGCATTGAGCAGCAGCGCCAGGTTGTTGACCGAGGTCAGCGTCGCGGGATGCTCGGGGCCGAGCAGGCGTTCGTGCGCCTCGAGCGCCCGCCGGTAGAGCGGTTCGGCCGCGCCGTAGTTGCCTTGGGCCTTGAGCAGCAGCGCCAGGTTGTTGACCGAGGTCAGCGTATCGGGATGTTCGGGGCCGAGCACGCGTTCCTGCGCCTCGAGCGCCCGCCGGTAGAGCGGTTCGGCCGCGCCGTAGTTGCCCTGGGTCCGGAGCAACTCCGCCAGGTTGTTGACCGACCTCAGCGTATCGGGATGCTCGGGGCCGAGCACGCGTTCGCGCGCCTCGAGCGCCCGCCGGTAGAGCGGTTCGGCCGCACCGTAGTTGCCTTGGGCATTGAGCAGCACCGCCAGGTTGTTGACCGAGTTCAGCGTATCGGGATGCTCGGGGCCGAGCACGCGTTCCCGCGCCTCGAGCACCCGCCGGTAGAGCGGTTCGGCCGCACCGTAGTCGCCCTGGGTCCGGAGCAACTCCGCCAGGTTGTTGACCGAGGTCAGCGTATCGGGATGCTCGGGGCCAAGCACGCGTTCCCGCGCCTCGAGCGCCCGCCGGTAGAGCGGTTCGGCCGCACCGTAGTTGCCTTGGGCATTGAGCAGCTGCGCCAGGTTGTTGACCGAGGTCAGCGTATGGGGATGCTCGGGTCCGAGCACGCGTTCCAGCGCCTCGAGCGCCCGCCGGAAGAGCGGTTCGGCCGCACCGTAGTTGCCCAACTGCCAATGGACGACTCCGACCACGTTGGCGATCCATGAACCAGCAGTCCGCCCGGAATCGAGCAGCAACCCAGCCAGCGCACCCAGCGGGGCGATCTCCCAGCGGTGCTCCCACTTCAACCAGTTCTCTATCAGGAAGACGCACCGCGATTTTGCGCGACCCTCAATCCGCCCGAGCAACTCCTCGCCGGCAAACCCCGCGCGCCGCCGCAGCACCTCCTGCACCAGGCGATGCATCCGCACCGTGCGTGGCGCGCCCGTCTCGTCGCGGTCGGCCGTCGGCGCCAGCAACCGCCGCCCCAACAGGCGGCGCGCAATCTGCGGCCACGGCTCCGGATATCCCGGCGGCGGCGTGGCCAGCGCCGGAAACCGCTCCTCGGCCAGCGCCCGCAGCCACGGCAGCGGGATGAAGTCGGCCGGGAGCAGCGCGGCGCACTCGAGCACAAAGCGCTCCTCTGCCGAGAGCGTATCGAGCAGCGGCCCCAGCGCCAGGGAAAGCTGCTTCTCGCGGTGCCGCATCTGGCTCGCCACCTCGCCCTCGCGCACCACCGCCTCTTCCGCGCCCAACCCCTCGGCCTCCAGGCGCTTCAGGAAGCCCGCGCACGAAACGCCGGGATGCACGCCGAGGTAAACCGCCACGCCCTCGACGGCCAGCGTGAAGCTGCCCAGCCGGCGCACGATGGCGCGCGCCGCCTCGCGCTCGGCGTCGCTCGTGAACGTGCCGCCCGGCTGCAAGCGCTCGATCAGCCGCAGGGCGTCCTGCTCGGGCAGTTCATCGAGGGCAAGGAAGCGCCGGTCCACCTGCCGCTCGAAAAGCTGATCCTGGCCCAGGCGCGTGGTGGCCAGGATGTGCAGCCAGGGCGCCTTGGGCAGCTTCGCCGTTTGGGCCGGGGCGAGCAGCGCGGGCTGGTCGACGTTATCGAGAATCAGCAGGCAATCTGACCGCGGGCGCTGTTCGGTGCGCGCGGCCGCGGTGCGCGCTTCGAGCTCGGCCAGAATCCGCCGCGCGGCCAGTTCCGTGTCCTTCTTCTCCAGGTCGTTGAACTCGACGCGCAGCGGGGTAGCCAGTTGCAGCAGCGCGGTGAACAGGTTGTCCTGCCCCTCGCAGCGCACCAGCCACCGCCCGCCGCCATATTCGCCGGCAAAGGCGTGCGCATATTCGTTGGCCAGCGCGGTCTTGCCCACGCCGCCCAGGCCCTGCACGGCGGTGATGACGCCGACCGTCGCGCAGGCGAGCATCTCGCGCAACTGGCGGAGCTCCTCGCGCCGCCCGACAAAGTGCCGGTTGTGCTGATCCACCGTGCCGGGCGCCTCGAGCGCGGCGCGGCTGCGCTCGCCGGCCGCGTAGAGCTGTCCGTCGAGCTCTTCGAGACGCCGCCGCACGTCCGCGCTTTGCAATGCCGCGAGCCCCGCCGGGAACCATGGCCGGAAGTCGATGTGGTTGCGCCGGCGCAGGTCGCTGATCCACGCGCCGGCAACGCCCGGCGCTTCGAAACCCGGCGCCTCGATGAAGTAGATCGGGTTGACGCCCTCGCCGGCAAGCGCGCGGTCGCGCTCGTGCTCGGCATACAACTCCCACTCGCGGCGGCACCACTCGCTGGCGAAGTAGGCGGGCGAGAGGCAGGCCAGCAGCAGGTTCGAGTCGCGCAGCCCGGCCTTGATGCGCAGCTCCCAGTCCTCGGCCACGCGGATCTCGTCCCGGTCGAAGAAAATGGCGAGGTCTTCGGGCGTGAACTGGCGGTGCGTGCGCTGGAGTTCGGCGACGAAGGCGGTGATCCAGCCGGGCTCGCCCGGCGCCGCGGGCTGATCGTCCTTGCGGGCGTAGCTGATGAAGAGGTCGTAGCGAAAGAACATGCGCGGCCGTGCTCCAGGATTGAGTCTACAAGAGCGCAGCCGCGGAATGCGGTCTCCCGGCGGAGTCCGATCGCCGGCGGCTTACTTGGCCGCGGCTTCGATCTTGACCACCTCGATGAAGCCGCGCTGCTCGTCGACGTTGCCGGTCACGCGCACCTTCTGGGCGGCGAACTGCTCGGGCGTCTTTTGATCGCTCAGTTCGTACATCTTCTTGCCGTCGTGGATGGCGTACTTCCAGCGCCCGCCCTTGACGCAATCGCGCACGCACTTGGCCTCGTCGGTGGCGCCCATGTGCTTATGGTTCAGGCCGCACATGGTGTCGGTGATGACGCCCGTGATCGTCTTCGTCTCGCCGAGGGCGAGCGCCGCGCAGGCGGCCAGGATGAACATCGTCTTCTTCATTGGGTCTCCTTGAGTTTATGGACGCGCCGCCAAAGGCTCTCGAGAGGTGCGGCCAGGATTCGTGATAGTACCCAAGGAATGACTTCACGTTGTGCTCCAGTGAACTACTGCAACACGCATGTCACTTCTCTGCGCACTCAACCCGAATGGTCCGAGGCTCACGGATGCCGGAACCACCCGTAGCCGTAGCGCGAAGCAGGATGACGTCTCCGGCCACGCAGCCGCTGGCGCTGATTTTGCAACGTGCGATCGACGTGTCGGGGTCGATCTCGGCGTCCCTGATGGCCAGCGTGGCTGGGATTGCCTCCCAAGTGCAGGTCTTGAGTTCGTCACCGTCCGGAATGAAATCAGACCAGTCGAAGCTGATGGGGACCTTCTCGGTCGCTGGGTCCACGTGGACGGGGCGCGCCGGTGCTACGAAGTTCTCGGGCATTTGAAATCTCTCCTCTCCTGCGGGACGACGAAGTCACGGGTGTCCCGTTTGACTCGGAACGTTGGGTGCCAATGAGCGGCGAGGAAGTCCCGCGGCTCTTTGATGGCGCGGAAGTCGCGCGGCTCGGCAAGTACACAGTGCGCCGAAGACCGCGGGACGCACGTCTGCCTGGCTCCGTCATGTTACCGCGTCTCTGGCAGGGTGATCGCCTGAAGCAGCGGCTCCAGCCACCGCCGGTCCGTGGCGACCGCATATCCGGACCAGGCTTCGACCGCCTCACGCATGCGGGCGGTCTCGGCTTCCGTGAAACCGAAGGCCTTCGCCGGGATGGAGAGCGATGGGTTCCACAGGACGCGTTCCTGGCCGCCCATACATTCCCGCTTGAATTCGATGGCCGCCTCTTCCTCGAAAGTGAGTGCGAGCTTGTCCTGGATCGCCCACAGGGCACGGATCGTGGCGACGTCGCCGCGCTGGGCGCCGAGCAGCGCGTGCAAGTTGATGCGTTGGATGTGATCGAGTGAGAGTCTCATGGGTTTGTGTAGAGGAGGATGTAGCCGAGCGTGGTGCCGCTCGGGGTTTTGACCTTCAGGACGCCGGCCCAGCCGCTGGGATTATTCACGCTCCCCAGGTCGGCCAGGCGGTAGCCGTTGCCGGTACCGCCCGCGATTATGAGCTCGCCGTTGTTCAGCACTTTCAGCAAGGTGTGGTCCCCGAGGTTCGAGTTGTCGCCCGAGACCGTGAATGGGTCATCACTGCTCGCGCCGATGGAAACCGCGACCGCGCCGGTGAAAGTCGCGCCGGCCAGCGCAGCCTTGGCCGCCAGGTCGTTCACCAGCCCCGTCACGTCAGCTTGCGCGTGCGTGTGGCTGGCCAGCGACAGCGTCGCGTTGCCCAACGTCAGGCCGGTGCCGACGCTCAACTCTGCAAGGGTGTCATCGGACGGCGAGTAGAGCATCTTGCCTGCCGCAATGGTGTTCAGCCCCGTGCCGCCCCGCAACACGCCGAAGGCGCCGCTTGATATCTCCGACGTCAGGTGCGTGTGGCCCGGCAGATCGATCGCAGCCAGCGCAACGCCGTTCGTGACGCGCCCCTTCGCATCGACGGTCACCTTGGGATAGGTTCCGGGCGTCACGCCGGAGGCGGCGAGAGAGATCACGCCGGCGGCCACGCTCACGCCGCCGGTGGCCTCCACCTGGACGATGCCCTTGCTCGTGGTCGTCCCATCCGGGTACGAGAAAGCGCCGAAGGTCTGGCCCGTCGCAAACTCCACGACGGCGTCAAAGACGATGTGGTCGGAGGCGTTCAGAAACAAGCCGATGTCGCCGGAGTCGTCTGCCTTGCGCCACTTCACCGCGCCGGCGTTCGGCATGCGGGCCAGCCCCGTCGCCGCCTTCGTCCCGGCGCCGAGGTCCACGCCGTCCTGGAACGTCTTGACACCAGCCACCGCCTGGTTGCCGGTGGCCCGGACGTAGTTGCGGGCAGCCACGGTGCCCAGCTCCGTCTCGATGGCGACCACCGCCGCCTGCAGCGCCGTCAAGAAGCCGGAGACCATGTTCGCGCGCACGGTCGCGCCCAGGGCGTGCTGCGCCGCCACGGTGCCGAACGCGCCGCGCTGGCAGCCCGTGAACTGGCTGGCGTTCCTCGCTGTGTAGAAGACGAGTTCGTCGTCGATCGACAGGATGCCGTAGGCATCGGCGAACCCGGCCGCGGACGCGACGCTGATGGACGAGTCGCCGGCCAGGATCTGCACAGAGGCGGTCGTCTGGAGTGTGCGCGAGGAGAGGGCGTCGACCGGCGTATAGAGGGACGCCGCGTCATCGATTGCCGTCGGGTAGGTACTCAATCGAGCCTCCTGGTATTGCACGCGAAGCGATTCAGCGCGCCCCCGTCCTCGTGCTCCACTGCGCGCGCTAGCATCGCCTCGAGCGCACGGGTAGCGCGCGGCCTGTGGTACATGACCGCAGTCCCGCGCGCCTGCTGCTGGCCGCTGACCTCGAGCGGCACCGGCCTGCTGTTCAGGCAGAACTGGTCGAACGCCCACAAGCAGAACGAGTAGAGACCGCTGTTGCGCCAAGCGCCGTAGGCCTCCCGCAGCGGCGGGTCCGGAGGCCCGTAGATGCCCGCCAGGTACATGCACTCCTCGGGTGGGCGGCCGAGCGTCGCAAACGGGAACGCCATCGTCTGCCGCATCAGATTGGCGTTCTTCTGCCAGACGTCGTAATCGAATCCTTCCGCGCGGAAGTACTTCACGCCGTAGGCCGAGGTCTTCCACTCGTGGGGCAGGTTCACATGCATGTTGAGGCGCCGGCAGGCCGGATCCGGCGCAGGCTTCCCCTGGTTGGCGTCCAGTGGCCACAGGCATTCAAAGACCGCAGTTGGATGGTACTGGCGCACGTAGCTGATCACGTCCTGGCAGTACGCCCAGATGCGATCGCGCAGGAAGTCCGCGGTTTCGATGTCGTCGTTCGGGTCATCCGTGTTGGCGAGGAACCGGTGCATGGACCTGCCATAGCGAGCCTGGAAAGCGGCCTTCGTCTCATCGTCGTAGAACGGCATCCCGGATGCGTTCGGGAAGTACCACCACTGCGTCTCGCCGAACTGGAGCACGACGGGCAGGCCCGCGGCCGCGATCTCGTCGGCGCATTCCTTGTACATCTGCCTGAGGTAGTTGCGGACGCGCGCGCCGAAGTGCATCTGGGTCGACGGCACATCCAACTCGACCGGCGATCCGTCCCAGTAGCGTGCGGCCATCGCCGCCGGCGGGCGATAGACCTCCATCGAGAACGCAAACGATGCGAGGATTGCGGCCGCCGCAAACTGGCTGGCGAGGTCCCGGATCCACCGCCTCGCGCCCTCTGTCATCACCGGCGACACCGTGTCGACGAGCTCCCAGTCGCCCTCGGCGCCCGGCACGTCGAGGTGGTTCGTCAGCGTGAGCGTCAGCGAGTTCGGATTGCTCACCTCGACATCCGGGAACGACCAGGCCGGCGCCTTGGACTGGATGCGAAGCGTTGCGGACGACCCGAAGTTGTTGTCGGCCCAGACGCCGGCGAACATGCCGTTGATGGCGGCGCGCATCTGGCTGACCACGTCCAGCAGCGTCTCCCCGTAGCCGATGGCGTGAATGATCTGCGTCCCGCCGATCGAAATGTAGACCGTATCGCCCGGCACCGGGTCACCGGAGAATTCAACGGTGGCGTAGGGGTAGGTCGCCTCCACCCGCCGCCGCTTGTTGTTCCAGAAGACGCCCATGTAGAGGTCGGCGTGCCCCTTGAAGCCAAGCTTCTGGAGTTGCCACACGTGCCACGCGGGCGGCTTCCGGTAGCCGTGATCCGTGTCGAAGTCGATCGCCAGGGAGACGTCCGAGTACTCCTGCGGAGCATCCGGCACGTCCTGCGGCACCAGCGGCCAGAGGTAATCGAAGTAGAAGTAGTAGCCGCTGCTGCGCGCGTTCTTCTGGAACAGCGCCGTGATGACGACCGTATGCGTGCCCGCGGTCACGCTCGTCCGCAGTTGGACGTTCGTCGTCATGCCGCCGTATTCGGACGAGAACAGATCGTGCGTCGTGGCGGCGCCGCCATCGACCGCGACGCTGATCTTGCCGCAGTCGCCCGCCAGGAACGTGCCGAGGTAGAGCTCGTGCACCTCGTTGTGGTTGTAGCGGATCGTCACCTGGCGCAGGTCGCCGCCGTTGGCCGGGGCGCAGCGCACGGCGTGCCCGCCAGCCCACCACTGGGTGGGCCACCCCGCGCCGTAGGCGTACTGTTCCCAGAAGCCTGCATAAGCGCACTTGCTGTCGGACTCTTCAATGCGGGCGGCCCCGCCGCCGACCTTGAGAGACCGGTCGCCCGTGACCGAGATGTTCGACAGCGTGCAGCCCCACTCGACGTCGCCGGCAAAGCCCGTCACCGGCGAGATCTTCTTCAACCGGGTTCCAGCCGGCCAGGCCTGCGGCGTCGAGGACTCGAAGCCGCGCTGCACGACGATCTGCGTCTTCGACGGGGCGTAGATGAGTTGAATCCGCTCTTCCGCCGTCGCGCTGCCGATGTAGTAGCGGCCGCCGGTCAGCTTCGAGGAGTCGTCCACCGCCCAGGTGGCATCCGTGCTGTTCACATCGTCGGTGAGAAAGCATCCAACTTCAAGCTCCCCCTCGACCTGCTCAAACCGCGGCGCGAAGACCATGTACATCTTGCGGCAGTTGTCCATCGGCACCGTGCGGCCGAGCTTGTCGAGCAGCGGCTCGGTGAAGTCAAGCGTGATGTGATGCTTCCGGGTGTTGGCGCCGCCTTGGAACTTGCTGGTGATCGATCCTCCACCGGGAGAGGAGAGCGCCATCCGGTCCATGTTGCCGAGGGGCCCGTAGCTCGCGGACGGCGGCACCTGTGTACCGAAGGTGCATTGGAGCGCGGCCTTGCCGCCCTCGACTGGCCCCCTCAATACGGCGGTTGCGCTGATGTCCCCGCTGATCTCTCCCGCCAGGATCTTCATTACATCGAACGGGCGCGGGAACCGCACCACGTAGCTGCCCGCCGGATGCTTGATCGTCACAACGCCCAGGATTGCCGGGGGACTCCACCTGTAGTCGAGCACGCCGATAGCCTCTTCGTTCCTGCCCGTGTGCTCGATGACAACAGTGACGCCTGAGACATCGAAGCCCGTGATGTTGCCGATGGGAATCCACTGCGGTGCGTCGTCCGTGTTCGGCTCGATGTCGGCGCTGAGTTGCGTCACTTGTTTGCAGTCCACCGCGAACTTCGTCCAGCGCTGGTCCCGGAAGTAGACGTGCATGTCCATGGTGCCTTCGGAGGGTTCCAACGTGCAGTGCGCGGGCGTCTCCGCGCCAGAGACCACAGCGGCGTGATCGAGCAGCCTGACCTCGTAGATCTCGTCGCCGCACACGAAGATCATCGCGTCCCAGGAGACACTCGGGTACTTGTTCGCGTCGAACCGCACGGCGCCGTCGAGCGCCGGGTCGTATTCGATGTCGAATTCCAGCTTCAACCCGGAGAGGCCCGTTCTGGGCAGGGGTTTCAGCCGCAGGTGATTGAAGTAGTCGTAGGCGTTGTACAGGCAGAGGACGGCGAAATCCTCGGCGGCCTGGAAGATGCCCGAGATCGAGATGCCAGTGTCGCTGGCGTCGTGGACCGTGGTCGTCGCGCCACGCCCGGTGAACCCCTGGACGTGCATGGTCCGGCGCGGGTCGAAAATGTGGAGCGGTTCGGAGGCCATGCTACGTCTGGATTACCACCGTGAGATCCGAGCCGGGATCGGGCGAGGCGACCGCGAGGATATCGAACGCCAGGTCGTCGCCTTCGTTCAGGACGGGCGTGGGCCAGATGGTCGGGCGGATGCGCTCGCCGGCGGCGTGGTCGCGCGTGACGATTGCTTCGAAGGTCTGGTTATCCGGGTCCACGCTGATGACCTTGACGTACTCCTCGTTCGGGCCGCCGAGATCGAGGAAGACGAACTTGCCAGCTTCGAGACCCAGGCGGTTGGCGCCGTAGGATGCGGTGTAGACGGTCTGCGGTGATCCGCTCCCCGTGATGGCCTGCGCCAGCACGATGCCGTAGTCGGCATAGGGCAGGCGGCGCGTGGCGGGCAAGCCGTAGCCCTGGTGCTCGACCAGGAAGTCGTAAGTATTCTTGTACGGCGTTGGGACCGACTGTGCGATGCCCATGTACTCGAGCGGGTCCCAGGTTGCGCCGCCGTCGCGGCTAATCTTCACGAAGTAGGCCGATTGCCCATCGCTGGTGCCCTGCTGGAGGTAGGCGTAGGTGCAGCGGATGGAGGCCGCGTCCTGGACCTTCATCGGGATCGCCACGTTGTCCTGTACCGCCAGCGGGCCAGGGATCTGGAATGTGTAGGCGCCGCCGGAACACGTCCGGTCACCGGGCATGAACGGCTCGTTGTGGTGCGAGAGCGGGAAGACTGTGAACGGCCCGTAGCCGAAGTGGTTTGCCACCCCCGCCACGGCCGCGACAATGCACGCGCTCGGGAGCTTCGCATCAATGCGCGCCGGCAGTCCCGGCGTGCGGAAGAAGCCTTTCTTGACCGAGAAGGTAAACGTCTTCTGGTCGAGCTTGTAGAAGCGGATGCCCGCCTGGTGCGCGCATTTGAGCGTGCCGAAGGTCGCCTGGCCTGCCGGGACGCCGGGATAGGCGCGCTGGAGGACGAAGTCGCCGCTGGGTACGACGTCGCCAATGTTGCCCGGCCCGATGATCTGCGCGCACTCATAGGAGCGCCGGCCCGGATTCTCGGTATCCTTGGCCTCGTCGTTGAACACGATGAAGTCGCCAACACGGAAGACACGGCTGGTGGCCGGGTTCACGGTGCAGGCAACGGTCACCGGGTCGGTGGTGGCATCGATGGCGGCACCGATCGAGGCCCAGAGGTCGGCGGCCAGTTCATCGACGTAGTAGAGAGCCAGCGTGATCTCGTGCGCTCCGACGATATTCATGTTGCCCGAGGCGTCCGGAGCCACGGTCATGTCGTCGAGCGCGAAGGTGCCGTAATCGCCAAGCTTCGGCGTCCCGCTCAGCACGCCCGGTACGCCGGTGTCGATCAGGACCTCCTCTGGGACCTGATCCGGCACTACATCTGCAGGCTTCGGGCCGGAGACGAGGTCGTACATCGAGTCCGTGGTCGCGCGGCCCTGGATGTCGATCGAGTAGTCGCGGTTCAGCCGCCAGGAGGTGACCCGGAACTCGCCGCTCCCGTCCGGCATGTCGAGATGCGTGATCGAGCAGACCATGCCTGGTTCCGTGTTGAGCGCCAGGACGGTTGTCTTGAAGGCCACTTGGCGGGCCTTCTTCCACTCATCCGCAGTGATTCCGCCCAACTCCTCCCGCAGCCGCGCGGCCACGATCCGGCCTGCCTGTGACTTCGACGAGCTCCCGGCGAGGTTGACGCTCGACTTCAGAAACAGCGGCCCGGCACCGCCGCCGATGAGGCTCGCGTGGTCAATGTCGTAGACGGCGACCGAGTTGGCGATGAACTCGAAATCCTCGTCCGCGAAGCTGGCGGTCAGGTGATTGAAGGATGGCTTGAGCGGCGCCAGTTGCAGGCTCCGGAACAGGATGTTCCCTTCGGTGAATGCCTCGACCGCCGAGGAGTTCACGCGCACACCGATTTTGAGCTTGCCGAAGGCGAACGTGTAGTAGCCCAGGCAGTTCATGAGCACTTCCTGGAGCCAGTCCCGAAGCGGTTTCTCTTCCTGGATCGCGCCGCGGAACTTGAACTGCGTCTCTGTGCCCGAGCCGACCAGCTTCGACACCTGCTCGTCGCAGATGGATGCGGCCGCGATGGTGGCATTCACGTCGAAGAACGTCTCGGCCAGATCGAGCTGCTGCGTCGTGGCTGACTCGCCCAACCGGATGCCCCGCGCGCGGAGGAGCATGTTGATGGCGATCCAAACGGGGTTGGTGAGCGGCGGGCCCCAGACCCGGACGCCGGGCGAGGTCCAAACCCAGCCCTTCATGCCCAGCGAGACAACGGCCTCCATCTGGTGCTCGCCGGGCCGGGAGAGTTGGAGGCCCTTGGCATCGCAGCGCCGGATCACCAGAAACGCTGTGCCCGCGGCGAAGTTGTCCTTGTAGGTGGAATTGCCGGCGAACACCTTGCGCCAGTCGCCGCCGGTCTGATTGCCGGACTGGTCGAGCGAGAACCAATCCTGCGCGCCGGCGGGATCGGAGCCGAGCACTTGGCGCAGGCCGAAGCTGCCGGGGTACCCGTGATGATATTGGCCGTCGAGCTTATGGCCAGAACCGAACGCCACCAGCGGACCCTCGCCGACGATGCCCAGCGCCTCGTAGAAATCGCTCTCGTCGCGCCCGGTGGCGACCTTGCAGTTCACCGGCATGTTGGAATCGGTATAGATCTCCGCCAGGACTTGGTCGTAGATGGAGTCGGCGACGAGGGAGACACTGGTGAGCGGCGAGCGTCCGAAGCCCCAGGTTCCAGTGGAGTTGTCCTTGATGCGGACGCTCTGCGGTTCCGCGAGGATGCCGCCGTAATAGCGTTTCATGCCATGCGCTAGGCAGCCGTTCTCGGTCTCATAGCCCTTGTCGCACTTCGCCGGATCGGCCGATGGGAAGTGGACGTAGTCCATCGCGCCTTGGGTGGCGAAAGGGCAGGCCTGGGAGTTGAAGGGCTTCCAGCAGGTGCGGGAGATCTTGCGGGTGGGATAGGGGAGGTTGAGTTCGTAGAGGCCGTCGGCCGCGGTGACCTTGAACTCCGGCCCTGCGTCGCACGACCAGTTGACGATGTCGCCCTTCCAGAGGTCGAGCTTTGTACCGGTGCCGACATGGAAGAGGGAGAACTCGACAGCGGCGCGAAACAGATCCACGTCGTTGGCGAGGTCCCGCATCACACGGTCGGCGTTACCGAAGACGAACTGCGCCTCATCTGACTCGTTGCCGATGGACTGCGAGATGCCGTCGCACTCGACGAGGCGGACCTGGTATAGCTGGACGCCGATGGTGCAACGCCGGTCGGAAACATAGATGGCCGGGTAGCCGGACTGGAGCGGCTGGATGCGGGCGAGCGGGATGATTTCCTGGACCTGTGAGAGCAGCGCCGTTTGGAGCGCGCTTGGCGGTAAGCGGTTAACCGTCTGGGTGAGCGAATAGGAGGGCGTGGTCGTGGGGATTTCGATCAGCGTCACGCCGAGGGAGCATGCCCAGTCGGCGACCATCTCCCAGGAGAGCGGCTCGTTGGCAAAGCGGCAAATGACGGGCGTCGTGCCTCCGCCGTCGTCATTCGGCGTATTGTAGGTGAACGCACCGTAAGGCCCGTACTTCGTCTCCCAGAAGTTGCGCATCGCAATCCGGTCTGCGTCGCGCAGCCATTGCTTGCGGATGGTGAAGCGGCGCGCGCCGGTCCCCAGAAGGAAGCGTTGTTCGATCTTCGCGTTGCCGGAGCCGAACTGATGGACGACCACCTCATGGTCGTGCCGGACCTCGGTCGGGTAGTCCGGCACAAGTGGAAACACACCGCTGGTTGCGATCTCCGGGACCGCGATGTTGCCGATGTAGTCAGGCATCAGCGTTCCTCTACGCGGATGGTGAACGAGCGATCTTCCGTTCGGCCGCCCGCCGTGGTGATGCGATTGGTGACGATGTACGACTGACCCGCCGTGCCGCCTGAGAGCCAGACTGTGGAAGATGACGCGGTCTTCGTGTCGGCCATCTTCGTAAGCCCAACTGGGAGCAGCCACTCGCTGGTCGCGATCGTGTCGCCGGCAAGCCAACGCGTCCAATCAATCGCGTAGTCGAGCACCGCGTGCGGGTCTTTCGTGAAAGTCATGCCTCGACGCTCCGGTTCTCACCTCGGACGGTAAGCATGCGCGATTCAGCGACAGGAGAAACGGAGCGCCCTTCGGCCCGGATCGGCAGCGTGCGCTCCGGCGATGCCGCTGGCCGAAGGTATGCCATCGAGCTCGACGCACCCGCGATTACCGCGCTTCTTGGCGTGCCGCGGAATCCCTCAGCCGGCCAGGACGAGTCGCCGGTGATCGCTGCGGTTCGATACGCCATGAACGGTGCGTACCAGAACCGATGATGCTTGCCGAGCAGAGTCCACGGTCCCAACGCGACATCACGGATCTCCTCCGGGTACAGCGCCCGCGTCCACGCGGCGAAGCCGAAGATCTCGACGAACATCCCCGGCGTGGCTGAGGAGAGAGCCCATACATCGACGCTCCCCGAAACGGCACTGGCGTTGGCGAGCGTATTCTGAACAGCGAGGACGCCGTTGTGGTAAACGCTCGCGGGCTTGTTGGCATCCATTGGCAGTACGAATGTCACGCAAATGACCTTGCGGAGGTCCGCGGCATAAGCGCCCCATTCGAAGGGACCGTAGGGCGCCGCGCCGTTCCGGAAGATCGCCTTGTACTTGCCAGTGGAGGTCCGCAGGCCCAGCCACCAGGTGTTCGAGAAGCTGTTCCCGATCAGCGTCGGAAAGCCAGAGCCGTTCACGCGGTTTATCCGGAACCACGTACAGAACGACAGCGCCCTGTTCGTCCCGTCGCCGCTCCAGTTGGGGGCGTAACCCAGGCTGCCTACGGACAGACCAAGTTGTTCGTTGCTGTAGGCGAATGCGCGTCCGAACGGCGTGGAGATGTTGCCGCCAACACCGGTCGGCACCACCAGGCCGGAGATTGCCGCAGTGGATTGACCGCGCCGCTTGTAGTAAGCGGACGATATTTCTCCCACCGTTGACTGGCGCTTGCCGTTGAGATGCGCAGCGTTATAGGACATTCTCGGATCGAGACCGCTTGCCAACCACAGAGAGTGAAGGCCGTCGGCAAGCAAGGAACCGGGATCGGCTACTTCCTCGCCGGATCCGAATGGAAACCACGACTGCGGATCGGAGTCGAGAAGCAGTTGCCGCATCAGGCAACCTCAAACTGCACGCCACGCCAGAAGCCGAGGTTGTCAGTAACGTCCAGTGCGACGCCACATCGATTGATCACCATCACGCCCCACACCGGCGGGAGTACGTTGCCGAACGCCGGCGCGACCGAAAATGGCGGACTGATCACAGTGCCAGAGCCAGCGACGTAAAGCGAGCCAATCGGACGGAGCGTCAGCGTTTCCAGCGCGACTGCCACCGTTTCGTCCAAGCCCGTGACGCCAGCCGGGAAGACCGGGGAGACGTCGTCGGCCGCGCCCCATGCGAAGAAGTACACGCCGTAGCGGTCCCCAAACGAACCGGCCGCAGGCTTGAGCTTGAACTGGCAAATGGCGTCGATGTAGCGGCTGTTCTGGTTCTCGACCTTGAGGGCGCTTCGCGCACCACCGGAGGCGAGTCCGTTGAGCGTGATTGTGAAGTCGGTGACCGGGCCGAACTGAGTGCGGATGGTGGACAAGGGCGCCTCTTAGTCTTGAAGGATCCAAAGGTCGTTCTCGCGCACGATGACGAAGTCGCCGTCGTTCACCGTGGCCGGCGCGGACAGCGTTCCGCCGCACAGGAAGTCGCCGCCGCTCGATGCGTCCCACATGCCGATGTGGGTGTAGGTTCCGGCAGAGACCTGGATGAGAAGCAGGGCGACGTTCCGGACCCGCTTCGCGTTGCCGTCGCTATCGACAGTCGTAAACTGCGTGACGGCCTTCCGGGCGTACGGCGCGCCGGAGGCCTCGCTTTGGCCGGTCTTGGCCGGGTCGGCGGTGTGCAGGCTGACCCAATGCTCGGTGACCTGGAAATCCTGACCGAGGAAGGCTTTCTCAAGGATCTTCTGGTCGAGGTATGCGGAGAACGGCATGGCTATGCTTCAGGCGAGTTCCACTAGTTCAATGGCGACGTCGGCGCGGCCAAGCGAGGCCGATTGGCTCCATCCACCCGCGAAGCGGACGGTGTAGCGGCCAGCGGGTGCCTGGCCCGTCGGGTCGTGCGAGAACTTAGGATTGGTTTCATACGGGTCGTAGAAGTAGAACGGTTCGGTCGGGCCATTGCGTGCATCGAAGAAATCGCGGAGCGCCTGCAGTTGCGCCGGTGGAAGCCGTTTGGCCAGTCGCCAGCGCTTCCGGCTGTTGGTTGCCTGGACCGTCCGCTGCGATTCGCCGTTGCGGTATTCGTTGTCGAGGACCGGATACTCGCGCTCGTGCACAAAGGCGCGAGAGAAACTCGCTGGCAGCACGTTCAGCGGCGCCGCATTCAGAACCGAGCCCGGCATTACGCGGTCACCAAATCGAGCAGCCTCTGATCCGGGCGTGCGCCGATCTTGTCGGCCACGAAGCGGGCATAGTTGGCCGGATGGTTACGGTCCGCTGAGGGTGCGTAGACACGGAACATCTCCTCTGCGGAGGGCGGCTTCCCCTGCGTGTAGCACCCGTCCAGATACTGGCCCACCAGCACACGCAGGATACGCCAACCTTCATCGATCGCCCGCTTGCTCATCTCCTCACTGGATGCATTGGGGAAACGTACCGAAGCCCAAGCAACGAAATCGACGTAGCCACTGTCAGTGGGATATCGGTGCCCGCGCCCGTCGCGCCACTGGCGGATGTTACCGGGATTGGCGTTGCGCTGGGCAAGCGTCGGATGCGATATCCCGCGTGCTTTGGCTTGGGCGGCGGTGAGGTAGAACCCTTCCATCTCAGCTATCGCGCGAGCGGTCTTTTCGATCAGTTCCGGTCGGGTCATGACACGATCAATCCCGGACTGAGTTGCAGTCCCGTCATCTCACGCCTCCCGGCATTGGCCTTGGTTGCGGTCATCGTGGCAGCCTGGACGGCGCGCGGATTCTCCACCACCACCCGGACCGTCTCCTTCTCGAAGAATTCCTTGGCTCCCGGCACAGTGATGTTGATCACAGTGGGTCCCGCGGATGACGGCGTCCCGCCGCCGATCTTGTCGAGCGACGGCAGACCGCCCAGTCCCGGAAGTGCAGTCCCGTTGCTGAAGGATGGTGCCTGGAAGAGCGATCCGCCGCTCTCCATCAACGACACCGGCGTCACGGTGCCCGGCATGCCGGTCGGCTTCTGGCCGGTGCTCATCGCGTACAACTGGACCAGATCGCGGATCTGCTGAGACCGGATGGCGAGATCGAGGTTGCCGCCGAAGGCGGATTTCGCGGTGTCGACGATCTGCTTCAGGATGCCCTTGTCGCTGATGTCGACACCGTAGGTCGCCTTGACCTTCTCCCGCGCTTTCTCCTGCGCGCCTTTGATGAACAGACGCACGATCCCGGCAGCGAACCCGATTCCCGCACCAATGGCCGCACCCAGCGGCCCGCCGAATTTCGCGCCGATCAGCGCGCCGCCCGCGGTGGTCTCTCCGACGCCGAGCCACCCGCCACGCCGCAACCCGTCCATCGCAAGCATCGCACCGCCCGCCAGCATCGCGCCGCCCTTCATGCCGCCGACGCCGCGCGCGCCGGAGAGCTTCGTCATGTTGCCCAACTCATCCATGCGCCAGCGTTCCGGGCGGAACCCGATGTTGCCGAGGTTCGTCAGCCAGTCCTTGTACCCTGAGGCCATCGCTCCCCAGCCACCGAAGCGGCCGCCAGCACCTGACGCGCCCCCAGCACCGCCGCTGGGGATAAACGGGGGCGTACCCCATCCACCCGCCGAGCCACCAGGTATCGGCCCAGCACCGCCACCGAACACAGGGACCGCGCCGACGCCCAGCATCCCGCCGATGCCGCCCAGCAATCTACCGCCGCCCGACCCTCCGGACGCGAAGGACACCTTCTGGCCGGTGAACAACTGCATCAGCATCGCCGCGACTCGGGAGGTGACGACATCCTTGATACCGGTGAGTAGCGCTGTCTTCAGCGAGTTGCCGATGGCGGACCAGATTGACTGCGACTTGGTGAGCAGCGCGTCGAAAACGCCTTCGGCTTGGCGCTTGAAAGTGTCAAAAAGTTGCCGATTATGGTCGCGCACCATCGCCGCCGTGCGGTTTGCGGCGTTCTGGCGCGCGGCATCGACGGCGGCATCGGAAGCTTCCTGGTTCACCTGCCGGATCTCATCTCTCTGCTGACTGAGTTCCGCGATGCGAGCCTTGATCTCGTCGGCACGGTATCCGAGGCGGTTCATGTTCGCCTCTTCCTCCAGCACCATGCGGGAGGTCTCGAGGTCGAACAGGCGCATCTTCACCTCGTGGACGCGCGCCAGGTAGTCCACCTCAATCTGGGCTTTCTGCTGTTCCACCCGGATCTTCTGCTTGAGCGTCTGGGCGTCAACGGCCTCGACGACCCGCAACCGGGCATCCCTGTCGATGCCGGCGCGCTGTTCTTCCGCGCCCAGCATGCGCGCACTCTGGTCGAGATTCCGCCGCGCAATGTCCTCGTTGTACTGCAGGCGGCGCTGATATGCTTCGGCCTCGAATTCCATGCGCCTGCGGGCGGCTTCTTCCTCGCCCTTCAGGTACTCGGCCAACTGCTCGCGGTTGTCCTTTTGGAACTTCTCCTTGAAGGCCGACCAACGGTTACCCAGTTCGTCGAGTACGTTCTGCCACGCCTGGCGGGTCAGGTTGATCCGCTGGGAGACGCCCTTGTCATCCGTGAACGTGGTCCACTTCTCAATGCGGGTGTTCATCTCGGCGATCTCTCGGGCAAAGCCCGGCTGCCCCTTGGCGCCGGCCTCGATCGCCGCCTGGTGGGACTCCCGCTCCACGTCCGCCTGCCGCTTGCGGATCTCAGCCGCGCGCTTCAGCGTTTCAAGGTCCGGTTCGTTGCCGGTCTTGATGGTGAGCTTCGGGCCGCCAAACTCGAATGGCTGCTCACCGGGCAGCAGACGCTTGCCGGAAACCAGTTCCCGGATCTGGTCGTCGGTCATGCCCTGTTTGCGCAGAGCATCGACGTTGGTCTTGCCACTGAACAGGTCGTCGCGGAGCGCCTGCCGCTGCATGTCGTCAAAGCGGGCCTGCAGCTGAGCCTGGGTGTCCTTCCACTGCGAGTAGATCGCAAAGCCCGCGCCGACCACCCCGACCGCGAGCAGAGCGTACGGATTGAGGCTGGCCAGATTCAGTGCGGCAATCGACTTCGCCAACGCCATGATCTTGTCGGCGAGCGCGTAGGAAGCAAGGACGCCGGCCACCCACAGCGCTACCTCTCCGAACTTGGTGAGCAGGTCCGTGTTCTCCTTGAGCCAGCCGACCAAGCCGCGCAGGTTGCCGACGAGTCCCTTCAGGTCATCCTGGAACTTGGCCCCGATGTCCTCCCGCAGGTTGTTGAATTCGCGCCGGAGTGCGCCGAGTTGGCCTTCTACCGTCTGCGACGCGGCCGCATGGGCGCCCTGGATCTTCGTCCCTTCCCGCATCACCGCGTTGTAGCGGAGCTGCTTCTCTTCGGTCTCGGTGAGCGAACGGCCCAATTGAAGCTGGGCGATCTGGGCATCCTTCTGGAAGTCTACGAACAGCCCCAACGTGCGTAATCCACGCGAGGCGCCCGACTCGATGGCAAGGACAATGGCATCCATCGCCTCTCCCGCCGACACGTTTTGCACAGCCGCCGCGTCTTTGGCGAGCTTAGCCAGACCCTGAGCCTTGGCCAAGTCCATGTCGGCAACGATCAGACGCTGAACGGCGTGCGCTGCCTCGGTGAACTCGAAGCCGATCTCTTCAATAGCCGCAACTTGCCTCGTTGCCGCCGCTGCACCAACGCCATGGGCGGTGGCCAGCGCCTTAAGGGATGCCTCGGCCTTGGCGTTCTCCGCTGCCATCATGACGGAGCCAACAGTGAATTCCTTCGCCCAGGCAAGCGCACTCTGGATGGCGTCGGCGAAGAGGTTTCCCGCTGTGGCTCCCTTCGCCATCGCGGCCGTCATCCCGTCAATCCCCTGCGCAGCCCCCTTGGCGCTCTTCGCCGCGGCGGACTCAATGCTCGACAGACTCGCGTTGACGCTCTTGATGGACGCATTGGCCCTGTTGGTATCAACTTCAACGACCAGTTCGAGCTTGTTATCGGCCATGCGGGTTCATCTGCTCACGGTCCAGCCGGTCTCGTTCCTCTTCCAGCACCACCAACGCCCGAAACTCATCCGCCCGGATATCACCGAGGCCGATTGGGATGCCCAGCTTCAAGGCGGTCCGGATATCGATGGCCTGTCGTAGCAGCAGGCCGGCTTCGGAAGACTGTGCCGCATCCAACCTGTCCAGCGGGCACCGGTCACAGCGGCCACCGTCGTCAGGTGCGTCCGGGCACAGCCCCGGGTCACACAACTCGTCGCGGCGAAGCGCCCAGTGAATCAGGAACCGCAGGGAGGGCTGCTCGGGCCACTCCCCGGCTGTCAGTTTGGGTCGGCGGTCTCCTGGAACGCGGCGTCGAGGGCATCAATCGCTGCTTTCACCGCCACAGCCTGGTGAATGATCGGGACCTCGCCCGCCGCGTACCCTTCTGCTGTCTGAGCCAATCGCTTGTAGAGCGCACCCGCCGGCGCCAGGTTGATGATCAACTCTTGGCGATTGTAGGGGAGATCCAGCACCCGCGCGAAGCCACGACGGTACTCGAAGACGTCTTTCGCCGACGGCATCTTCAGCATGTGCGTCACCGTACCGCCTAGTACGCGGAGCGTCACCCGGAATGCGTCGCCTGCCTGGACCACATCGTCCACCTCGGTCTGGCTGAGCTGCTCTATGATGCGACTGGCCTCGAACGCGTCCACTTCGGGCGCGTTCTCTTCGGGCACGCGGATCTTCGCCAGTAGCGCCGCGTCGGCATCCTCGGAGTTCGGTATGGTCGTTTCTGAGACGCCACGTCCCAACTGTTTCACGATGACTTTGCGCTTCCGCTGGCGCTCGATCCATTCCTCGTCGCTGGGGAACCGGATGCGAACAGTCTTCAAGCCCGCGGGCGTGCGCAGTTGCAGCGCGACCGGGCGGGCCGCGTCAAACACAACAGGAGTCGTTTCCATCAGAGTCCTTTCTACTGGCAGATGCTGTCGACCCCGCACTTCGCGACGGCGGAGATGATGCCGTTGGTGGAGTCGTACATCGGAAGGCACTCGACCGCCACTGTGACGATGCCGTCCGTCTCACCCACCTCGGCGGTCGCGAAGGAGACCTTTTCCCAAGTGATTTGCAGAGAGTTGTTCGCATCGTAGGTGAGGGTAATGACCGCCGCGCCCGTCGTTTGGCTCTTGAGTTTCGTCAACTCAGTCGAGCCGTTTTCAAATCGGGCTGTGAAGCGAAGCGTGCCCTGCCGCTTGCCGAACTCGAGGCGGCCGCGGATGGCGCCGCTCGTGGCGTCGCCCGGCGTCTGGAAGCCCGAACCGGGAAAGAACCCGGCATCCATGACGATGTTGTTCTTCCAACTGGTCTCCAGCGAAACGATGTTCTTGTTCGAGACATAGTTGACGCCGTTGATTGCCAGGGCGAGTGAGGCAGACGGCAGTAGCTTTTCGAGAGTCGCAGCCGGGACAACGATGCCGGAAGGCTCGGTCAGCTTGCCTGAGCCAACGAATTCGATGTTGATCTTCGAGTTGGCGCGGCCGGGCCCGCTGCCGATGGAGATGGTCCAGCCCTCTATGGCGCACCCGACCGCCATGCGATCCAGAACTATCCCTGCGCCCGGACGGATCTGCTCGACGAAGGAGAAGTAGGGCAACTCGGCCGCATCGCCGGCGGCGGGAAAGAGCGGCGTGCAGGTGTAGGTGAAGTTGGGCGTCGAACCGGACTTCACCACCTTGCCGAAAGAGAACGCCATTGCCCACGCGGCAATCTCAGCGCTCAGGTACTTCTCGATGGTGCTGCCCGCATCCCAGGACGTCTGGAAGGACTGCGTCGGGAACTCGTGGCCCTTGCCGAATTCGTCGGCGTCGTTCTCGGTGTTGAGCTTCGGGTTGGCGAGGGCGGCGTTCAGCTTCCGCAGTTGCCACATCTGCACCGCAGCGTTCGCCGTGGCGATGTCGGTTTGCTTCTGTTTGCCGAAGCAGATCAGGACTTCCTGCAGCCTACTCGTCGACATCGGGTTTCACCTCTTCTTTCTTGTGAGGCGGCGGGCACTGGCTATACCCGGCCACCATCAGCGGAACCAGAATTGCGGGCTTCGCTTCAACCTCCTTTGGCTCGCCTTGCCCATAGGGGGGAACCAGCCAGACCGTAATCGCGTCAGTCATCACCAATCTCCGTGAAGGACATGTTCACCTCGAAGTAATCCAGACCCTCCGCATCGGTGGCGCGCTGAATGGACGGCACATCCATCGGATAGCAGGAGGGGTGAACGGTAGCGTTGATCATCGGCGTGCCAGCCGAGACCGGCACGCCCTTGGTAATCAGCCGGAACAGCCGGTAATACGCAGTGGGCGGGTCGCTGTCGAAGGTTTCCCGCGCGCGCAAAAACAGCGACACCTGGTGTTTCCACACGTCGCTCCCGCCGAAGTTGCCAGGTGCGGTGCCCTGCCAGGCGACCATGATGGAAGGCGACGGCATCTGATGAATCGCCAACGCCACGCTCGACTTCTTCGGGTACTGGTCGTGGTAGGCATAGATCCGGCCCGGATCGCCGCCCATCTCCATGACAAGGTCCGGGACGTCGCGCAGCAGCGCCACGAGGGAATCGACGAGAGTCGACGGATCGATCATTGCTGTTTACCTCCGAGGCCGCGCTCAAGCACCAGGCGCTTGACGGCCTCCGTCATCACGCGGCGCGCAGCCTCCACCACGGCGGCCTTGTTCCTGGGCGAGAACACCAACCACTGCTCGATCTTCTGGTTGGCCCAGGCTTTGATCCGGTCCTTGCGCGAGGTCAGGCCGGCCTTCGCCGCCTTCTCGCTCACCGTGCGGAGCGACAGGTTGCGCAGCATGTCACCGGTGAAGCTCAGATTGCGCCGGTTGCCCAGGCCGAGCTTGGTCTTCCGAATGGCATACCGCTTCGACAGCGGCTTCGCCGGCGAGTCCTCGGGGCCAAGCGCGGCCGAAAGCCGGTTCTTCACTGCCGCCACACCGACCGTACCGACCTTGAACATCTGGTGCTGGCGGAAGTTCAGGTGATCGAGGACCAGCCGTTTCTTCTGCCAGATTCTGACGCTGGGCATGATGGGTCACTGCAGCCGCAGAGCGAGTTTCACGCCACCGGCGGCGTCGGCCTCAACCTCGAACACCTTGTAGCTGGCGCCGGCAACCTCCACCTCATCACCGCGCTCCGGCGGCGCCGGCAAGTCCGCCGCACGGATGAACAACAACGCGTACGTGCCGGGAGCGTTCTCCTCGAGGCGGGCTCCCGTTTCGAGGATTCCGGTAATGACGATGGGGGCGCCCGCCGCAGGCCGGTACGCGACCTGCCGCCCGAAAACGTCCAGGCAGGCCGCGGTGAGCGCCCCCATGGCCTCATCCCACGACATCGCCTACGCCTTGGTGCCTTTGACCAGAACTTCCGGCCGCAGACAGATCGGCAGTGGGTTCGACTGCGTGTGGACGTCGGTGCCCCGTTCGAACTTCCGCGGCGCCTGCTTGGCGTAGAGCGGCAGCCCCAGCGTATTGGCCGTCTCGTTGAAATCCGCCGGCGCGAAGTAAGTCCGGAAGGTCATCGCCGTTCCGAGCGGGAAGAAGTGCGCCTCATCGTCGGCGACGAACTTGCGCACGTTACCCGCGGCGTCGGTCGCCTGCCCCCGGTACTCCTCGAACACGATCCCGCCGAAACTGAAGTTGGTGCGGTTGTCCGAGAACAGGATCTGCCCCTGTTGCCAGCGGGCGTAGGCTTCCTTCACCTTGGCATGCGTGGTAAGAGCGTCGAAGAAGCCCTGCGAGCACAGACACATGATGCCCGTCATGAACTCGCCCTTGAGATTGTCCTCGATGTGGCGCTTCACCTCCAGGACTTTCAACAACACTTCGGTGGTGTTCGTCGTCAGCGCGAAGTTGACGGCCTTGGGCGAAATGCCAAACTCGCTGTAGAGGTCATACAGGGTCGAGCCGTCGGCGTCGAGGATCACGCCCTTGAGCGCGCCCATGCGCAGGTGCTCGAGCGTGATGGCATGCTTGTTGCGCATGTTTTGCAGCTTCCTGGCGATCAGGTTCGAAAGTGCCTCGACCTCGTTTTCCGAACCGAATGATCGGATGCCCTGGACCTCCTCGGGCAGCACGACGTCGTCGTGCGGGATGTGCGGAATCACGAAGCTCCGCACCCTGCGCTTGCCCTGCGTGCCGAGCGAACCCGGCGCCCCGATGGGCATCGTGGGCAGCAGGTTCAGCACCCCGCTCATTTCCTCGATCAGGATAGTGCGGGTCCGGACCCCTTCGGTGAGAATCAGCCCAAGTTGCTCGACGCGTCCGTAGAGGTTGGGGATCTTGTTGATGGCCGCCGTCAGGGCGACCATATTGAATGCATCGGTTGCGAATGGATTGAGGATCGGCATGGGGTTAGGCTCCTTCCCGGACGAGAATGCCCAGGCTCTTCAGTTGGGCGATCGCGACGGCCTTCTGCGGCGCGGTGGCCCCGGACTTCCACACCAGCGCGGACTGCGACACGATGGCCTCGCGCGCGATGATCACGGTCTGCTTGGCAGCCGCGCTGGCGTCGACCGCCACCATCAGGACACCGGCGGCAAATTGAAGACCGTCGCTGGCGGCGGGATTGAACTCGCCGATTTCGCTCGCGACGGAAACGGCAATCGTGAATTTGTCTCCGACCTCGAAGTCCGTGCTGCCGTCGGCCAGCGTGCAGTTGATGTGATTGCCGGCATAGGCGACCGCGACGGTCAGATCGGGGAGCGGCAAGCCTCGCGGGTCCACAACGGTGAAGACCCCCGCGTTGGTGACCTTCGTCTTGCACGTCAGCACGTAGCTTCCGGGCAGCGCGGCCGGGCCGAGGGTCACCGTGCCCATCACCCCGTTGCCGGTGTTGGTGCCGGGCGTCACCGTCACGGCGGGGGCCTTGCGCCCCACGACGGCGCCGAGCGCCAGGTTGCCCGCGCTCAGAGTCACCTCATCGCGGGAGAACAGATTCGGGGCTTCGTACTTCAGGACGTCCCCGAGGTAGTTGCTTTCGGTTTGAACCGGCATGGTTACTTCGCTCCTTTCGAGCCAGGCGCCAACGCCGCGCAGGCTTTAACGACCGGGTTGTCATCGAGGTTCTGCTTCGCCGCGGTGCCGGCCTCGGGCAGGACGTGGGACCGGATCTCGTCCTGATCGGCCTCGGCTCGCCGGGTGAGTAGCTCCCTGCGGACGTCGGCCACGGCGAGGCGGCGGGCGATGAAATCGCCGGCGAGCGCGGGCCGGCCAGCGATGTTGCACAGCACAACGATCTCGGCAGCCTCGGCGTAGCCCTGCTCGCGGGCTTCGGCCTCGATTGCGGCGAGATCTGGAACGGGCGGACTCGTTGCCGCCTGGGTTGCTTCGGACACAGTAGTGCCTCCTTTTGTGAACTTGGATTGCGACGGGTTGCGTTCAGACAGAGCCGCCGTCATCTCAGCGAGGGCGTCGCGGAAGGTGCCAATACGGTCGGCAAAGCTACGCGCAACGCTGTCTTCGCCGTAGAGAATGCCCGCCTCGGTGCCGCGGACGGCGGTGGCGCCGATGCTCCGGCGGCGGGCGACCGCACCGACAAACATGCCGTATAGCCGGTCGACTTCAGAGACCAGCACGTCGCGGGCGCCGTCCGAGAGCGGCTCGTGCGGGTTGAAGTCGTTCTTGCGGTCGCCCGCAAAGATGGTCGTGTACTTGAGACCGTTGTCCGCGTCCCATCCGCTCTGGTCGAGATGCATCGCGATGATGCCCACCGAGCCGACGCCGCCGGTGCGCGTCACCCAGATGCGATCGGTTGCGGAAGCGAGCAGGTAGCCTGCGCTGAGGGCCCAGTCGTCCACCGAGGCCCAGACCGGCTTGATCCGTGCGGCCTCCTCGATTAGGGCCGCCACATCCCATGCGCCATTGGCCTCACCGCCGTAGCTGTCGAAGCGCAGCAGTATGCCCTTGACCTGAGGGTCCGTCGCGGCATCGAGAATCTCGTTACCCAGTTGCTCATACGAAGTCAGCCCGGATTGCGCATCCATGCCGGAGGCACGGTTCACCAGGCTGCCCGCGATCTCGATCACCGCCACACCCGCATCGGTGACGGCATATGGCTTCCGTGACCGCTGCTCGGAGAGAAGCGCCGCTTCTACCGCGGGCGGCTCCACGCCCAAGCGCGGGGCGAGCACGGCCAGGATCGCCGTCAGCTTTTTCGAATCGACCATGAGCGGCGTGTTGAACACGCGCGAAGCGATGTGCGAAAGATTCGTCATTGGATTTCCGTTGTTGCCGGTTCCTTTTCTGCCACCCTTTGCCCGTTGGCTGTGGTTTTGCGCGGGTCGGAGTCGAACGTCAACCCGAGTGAATCGGAGCGCGCGTTGTCGGCGGCGACTTGCCGGTCGACGTCTTCCTCGTCGTAGCCCATCTCGTTGATGACGGCGCTGCGCGGTTTGAAGCCCGCGCGCACGGCCACGACCTCGGCGTTCATGTCCTTCAACGGATCGACCCAGTCCCAGGACGGCGGCCGCCATTCGACGTCGAGATACTGGTTGCGGTTCTTCGCAAAGTCGAACGGGTCAATCTCGCCAGCCACTACCGCCGCTTCGATCCACGCGCGCCACACGGGGCGGCAGAACTGAAACACCATCACCTGGTGCTGGAACTGTTCGCAGCGGCGCCGGAACTCGAGCAGGCCGGCGCGGATCGACGAGTAGTTGACGCGCTCCAAGTCCCCGGTGAGCTGCTCGTAGGTGATCCCCAGGCCAGCGGCGATCGCGCGCAACTGGACTCGCATGAACTCCGTGTACATCCCGCCCACGTCGCCCGGCTCGGTGAACTTCACGTCTTCGCCGGGCAGAAGCTTCACCATCGATCCCGGCTCGATCCCGGCCAGCGGCGTGCCGCTCGCATCGGTCTCACCCTCGCCGGGCTTGCCCCCGATCACCGGATCCTCCGGGTTGTTCTCGGTGATGAACGCCGCGAACATGGCCGCCAGCTTCTTGCGGACCAGTTCCGCATCATCGTACTGATCCAGTTCGTGGAGCTTCACCAGGACCTGCGTGAGCCAGGGCTGGCCACGGTGCTGACCGGGGCGGAGCGGCTTGTAGATGTGCAACACCGAGTCCGCCGCCACGCGCGTGGTCTCGCCGGCGTTGAAGAACAACAGCCTCTCGCCCGGGTGCTCGCGATAGAGGTGATACGCCACGCGGCGGGCCAGCTTGTCGAACTCGATCCCGGCGCGGATCACGTTCCCGCCCGGCAGGTTGTCGTTCTTCGCCGTCGGTAGGTGCTCGGCTTCGAGTAATTGGAGCTGAAGCGGAACCGTCAACCCATCCTCGGGCCGGCGCTCGCGGATGCGCACCAGACACTCGCCGCCCTCGATCGTGGACCGGCACACGAGCGATTGCAGTCCGTAGAAATCCGTCAGCCCCGCTGCGTCGGCCTCGTCGGTCCACCGCAGCCAGAGTTCCTGGAGGCGCCGCTTCACCGCCGCATCAGGATGCCTGGATTGCGGCTTGATGCCGGTGCCGACCGAATTGCCGACGAAGCTCTCGATGGCGTTACTCGCCCACGCGTTTCGGCGGACCATGTCGCGGGAACGGGAGCGCAGCGCGTCGCCGCCGCCGGTGACAAGGGCATTGATCCCGTCGCTCGAAGGGTTCCATCCCTGTGTGCGGCGCGTGCTGGCGGCAGCCTCGTAACCTGCGATGGCGCGAAGAGGCGCCACGAACGCCGCGTGCATCAGGTTGCGCCAGTACCCCATCAGAAGCCCTTCCCGGTGTGGACCCGGATGACACGCGAGCGCGGCGCGGCCGAGTCCTCCGCCGCCTTGGCCTTGGCGATCTCCGCATCCACCTGTTGCAGAGCCGTGCGGATCTGCTCCGGGCTGCGGTGCCGCATGGACCGGTCGCCGAACGAAACGGAATCCGGCGCACTCAGCGCCGCCAGCAGCGCCTCCCGTTGCGCTTCGAGTTCCGGTAGTGTCATCGCTTCATCCAGTTCGAACTGACTGTGACGCGTCGTTGGGTGCGCGCTGACGGCGCGGTGACGGGCTCGGGCTGCGCTGCCGTCGCGGGCAGCAGGCCCTCGAGTTCCCGCCAATGGCGCTCGGCGAAGCGGTCGATGCCGTAGATCGAAGCTGCCGCGCGCGCATACACTCTCGCGTCGAGTGCCTCATTCCTCGTGTTAGCGCCCAGCACCCAGTGCCCCTTCACGAAACTCTCCGAGGTGAGCTGCCGGAAGTACTCTTCCTCGTAGCGCGGGAAGTGGCAGTAGCCTGCCGGGAATGGCTCGCCGCTTTCTTCCGTCGGCGGCGCCAGGCGCAACCGGCTATAGAGTTCCGACTTCGCCACCGGTGTGCCGAGCGTCCACAAGCGTGTGCCGCGCCGCTTGCTGGCGTCCACCGGCGACGCGCCCAGAATGAGCCGGTCCGTACGCGCCGTACCCTTCACCGCAACCGCCGTCTTCGAATGCGCGGCTCGCGCGCCGGCCGGTCCCCACGACGCCTGCGAATGCCCGCGCACCCAGTCGTACGTGATGCGCGGGTTGAAGCCGGAGTCCACGCACAGCACCCGGATCGGCAGCCGCAGGCCGCATGCGTGCGGGAATTCTTCGTCCAGCACCGCGTCGAGTTGCCGCCATACATCGGCCCGCGCCGTGTCGCCCATCAGCACGCGGTAGTCGACCGACCACGATTCCTTGCCGCGGCCCCACGCCACTACCTCCACCTCAATGCGATTCGGGTGGACGTCGGCGCCCGCCGTGAGGAACAACCCGCCACGGGGCACGGTGCCCACCGAGTAGTCCTCGCGGCGATCGTAGAGCGGCTGCCAGTCGGGCGCGTCCCCGCGCTCCTGCCATGACTCGCCCAGCACCAGGTTGACGAACGACTTCAGGCGCTCGACATCCTTCTGCGCCTTCTCCCAGTCATCGGCGGCGCGCTCCCACGAGTACCAGCCCACCGGGCTGTAGAGGCTCGAAAGGTGATAGCCGCGCGTGCGTCCGTCGCCTTCGGCCTCAGGCCGCCACTCGCCGCGCGCGAGCATCGCGTTCTTCTGGTGATTGAAGATGGCCTGCTCGCAGGCGATGCAGTAGTATGCGGTCTTCTGCGGCTCTCCCTTGGGCCATCGCAGCCGCTCGAACTTCAGTACCTGGAGCTCGCCGCAGTGCGGGCAGGGCACCCAGTAACGCCGCTGGTCGCTTTCGGCGAAAGCCGCCTCGATCCGGCTCAGCCCCGTGACGAGCGGCGTCGATACCATGAAGACCTTGCGCCGCGAGAAGGTGCGCGTGCGTGCGAAGGCAAGATTGATCGGGTCGCCCTCGCCGTCGACGTCGCCGGGATAAGCGTCGATTTCGTCAAGGAACAGATACCGCACGGCCATCGAGCGCAGTCCCACGGCGCTGTTGGCCCCCGTCATCACCAGCACGCCGCCGGGGAACTGCTTCGACAGAACCGTGTTGCCGGAGTCGCGCGAGCGCGGGCTCTTTACCAGCTCGCGCAAAACCTGGCTCTCTTCGATCAGCGGGTCAATGCGCTGCTTCGAGTTGCGCCGGGCCAGTTCGACGGTGGGCTGCACGACCATCATCGGTCCGGGCGACTTGTGGATCACGTAGCCGACCCAGTTGTTCCCGCACTCGGTTCCGCCGATTTGACTGCCCTTCATGAACACCACGCGTTCCACGGGCGAGGATGGCGAGAGACCGTCCATGATCTCGCGCAGGTACGGCGTGCGCTCCGTGCGCCAAGGGCCGGGCTCGGCCGCTGCTTTCCCGGAGAGCCGCCGGTATCGGTCAGCCCACTCCGAGATCGTCAGCAGCGGGTCGGGCCTCAGCCCCGCGCGGAACGCCTCGTCGTAGACCTCAGTCGGTGTTTGCGCCTGCAAGCTCATCGAGCGCCTTTCGAATCTCCCCAGTCAGAATCTGATGCGCCTTGTCCGCATCGCTCTCGGCCGCGAGTGTCGCCGCCAGGCGGTCCGGAATGTTGAGCAGGTTGTCGCGCACCGTGCGGGCCTTGGTGAACGCTGCCACTTGCACCTCATCGCGGCTGATCAGTTTCGCCGTCTTCTCTTCGAACTCGATCTTGGCGAGCCGCGCCAGGTAGTTCTCCCGGATGGCCCGTGCGCGGAAGTAATCGAGTCCGCCGGCGACGGGCGCCTCGGCCGGTTCCCTTGTCGCTGGTGGTGTCGGCTTCGCCCGGCGTTGCCCCGGCCGCGTCTTCGCATTCCATTCGGCATCGGCGCTCTCGCTGTCGATCAGGCCGTCGGCGTTGGCCGAAATCCGGCCGGAACGGATCGCCTTTTGCACAGCGGCGTGGCTGACGCCGCGGTGTTTGGCATAAGCGCGCAGGCTCAGGAGAGGCATCGAACTTTCTCGCGATTCACTCGCGGATTCCACTTGCTTCTAATCGCGAGCGAAGTGATGAATGGGTTCGCGATGAAGAACACCAAACAAAGCGCCGCCGCCTGCTACGCCGAGCGGTTTGCCGAAGCCCAGGATCTGCTGAAACGCATCGGCGTCCGCCTCGATCAGCACCGCAAGAGCCAGTCGCAGGAGCCCGCCAACTGGGGGTACGCCGGCGACCTCGGCCGCATCACCGAGCAGCTCGCCTACGTCCTGGCCGACCTGGGCGACCGCAGCGCGGTCGACGCCAAAGCGCTGGAGTACTGACGCCATGACACGCGACGAACTGATCGCCTGGGCCACGCGGAACGGCTGGAAGCTCGACCGCTGGGGCCACCTGAAGAAGGAATTCGACAACGGTACGCACCGGCTAAAGTTGAGCCGCATCGCCGCCCGGCACGAGATCGCGACGCCTTTCGGTTTCGCGAGACTTGCCAGCGGTTACTACAAACACTTGCACATCACCGCCGACGACCAACTCGCCGGCATGACCCGATAGAAAGGAACCTGATCATGTCCACTTTTGCCATCGACACCGACAACAACATCACGGCGTTCGCCGAATTCGAAGATGCGCTGAACCACCGCATCGGCAGCACCGAGGGGACCTTCGCCACCCAGAAGGAACTCTCCAAACTCTCCGCCGACTGGCCCATCACGCGGTTCGTCGACGTCTGGAATACCTTTGCCGGCGTGGTTCCCTTCGACGCGCTCAAGCCGGTCAAGAAGTTCACGGACCGCAAGACGGCGGTTGCCCGAATCTGGAAGGCGGTCCAGGCCCTGACGCCTGCCCCCGCGCGCCACGCCGCCCCCGCCGCGCCGAAGAAGGCCAAGGCGACCAAGGAGTCCACCGCCAAGGACGCGGCGCCCACGGCGCGCGAGGGCAGCAAGAAGGCCATCGTGCTCGACATGCTCCGCCGCCCCGAGGGCGCCACACTCGCCGACATCCAGTCCGCAACCGGTTGGCAGGCTCACAGCGTGCGCGGTTTCATCTCCGGGGCCCTCGGTAAGAAGATGGGCCTCACCGTCGAGTCCTTCAAGACGTCTGAAGGCGCCCGAGGCTACCGGACCGCTGCGAAGTAACAGCACCGAGTCGCTCACCGCCGCCGGCCTCAACCACCGGCGGCGTTCTTGTTCCTCACATCTTCCACCAAGGCGCTGAGCCGTTCCTCGGTCAGCGCCTCCTTCAACTGACACTCCGACCGACGCATGTACGTGCCGTTGATTTTCAAGAAAAGCCGATGTTCCATCTCTGCGATCTCCCTGCGCACTTCGGCCAACAGCGCTCGGTTTTGGAGGCTGACGTACGTGGCGATCAGTCCCGAGACCAACCCGATGCCGGGGATCAGAAGTTGAAGAATGTTTTTTTCCATGGCAACGCCTCAAGGATGCGAAGCTCGGCAGACCAATCCGACAGCGCCAGGCACAACCCTTGCACGTCTGGGTGTCCCGCGCGCAGCAGCGCCTCTAATGTTCAGGAGAGGATAATGTGAAGGAACAGATCGAGAGGCCCTGCCTGTAAGCATCTCGTGCGTTGCTCCTGCGCATTATCTTCCGGCATGTCATCCTCGGCAAGGCACCAAGGAGGTGCGCACTTGCCGACAGAAAAACCAACTCACGAGCCGTTGCTAGAACGGCTGAACGAACATCTGCTGAACGAAAGGTACTGCTCAAAAGTCACCAGGGAGTATCCTGCCGCAGCAAGCCGGTTCCTCTCGTTCCTGCGGGAAAAGGATCTGGGAATCGAAACGTCCCGGCCTGCCCACGTGCAGGAATTCCTGGAACAAGAACTACAGAGCCACCTGCGGCGGTATGGCCGCCGACCAAGGGATTCATGGGCGTGGCAGCGGATGCCCTCAGCCGCGGTCCACATGTTGCTGCGGCTCGGGCTGGGGCAGTGGCCGCCGCCACAGGATCACACTAATGCGGCAGAATCATTTCGCCAACGGTTGTGTGATGAATACGCACAGTGGCTTTCAGCATGTCGAGCACTGGCGCCAGCTACCATCCAGGCCCGATCTGCCAACGCCCTGGATCTTCTTCAGTCATTGGAGGATCGAGGTACCGAGAGTGGCCTCGCACTCCTCACCACAGGGGACATCGATGCTTACATCAAGTTGAAGGCACCCGGATTGCGGCGCACGACCCGCGCAGGGATGGCCACCCATCTACGCTCGTTCCTACGCTTCCTCCATGACCAAAAAAGGATCGGCACCGACCTAGCCGGCGCGGTACTCGGTCCACCTCGGTATTTGTTCGAGGATATTCCGTCTGTTCTACGGCCGGACGACGCAGTGAACGTTTTGAAAACATGCCGCAAGGATCAGACGCCCACGGGTCTTCGCGACTACGCCATCCTCATGTTACTCACGTCCTATGGGCTGCGAGCAGGAGAGGTGGCCGGTTTACGCTTGGAGGACATTGATTGGCGAAATGACCGCCTGCATGTCCGTCACTCCAAGACCGGTAGTGAAGTTGCTCTCCCACTGCTGGCACCGGTGGGAGAAGCAATCTTGCGATATATCCAAAAAGCCAGGCCCGCTTCCAAAGACCGCGAGATCTTCATTCGAATGCACGCTCCCTACCGGGCCATGCGAAGAGGTGGGAGTTTGTACCGCTTGGTCGATCGCCGATTACAGCAAGCCGGCGTCCGACCCGTGGGCCGACATGGGCCTCACATCTTCCGTCACGGGCTTGCCGTGAACCTGCTGCGTGCCGGGGTTTCCATGAAATCCATCGGAGATATTCTCGGACATAAATCGGTGGACTCCACGGCCGTGTATCTGAAGTTGGCAACCGAGGATTTGCGAGCCGTCGCCCTGAACCTGCCCCGCGAGGTGAGCCGATGAGCACGACATTTCCGGTCGACCAACTCGTTGTGCGCCGTTACGTTAAGCAACTGCCGCCACGCACAAGAGGTAATGCTAATGCGTACCGCTCGATCCTCGGCCAATTCGTTCGCTTCGCGGCCCAGCACCATCAGAACGATGGTGTCTCGCAAGAAGCGCTCCAGTTCTGGTTTCGCCACCGAGCTGAACGTTACCCGGAACAGAGGATCTTGGAGCGTGCCTGGCTGTTGGATAGCTTCCTGGACTGGCTCGTCACGGAGAAACTGATCGCCTCCAACCCATTTGCGCAACTGCGCGAGACTTACGGCGAAGGAAAGAGACTCGGTATCGTCCGGGCTCTCCTGCGTCCGGACGCGGAGACCGCGTTGGCGGCCCTCCGGCCGGTACCTCGTTTTGCGAGTCATCTCGGCGCGGTCATGCGGGAACATGTTGATCTCATGCGTGCCCTCGGACTCCGCTACCAGAAACAGGAACGAGATCTTCTTCGTTTCGATCGCTTCTTGCAGCGACGGGTGGATCTCGCGGGCGCGCCACTGGTGGTGCTCGTGGACGAATGGACCAAAGAACGTGGAACTGCGCAACACGCTCTCGACTGCGCTGCAGCGGGAAAGATCGTGGCGCAAGCCCTGGCGCGGACAGATCCGACTGTGAAGATTCCAACTGTGGATCCCCGTCTGCGGCAGCAGGCCAAAAACGCGCATCGCCGCCCCCACATCTTTTCCGAAGCTGAAGTGGCACATCTGCTGGCGACGGCTCAATCCTTTACGTCTCGCAAGGCGCCGCTACGGCCGCAGAGCCTGTATACCATGCTCGTGTTGGCATATTGTGCCGGATTGCGACTCGGTGAGATCGTTCGGCTTGCCGTCGGGGACATCGATCATGCCGACCAGACGGTGGAGATTCGCGAGACGAAGTTTTTCAAGTCGCGCCGTCTACCAGTACATCCGAACGTCATGGCCGTTCTTCGAGACTACTTGGAAGCGCGCCGTAGGAGTGGTGCGGCGACGGAAGCATCGGCGGCACTGTTTTGGACGGATAAGACGGGCTGCGGCTACGACTACCAGACAATCAGTCAATACCTGATCGAAGTCTTCCGCCGAGCCGGCCTGAAGCCGGCTTCGGGCCATATTGGACCGCACGTCCACGATCTCCGCCACACCTTTGCCGTTCATCGCCTAACCGCTTGGTACCGCGAAGGCATTGATCCACAGTCACGGCTGCCCTATCTCGCCACCTACCTTGGGCACAAGAATATCGACTCCACGTTGGTCTATCTGACGATCACCGATGAGATCCGCCAACAGGCGGGCGATCGTTTCCGTGTCTTTGGGGCCAAGGCCCTACAAGCAGCTACCGGAGGTGCGGAATGCCAGTGACAGTCAAGCTTCCCATTCTGTTGCACGCATTCTTTCAAGACTGGCTGGTGGGCCAGCGCAACATCTCCCACCACACCGTGATGTCTTATCGCGACACCTGGCGCCTGTTCCTGAATTTCGCAGCCGCCCAACGCAAATGCTCCGTCGCGAAACTCGCCATAGAGCAGGTCACCTCTGCCGAGGTTCTCGGCTTCCTCCTGCATTGCGAACAGGAGCGCGGTGTTTCACTGGGGACACGCAACTGCCGCCTGGCTGCTTTGCGCAGCTTTTTCTCTTTCGTGGCCGGCCGCGAGCCTCAACTGATGGCGCAGTGCGCCGAAGTGCTCCGCATCCCGACCAAACGTATGCCTCAGCGTGCCATCTGCTACCTGGAGCCGACGGAACTGGAGGCGATTCTCGCACAACCGGACCGGAAGACTTTGGAAGGTCAGCGGGATCATGCACTGCTGGCTTTTCTTTACAACACCGGCGCTCGTATTCAGGAAGCACTCGATGTGAGTCCGGACGCCATCCGCTTCGAAGCACCCGCTCAGGTACGGCTGCTTGGCAAAGGGCGCAAGGAACGATTCTGTCCGCTCTGGCCGGAAACGGTGCAACTGCTGAAAGGCCTGCTCAAACGGCAACCACGGACCGGCACTGAACCGGTTTTCACGAACAAATACGGGCGACCGATGGGAGCTTCCGGAGTGCGATTCAAGCTCCGCCAATACGTCGGGTCGGCGGCGAAGCAGGCGCCGTCTCTGGCCGGAAAACGGATATCACCGCACTCGATGCGCCACACGACCGCTGTGCACTTGATCGCGTCGGGCGTCGACGTAACTGTCATCCGTAACCTCCTCGGACATGCCAACCTGAACACGACAAACCACTACGCACGCGCAAACATGGAGACCAAACGCAAAGCGCTGGAGAAGATCAGCCAACGGCCAAGCAAGCCCCCGCGATGGAAACGGGACGCAGACCTGCTCGCTTGGCTCGACTCTCTCTGAGAAAACTGGCCGGAATAATGTGAAGGTGAACGCGGGGTATCAGCTCACAATACAGGTCATTCCGCGACTCCTTCACATTATCCGCTCCTGAACATTAGAAGGGTAATGGTGAGCTCACCATTACCGTTCGACGGCCGCAATCTCCCGGCGGCAGCGTTCGATTCATGTGGCCACCTGCAATCGCTCCGCGGCGACCTCGGAGAACTTCCGGCCGTCCGATTCGAGAGTCACCGGCTTGCCAGCGAACTCCTGGAAACGCCGGACGATGACATCGCAGTACTTCGGCTCCAGTTCAACCAGGCGCGCCTGGCGGCCCGTTTTCTCGCAGGCAATCAACGTGGAACCGGACCCGCCGAACGGATCGAGCACAGTGTCGCGGCTCTTGCTGCTGTTGCGGATGGCGCGCTCCACCAGCTCCACCGGCTTCATCGTCGGGTGCAGATCATTGACGACGGGCTTCTTCACGAACCACACGTCGCCCTGGTCGCGGGCGCCGCACCAGAAGTGATCCGTCCCTTCCTTCCAGCCGTACAAGATCGGCTCATACTGCCGCTGGTAATCGGAGCGCCCCATGGTGAACGTGTTCTTGGCCCAGATGATGAACGTGGACCAGTGGCCGCCCGCCTCGCGGAACGTCTGCTGGAGTGTGTGCAGCTCCGAAGACGACATGCAGATGTAGACGGCGCCCTTGGTGACGGCCAGGATGTTGGTGCATGCGTCCCGGAGGAACTGCGCAAACTCCGCGCCCAGATTGTCGTTGGCGATCTTGCGGTGCGTCTTGCCGCGCAGCTTGTCCTTCATCGTCGCGCCGTAGTTCACGTTGTACGGCGGGTCGCAGAAGACCATGTCCGCCAGGCCGCCGGCGAGCACGCGCTCCACCGCTTCCATCTGGGTGGCGTCGCCGCACAGCAGCCGGTGATTGCCGAGGATCCAAACGTCCCCGGGGACCGTGACCGCAGTCTCCGGCGCCTCCGGGACCGCATCATCGTCGGTGTTGCCGGTGGCCGCTTCCTCGGGCTCCTGGAGAAGAAGTTCGATCTCTTCGTCGGTGAAGCCCAGCAGGTCGAGATCGAACTCGCCTTCCCTCAGCGACTCCAACTCGACGCGCAGCATCTCCTCATCCCAGCCCGCGTTGAGGGCCAGGCGGTTGTCCGCGATCACCAGGGCGCGCCGCTGCGTCTCGCTGAGATGATCGAGAACAATGACGGGAACCTCGGTCAGGCCGAGTTTGCGGGCGGCCAGCAGGCGGGCGTGGCCGGCGATGATGATTCCGTCAGCGCCGGCGAGGATCGGGTTGGCCCAGCCGAACTCGGCGATGGACGCCGCGATCTGGGCCACCTGTTCGTCACTATGCGTGCGCGCGTTCCTGGCGAAGGGAATCAACTTCTCGACCGGCCAACGCACTACCTGGAGATCCGTCATAGTTTGACTGGCGGGGGCGATTTCTGGAACAACCCGAGCTCGTTGTTCATGTCGACAATCGTGCCGATGACGGGAACGACGATCGCGGCGAGCTTCTCGAAGGAGAACTCGCGAGCCAGGTCGTCCGCGCCATCGTAGACCTGCTTCAGCATGGTCAGGACCAGGTCGAGCTTTCGGCGGCCCTGCCCAGGGAGCGGGACCGCTTCCTCGACGGCGCGGACAAGCGGCAAGATGAGCGGGAGAAGGCGAAGGACTGCGAATAGGATCTTCATGAGTTACCTCGCAAGGGACCGGGGCGGACGGAGCCCGCCCCGACTCAGGATGCTCAGGCCTTCTTCGTTAGCGCGTCGGCCACCGCGGCCGCGACCACCGCGCCGATGGCCTTCAGCGACACGTCGTCGATGGACACCGCGCGCGCCGTCAGCGTGTCGCCGGCGCCCTGCTGCACCGGGTTCCACTGGCCGTCGATGGCGATGTCGCCGTGACGCACGGCCTGCTTGGCGACCATGTTGGCCGTCTCCACCGAGTTCTGGAGGGCCTGGTTGGCGATCACCTGGCGCTGGTTGTCGAACTGCTGTGCGTCGGAGACCAGCTTGTCGACGATGGAGCGGTTGCGCTTGATCGACTCCAGCGATTCCTGCTGGTACTCGTCGTACGTCCGCTTGATGTTGGCGAACAGGACATTGCCGTAACCGGCGTTGACCTGCGACTGGTTCTTGAAGAACTCGTCCGAGCCGGTTTCGAATTCCCGCTCGGCCTGGTTGGGCGTGGCTACTTCGGGCATTGTTGTTTTCTCCTTCGAAGGGATTGACTGCTACACTGTCTGCGCCACGGTCTGTCGCGGCTTTCGCTGCGGACCGTAGCAGGGCATTCCATTGGGCTTGCGCCGGATGGATTTTGAGTCGGCGGCGCGCAGATCCGCCGCCGCGTCCGCGGGCACTTCACGCGCGCTGGCGACTTCGGTGAACGTCTCGCCGGTTGCTGCCAGTGTTGGCGTTACACCGAAGGCGTCCATCGCACGCCGCAGGATCACGTCACAGTAGCCCGGGCTGATCTCGCTGCCGAATCCGGCTCTATCGAGCGCGCCCGCCGCCACCAGCGTGGTTCCGCTCCCCAGGAACGGATCGAAAATCACGTCGCCTGGATCTGAAAACGCCTTGATAAAGAACTCGGGGACCGCCCTCGGAAATGGCGCCGAATGCGCTCCCTGACTTGATTCCGTCTTCGCCTCAATGACGTTTGATGGCCGGGCGATCCCGGCATGGCGGCCGTCTTCATCACGACTCTCGGCTTTGCCCGCGGCGTCGCCGCGCGCGCCGGTACCGAGCAGGCCGCTGCCGGAAGTCGACTTCGGATTGTCGGGCGAGTAATCGAAACAATCCTCCGAGCGGTGTCCCACGGCAAACGGATGAAACTTGATGGCGTCCGCGAGGCTGAAGTGCGCGATCGGTTCCCAGGCATTCTTGAAGCGGTTGTTCCATCCGCCGGGCACGCCGTTGTCGGTCTTGCGCCAGCAGAACTCATCCACAAACCGCCAGCCCCACTCGCGCACGTGGGCGATGAAGAGGTCCTTCACGTACAGGTGGCGCTGCCCATCCTCGGCGTGCTCCTTAATGTTCAAGAAGTAAGATCCGTCGGCCGCCAGCACCGAGGCGATGCACGCCGCCACGTCGCGGTACCACTCCACGTAATCCTCGGGCGCAACCGGTCGGAATCCGCTTGCCGGGTCGTACTCGCGGCGCGTTGCGTAGGGCGGCGACGTGACGACCACGTTGGCCTTCCGGCCATCGAACAACTTCGCCACGGCCGAGGTGTCCCGGCAGTCGCCACAGATCAGCCGGTGTGGTCCAATGAGCCACAGGTCGCCCGGTTGCGTTACCGCCTTGGCGGGTGGCAGCGGGACTTCCTCTTCCGCTACGGCTGGAGGCTCCGCTTCCGGATCGGCCATCAGGTCAGCAAGCTCATGCTCACTGAAACCGATCAATCCGAGATCGAAGCCGTCGCTCTCGATCGCGGCCAGCTCCGCGGCCAGGACCTCGTCATCCCACCCGGCGCTGAGCGCCAGCCGGTTGTCAGCCAGGACGTAGGCGCGCCGTTGCGTCTCACTGAGATGATCGAGCACGATCACCGGCACTTCGGCCAGGTCGAGCTTGCGGGCCGCCAACAGCCGCCCGTGGCCCGCCACGATGCCGTCGCGGGAATCGACCAAGATCGGATTCACAAACCCGAACTCGGCGATCGACGCCGCGATCTGTGCCACCTGTTCCGCCGAGTGCGTTCTCGCGTTCCTCGCGTAGGGCACCAGCCGCTCCACCGGCCACAGCTCAATGCGCTTGGCCATCGCGGGCGTCACGCGCTCAGCTATTGAAGCTCGGGACCCAGACCCAGTAGGCAACGATCAACCCCTCGCCAGCGCTGTTCGCATCCACGTAGTAGTCCGACGGCCGCAACTCGCCGGCGGCGGACTCGATCACCAGTTCGTCGGCCACCCCGCCACCTGCGCCCGTGGGCCAAAACTCCTTCACCACGCCGGCCCCGGTCGCCTTGTTCATTCCCTGCACGCCCAGGAACACCCGTCCCGTCTCGCCGATGGCGACGGCGAACCGGATCCGGTGGGCCCGGATCGTGGTGTCGGAGGTCACCCGGACGGGCGTTCCCGGTGCGGGGACCGCGATCTTTCCAAGCGATCGCGGTTGGAGGGAGGGAGAATCAGCCATTGCAGTGCTCCGTGTGGCAACCGGCAACCGGCAACCTTTTCCAGCCCGTGACGCAAGCGAAATCGTGCCACCATTCGACCCGCCGCCGAGCCGCCCAGGAAGGACCCAAGATTGCTACGACTCAGGGCCGACGCGCTGCCCGATGACTATGGAAATTCCATAGTCAGATCGTCTGCCCACGTCGGTCATGAATTCGCCATGCAGTCGGTCACGACTTGCAGGAAGATCGGCCGCAGCTCATTGCCCTTGCCGAGGCGCTTCAGTTTCCATGCGACCGTCCCGCAATCGAAGCGTTCCCGAACGCTGTACCGCGTGCCTGTCCGCGCTTGAGTCTCAACCGCCGATGCACCGTCCGGGTGCTTGGAATGGATCGCCTTCAGATGCCCTTTGCGGCCATAAACTGCGTCCACGAGTCCGTTGGCAATCAGCCGCTTCGCTGATTCAAGCGAGCGGAAGCCCTGGGATCTGCCATCGGCGGCGTACATCGGAATCTGCTGCTGCGTCATTATTGCGGGTACACTCCTGCTGGTCAGGGGAAGGAGGGAAAGGGATTAACGAGCGTCCCGTCGCTCGGCCGAGCTATTGGGTGGAGGCTCCTTCGTGGCGTCCGCTTTGCGTCTGGCCTCCCGAACTGAGTCTCCGATGAATAGATACTCCCGAGACCGCGAAACTGTCCAATCAAACACGCGTCATCGCAGGCGGCGTATCCACGGCTGACCAACGTTCGGGTTGTAGAAGCGCTGGCGGACATCGTTCGCGAGGATGATCTCGATGGAGTGCGTGGTTACCTCTCCGATGCGGTCATCTGGTCTCAGGAAGCACACGAGACCCCGCTCGCGGCCAAACGTGGGACGCGCCGAGCCGCCCGTGGCGTACAGGCTATCGTGCGTCCAACCGAGCGCGAGCGCCCGATCCCGGACGGCGTCCACCATCGCCACGGCGTCTGGCCGTGCTGCGTCAGGTGGGGGTGCGACGCGGCGCGGCATGTCCGGTTCAGCGACGGGCGGCGCGTAGTCACGGGCGTCGAGGTTGCGAATCGCGTCCAGCAGCGCAACTTCCCCGAAGTGCTCCACGGCCCACTCGTGAACGGCATTGAACCCAAGCCGGAGATTATTGAACTCATCGCGCGCGAGTTGGCCGGCATCCGTGGCCATCTTCGCCAGGTTCATTTTCGACCGCAGCCACGCGTAGTACTCGGGATCGAGGCGGCGGTACGCCGTGTCGTTGATCTGAACGTCGCGGGCAAATACGTGTGGCTGGCAGGTGGACCACGAGTCAAGGGTTGTGGCGACAAACAGGGTGGCGACAGGGCCGTGGGCCGGTGTACCAGTCTCGAATTTCTTGGCGGAGGAGACTGGACCACCCGAATCGCCTGATTCTGGATGGCTTAGCGGCGCGTGTCCCGGTGTCCCAGTGGTCCCAGTGGGTATGCCAAACTTCCTATAAGAATTAGAAGTGTGTGCGTCAATCACTATGTTTGGCTCGTGCATGATCTCTCTCTTACGCGTGCGCGCGCGTAAATATACTGGGACACCGGGACACCGCCGTGAAAACAAACGAGTTGACACTGGGACACGTACTGGGACACCGACTGGGACACGGCCGAAACTGGGACACCCTGTTCATAACGCCTCTCGCGGGCACCGGTAGCGCCATTCTCGAGCGCTCCGTGGCCCTGCCTTGAATCGAATCCACCCATTGGCACGGAGACAGCGTGCGACGCGATTTCGGTCCCACTGGGTCCACATGTCTTTCTTCTTTTCGAGGCAGTTCGTCAAAACCTCGGCAATGGAAACGGATTCGCGATCCACCGCCCACTTGAGGATCAGCTCGTCCCACGGATCGCCCTCGTACCGATCCGCCTGTTCCTCGGCGGCCTCGCGATTCAGCGAGACAGAATCCAGCCACCAGGGCTTCCCGTCGAAGTAGACGTACGTCGCCTCCGCCCAGAGCTGATCGCGCACCTCCGCGAGTGCGTCCACGTCAATCACCGGCGCTTCGCACTTCACCGGCCAGAAGCGGCGCCCGCCCGTTTCATCCCGTAGATACGTCCCGTGATTCACGCTTCCCGCGAACACGCATTGGCGTGGTGAATCGATCGGGCGCTTCCCATATGGCGGGCGGAAGCGGTCCGTCATCCGGCTCATGAATGCTTTGATCTTGCCGATATCAGAGCGGGACATCGAGTCCAACTCCGCGATCTCGATCACCCACACGCCCCGTGTCTGGAGGGCGGCGTCTTTCGAACCGATGTCGGCAATCTCGTCCGTGAACCACGGCTGCGCCAGCACGCGCAGCGCGGTGGATTTCCGGATGCCCTGTTCGCCTTCGAGGATCAGGCAGCAGTCGGCCTTGCAGCCGGGCTCGAACACACGTGCCACCGCCGAGATCATCCAGCGCGAACCGACAGCGGCCGCGTACGGCGAAGGATCGACGCCGAGGTATTCCGGCAGCCAGGAATCGAGCCGGTGTTTGCCGTCCCAGGTGAGATCTTTCAAGTAGCTTCGAACCGGGTGAAACAGGCGCTCACGTGCCACCGCCTCGACGGCCTGGCCGGTGACATCGCCAGAAACGAAGATGCCCTGGTGGTGCAGCCATTCCGTGGTAAGGGTGTCATCGTTCGGCGTCCAGTCCGCAGGAACCTCGATGTCGGGCTTCATCCAAGGAGCCGGTTTCTGAAACACGGTGAAGTGGGCGAACTCGTTGTAGGCGAGCACGCCCGTCCACTCCGGCGCGCCGCGCAGCGCGGTGATCGCGTTGGCCAGCACAGGTTTGACCGTGCCGTTGAGATTGAGCAGCAGCCCGTCGCGCCAGGCGGTGGACTCGTCATTCGCGGCGGGTGCCGGCTGCGGGCCCGGCCCGCGGCTGCCGTTGGCTCGGCGTCCCTTCCCGTCACGACTATCTATCCGAACGACCTTCATCTGCTGCCGCAACGCGGAGATCGGGGTACGGCCTTTTCCGCACCTGTCTTGAATTAGGCGCAACAGGCGTGGCTGTTCAATGGGATCAAGGCACCGCACTTCAGCAAGGATCGGCTCCAGGATGCGGACGAGACCCGCGTCCGGCGTCTCCGGGGACAACTTCGAGATCGCCAGCTCGATCGGCGTCTGCGCGGTCGCGAGAATCTGCTCGAAATCAGCCGCCGTATTGCCCGACGCGAAATACTCATTGACGTCGATCTTGGCATCGGCGAGAAGCGCGTCAGCTTCCGTGCTTCCCGCCGGCAGCCCGGCCAGCCTCTCCCGCGCGACCCGCTGTCTTTCGCCCAGAGGTAAGACGGCTACGCGTGTCGTGATGCCGTGGTCCGCCAGGACGCGCGCCGTTTTCAACGCACCCTGCATCCCGGCCTGGGAGACCTCATTATCCTGGCAGACGAAGACCGTCTTCACGCCTCGCAGCTTTGGCAGCAGACGGTCCCAATCGGCTTCCCGGATCTGCACCGTTACGGGGGACACCGCGGGGAATCCGTGCTCCATGAGCGAAATGCAGTCCGTGACGCCTTCGGTGATGATCACCCGCTCGGGGCGTGTCAGGAACGCATCTTCGTTGTAGAGAACGTCGTTGCGGATGCACGGCGCAACGTGGCGGTGATCGCGGTCGTTGCGGACCGCCAGCTTCTTGTACTTCGATTTCTCCCACTCAAAATCGGGCGTCCAGGGTGTGCGGCGCCCGATCATGAACACCACGTGGCCGCGACTCCAGTACGGGAACACGATCCGGCTGTCGAAGAAGGGGACCACGCCGTCCTGGGCTGTCGGCCGGAAGGCAGAGGTGGCCGTCAGCTCCCGCGGCGTAAAGGCGCCGGGACCATCCATCAAGGCACGCACCACGCTGGCCCCGGCGCTGTCGGCGTAGCCGATCTTGAGCCGGGCGATAGTCTCTTCGCTGATCCCATACTTCTCCTGGAACCAGGCGAGGACTTCCGCATTGCCTGCAAGCCGCTGGTGATATAGGTCCGCCAGCACGGTCAGCGCTTCACGGACACGAAGTGTCAACTGGTGCGCTTCCTCGGCCTGCTCTGTGCCGCCCGGAACGGCATTCGACAAGGGCGATAGCCGAACGCGCGCAGCCAGGAAGTCCCGCGCCTGGCGGTGGGATTCGGGCATAGATCCTGACTGCCCCCGCGTGACGGCTCCGTACTGCACAAACTCGACCAACTGCAGCACGTCTCCGCCGACGCCGCACGCGTGGCAGTACCAGCCCTGCTTGTCGAGCCAGACGTGAAGCGACCGGTGCGACTGGCTCCGGTGGTTCGGGCAATCGCAGAAGAGCGTCTGCAGCGACTCCTGCGTAATGCGGCCGCCCAGCAGTTCGTGGGCTATCTCGCCGATATCCACATCGGTGACCTGCCGGTAATAAGCGTGGACATCTACCGGAGGCATAGTCACGGCCGTGCCTCCGGATGGAGCAGGAAGGAGAGGAATGTGTTGCGGCGATCCACCTGGCGTTTGCTGGCGCAGTTGTCGATGCCCCAGCGGTCGCCGAGGATGATCACGGATTCCCTGGCGCGCGTCACCGCCGTGTATAGCAGATTGCGGTGGTGCATGAAGGAGTGCGATTTGTGGGCGACCACGACCGCGCATGGAAACTCTGAGCCCTGCTGTTTGTGGATTGAGGTTGCATAGGCGAGTTGGATGTTGCCGAGCGCGTCGTCGCCACCCTCGATCTCCACTGCCCGGCCATCGAAGTCGATTGTCAGGCCGCCGTTTGGTTCGACCCCGAGCACGATGCCCATCGCGCCGTTCATCACGCCCAGTTCGTAGTCGTTCTTCGTCTGAATGACCTTGTCGCCCCTGTAGAAGCGGGGTCTGTGCCCCGGCTCCACATCCGGCACATCGAACCCGGAGAGCTTCCGCTGGAGCAAGCGCTGCAACTCTATGTTCAACTCGACCGTCCCCAGGGGCCCTTTGTGCGTCGGAGTGAGCACCTGGACATCGCGGACTAGGTCGTAGCCGAGCCGTTCCTGAAGCACCTCCTCGAACAGAAGCAGCAGCAGGTGCCGCACATCGCCGGCGTCGGTGAACCTGTCGATCACGTACCAAGGCCGCCGCGCGCCATTCTTCACCTCGCACGTGGGCCGCACGTCGCCGGACAGGATGGCCGTGGAGTTCTCTTTCAGCAAGCCCGCCTGGCGGATGATCTGAGTCAGGACGGTCGTCGGAATCGCGCGCGATTTCACAAGATCGCGCAGGAGATTGCCGGGCCCGACTGGCGGCAACTGGTTGTGGTCGCCGACGAGCACAACGGCCGTGCGGCTGAGGTCCACGGCCTGGAAGAGCCGCCAGGCCAGTGGTACGTCCACCATCGAAACTTCGTCCACGACGAGGATGTCGGCCTCGATTGGGTTCAGCGCGTCGCGGGAATATGTATGGCCGTTGAAACCCAACAATCGGTGAATCGTGCCTGCCTCATGGCCGACCACCTGCTCGAGGCGTTTGGCGGCCTTGCCGGTTGGCGCGGCCAGCATCACGCCCTTTTCCAGGCTGCCAGCGATCGTCGTGATGGTGGACACTGCATACGTCTTTCCGCTGCCGGCGCCGCCGGTCATCAGGGAGATGGAGTAGGTGAGAGCGTTCTTTACCGCATCCCGCTGTTCCCGGTTCAGCAGCGCGCCCTCGGCGTCAAGCAGTCCATCCAGATCGGTGACTGGATGGGGACTGCGCGCGCCAGCCGTCCGCAGAATGTCCGCCAACTCCCGCTCCATGCGGTGGATCTCCGGATCGGCCACCACCAGCCGCTCGAACGCGTGAGACACGAGATGCCCCTCCGCGATCATGGCTTCGAGGTGACCCTCGATCACATCGCGGCTGTCAAGCGTGTCCATGACCAGTAGCGTGTTGGCACGGTCGAGCAGATCTTCGTATTCGACCCAGCAATCGCCGTCGTCCAGCGCCGCCAGCACGCAGTAGTGAAGGCCAGCCCGAAGTCGCGATGGCAGATCCTTCGGCGTGCCCATCTTGCGCGCGATCTTGTCAACGCGTTTGAAACCGAAGCCGTGGATCTCGCGCATGAGCACATACGGGTCGCGCTCCAGGATCGGCACCACCTGGCTGCCGAACTTCCCGACTAGCGTGGTTACTTGATGGTGGGTAAGCCCGAAGGCTGCCAGATACGCCATCGCAGTGTTGAAGTCGCTGTTGGCGATCCAGATCCTTTGCAGGTCCAGGACATTCTCAATGGGCACCTTGGCGACGGTTGCCACCGCCTCAGGGTCTGTCCGTATGGCGGCGTCGAAGCCGACGCCGAAGTGGTCCGCGATCAAGCCGGCCCTCGCCGGCCCAATCCCTTTCACGTCCGGATGATTGGCCAGGAAATTCGCCAGGCCCTCCGGGTTCATCTCCAGATCGTGGCCCATGAACTCGGCCTCGAACTGGCGACCGTACTTCGGGTGGTCCGCCCAGTGGCCTTCCAGGCGGACCGGATCGTTTTCCTTGACGAAGACCTTGCCCGCGAACTTCACGACGGCGCCGTTGGCGGTACGAAGGCGGCCGGCGCTGAATGACGGCCCCGAGTAGAAGACTGTCTCCACGACGCCGCGGATGCTCGCGCGTTCCTGAGTCATGACCTCCACCTCGCGTGCGCGGCCAGCAGGTACGCCTGCGTGAAATGACAGCCCGCCTGGCGATTGCCACAGAAGAACACCGGAATGCGGAAGTCGAGGATGATCGATAACGCGCTCCCAAGTACTGCGTTCGGATGGGCCTCGCCGCGGTACCGCTGCTGCAACACGTCGAGGAGACCGGCCTCGACGACAACGCACGCCGCCGGATACCCGCCCAGTTTCCGAAGTTCTTCGCGAAACCGGCTCCGGCTGTGAATCACCGTCGAAACGAAATCGTCGAGCGTCTTCCGCTCCACTGCGACGACGCCTTCCAGCCCCTCGATGGAGTAATCCCCGGCTGGCAGCGCCCGCCGCACAGCGGCCGCCAGCCGGGGATCGAACGAATACGGCTCCTGTTCCCGCGTGTCGACGACAACCGTTGCCGGTCCCGGATTAGAACGGGACAAGCGCGTCCCCCGCCTCCTGGCGGAACTTTCCGGGCGCCCGGTCGTTCTCTATGCGGCGGTTGAAGAAGATGTTCTCGTTGTCGCCCTTGGTTTTCTTCGTGACTTCGAGCTTCACGTCGAGCAGCTTCTTCAGATGCTTGGGCAGTTCGGACAGCTTTTCCAAGTCGAGACCGCACGTGTGCAGGTCGGTCTTCACGTACTTCAGCGTATTGTGGGTGATGACGCTGTTGCGCCACATCAGACGGTTGACGAACTTGGGTGCGATGACACGGAGGGTCCATTTCAGCATCGGATTGCCGGTGCTTTGCGCCTCGGTCAACTCGACCTTCTCCACTGTCACCTGGTACTTGCCGTCCGGCACGCTCTCGAAATCGCCGCGCTCTTCCGGCTGCTCTGAGCTGTAGTCGTTGTCGAACTGAGTCAGATCAATTGCATGTTTACTCATGGTGCTTTCTCCTTGTGGGAATTCACTTCGGCTGCTGTGCCTTGGCGGCCGGCGACGGCTTAAGCGGAGCCACGGCGCTGTCGAACGCCTCCAGGAACCTCCGGAAGTCCAGATCGATGGTCTCCGGCAGTCGTCCGGTCCTGTCACCCGCCTCGTAGTACAGGCTGGGCTTGGTGCGAATGACACGGTGCACGCTCTTCGCGCCGTCCTCGGCGGTGTCGAGCTCCAGGTCGCAGAAGAGCACCTGGTCGACCATGCCGAGCACGATCTTCCGTGCCTTGTCCGGCAGCGTGGGCACGATGCGCGTGTACTTGCCGGTGCGGGTGTCCACCTCGATTTCCTTGGCATGCGAGACAAGGAAGAGGCCGTAGGGCAGGAACGCCAGCTTCGTCAGCACCCGCTGGAATTCGTTGTTGACGAGGGCGTAGCCCTTGCCGTAGCCGAGGTCCGATTCGTGCTCGATCTTGTACTTCTTGACGATGTAGTCCGTGCAGAACTTGTAGGCGTTGTCAATTGTGTCGATGATGACGGTTTTGAACGGGTGCTTTCCCTCGGTGATTTCGGCGCAGGCGTTGAGCAGGTCGTCCCAGGACTGGAGCGGCGCCTGGTAAACATCGAGGGAGTTCAGCCCGGGCTCCGTGGCAAGGAACAGCGCGCCCTCGGATTGCGAGCAGAAGGTAGACTTTCCGATCTTCGTCTGCCCGTACACCAGCACGGTGAGGTCGGCCAGGTTGGGTTTGGGTTGAGTCTTTGCGGTTGGTAGCATGGTTCTCCTTTTCAGAAAGCTTGCTCCGGCACGTCGCTGGGCAGCACCCGCAGCTCCTCGTTGGGCACGACGCGCTGGTAGAAATTCTCAATCACGTTTGGATTGCCGTTGGAGCGGCAAAGGGCGAAGTACGCACAGGGCCGCTGGAAGTTGAAGCAGAAGGCGGTGTTCTGGTAGAAGACGCCGCGCCGGCGTGCATCGAGGAAGGCCTGGGTCAGCTCCCAGAGTTCGCTGCGCAGCACGTCGAACCGGTCCCGCGAGAGGTAGAGCATCTCGCGGTGGAACATCGCGGGATCGGCGTACTTCCCCGCGAGGCGCTGCTGATATTCGTCGTCGGATTCCGGCAGCTTCCTCTTCGCCGTGGTCTTGCCGGTCTTGGATTTGGCCAGCAGTTCCGCGCGGCGGGCCTGGTACTCTTCTTCCGTCTCGCCTTTGCCCTGCTGCAGCTTCGCCTTCACCAGGACGTTGTAGAGGATGCCGGTGATCGGGATGCCCAAGGTCTGCTCGATGTAGTGGGCGTAAATCGTGATCTGGAAGTCGGTCCAGAGCTTCTCCAGGTAATCCCCGTCGACCTGCGCGGCCGTTTTGTGTTCGAGGATGAAGTACTCACCGCCGATGCCGACAACGCCATCGACTTTGCCGGCGAGAACGAAGCTTCGCGAGGCCGCCCCGGTCGCCGGGTTGATGATGGGGCCCTCGAAGTTTTTCTCCAGCGCGATGATGTCGAATTCCTCGATGGCATAGCGCGCGGCGTAGGCTTTCATCATCGCGGTAGCGAGATGCCAGTCCCGACGCTGGTTGTCATCCTGGAGCCGGTTGGGACACAGCCGGTCGATGAGCGCAAGAACCTCGGCCAGGTCACGCCGCTCGTGCCATATCTGCAAGCACTCATGGATAAGCGACCCGAAGTGCAAGTTGCGGTCACGCTGGAGCGGTACAAGCTGATCGAGATAGCGCCACTCCACCGCCTTGCGGCAGTTCCGGAACAGCGACCACATCGAATAGGTAGAGACTATCGGAGCGCTGGACATGCGGATAGCCTCCCTTAGACTTCACAGCGGGTGCCGCCCCGAAAGGGATCAGAGGCAAGCAGCCGCCGCGTCCGTTTGCCGGCGTTGATGTGATCCACGATGAGCCTGCTCAGAAGACCGATGCTCGCTGTGCTGCACGCCATCGCGCGGACGCTCGGTTCGCCCAGTGGGAACTGGCCAATCTTCTTTTCCATGTCCCGGTCAATCCGCAGGGTCTTCCCCGACCAAAACGCCGGATACTCGGAGATCACGTCCGCGAGAGCCGCGAGAAAGGCGCCTTTCAGGTGGGTCGCCCGGTCCTTATAGAGAATCCCTCGGACTCCCCATGCGGCATCGAGCAGCTCGAAAAACGCCTTGACGTTTTCGATCATCGTGGCGTGACCGACGTTGGCCATCATGGGTGGAATCGCTTGGCAGATCCCGGAGACGTCGACGTAGCGGCCCGCCCCGAACTTGGAATGCAGGCGCGTCACCGTCTTGAGGAAGGTCAGGGCCGTCAGCAATTCCTCCCGCCGCATGTGCTGCGACCAGGAGACGCGCTGACACAGCGCGAACGAGTCATTCGAGCAAAGCTGCCGGAGGCGGCGGAGAGATGGGCACTCAGCGGCGTTATTGCGAAGCAGGACGTTTGGAGAAAGCCGCGTCCTTCGCATGTTCAGGATACGGAACCGCTCCCGTTCCCACTGTTCGGTGGTCCCGAAGTGGACCATCGCTCCGACCAGGGGCCGGCCGCCGTCGCACGCAAACTGGCGGGCGGCGCTGATTCGCTGAAGGCCGTCGATGATGTACACGCTGCCGGTGATCGTGTACGCTCCCTTCACGTCGGTGCATCCGTAGCGCTCGCCACGGACCGCGAGTTCCACGTCCGGCACTCTACCCGAGCCTTCGCGAAATGCCGCAATCAACCCTGCAATCGTCGACTTCGGCAGCGTCTCCCGCTGATACCCCGGCCTCTCAAGGGCACTCAACGTGTCGGGGTCGATCACCCCGCGCAGGACAATCTGGCCTTCGCTCAATTCGTCGAGCGCACCAGACAGTATTCTTAATGGCGTCATGATAAGTTCTCCTCAATCTCCAGCCGGGAAGCGTTCAGCGGGTCGGCCGCAAGCGCCTTCCTCTCGATTTCCGCGATCACCGCAGCAACAGCGTTGCTGGCGTTCGATAACATCAGTTCGGCCTGCTCGAAATCTCCATGGGTCTCCCCGAGCCAGCCAACCAGGTGGGCGAGACGTTTTGTGCTCTCAAGGAAGGACATCCTCAGGCAGGCCAACCGGTCGATTCGTTGCGCCCGAGTCGTCCTGGCAGACGCAGGGGGGCTCGATGAGTCCGGGGTAGCTGCCTCTGCCGGCGAGGCAGCGTCTGCTGGCGCAAGTTTGGGCGCCGCCAGGCCCCTGCCAATTTTGGTGACATTGATGGTGCGGCCATCGCGCCCCGTCCGCTGCGGTGACTGTGGAATTTCCATAGTCAATTTGCCGCGCCAGTTCCCGACCGTTTTCACGTCGACGCCGACATGCCTGGCGATCTCATGGTCACTGAGGTCGCACGATTTGGGATGCGTCAGCGCAGCCTTCACGGCTCGTTGCTTGTCCTGGGTAGTGCGGCGAAGCCCGTTGGTGCGGTTGGCGCTGAAGCTGTACCACTGGGCATCGTTGACCGTGCCCTGGTGAACCTCGCATTCAACCGTCTCGTGGCCAGCGGCGTAGGCGGCCTTCACCCGGTGGAAGCCATCGGCCAACCAATAGTCCGTGCCGTCATAGAAAACCGTCACGGGCGGGAACGTGGCGCCCGCTCCCATGGCTTCGGCGTAGTCCTCGATGGCGTCGAAATCGAGGGTAGCTCTCGGCTGTGTGCCGCCATCGAGCCGGATGTTGGTGATGGGGATCGGCTCGCTGTTGCTCACCGCGAACCTCCCCGTCCGGCCGGCGCCAGGCCGGCTTCGACGAATGCCGCCCGGATCTCAGCGATCCATTGATAGAAGCGGGACCGGGACTTGCCTGTTTGCCGCCGAACGTCCGCCGGCTCCATTTCGCTCAGTTGCCGCGCAAGGATTCGGAGATGGATAGGCAACCTCGATACGACGGCCTGGATATCGAGGCGGAGGTCGATGTCGCCATTCGAGGAAATGAACGAGTTCCACTCGGCGTCGCTCCCCGGCTCCGAGAATGGCCCGCTCCGGCGCTTCCCCGTTGCGAGCTTCGCGGCCTGGTTTCGCAGAACGCCGCGGACGAAACCGCGATGGTCGCCCCGATCCGGGCTGAACCTGGGTTGCCGTTTCATGTAGTCGAGGAGCAGCTCCTGCCGGAGGTCCTCCCAGTCGTCGCGGGTGTAGCCGTAGTTGCCCACCATGCGGCTGGCGCGGATCTCGGCCTGCTGGATGACGAAGGGATCGATTGCGGCGGCGGCGCTCACGGCTCCACCTCCGTCGGCATCGCCTCGATGACCATCCGGAAGGGGAGCCCGTGGCGAACCTCGATCACTTCAACGGTTCCCTGGTTCAGCCTGCCAATCCGGGTAAAGAAGCGCTCGACCTGGCTACGAAGCGCAAACCGGTCCAGACGCGATTCCGGACGCGGGCCATCGGCGGCGTCCAGTTTCAGCTCAACGAACACGCGCGGCGGCGGGCTGAATTCCGGCTCGCCATTCCGGATCTCCAGTTCTTCCACGCGGCCGAAGTTGATGGTCTGGAACAACCGGAGGAGCCGCTGTTTGGCCTGGGATAGATCTTCCATGTGCATGGCTCACTCCCCCGACTGCGCCCGGTTGCGCAGCAGGAATTCCTCGACCGCGGCATGAACTCGCGGAGCTTTCGGCAACGCCGGCTCGAACTCCTGCCGCGGGGCCAACCCCTTCAAGTCGCGGAGGAGGCGCACGCGGATGCGATCCAGTCGCTTCATGAGCGTCCAGATCAGGTCATCATCAAGGTGGTGGATGACAGCGACGCCGCCAATGACGAGCGCGATGTCGTCAAAGGCCTCGCGCAGGAGCCCTTCCGTGTCGGGCAGTTTCCCGCGCGGCGGCGCCGCTGTAGCTGCTTTGTTGGGTTGGGTAGCAGAAGGTGGCGAACTCATCTTGTCCTCTGCTACCGGCAGGGTGAATATTCACCCTGGAGGCACAAAACCGAGGGCCCGAAAAATCAAGTGCTTGAAAACAAGGCAAATAGAGTTTGCAGATTTTTCGGGGACCCGCCTTTCGCCAGGGTGAATATTCACCCTGCACTGGCAAGCACGGTTCTGGAGGGTGGTATCAGGTGAGCAGAAAGCTCACTGCTGGCGGTGACTGGCGCAGTCGAAGGCAGCGATCCAGATACCCTTCCGGTCGCTGTAGGAGAAGGGGCCGTCCGCGGCGCCAGTCCATTCCCGCATCTTCTGACCCAGGCGCAGCAGCGGCATGTCGTCGGGACGGCGGTCGAGTTTGCCACCGCTGCGGAGAAACTCGAGCAGTACCTGGCCTTCAGCGGTGGGTCGTGTCCCGTCGGCCAGGCCGAGGCGCTCCATCGGAAACTCACGCCACACGCGAGTCTCGCGTTCAGCCACCTCCCTGGCTGGTGCTCCGGCCGTAGAGTGGGCACTGGCGGCAAAGACTTCTTTGGTCTTCACGCCCACCCGGATCCTCGTACCGGCCATCTCTTCGATACGGAAATCAAGCCACGAGCTTCCCTTGGGGAAGTCCGGATCGGAGTCGAGAGTCAGCCGAAAAGTGCAGCAGTACTCGCCGGTCGCCTTCTCATAAGCGATGGGCTCTCCCTCAATCGGGAAGATCGTCTTCAGCCTCTGCCGCAGCAGGCTGATCTGTTTCTTGAACGGCGTCTTGTCGCTATCGGCCCGCGCTACCGAGCGCGGTGAAAACTTCCCGCGATGAAAGGCAAGCAGTCGGAGAGCCTGAAGGGAAACGTCCCCGCGCGCGCCGAAACGGCAGTCGTCATAACTGATCTCTTTCCGAATCCCGCCCACGAAAGCCACGAGTGCCCCGTCGCCGACTTCAACCGCAAGATCTTCCCACTTCGTACCATCCGGGACCGAAACGCCGCGGACGGTCTTCGCATGTCCGGGAGCCCGGTCGCGCGGCAATGCATCCTCAATGTAGGCAAGGTCCAACGTGAGCTGGCCTTCGCCGAGCACCGTGACTTCGGAGAGGCAGAACAGCGGCAGTGCGGGATTCTTCCAATGTTCATGTCGTGGAGGCTTGCTCGGCACCAGGATGACCGGAGCGGCCACGCTGCCGATCCGGTCAGCATTGGCCATCACCGCCGGTCCATCAGGGCGGGCTGCACCAGCGACGAGGAAGAAATCCCGAAATCTCCCGCCCAAGTGCCGCCGTCCAAGCGACCATACGCGGTTGGGCCCGATCTGCTCAATGTGGCCGCTCGCCTCCAGTGCCGCGGCAAGCATCCGCGCCAGCGCCTGCCGGTCCACCAGCCACTGGCGCATTTCGTCGATGCCGATCTCGATGAGACCCTCATCGGGACACACGATGTGGGGCCGTGTCCGGCCGAAGAGATCCTCGTTCGGATAGAAGACCTCTTCCGGGTGCGGATGCCCGCAGTTGTAACACATCACGCTGGAAGCCAGTTCCGTTTCCCTCAGCAACCCGCACTGGCGAAGCCGGTCAAACGCCACTGGCCAGCGCTTCACTTCATCCGCTGCGAAGACCGGCTCCAGATCTTCCGCCCGCCACCAGAAATGACGCAGATCCTCATTCACTGACATCGATTCCCCACCGCTTGAGGCAATCCTTCAAGGTGAGTTCCTCGGGACTGTCTCCGAGGTTGCAAGACGACGGCGTGGCGATGTGGAAGCTGAAACTGCGCCCGCGGCGCTCGCCTCCCGAGAAGACCACTTGGAGCCAGGCGTCTGCGACCATCAATTCGTTCGGGCTCACGGACGAGCCCTGGAGTACCTCATCGATAAGGTCGTGGACGTTGGCGTGGATGTCGCGGCCATCGACTTCAAAAGTCAGGAGCCTCTTCTTCTTGCCGGGCCAATGTACGCGCAGTGACTTGGCGCGGACCAGGTCGATTCCCTCCTCGGGCAGCGTGGTGAAGGCGAAATCGCGTTGCAGCAACCCCTGCAAGTTGTACTCGGCCTCCGGCAGAAGTTCGGGAAGTTGCTCGACTCCCAGAACCGACTGGGCAAACCGAGCCCCCAGCTCCGAGCGGACCTTTCCGCCGCCTTCCGCATACAGATCGAGCGTCCCGAATCGTTGGTCGAACGCCATCGCGACTTCAAACGCGGGCTTCCAGTCCTTGCGCGCAAGTTCCCCGTCGTCTTCGTAGCCGATGAACGTGTTCAGGTAGTCGGACGGATACGCGAAGAAGTAATCAGTGTGAGCGTTTGGCTGGAAGTGCTCCACCTGGCAATGTTCGCCGCGGCCTTGCTCCTCACGGTAGTACCGGGAGATCTCCGCCGCGAACCGCGCCAGCGTGAGCGGCGAGGTGTCGGGCGCCATCTTGGGCAGGCCGTTGCGCTTGTCCATGGAGCCACGTGGCAAGAACTCCCATCGGGCGGCGTTTCTGGCCTCGTCGAAAATATTGCGATGATCGAGGAAGGTCAGAAGCGCCCGCGCGTATCCGTTGCAGTCGCGGAACGCCGGTCCGGTCAGATCCGCGCCGCGCTGCCGTGCCGTGCGGACAAGCAGCACCGCGCCGCTCCGCGAAGCCAGTTCGTTCATTGCGCGGAAATCGCGGCCGATTTCGCGCCGGTCGGCTTCTGACAACTGCAAGACGGCATGGTGAATCGGCTCGATCTTCGTCTCTTTCAACGCCGTCCACGGAATCTCCCGTAACAGACCCTTGGCTTCGAAATAACGTCGCAGCAGGCGATTTGGCGCCTGCCGCAAAAACACCTTCGGGGTGTATCGCAGCATGATTGGCGACCTCGATGAATAGCTGGGCCTCGCCAACGCTCTCGCAAACTGGACCAACGCACAGAACTCCCCTCACGGTGCGGCGACCGAAGGAGGTTGGGACTGACGAGGCCCCTCTGGATCAGAATGTGCGGTGTCCAACAATGATCTTATCATGGAGAATGAAAGGCGAAGATCACACCCAGCGCAAGTTGCTGAATACTGTGGAGTTTTTTCCCTTGCAGCGATTTGCCCCACTCGGTGAGTGATTTGGCTATTCCGCTAACTGCTTTTCCTGCTTCAGCTTGCACCAGAGCGCGCGTTGCTCCTCCCACAGGGGGATGCGCGCAATCGGATGAAGCATGTCCTCGCAGACCGGAAAGCGGCCGCCCGGCGTCGGAGGCAACATAATGATCTCCTGTTGGATGTCGGGCGCAAGCCAGGTGAGTATCATGATCTGGCTGATCCGTTCCCGGCTCACGCAGCCCAGGCGGGCCAGGTCGGCGTAGCCGCGGATCTCACCCTTGTCCATCATCTCTTGGAATTGAAGGGCCAGCGCGAGAACCTGCGCGACGCGGGGGAATCGGCCGCTCTTCTGGACGGGCGGCACCGCCGAAGCAATATCCTTCGTGGGCCGGTTGATCTCCCGAACGGTCGGCTGCAACCTGACCTTCACTTCCAGGCCGTTGTGCGAGATATTCATCTGTTTGTCACCTCTGCGCAGAGCTGTCTGATCCCCGTCGTGCGGAAGCCGACCGTCACCGTGCCCGTCGCGCCGTCATAGGTGACGCGCTCGACTAAAGTCTTCACGAACTTCTCCTGTTCGCGCGGTGTCATCTCCGACCAGATGCCGTCGAACTCCCGCAGCGTGCCTCTGACGCCCGCCGCATCCACGGTTTGGCCGACCGCCTCGGCCAACTGCTCGCGCACGTCGCGAAGTTGACGCTCGAGCACGGTGGCCCGGTCCTGCAAGTCCGCCATCCGGTCCGTCGCCAACTTGCCGCTCATCCGGACCAGGCCGGCGATCTCTTCGCCGAGGCGTTGAAGTTCTTTCTCCATCACCCGCTTTTCCCGTTCCAGTCCGTCCACGCCTGAGAGGCGCTGCTCATCAAGATGGCGGACCACTTCGTCGACGACAGCGGGATTCGCCGCGATGCCTCGAATCTGATCGATGACCGCCTGCTCGATGACCGGTGCCGACACCGACCGCGTCTGGCACTGGTTGTATCCCCTCTGGTGGGCATTCACGCAGACGTAGTAGCGGTAGAGCTTGTTGGGCGCCTTCTGGGTGTAGGTGTGGATCATCCCGGCTTCACAACTGCCGCATCGTAGAATGCCCTTGAGTACCGCACCATACTTGTTCCGAATTTGCCGCCCCGCAGTCTTGCCGTTATACCGCAGCCGGTCTTGTACCCGCTGCCAGATCTCGGGATCGACGATGGCCTCGTGCTCGCCCTCGTACACCTGGCCGCCGTACTCCACCTTGCCGACATACACCATGTTGGTGAGCAGGTTGTACAAGCGGTTCTTCGCGAAGGCCTGGCCGCCGGCGACGGTGCCTTTCCGGGTGGTCCATTCTTTCATCCGCCAGCCGCGCCGGTTCAGTTCCTGCACCACCGGAATCAGGGAGCCGTGCCCCAGGTACATGTCGAAGATGGCCCGGACGCGCGCGGCTTCGTCTTCATTCACCACCAGCGCAGCGCCTTTGTCGCTCAGGTCGTAGCCGAGCATCGGGATACCACCAACCCATCGGCCTTTGCGCCGCGCCGCCGACATCTTATCCTTCGTACGCTCCGCGATCATTTCGCGCTCGAACTGGGCGAACGATAGGAGAATGTTCAGCGTCAGCCGCCCGAGGGAGCTGGTCGTGTTGAACTGCTGCGTGACCGAAACGAAGCTGGCTCCGTGCTTGTCGAGCACCTCCACGATTCGGGCGAAGTCGAGCAGGGACCGCGTCAAGCGGTCCACCTTGTAGACCATCACGCAGTCCACGAGACCGTCCCGAACATCCTGAAGCAGCTTCTGCAACGCGGGCCGGTCCATGTTCGCGCCGGTGAAGCCGCCGTCGTCATAATGCTCAGGGAGCGCCGACCAACCTTCGCCCCGTTGACTGCGGATGAAGGCCTCGGCCGAATCGCGCTGGGCGTCGAGCGTGTTGAATTCCTGCTCCAGTCCTTCCTCGGTGGACTTACGCGTGTAGATCGCACAGCGGATCGTCGCGCGCCGCGTGCTCAAGAGTTCTGCGTTAGCGGCGGCCATTCGCCTTCTCCTTCATCAAGCCGAAAAACAAAAACCCATTCCACTTCGTGCCCGTGATCTCCTGGGCGATGGCACTCAGCGAGGTGTATCGCCGGTCGGAGTACTCGAAGCCGTCGTCGGTCACCTTGACCACGATGGTCTGCCCCTTGAACTGCTTGACGATCAGGCCGCCCGGCATTGGCAGCCGGGAGTCGTGACCGGGAGCGATCGTGGTTGTTGTGGTCTGCTCCAGCGGGATTCCGGCGCGTCGTTTCTCGGCGTTGGTGATCACGCGGGCGCGGAGTGGAGCATCTCTGGCGATTGCGCGGGCGAGCTCGCGGGCCGACTCCGGCAGGCCGCCTTCCTGGTCAGCCTGCATGCGCCAGGCGATCCTGCGGAACAGGAACTGACGGTGCGCGGGCACCGGCTGATCACCGAACAGTTCTCTGTGCTTGTGCTGCAAGGCGGGTACGTTCATCGTGGCAAGCTCATTGATCTCGTCTCGAAGGAGTTTCTTCATGCGTCAACCTCACGAACATGAGGGCTCTCCGGGGGCCGGTTATCAAGTTCTTCGTTGACGGCTTCTGGCGAGTCTTGGGCGCCCATTTCGATGCGCCGCGCGCGCCGGTAACGCTGATAGGCGGTGGCGAGTAGGCTGGCAATTTCAATGACGGCGTCGCGCGTCTGGCGGTCTCGGAACTCCATACGTCCTCTCCGGGCGGGAGACCGAGCATTCGCGTTGTGGGCGGCGGGCGCCAACGGGCGGCCACGTCGTTGCGTTTGCCGGCCCTGGTGGTCCGACACCCACAACGGTTTCCGCTTGGCGGCCTGCCCGCTGTCTGGTGGTCTTGGAACCGAGTTCGCGATTCCTGTCAATAGATACTCACGGGAGTTCGAAACTGTCCAATCGGGGTGCCTCTCTCAACAGGGCTGTCAAGGAAACACTCGGCGTCAAGGGAGAAAACGGAGAGTTCGAGTGGTTGAGAGAGGCCAACGCTCTGAACCTGCATGGTTGAGAGCGCACCCCGGTTGAGACCACTTCCAACTGGAGAAAACGCCCGAAACGCAAATGACGCGGAGTGTTTGGGATATGGGGACGGGCCGGACGCGCGATTGCGTCAACGAAATCGAGGCGCGGAAGTTACCTTTTGGGACGGTGGCTCCCCGGCATGGATTCGAACCACGATTCGCGGCTCCAAAGGCCGATGTCCTACCATTGGACGACCGGGGAAGGTGCGCGGAGGACTTCGATGTTCAGTGTAGCATGGCGGG
>Ga0315282_10000904_pt1 | contig 58220 bp, 29 predicted proteins | sample YL17G07_20_MG_FD_203693 | JGI IMG/M metagenome (GOLD analysis project Ga0315282, IMG submission 203693) | Sediment microbial communities from Yellowstone Lake, YNP, Wyoming, USA - YL17G07_20 | ecosystem: Environmental > Aquatic > Freshwater > Lake > Sediment | place: USA: Wyoming | collected...
CGCGCCAGGCTATGTAATGGCGTCGCTTCGCGACTCCGTGAGGCTGCCCACCAGGAGCTCCGCTCACCCCGAGTGGCGCAACGCGCGTAACGAGGGGCCCTCGCCCGCCGCGTTCGCCCTTCGTCCGGCTCAGGACGGCCGGGCGTGCAGTGCGGCCGCCCTGGGCGAGCACGCTGGCTCGCCCCTACCTGCGGCCCCCGGCGGGAGAGGTGGTTCCTCGGCGCGTCATCGTACGTGTAGCAATGGTACACGTCGTAGCGCTCATGGGCCCCACCGGCGGAGATGCGGGCGGTACACACAGCAGGCGGGGCGCCTGCCCCACGCAAAGGCGCGGGGTGCTCGCTGGTGGTAGTAGTGTTGCCGTCCGTCTTCATCTGCGGCACCTGCCCAGCCGACAGGCACTTCACAGCCCCCGGTGCACCTGGCTCTCGCGCTGACGTTCGCGGGACCCGAGGCAGGGACCTGCTCTGCATAGGCGCCCGCGGGAAACCGGTGCTTCACGGCCTCAGGACGACGACCGACCACAGGTCCAGCCGCGGCAGGCGGAAGGAGACACGGTCGCCGTCCTGACCAAGACTGACCGGCTCCGGCTCGGGGCCAGGCACGGCGTAGGCCGTCGCGGTCGCGAACCGGCGGTCGCCAAGCAGCGACCGGTCGATGCTGACTCGCACACCCGTGACGGGAGTCACCGCGTCCGCCGCCAGGTCATAGGCGCGGTTCAGAAGGTGGACCGCGGCCTCGCCAGTGGTCGGGTTCGTGCGCACAAGCGCCCACACGTTTTCCGAGGGCGTCACCTCGACCGCGTAGGGCAGCAACGCCGCCGCGGACTCAGGCCCGGCCCAGGTGACGAGCTTCCCAGCCTGCTCGAGGGCATCCAGGGTCGCCTCCTGATCGGCATCCAGGCACTCGCGCGAGCCGACCACGACCTTGTCGGCACCGAGGAGCGCCTCCCGGTCCAGCCGCTCATTCACCCAGTCGCCGCCGGCCACCGCGCATCGGTACTGCACATTACGGCTCGCGAGCCAGCCCGCCGCTTCCTCGGACCGGTCCCTGCCGCGGAAATGGGCCGGCGAGTTGAAGACGAGCACCACGCCGCCCGAGGTGTCAAAGCCGTCGAAGAGATCGCGGTGCTCGGTGACCCAACGATAGAGCGGCGCGAAGTCCTCCGTGCGGCAGTCCCACCAGTGCGTGCCCTTCTCGGTCGTGTAGCACCACTGATGGTGCGGAGCCATCAGGCGATGGCCGAACGCGTACGACTCCGCCACCCACGTCTTCACGAGACCCGGCTTGTTGTTGGCGGCTATCCATGCCCAGTCCCAGCCGGAGGCCGTCGACGCGAGCGGGCGGCGCAGCCCGTCGGCGACCCTGTACGCGAAGTGCGAGATGTCAGAGGGCCTACCCTCGGCGGCGCCCAGGTTCGTCTCGCCGCAGAGGATGTCGAGGTGCTGGTAGTCCCCAAGCTGCACGGGGCCCGGCAGGCACGTGTTCGCGCTCAATGACAGGCTGTGACCCACGGCCTCCTCGCAGGCGAGACGGATCTCCGCCACGAGCGACGCCTCGCCTTGGATCTCGAAGGCGATGAACGGGATGAACAGGGGGATAGAGAAGCGCCGGTCGATGCACTCCTGCCTTGTTGCGGCGTACTGCTTCACGTACTGGGCGTAGTCGAAGGTGTCCACGTCGGCCACGCCCAGGTCGGCTAGTTCGGCAGCGCCGTAGTTCGCCTTCAGGTACGCGCGGAACCCCTCGATGCAGTGCTGGCAGAAGCAGCCGCCCGCATAGCTCGCGCACGCGGCCGTGCCCGCATGGTCATCGATGTGCAGCCCGGTGACGCCGCCCTTCACGGCCTCGAGGGCCTGCTGCTTGCAGTAGTCGCGGTAGTACGGACCCGTGGTGCAGCCCCAGTAGTTCGGGAGCTTCTGCTTGTGGTCGGTGAGCCAAGGCACCTCGATGGGCTTGCTCTCGATGTCGACGCACACGGAGCGCAGCAGCGCCGGATCATCGGCGAGCGTATCTCCCCACGCGGTGAGGAACCAGATGCTGCCCTGGAACCTCACGCCATGCTCGCGCGCGGTTGCCGCGGCCTCGGGCCCGGAGCCCCAGAGAACTACGCCGCAACCATAGGCATCGTAGAGGTCGGGCGTCGAGGCCGCGTACATGAACACGACATCGCTACGGCGCATCGTCCAGCGCTCCTCGCTCTGCGCGTGGGCCATGGGTCTGAGGGAGCATATCAGAAGCAATGGCAGCATCGCGGCGCGGCTCATGCAGGCCCTGTTCCGCAGCCAGCGAGGTGGTCCCTCGCTGTGCTGCCATGACGGTCAGGCGCGCCGCGGCCCAGACCGCGAGGCCCCCGGGGACGGCATGACCGGTACACGTGAGGTGTCGCTCCCCGTGAGGCCGAATAAGCGGCCGGCAGGGCAGACGCTCTCACGGTGCGGGCGAGCTGCCGGATCGCTCTCCCCAAGGACTGTCCCAATGGCCTTCACAGCGCTCGCGGTTCTGCTCCTGGCGCCCGCTCCTCGCGATCTCGCCCTCTATACTCCGTTCGATGGCGACGCCGCGCCGGCCCTCGGCGCGCTCGAGGTCGTGGGCATCGTGGGCCGGCCGGGCTGCGTTACCGGGCTGCAAGGCGAGGCGGCCGATCTATCGAGCGACTGCCGCGTGCAGCTCGGCAGCCCCTTCCCGCAGGCCGAGGGAACCTTCGCCCTGTGGGTGAAGCCGACCCAGCCGCGCGATGACGGGGCCACACACTACCTGATGTGCCTCTACGGCGATCAGTCCTTGCCTGAGTCCTGGCTGCACAACCGCTTCTCCCTAGCTGAGGCCGGAGAGCGCCTGAGCTTCACGGTCTACGGCGCCGAGGCGGGGCAACCGTGGGCTCTGGAGGCGGATGCGCCGGGGCTTCTTGACGGCGCCTGGCACCATGTCGCCGTCACGTGGCAAGGTATCAACGGCGGGCCCGGGACGGCGACCCTCCGCCTCTACATCGATGGCCGGTGCGTTGCGGACAGGACGGGAGAGACCATCGCGATGGGGCCGTCGGCGTCGCTCCTTGACATAGGACGCGACTCGGACGCCTCGCCGGACTACGCCCAGGCCCTGGTCGACGACCTGTTCCTCTACTCCCGCGCCCTCGGAGCGGATGAGATCGCCGGGGCCGTCAGCCAGGTGCTGGCGGGCCCGGTTCGGGCGCCGGCCTACACAAGAGGGCCTCCTCGCGACGCTCCCGGCTGGGCGTTCCCGGAGCTCCCCTGCCGCGTCGAGATCACGATGCCGGCCCATGACGGCCCGCTGGACGCGGCAGTCGCCGAGGCCCAACTTGCTCTCACGGACCAACTGCGCTCACTGGGACTGCCGGGTCGCCCCGACGCGGGCACGATGCGTCTTGTCGACGCGGCAACGGGCGGCGAGGTCCGCTGCCGCTGGAGCGCGCCTGTCCTGGAGTGGGACGTTGGCCCGACCGGTCCGACGGACCAGCCAGGGCGCTTCGTGCTCTACTTCACGTCCGGCGGCTACGAGTACGTCGGTCCTCTGCTCGTCGCCGGCCCGGCCCCTGCGGCGACCGAGTCGGACGGTGGCAGCCTAGCGACGCAGGACTACGCCCAGTCCGCCTACGGAGACGGATGGGACTTCGATGAGGGCGATACCGAGGGGATCGACGCGTTCGGTGACAAGCCGGAGTACATCCGAGACGTCCAGATCGCGGACGGGGCTCTCACAGCCCACGTGCTCGAGGACCCGTACATCATCTGGGGCAGCATGTGGGGACCTGAGGACGCCGGCCACCGGCGCGTGCAGATCGATGTGAGCCACTACAACCTTCTCGTGATGCGAGTCCGGCAAAGCGTGGATGCCGCCACTTGGCGCATCCTCGGCCGGTGTGCCGGCTCAGACCAGCTTCTGCAGTACGAGTTCGCCGTCGCGGGGACCCAGTGGCAGACGATCCGCATAGACCTGCGTCGCGACGCACGCTGGATCGGGGCTCTGTCGGCCTTCCGCATCGATCCCACCGAGAAGGTGGAAGCGGACGTGGCCATCGACTACGTGCGCCTCTTGCCGTCGGTCCAGTGCCGAGCGGGGGCTGTCGAGACCCTAGGGAGTCCGTCCCTGGGGGCCGCCGGCATCGTGCTGGCTGTCCCCGAGGTGCGGCCGGTCGCCGGCGCGGAGCAGGACATCGTGGTACGCGTCCAGGACAGCGCCGGGGCTTCTGTTGCAGGGCAGCCGGTGGCGGTGCGGCTCTCGGCGGGCTCCGCGGGCCACTTGCTGCCAGCGGGCCAGCCCTCGCTGCAGTTGCCGGACGGGGGCCTGCGAGGGCTTACCGGCGCCGACGGGAGCCTGACGGTGCGCCTCGTCGCCGGAGCCAAGGTGGCGGAGCACTCGGCAACCGTGCTCGCGGCGACCGAGTTCCCCACTATCGAAGCCGAGCCGGTAGCCATCGCAACGGTGCCCGGCCCGCCCGACCACTACGTTGTGCTCTCGCAGGACGTGACCATCGTCCGCGCGGAAGACGCGCCGCTCGCGCTGCCGGCCTGCGTCGTCGATGCTTGCGGCAACCGGCTCTCGCTCGCGGGCCGGCGGCTGACATGGACCGTAGAAGGCGGCCGCCTGGAACAAGCTCAGGAGGCCACCGACGCCACCGGCGCGGCTTCGGCTAGGCTGATCCCGGACATGGGGAATAGGTGGGTGTATCAGGTGCGGGTAACGGACGACGAAAAGCTGTCGGGCGTCTCGGGGGACATCTGCGTTCTGCCACGGGGGCCGCGCGGCGATCCCGTTCGGCTGGGGGACAACGGCTACTTCACGGCTGGGGCGGCTCCGTTCGTGCCCCTAGGCGGGTTCTACGCGGTGTGGATCCCGCGTCCGGCGGCCCCCGGCGAGGAAGAGGGGCGCGTCTTCGGGCCATTCACCGAGGCGTCAGAGGAGGATGTCAACCACTGGTTCGGGTTCCTCCGCAGCCAGGGAGTCACGGCGATGCGGCTGATGCTCCGGACGCACGGCCCGGATGGAACGGAGGCCATGGACGTCGGTGGCCGGGTGAACCGCCGCCTGTTCGCGAAGGTGCTGCGGCTGCTGGACATCGGGCGCCGGTACGGCTTGCGGTTCATGCTCACCCTCCACGACGACTACGACAAGCCGGTCTACTGCAACGAGCGGCATCTGCGGAACTTCGCGCTCCCGGCGTTCGAGGGCGTCGACCTCGACACGCTGCCGCCGTTCCAGCGCCGCTTCCTGCGCGACCAGCGCCTCCTCACCCCGCCCGAGCGGTACACCGACCCCGATGCCATCGCCTGTCAGGACCAGTACACGCGTGAGATCGTGGGCTACCTTCGCGGCAACCCGGCCCTCTTCGCCTGGGAGCTTGAGAACGAGATGGTGAGCTGTCCGGTGGAGTGGGTGAACCATCAGGTGGACGTGATTCGCGGCGTCGACCCGGTGACACCCATCTGCGTGAGCCACGCCGGCGGCGGCATCGCGACGGCCGACCCGCTCTGGTGGACCAGCAACTCGAAGATCGACTTCTACACCTACCACCTGTATCCCCTCGGGACGACCACGCCGGAGATCGACTACGGCGCCGGAGTGGATCTTATCACTCGATACGGCCGGATGGCGGGGACGTGCTTCCTCGGTGAGTCGGTCGGCGACGAGTTCAACGAGTACCCCACAGATCGCGACGGCGACCGGCGCTACATCGTCCGCGACATCATCTGGTTGAGCCTGGTGAACGGCAACCCGGGCTGCTTCTTCTGGAACGCGAGGGGTACCGAGTTGGCTGAGTTCAGGCTCGCGCGCGAGATCGCGGGCCAGGTGGACTGGACCAAGTGGCGCCGCCGGAAGCCCGCAGTAGCCGTCTTGGTGACGCACCCGCTCGGTGACGACCGCTACTACGCGACAGCCCGGGGGCAACAGGACTGGGCCATGATGGGCCGGTACTGCCAGCACTTCCTCAGCACCGGCCAGGACTTCGACTTCGCGATGGCCGCCGACGGGTACGAGGAGACCTGCGATCTGGCGAGCTTCGCGCCGCCACCGGCCCCGGCCGGGCAGCCATTCCGAGCCCCGAAGGGTTTCCAACTCGCATCGCTCACGCGGGAGGACGGGCGGCAGGGGCTGGTCTACATCCGCAGCTTCGCGGGAGCCCGCCCGTGGGAGGTCGCCCCCGGCAGGACCATGTACCTACGCGACCGCGCGCCGGCTCCTCTGCGGGTGAAGCTGGCGCTAGCCCTGCCCAGGGCGTCCGCGCGTGTCTGGGACCTGGACACCGGGGAGGCACGGGCTCTGGAACTGGGGGGCGACGGCGTGCTGGATATGGGCGCCACTGACCACGATTTGGCCATCCTGTGGTCGGCCATGGAGTAGGCGCGCTCGGGCACCGTCCCGCAGGCGGGTCCAGCGTTCGGTGCCGGCAATCGCGAACGTCACGACACGACCAGGTGGGTCCACGAAGCACGCTCCTCTCGAGCACAGCACGCACCAGGGAGTAGACCTGGGGGCTCACCACAGCTCGCGCGGCTCAGCTCGCGCTGTCCCGGCCGAGGACGAGTGCGACCGCCTCCTCAGCGGTCATCGCCTCCCCATCGGACCACGCGGAAGCGAAAGCCGCCTCGCCCATCGCCTCGCGAGTCGAGCTCATCTCCTCCTGGTACTGCTCCGAGTCACAGTGGAACACCGGTAAGCCCGTCTCTCGGCGCAAGGCGTCCGCAGCCCCGAAGACCGTGGCCGAGTGCACGTTTCCCCCCTGCTGCCGGAATGCGATCGCCAGGCCCTCCAGGCAAGCCAGCACGACTCGCCGGTCACCGTACTCAAGGGCTGTGGCTGCCGCCTCACCGTACCACCTAGCTGCCTCCCGATCGCCCAGTTCCAGCGTGGCACGCCCAAGGTTCATCTGAGAAAGGGCGGTACCCGCTCGGTCGCCGATCTCTCTGAAGAGCGCCAGACCTTCTTCCAGCCAAGCTCGCGCCGCCGCGAAGTCCCCTTGCTCGCGGGCCATGTTCCCCAAGTTGTTCAGCACCTTGGCCGCGAAGCGCTTCGACCCGACCTGTCTGTGGATGGCGAGGCTTTCGTGGTAGAGGGGAGCCGCGGCCGCCAAATCTCCCTCCTCGTGCGCGATGAACGCCAGGTTCAGTAGTGACAGCGCAGTGCCGGGCTTGTCCCCCAACTCCCGCCGCAGTGCGAGGGCCTCCTCATGGTGGGCGCGCGACTCCGAGTAGTCGCCCTGCTCTCCAGCGACGTTCCCCAGGCTATTGAGGGTCAGGGCCATCCCCTCTCTATCGCCCAGGCTTCGGAAGATGCCCAGGACTTCCTCGTAGGTCGCACGGGCGGCAGCATAGCCCCCTTGTTCATGGGCCAGCAGCGCGATGTTGTGCAGTGTGACTGCTGAGGACCGGCGATCACCGAGAGCCCGCCGTATGGCCAGGGCGCGCTCGTACAGATCCCCAGCCCTGTCGTACTCGGAGCGGCACGCGGCAATGTTCCCCAGGGTGATGAGCGCGTTCGCTTCCGCCGACCGGTTTCCGGCCTCCTCAGCGGCCCCCAGGGCTTCCCGCAACAGAAGGTCCGCATCATCGTAGTCACACTGGTGGAAGGCGAGCAGGCCGGCCACATATAGGGCGTCGGATCGGCAACTCAGCTCGATAGGGTCACGCTTCGCCAGCAACCGCGTGAGCCACGCACGTCCTTCCGACCAGTGGCCCCCCAGCTCCCAGAAACGCCGAAGCCCTATCGCCAGCCTCGCGCCGGCCTCGACGTCCTCGGCGAGGTACCAGTGCAGGGCGGCCCGGAGGTTACCATGCTCCCTGTCGAGATCACTCAAGCGCTGCGTGCCTGCCGCGTTGCGAGGCCCGCCGCGAGTTGCCTCGGCGAGATCGGCAAAGTACCCCGCATGGGCATCGTACACGGCCTCGGCCCCTCCGCCCTCCTCCAGTCGTTGCCGACCGTAGGCCCGGAGTGTCTCGAGCATCCAGTAGCGGCCCTTGCCTGGGATGAGAAGTGACTTGGCGGCCAGCTCGCCTATGAGGTCTGCGGTGTCTGCCGCGTCGATGCCGTCACCCGAGCAGACCGCCTCCGCCGCCTCGAGCGTGAAGCCGCCCGCGAACACGGACAGCCGTGCGAACAGCCTCTGCTCGGTCTCGGACAGCAGCTCATAGCTCCAGCGAACCGTCGCCTCCAGCGTCTGTTGCCGTGGCAGCGCTGTCCGACGCCCGCCCGTCAGCAGCCGAAACCGCTGGTCGAGCCGCTCCTCGATCTGCTCAGGCGACAGTGTGTTGGCTCGAGCCGCGGCCAGCTCGATAGCCAGCGGAACACCCTCCAGCCGAGAGCATATCTCCGCGACCGCGGGCGCGTTCTCATTGGTCACCGAGAAGCCGGAGTTCGCCCTGGACGCGCGGTCGACGAACAGCCTCACAGCGGGGTACTGCGCGAGCTGCTCAGGCTGAGGCCGAATGCCGGGTACCCCGTGTGGGACGGGAAGCGACGGCACTCGCAAGACCGTCTCACCCTCGGCCCGGAGTGCTTCCCGGCTCGTCGCGAGCACTCTGATCGCGGGGCAATGGGTCGTGAGGTGTTCCGCAAGCTGCGCGCACGCTTCCACCAGGTGCTCGCAGTTGTCGAGGAGGATCAGGGCCTGCCCCTCGCGGAGGCGACTCACCAGCGTCTCCAGCAAGCTCCGGCCGGGTTCCTCGCGTACATCGAGCGCGGTCGCCACTGACTGCGCGACAAGGTCGCCGTCTGAGAGTGACGCCAGCTCCGCAAGCCACACGCCGTCCTGGTACTCGTAGAGCATCTCGGCCGCGGCCTGGAGCGCCAGCCGCGTCTTGCCGACGCCGCCGGCCCCTGTGAGCGTAAGCAGCCGCGTCTCCCGGAGTAGCTCGCGGATGCGCGCCATCTCCGCGTCCCGCCCGATGAATGTGCTGACCTGGTACGGCAGGTTGTTGGGCACCAGGTCGATCGTGCGCAGCGCAGGGAAGTCCGAAGGCAGCGCGGAGTGCAGGAGCTGGGAGACTCGCTCGGGCTCCGCCAGGTCGCGTAGCCGCTGGTAGCCCAGGTCGCGGAGGGTGACCTCCTCGGGCAGTGCCTCCCGCACGAGCCCGGTGGTGGACTCCGAGACTAGCACCTGTCCCCCGTGCGCGATGCTCCTCAGCCGAGCGCACCGGTTGACAGCGATGCCGTAGTAGTCGTCGGTTCCGAGGTCGGCTTCGCCGGTGTGCACCGCTATGCGCACGCGGAGCGCGGCGGTTTCGGGCCATGGCTCTGCCGTCAGTGCTGTCTGGAGTGCACACGCGGCGGTGACCGCGTCCGTCGCTCGTGCGAAGACCGAGAAGGTGCTGTCGCCTTCGCCTCGCGGCTTGATGAGGAACCCGGCGTGCTCCCCAACCACCGACGCGGCTATGGCATCGTGCCGCGCGAGGGAGGCGCGCATCGCTTCGGGCGCCTCAGCCCAGAGCCGGGTGCTGCCCTCGATGTCGGTCATCAGGAAGGTCACTACGCCGGACGGAAGGTCCATCGGGAGCGCTCCTCAGCGCCTCTGCAGCCACTCGCGGGGTGGTTCTCTCCGGGACGCGTTGCCCCCTCGCGCGGCCGGAGCAGCGGCTCCGCCCGGTCGGATCGTGCTCCTTCGCGCGCCGGCTCTCCACCCGGTCGGATCGAGGCGGACGGCCCCGCGTCCCGGGCCGCCTTCGCGGGGCCCCTGGCTCAGGCAGGAGCACTGGGCGCCCGCTGCGAAGGCCATGCGGTGCGCCGACGACCGCCCCACGCACAAGGGACCCGCCCATGCGGTTTGCCTATGACATTGACTACCCCGCCGAGCGGATGGAACAGAGCCGGCGCCGCATGGAGGCACGCTCGCGCTTCGAGTACGTCGACCGCGTGCCCGTGGGCTTCTGCCTGGTGCCACGGTACTTCACGCCCCTTTTCGGCATCCCATACCGCGCCATCTTCGAGAGCGTCGAGGAGCACTATCGCTGGCGGCTTGAGTTCCTCAAGTACCGCATTGAGAACGTCGGCGACGACCTCGCGTGCACGAGCCCGACCCTCTGCGTCGGCCCGTACTTCGACAACGTGCTTGACTCCGACGCGTTCGGGGCCGAGGTGGTTTGGCCGGAGAACGAGACGCTCCACACCCGGCCGAGCATCCACTCCGTGAGCCAGATGGAGCGCTACCGGGCGCCTGAGCCGGGTACGGGGCTCTGGGGGCAAGCGCGGGACTGGTGGCTGGCGATGGGCGAGCTGGCCAACGACACGAAGCTCACGGTAGGCGGTCAAGAAGGCCGCGTCGACGTGGCTGCCCTGGGCATCGGTGGCCTGAGCCCCCACATGATCGCCATCGACCTCGTGGGCACGGACTTCTACTGGTGGCAGGTTGAGTATCCGGACGCGTGTCACGACTTCCTCCGCAAGATCACCGACGGGCTGATCGCCGCGCAGCGCTACTTCATGGGGATCGACCCGCGACCCAGGGGAGGCTTCGGCCTCGCCGAAGACACGGCCACGGCCATGTCCGCCGAGTCGTTCCGCGGGTTCTGCGTGCCCTACACCGCCGAGCTGTTCGACACCTTCGGCGCGGGCTTCGCCGGCGGCCGGGGGATGCACATGTGTGGCCCGAGCACCCACCTGCATGAGGCCTTGGTGGGTGACCTGCGCATCACGAGCTTCGACCTCTTCGGCTATGAGGTCAAGCCGGAGGATGCCGCGCGGAACCTAGGAGGGCGCATGTGGCTCTGGGGCAACGTGAACCCCATGCTGATGCTCAATGGCACGAGAGCCGAAACAAAGGGGGCCGCCCTGAGGGCGCTCGAGGCGCTGGCCCCGTGCGGGGGCTTCATGCTTGGCGATGGAGCCAACGTCTGCCCGGGCACACCCCTCGGCAACCTGGCCGCTCTGATAGAGGCCGCGGACGAGTACGGCGTGCCCGCGCCCGCGCCGAGCTTGGGACAGGCCGCGATCCGAACGCGGGAGCCACCACTCAGCTAGGGGGCCGCCGATCGAGGTACTCCGCTTCGAGCTCGGACGCCGTGAGCACGGCGTGCGCCTCCCAGGTCTCGCCCAGCCTCGCAAGCCGGCGGCGCATGGCATCCTCGACCCACGCCGCATCCGCCTCATCGCGCGCGACACCTACGTCGTCGGGGGCCTCGAGGTCGGAGCCCTCTCCGAGCAAGCCGTCGAGGACCGCGATAGTCGCCTGCTTGCTCGGGATAGCCGCCTCGCCTCGCTCCACGTTCCAGGTCGTAAAGCCCCGCAGCGGCTTCCCGACGCACTGCGGGCAGCCGTCCGAGCATGGACAGGCGCGGACGTGCTCACGAACGGCAGGCAGGATCACGTGAAGCAGCCCATACGCCGCGTGGGTCAGCCCGAGCCCAAGCGGGAAGCGCTCGTAGACGAACACCGTATGCCACGGCGCATTGGCGGCGCCCACCGAGTGTGAGAAGTCGAGCGTCTGGCAGCTCATGAACATAGGCAGAAGCGAACGCGTGGCGTAGCCCATGCCACGTAGCCCATTGTGCGGGTTCAGACCCGCACGCCGGATCCCCTCCACCAGCGGCTCCGGCACGGTGATCCAGAACGCTGTCGATTCGAGCACGAAGGTGGGCAGGTCCACCTCGTGTTGGCTGATGGCGTCGAGAGCGTAGAACCGGATACGCTCATAGGCCCGCGTCTGGAAGTGCGCCGTCACCTCGCCCCAGTGCGCCGTTCCCGCGCCGAAGGGCTTGCGTCTCACGATGCGGTCGATGTGGTTGACGTCCGTCCCACCGAGGGGTTGGGTGTAGTAGTCCAGGTCCACTCGCCGCACGAGCGCGACGTCCTTCTCGAAGTCGAGGTCGAGCACGAGATAGGTCTCGCCCTGGTGCATGTAGACGGCTCCGGGATGGACGATCGGCTGCGCATCGTACCGGTTCACCTCGCCAAGCACGCGGTCGGTGTCCACGTCGCGGATGACGACGTTGCTTTGGCAGAACTCACGCAACGAGACGATGAGATGGGGCACTTCCACGGCGGCGTGGAACCACTTGGCTCCCAGCCTCCGCAAGACCCCGCTGTCCGCGAGAGCCTCCAGCGCGACTCGCGCGTGCGCGCCGAACAGCGGCGCCTCGTCCGCGTCGATCGGCAGCTCATGCGCGGCACAGCGAAGGTGGGCGGACACCACGAACGGGTTGTCCGCGTCGATGACGGCCTGCTCGACCGGGCGAGCGAAGAGGTACTCCGGGTGTGACATGACGTACTGGTTGACCGGCGTGTCCAGCCCGACGAGGATCACAATGGAGTCCCGGTCGCGGCGCCCGGCGCGTCCGGCCTGCTGGAGGAACGACGCGAGTGTGCCGGGGTACCCGACGATGACGCTCGCGTCCAGCCCACCGACGTCGATGCCCAATTCGAGTGCGGGAGTCGTGCTCACGCCGAGCAGGTCCCCCGCGAACAGACGCGCCTCGATGGCTCGACGCTCCTCCGGCAGGTAGCCGCCTCGGTACGGGGCCACCTTCGCGACAAGATGCGGAGCTTCCCGCTCAAGGCGCTCGCGGACGTACCGGTGGATCATCTCGGCTGTCATCTTGGCCTTGCTGAACGTGATCGTCGGGACGCCCCGCGCGACAAGTCGGGCCATCAGCTCGTGCGCCTCGACATTCGCGCTGCGGCGCGTGCGCCAGCGGCCCTCCCGCTCCGCGGGCGGGTTCCAGAAGACGAACACACGCCGGCCGCGCGGGCTGCCATCCCGGTCCACAAGGGCGAATGGGCGCCCGAACAGCTCCTCCGCCAGCTCGCGCGGGTTGGCTATCGTGCCGGAGCAGGCGATGATCTGCGGCGACGAGTCGCGGTACTCGCACACGCGCAGAAACCGCCGCACGAGGTTGGCGACGTTCGAACCGAACATGCCTCCGTATGCGTGGAGCTCGTCGAACACCAGCCAGTGAAGGTTCTCGATCAGACGGGACCAACTCGAGTGGTGCGCCATCATGGATGCATGGATCATGTCCGGGTTGGTGAAGATCACGCGGCCGCGGTCGCGAAGCCTCTTGCGAACGGATGAGCTCGTGTCTCCGTCACAGACGCCTGCGACGACGTCCTTCGCGAGACCGGCGGCTTCGAGCATGCGCGTGAAGCTGCCGAACTGGTCCTGGGTGAGCGCCTTCGTGGGAAAGACGAGGAACGCCGTGGCCGCGGGCTCGGCCGCAAGACTCTCGAGGACCGGCGCGGCGTAGCAGAGGGACTTCCCCGAGGCGGTACCAGTGGCGACGACGACGTTCGCACCGGCGCGCACATGGTCGAGCGCCTCCGCCTGATGGGCATACAGTCGGTCCACCCCGAGGCGCGCCAGGGCCTGGCTCAATGGCGGGGACAGCGGCGCCGCCGGCATTCGGTAGTCGGCCTTGCGTGCGGGAGCCTCGTGCACATGGACGACCTGCCCCGCGTACTCGGGCGAGGCCCGCAGCTCCTCAATGAACGCTATCGCGTCCCATGAGCTGGTCATGTGCGCCCTCCCGGGAGCCCCGACAGCCTGCTCTGCGCGCCTGCGGCCGCCTGGGACAGCCCGGTCCAGGCCCGGCGCCGCCGTCACACGCTCTCGGCACTGGCGTTGGCGCCCCCCAGTGCCGGGCCCGCGCCGAGCCTGGGACAGGCCGCAGTCAGCCTGTCGGCAAGGCCACGGGCATAGGTCATGCGCCTGCCGTTCGCCGTCCCTTTCCACCTCCCCTCGCCCGCGAGCTCCGGTCCCCTCGCCCGCCCTCGGGGAGAGGGGATAGGGTGGGGGTCACGCGGACGACCCTCGTGCCCCTCACCCGCCGCGTTGCTTCGCTCCGCGTCGGCCTCTCCCCTCGGTGAGGGGCGAGGCGCAATGCGCGCACGTTCCCGTCGGCGTCTTCCTCGCTGGTCGGGTTTCCGCGCGAGTCGCGCTCATACGCGAAGCTCGCGATGATGGTGTCATCCGACTTGGCGTGGATGATGCCGGACAGGCGGTTGGCGTCGCCGTAGACAATCTAGCTCACCTTCGCTAGCGGGTCGATGGTAGCCATCGCGCGAACACCGCGTAGACGGCCCCGACGGCAAGAACACCGAGGACAAGCAGCGCGCACCCCAGGGCGACGTCGATCGCCACGCGAAACCAAGCGAACGCCCGCATGCTACGGCGCAGGTGAGAGGGGGCCACCGGCTTCGTGGAGCCTAGGCGTCGCTTCCAACCGATCATGACGCCCTCGGCCAAGCCAAGGGCCGTCCCACCATAGACCAGTGCCATGAGGATTGGGACCAGGTTCATGCGGCTCGCGAAGGCGACCGCCAAGCCCAGCGCCGCGCCAATCGAGCGGGCCGCGACGGGTGTCACTGGAGGTGCCTGATCGTCTGGCCTAGTCACGCCCGGGCCACCTCCTCGCCCGCCTGCACCTAGCGGGAAACGCCGCATCACGCTATGGCCCGGTCGGATAGATGTGCATGCCGCCGCCGGGGATGAACGCACCCCCTCCTATGCCGAATCCGCCCCCTGCTCCCACGTTTATGCAGGTCCACGTTGCGGACTTGACCGTGTACGCATAGTCCCTGATCTGGATCCCGCCGCCTCCCCCTCCGAACCCGCAGAACCAGTCCATGAGCGGCCCGCCGGCTGGCGGGAACACTGACCCTGGAGGGCTGTAGCACCCGCCAGCCGAGACACCCCAGCCACCCATCCCGCAGCCCATCTTCGTCCCGGGCCACCAGGGGTTCTTCGGCTGGATGGCGGGGGCGCTGCAGTATAGTGAGCTGTCGCCGCCGCAGAAGGCCCAGCCAAGGGTAGCCTCTAATCCTATCCCAAACCCTCCGCCATCGCCCCGGACCATCGCGTCGAGCGCACAGACCCAGAAGTCGCATCCGCACTTGAACTCGCACATCAGCGAGAGCTCCAGGACGGCGTAATACCACACTAGGCCGGCCTCAAAGGACAGCACCGTCCCTTGGCACTCGAACGTGCCGTTCGGATCCACCCCCCTCGTCGGCACTCCCCCCACATACCCGTACGGCGGCTGGCCGAGCACCGGATCCCTCGAGATGAACAGTCCCCGCTTCGGCGCGTAGTGGCGGATGGAGAGGAGGGGCATGGCGAGGTCGGGGTCGTGGTAGTAGCCCAGCGCGCCGACGTAGCCGAACGGGCCGGGGAGGCTGCCGGTCGTGGCAAGCTCCGGCCCGAACGCGTCGCGCAGGACGCTCCCCGTCAGCGACTGGCTCGAGTCCGCGAAGCTATGAACCGTCCCGAGGGATCGCTCGTCGGAGAGAAGCGCGGAGTAGAGGCTCGGGCCCTCGTTCGCGTAACGCGCGCTCAGCACCCCGCCCGACGTACGCTCAGCCACGATCTTCTGGCCGTCGCGCCAAGACCAGCCGCTCACCCTGAGCAGGCCCGAGGGGCCGTGACGAAGCATGTCCTGAGCCCGTCGAAGGGGGCCCCGCCCGAGTCTACCTTCCGCGTCCGCTGCTGAGCCGCGTTCCACTCGAAAGCGTTCGCCGTCTCGATCCCCGGAACCGTCGCCGCGGCCGTTCCGTTAGCCCTGAAAGGGCGGCATGTCATAGCCCAGGGCGCGAGCCCTGGGGCCCTGGCGGCACATGGTCTGGAGCCCTGTAAGGGCGGCATTGGCCCGGCGCAATGTCGTCCCTTCAGGACTCCGCGGGGATCGGGATCGCCAACCTGGCGCTTGCGCGCCAGGCTATGTAGTGGCGTCGCTTCGCGACTGCCCGCCCGCGCATCATCGTATCTGTAGTAGTGGCTCACGCCACAATCCCCGCGACGAGCCTGCACCGTCGGCAGACCATCGCCATCGAACTCATAATACGCCGCCGCCAGGGGCGTGTGATCAGACTTGACATTCTAGATAGACGTCTGACGAGACGCGGCGTCGTAACCATAGTACGTCACCAGCCCGCTAGGGAGCTGACGGTAGGTCCGCCGGCCCGCCGCACGTGCATGGCCAGAGACCTCAACTGCCCCCTCGGTCGACGGCGGCCTCGAACCGGGCCGTGCTCTCGCCGAGGGGCACCTCGAAGGACTCCGTGTGCGTGTTGAACGCCGCCTTGCGCCCGTTCACCTCTACCGCGGTCACGCGCCCGTTGAGCCTGAGCCTGACAGTGACGGATGCCGGCCTGTAGCGCATCGGCAGCTCGATCTGCCCGACGATCCGGTCGCGCTCCGCGGAGACACGGAGGCTGGTCGGGCCGAACCTCGTCTGCAGGCCGTCGACCTGCACGGTCTTGCCCGGATCGAGCCACGCACGCGGGGTACTGCGGAGGTATGCGACATCCTCGCCCTCGTCGTAGCAGAGCATCCCGCTCAGTAGCCTTGTGTAGTAACCCATCGGCCACGGCGAGAGCTCCCACACCCGGCCGGAGCCCCACGACCGATGCTCGAAGGTGGTGAGTGTCTGTGGCGACATGTGCGAGGCGAGCACGCTGTAGAGAGTGTAGACAGCGTTCTCCGGCTCGTCGCGCCTCAGGTACGCGCAAGCGTGGCCAAGGAAGTACGCCTCATCCGCCAGGTTCGGGCCCATCACGAACAGGTTGTCCTCGAGGTTCGATGCCACCCAGTCCTCGAGTGGATCGCCGCGCGGAACCACCCCGCTGTCCAGGATGCCCTCGAGAGCGCCGTCGACGACCGCCGCGTACCACATGCCCTCCTCACGGCCTTGCGACTCCAGATACCCTGGCACGTACGGCACATACGTCCCGTCGTTCAGCCGGACGACCGGCCGCGTCCGCGCCGCGAGACGGAGGCCGCGCAGGATGCACGCCCGGTAGTCGTCGGCCTCGCGGCGGTAGTGCGCCGCGCGCGGGTCGCCGATCCGCTCGAGTACCCGCACGACCTCGTTGAAACCCATCCAGTTGATGCAATCGGTGAAGGTGCTCGTGCCCGCCGAGCCGTCCGTAACGCGGCCCGGGGGCAGCCAGCCCCAGTTGACGGGGCGCGTGCCGTCGGGATTGCCGTGCATGGTCTGTCGCCTCTGGGCCGCTGTCCAGTCGAGACTCCTCGCCAGGGCCGGGAGGTGCAAGCCCAGCCAGTAGCGGTCATCGGAGAACAGGAAGTACCGCGCGGCAGCCCACTGGAACCACCCGTGGTAGTTCAGCCACAGAGCCGCGGTGTACCGCGGCGGGGCCGTGAAGAACCCGGCCCAGTCTGTGTACTCGCCGTAGGCGTCGCTCGCCTGTGACCCCTGCCAGCGGAACCCGGCCTCGAGGTAGTGCTTCGCTTCCTCGAAGTGGCCCCGCCTCGCGAGGCCTTCGATACCGTAGGACGTGGCGTGGAGCCAGACGAGGTCGTAGACGATGGGGCTCGTCTTGAGCGCGTAGTCACCCTCGGTGTCGAGATCACCGCAGATGAGGGTCCGTGGGTAGAGCGTCTTGTACTGGTCGGCCACGACGGGGTCGGGCACGTCGACCACGGCGCCGCGAGCGAGCCGACGGTCCCAGTAGGCCTTCATCCGCGCCTTGGCGCCATCGAAGCCGAGTGCTCGTGCCGCGCGGAGAAGCTCCGCTCCGACGGCGATGTACGGCACGATCACGTCCGCATGGTCCGAGTCCGGGTTGAGGCGAAGAAGCACTTCAGAGTGGGAGGCGGACGAGACCTCGGCCCCGGCTCCCTGGATCGATAGCACCGGGCGGCCGCCGGCAATAAGGATGCCGTCCTCCAGGCGCGCCGAACCGAGGTCCGCGAGGGGGGTCGCCCGACCGCCCCAGACGTCCGGCCGGATGCGAAGCCACAGCGGGCCGCGCGCTCCCGAGGTGCGCTCGATCCGCATGTGGCACGCAAGGGGCTCATTGCCAGTGGAGACGTCTTCGCCGGCCATCGGGTAAGCGAATGCCTGCGCCCGGAAGCCCTGTCCCGACGAGCCCGCCCACTCCGTGAGGCAGACAAGCTGCCAACCGTCCTCGATGGACTGCCTGGCCGACCGGTCGCTGGATTCGGGGAAAGCTGGCGGGTCGCCGGCGCCGGGGGCAACGGTCAGACTCTCCGCCGGCGGGTGCCCGGTGCCCGTGCCGGAGCCTGAGCTGACCCCCACCACGCCGCTGGAGAGCACGTAGAACTCCTGGCACACGTTCGGCCAGCCGAGGAACATCCGCCTGTGCCCAGGCTCCTGTACCCGGGCGAGCATTCCTGAGTAGGTCGGCTCCGGCATCCGTTTGACCGCGTCTGAGAAGCGCGGCAGCAGCGGGCGGGGCGCCCGGTAGGCAAACTCGAACGCACGGTCGTCCTGACCGGGGCGTGTCTCGTCGTAGCCTGTCCATCGGAAGTACCTCTCGCTCGTCGACAGGAGGGGCTCCCGCACTCCCGCGGCCACGGCGCCCACCTGAGCATCCATCTCCGCCCGGTGGGTCGAGATGCCTTCCGTTCCATCATCGCGCACCTGGCACGCGAACATCCCCAGGTCCCGAAGCCATACGTAGGGTTGCTCGCGAAGCAGACGAGTGGGCAGCGCGTAGCCATAGTCATCGGCCAGCTCGACGCGGATGTCAACATCGGCGGGAACCGGCAACCCCAGCGCCAGATCACCGAGCACAGGCAGAACCGTGCGATCCACAGACACCAGCAGACCATGGGCGATGCCTTGCGCCCGGTCGCTCTCGTCCGGCGCCGAAGGGGATGGGCACACCCCCGGAGCCGGAGCTACCCGAACCTGCCGCAGCCACGGCTTGGTGTGCGACATGGCCTCCCACTGCAGTACAAAGCGGTCGGCCCCAAGCCCGCGCGTCGGCACGAGCGCACTCTCGCTCAATGGTGTGAGTCGCAGCAGGTCGGCGCAGCTCGCGCCTCCCTCAGCGGGTAGCAGCCGCAGATGCGCTCCCTTCGCCGCTCGCAGCACGCCCACGGGCTCGAAGCCCGATCGCCCGAAGGCCGCGGCGCGGCCGACCAGGTCAATCGTCTCGATCCGGCCGCCCGCGATCTCCACCCGGAACGGCATCCGCTCCGCGCGTGAAGGGCCCCGGTTGATGTCGGCGCTCAGCAGGAAGAGCCCGTCGGCCGGCAGCGTCCACTCAAGGATCCCCTCTGCGCCGCGCAACCCGGTGAAGGCCAGGCCGAAGCCCGCCTGGCCGGACTGGTGAGCGCCGTAGTTGCGCAGGTTGATGATCGCGCCGGCCGGCAGCCTGGCGTCGTTGCCGAGATCGTCGAGGTACAGATAGGGCGACAGAAGCACGTAGTCGACCGTGGTCACAGTGCCCGCGACGGCGTCGGAGGCTGCCACTTCGACGCAGTCTCCCTGGCCGAACACCGTCGGCGCATCGGTGACGCGGCACAGTCCGGAGCCGCACAGGCCGTCGTAGTCAGCCATGTCGTCGCGCGGGAAGTCATCCGGGGAGGCGCCGTTCGCGAGCCGGCTCTGGTCGACGGTAGCCTCGTGGCCCGGCACGCGGATGCGCACGTCGGTGGCGCCGCGTGGGCTCCGCATCCAGGCTACATATGCGTACCACGTGCCGGGCGGAACAGGCACCCGCATGACAGCCTCACCCGCGCCCGGGCCCGGCGATGTCCGGGCGAGGTACGACCCGCCGAGAGAGTAGGGGCTCTGCAGCACCTCAAAGCCCGCCGCATCGGGAGTCACGTCGATCCCGGCCGCGGGCACGAGCATCTCGCTGTTCTGGTGCGGCACTCCGACGATCGCCGCTGTGACGAACACCAACCACATGGCGGCCTCCATCCGTACAATCCGACGGTGAGGAACGGGAGCGCGGCGCAGCTTTCACGCCAGGCTGTGGAACGCCTCCCTGATCCACTGGTAGTTCCGCTCCGACATCCCCAGGGACGCGTAGTCCTCGATGTAGGCGATGAAGCCCCCTTCGGGCCGCCCCAGCGTTTCGGCGAGGCGGCGCGCGTAGGCGAAGACCTCGTCGCGCGTGCCCGACACGGCGAGGCGCTGGTGATCCACCGAACAGCAGAAGCAGACCTCGCCGCCGAACTCGTCCGCAAGGCGCTCCACTCCTATCACGTCAGGCTGGAGCAGCTCGAGAACGTCGACACCAATGTCGATCAGGTCACCGATGATGGCGTGAACGTCGCCGCACGAGTGGAACCACACCTTCTTGCCGGCCGATCGAATGCGCGCGAACTGCTCGGCGTAGCGCGGCCGGAACACCTTCCGCCACAGGTCAGGCGCGATCATGAGGCCCCGCTGCGTCCCCCAGTCATCGTAGAACACAACTGCGTCGACGGGGAGAGCGCAGTACTGCTCGATGATGCCGTTCTCGAAGTCGAAGACGAAGTCGAGCACGCGTTCCGCCCGCGACGGTTCGGTGTAGAGATCCTCCAGAAACGCCTCGAAGCCGCGCAGGAAGGTCGCCTGGTTGAACCCCGTTATGCCGACCACTGCCTTGAGGAAGCGATCCCCGTTGTCGTGCGCGAAGCCCGGAAGATGCGCCACTCGTCCGGCCGCGAAGGGGTCGGGCGCGCGATACGCGTCGATGGCGTCCGCATCCGCGAACGGCAGGTCGCGCGGCTGGCCCATGGTGTGGTCGAGCGTCCGCCAGGCGTACCCCCATTCGGTCAGCCCCGGCCTCGACTGTGCGAAGCCTGCCGCCGCCTGGAAGCCGACGGCGAGCGTGTCAGAATGCTCGAAGTCGCGGTTGCAGTAGTCCACCGGCACCCGGGGCGGCCCGCGAAACTCGATCGCCCGGAGGGCGATCTCCTTTGGGTCCATAGCTCACACTCCGCCACATGGTGGCTCGTTGTCGCGACGTTCGCGGGCCTACTCGTCAGCGGGGACGATGCCGATCTCGTCGAAGAAGGCTTCCTCGTTCATGGCCGCGACCTTCCCGCCATAGGCCACCTCGATAACCACACCGACCGCCTGTCCGGCGCACTCGGGGAGGTCGTACTGGACGGTCTGCCAGTTCTCCGCGCTCGGTGGCTCGCCCGCGTCGATGACCTTCTCACCGAGCCACCGAATGCCGTCGCCCTCCGCCAGCCCGACGCGGAGGATGAAGTCGCTGCGGCCGGGCGCCTCGTATGGATCGCCGGAGACCACGAGGCGGAGCCGAGAGCGCTCCGCCTCCGGCGCCCGCAGCTTCAGGAGCACGTACCCCGGAACAGCTTCTCCGGCCGCGTGCATTGCCAGTATGCCTCGCCTTCCGGGGTTCGGGTTGCCCGGATGACCGCCCTCGGGACGCGGTTCGTCGATCCGGAACGGGTGCGTGCCCTCGTAGGCGTTCACCACCCGCACGCGACCGAGGTCGCCCGCCTCGTCGAAGCCGTTCAGGCGTCGCTCGTCGACAGGCATCCCGCGGACAATCGCGGCCAGTTCGGCTTCCGTTGCCGGCAGCTTGTTCCCTCGCGGCCCTACCTCGGGAAGTGCCTCGTGGTCGTATCCGCCGGGGTCGTCCTGGTACCAGTAGAAGACGGTGGCATAGTCGACCATGCAGCCGCCGCGGTCCACCGCCTCGCGCCAAGCGGGCTGGGCGGTGAATGCCCGCTCCTCTTGCCAGTTGATGCGCCAGGTGAGGGACCGCCGGAAGCGGATGGGCATGTGATCGTGGAAGCGGTAGATCGACAGCGAGTTCGAGTCGCCGTGGACCACGTGCGGCATCCCCGCCCGTAGGCCCGCGAATGGCTCCTGGAAGCCCCAACTGAAAGTGAACGAGTCCTCCGTGCCCAAGTAGTCGACGGCCCGCTCTCGGCCGTCGATGTCCACCTCGTTGTTGCCCTCCATGACGAACCCGAAGTCGCGGAACAACGGCTCGTTCGTCTGCACGCTGAACTGGCGACCGATGAGATGCCCTGTGCCCTTCACGTCGAAGAACGTGTGTGAGGTCGTTGGCGTGAGCTGGAACCGGTGCCGCGCATAGGTGGCATGGAAGTAGCCCAGCGCCGGATTCCATTCCTTGAGGGGCTCCCACTCGACGTAGCTGTAGTTGCCGGCGTCTTGCTTTGTGTCGTTGCGGAGGTACACGCGGGCTCGTTCCTTGAACGGCATAGGGAAGTAGCAGTTGTAGCTCCACGGCGCGCATTCGAAGAGCGGCGTGCTGAAGTACATGCTCTGCCCGTCGCAGCCGTCACCGAAGAAGTCGGCGAGCGGGCTCATCACGGCGGGGCTGCCCGCATCGTCGAACCAGATCTCGAGAACGATTCCGCGCGCGAACAGCTCGCGGGGCGAGTGCCGAGTCGTGTGGATGTGCCGGATGATGCCGGGGCCGCGCAGGTCGGCCATCGGCATGCGCGTGCCTGCATCGAGTGACGGCAGGTCCGTGTAGCGGTCGTACTTCCACCCGGCGTTCGAGAACCCCGTCTCGACGTCCGGCTTGATGATGGGCAGTGAGTCGGACTGCGCTCCCACAGTGCCCGCGACGCATATGACGAGCACCGCCGAGGGGACCATCGCTATCTCATCTCCCGGGTATCGCGCAGCATCGCGCGCGGGCCTGCCGAAGCCGCCTGCATGGGCGACCGCCATCCGGTTCCCGTAGCTCGACCTCGGCACCTCGTGACCCGTAGGCCCCGCATTCCCGGCCCAAGGTGGCCTGACCTGTCCGAGCGAACTGCCCTACCCGGATCGCTGCCTAGGTGGGGAGGAGCGGTGTCCGTGGACCTTCCGTCCGGCGTCGTCACGTTCTTGATGACCGACATCGAGGGCAGCACGCGAATCTGGGCGGAAGCCCCGGACGCGATGCGAGCGGCCCTCGCACGGCACGACGCGATCGCGGCGGATGTGGTCGCACAGCACGCCGGGTTCCTCATCAAACCGCGCGGAGAGGGAGACAGCACATTCTCGGTCTTCGCGCGGGCGACGGACGCCGTGATGGCCGCGTGCGAGCTCCAGACAGCCCTGACCGCGGAGCCCTGGCCCGAGGGAGCCCCCCTGCGAGTGCGTGCCGCGGTGCACACCGGCGAAGCGGACCTCGGGGTCGACGACTACTACGGCACTGCCGTCAACCGCTGCGCGCGGCTGAGGAGCATCGCGCACGGCGGGCAGGTGCTGGTCTCAGAGGCGGCTGCGGGGCTGGTCCGGGAGATGCTCCCCGAGGAACTCAGCCTACGCGACCTTGGGTTCCAGCGACTGCGCGACCTAGCCGACCCGGAACGCGTGTCACAGCTTCTCCACCCCTCGCTGCCCACGGACTTCCCGGCGCTGCGCACGATCGACCTGGTCCCGAACAACCTACCGTACCAGGTCAGCACATTCGTCGGCCGAGAAGCCGAGATGACCAAGATCAGAGAGCTCCTCCGCGGGACACGCTTGCTGACGCTGACCGGCGCCGGCGGCGTGGGGAAGACACGGCTGGCGCTGCAGGCGGCGGCGGAGATGCTCTGCGAGTACCCCGACGGCGTGTGGCTGGTCGAACTGGCAGCGCTTACTGATGGTGGGCTGATCCACCAAGCGCTGGCGGCCGAGCTCGGCGTACGCGAGGAGCCTGGTACAGCGCTGGCTGAGACGCTGCTGGGCCACCTGCGCGAGAAGCAAGTCCTCATCGTCCTCGACAACTGCGAGCACCTGGTCGAGGCTAGCGCAGCGTTCGTGGAGAGCGTAACACGGCGATGCTCCGGCGTAGCACTCCTCGCGACGAGCCGCGAAGCGCTGCGAGCCGAGGGTGAGACCGTATGGCGGGTGCCCTCGCTCTCAGTGCCGCACCCACAGCCAGGCGCTGGCGTGCAGCCCCGGCAGCTCACCCAGTACGCCGCAGTAAGGCTGTTCATCGACCGCGCAACGAAGGCGAACCCTAACTTCGGCGTGACTGGCGACAACGCGCCGGCCGTCGCGGAGATATGCTCGCGGCTGGACGGGATCCCACTGGCCATAGAGCTAGCCGCCGCTCGGATGGGTACGCTATCGGCCCAGCGGCTCGAGGAGCGGCTCGACCAGCGGTTCCGCTTGCTGACGGGAGGTCGGCGGACGGCGCTTCCGCGCCAGCAAACGCTCGAGGCGACGGTCAGGTGGAGCTATGAGCTGCTGTCCGAAGCGGAGAGGACGCTGTTCGCCAGGCTGTCCGTGTTCGCGGGCGGGTTCGCGCTCGAGGCTGCGGAGGCGGTGTGCGCGGCAGATGGCATAGACACGATGGACGTCGCCGACCTGGCTGGCGAGCTTGCGGCGAAGTCACTGATCATTCCTGGCAGAGGCCGCTGGTGGATGTTGGAGACGCTGCGCGCCTACGGCTCGCAACGGCTCGCCGAGCAGGGGGAGGGCGAATGCGTCTGTCGCCGGCACGCAGAGCACTTCACGGCCTTCGCCGGAGTGGCCAAGGCCGGGATGCGCGGCCCGGAGCAAGCGGAGTGGCTCGCGCGGGTGCAGGCCGACTACGCGAACCTCCGGGCCGCGCTCGCGTGGGTCCTGGAGAAGGCCCCGGAGGCGGGAGCACGCTTGGCCACCGCGTTGCCTCGGTTCTGGGAAGCCCGGGGCTACTGGACTGAGGGCCGCGAATGGCTCGACAGGTGCCTGGCCCGAGGCGGTGACCTCGGCCCGGAGTTGAGGGCCGATGCCCTGCTCGCGGCGGGCCGGCTCGCCTGCTGCCAGTGTGACTATGACCGGGCAGAGGCCCTACTTGGGGAGTGTAGGGCGCTCTGTCGAGGCGGCGACAACCAGCGAGGGCTGGCGGATGCGCTAACCGGGCTGGGCAACGTGGCCGCCCGCCGAGGCAACTGGGATGAGGCGCGAGCCCTCTACGAGGAAAGCCTCGCTCTGCAGACGGAGATGGGCAGCCAGTCGGGCATTGCCGGGGCGCTGAACAACCTGGGACTGACGGCACACGCTCGCGGGGAGTACGACAAGGCCCGCGCCCTCTACGCGGAGGCGCTCACCATTCGTCGCGAGCTCGGTGACTGTTTCGAGCTTGTGCAGACGCTGAACAATCTCGGCGACATGGCGTGCGCGCAGGGGGACTACGCGACTGCGCGCGGCTTCCACGGGGAAGCCCTCCGGATACGCCGGGAACTGGGTGACAAGCCCGGCATGTCCAGCTCGTTGCACACCATGGGCTGGGCCGCCCACGAGCAGGGGGACTACGACACGGCCTTCATCCTCTACGAAGAGTCCCTGGCCATCGCCCGCGAACTGGCAAACCGTTCAGGCATAGCGCACACGCTCAACAACCTCGGTAACCTGGCTCGCGACAAGGGCGACGTGGGGAGGGCTCGTGCCCTCCTTGAGGAGTCGGTGGCGATCCATAGGGAGTTCGGCCGCGCCCCCGGTCTGGCCATGTCGCTCTGTAACTTGGGGGCTCTCCTCGCTGCCGAGGGCGACCATGAGGCCGCCCGGCCCCTCTGTGAGGAGAGCCTGGCACTCCACAGGCAAAGCGGCGACCGCCGAGGGCTGTGTTGGTCGCTTATCTCGCTGGGGGCCGCCGAGCTCGCACAGGACCGGTGGGACGCGGCGCGCGCGGCCTTCGCCGAGGGCGCCGACGTGGCCCAAGGTATCGGTGATAGGCTGGCAGCGGTCGTGGCGCTGGAGGGATTGGCGGACGTAGCCGTCGGTCTGGAACGCCTCGCCCTTGCGGCGAGTGTCCTCGCCTCAGTCGAGGCTATCAGGGAGGCTCTCGGTGCGCCCCTCACCCCGGGCGGACGGGAGGGCTGGGACGCTTCTCTGGCCGCCCTGCGCGCCGCCCTGGGCGATGAGGCTTTCAACGCCGCTTGGGTCGCGGGGCGGGCCATGACCCTCGACGCAGCGGTCGCCTTGGCGCGAGCCAAGGATGACGAAGCGGCAGCCACGGCGTAGCCTGGGCCAGCCGGCCAGGTCGCCACGAGTCCCTCCCGCCTCGCCTCCACACGTCCGTGAGGGGGCCTCGCCATGAAGAGCGGGGCTCACACGAGGCTATCGAATATGTCATGGCCGGACACGACGGGAACGCTGATGGGACATGTGAGGTGATCGGCGAGCAGAGCGGCCCCAGGCGGCCGCGAAAGACGTACCCACCGGCTGCTGGCATACGTCACCGGGGCGGGATGGTTTGGGGGCCTGCTTGGGCTCGTCCCTGCGCTGCCTCTTCGCTGACTGACGGAGCCGGTAGCTCTCCACGTTCATCTCCCGGGTGTGGCCGCGACGAGTGAAACGGTCCGGGAGCGCGGCAGTCATCCTCTCGCCCTGGAACACGCGGCCTCTGTTGCCGAAGGCCAGATCGGTCGTCACGAGCAGACTACTCCGCTCATGCGGCTTGGCGAACACCTGGAAGCGGCAGCACGGGCCCGCCCCGCGCGGGCTGGCTGAGCGGCGCTGAACCGGCGATCCGGGCACCTACCGACCGACGGCGACACCCATGCTCAGAGCCGGTTCCAGGTGAGCGCGCAGTCCATCGAATCTCTGAAGCACGACACGATCGGTCACGGCATCGATATGCGGGAGTATCTCATCCACGACGGCTCGCGCACCCGTCACGTCGCCACAGAGAACACGGCACCTCGCAAGAGACGTCCCCGCGGTGAAGATAGCCTGCGGATCCTCGATCTCTCGAGCGGCGTCTATGGCGGGCTGCAGAAACTCCGCCGCCACCTTCGGGTCTCCTCGGTCGAGCGACAGCTCGCCCAGGCTCGTGAGGCAGTAGGCCTCGCCCCTTCGGTCGCCCTCCTGCCGGTTCAGCGCCAGCGCCTCTCGCAGGTTGCGCTCCGCGTGGTCGAGCTCGCCGCGGCGCATCTGAATGACGCCAATGTTGTTAAGCGCGGCGGAGCGCATCCAGCCCTCGGCGCCCGCTGCACCGGCGGCGGCCTGGAAGCTGGTGAGCGCGGCGTCCAGGTCGCCCTGATCCAACTGCCCCATGCCGACCCCGAGGATGCACTGCGCCCATCGCGTCTCATCGCCGAGCTCCCGCCATCGCTCGGCCGACATGGCGTAGGCCGCCACAGCCCTCGCGACGTCCCTCCGCAAGAGGGCGTTGTAAGCGGAGTCGAGCAGGACCATGGCGCACAGCGCTCGATCGCCGAGCTCTTCCGCCAGCACCATGGCTTCGCCCAGAGCCATCGCGGCGTTCTCGGGCTCACCCAGAACGTGCCATGACCTGGCCATGAGGAGCAGCGTATCGACACGCTCCGAGTACCAGGACCTGGGGTCCGCGGCGCTCGACATCGCCTCGAGGGCCCGCTCGGCGACCCTAAGGCAATCGCGGTTGGCGTACTCGGCGCTGTAGGCCCGAGCCGAGGCGACCAGGTGCGGGATCGCCTGGACGCCCCATCCGCCCAGGCAGGCGTGCCTCGCCAGCAGATGGACGTTGGCTTCCTCCGCCCCCCGCAGTGCAAGGTAGTCCGCAAGGCGTCCGTGCAGCTCGCGGCGCCGCTGCAGCGGTATGACATCGTAGGTGACCTCGGCGGCCAGTCGGTCGGCGAACCTAAACTCCCCGGGCCTCGCGGCTGCCTCCAGGTACTTCCGCTCAAGCAGCTCCGTCAGTCTTGAGGGACTACAGACATCATCGGACACGAGTTGCCGCACGAGTGACGGCACGATGGGCTCGCCGACGACGGCGCACGCCTGCAGAAGCAGGGGCAACGGCGAGGCAAGCGATTCCACTCGGTTCAGAACCAGCTCATGGACCGTCAGAATGGGTGGCCCTGAGCTCCCCGCGCCCGGGTCCTCGCGCCCCTCACGTCCGAGCCATGCGGCCAGCTCCCGGAGGTGGAGGGGATTCCCCTTGGCCTCCCTCAGCACGGATCGCTTAACGCTGTGGCTCCAGTCGCTCGCACCGGGAAACCTATCGAGAAGCTTCGCGGACTGCCGCTCCGTGAGAGGCGGTACGAAGACAGGTGCGGGCTGCCAGCTCGAGGCCAGAGGAACCTGTTCCTGGGAGCGGGCGGAGAGAATCCAGAACGCGGCTGGGAGCGTCGCCAGGGCAGGCCGCAGCGATTCCAGCACCGCCAGGTCCGCTTCGCCGATCCACTGCGCATTGTCGAAGAGCACCGCAAGGCGCCGACGCTCACACACATGGGCAAGCAGAGCGGCAAGCGCTCGCATCAGAGCCTGCGGTTCCACGCCCTGGCGAGGAGCCAGGGAGCGACGCCGAAGAGCCACCACCTCACGGGCGGCGTCACGGGCCTCGCGATCGGCGGCCAGCACGGTCGCGAGCCGCTGATCCGCCGATCTGTCGTCCTCCACCTCGCCGGGTCCCGATGCGTACGCAAGCCCCCATAGGAGGTCGGCCACGGCCCAGTAGGGCATCTCGGCGGTGACCGAGGTACAGGTGGTCTCCACGACCGCGTGGCCCAGCTTCCGCCACCGCGACAGCATCGCGCGCGCAAGAGTGGTCTTCCCGACACCTATGTCTCCGACGAGAAGCGCCGCGGGGACGGAGGAGGCGGCTCCGCCGCCGTCGGCCGCCGCCTGGAGTTCGTCCAGAAGCTGGGGCCTTGCGAGCCACTCCTCCGCCACCCGCTCCAATGGGGCGGGCGCGGGCTTCTGTGTTGTGGCCACGCGATAGCTCTCAACCGGCTCGCCACGCCCGTGAATGCGTAGCGGCCCCAAAGGCTCCAGGTCGATGCGTCCCCGTAGGCGGGTCCGAACTGAGTCCGACACATAGATCTCGCCAGCCGGAGCCTCCGACTCGAGCCGCTTGGCTATGTTCACGGCATCGCCGATCACGGTGTGGCTTGTGGCGTCCTGATGCCCCACCCGTCCAGCCATCACCGTGCCGGCGTTGATCCCAATGTGGATGTCGAGGGCCCGACCGACCAGCGATATGTTCCGTGAGCTGATCGCCGACATCCGGTCTCTCATGGAGACCGCCGCGAGGACGGCACGGTCTGCGGCGTCCTCGAACGTTCTTGGGAAGCCGAACAGAGCGACAATCTCATCCCCAACGTACTTGTCGATCCGGCCCCCGTGTGCCAGGACGCATTCGGACAGCTCGCCGAGTGTATCGTTCAGCACCTCGTACAGCCAGTCGACCTCCATGGTCTCGGAGATCTCAGAGTAGCCACTGATGTCCGCCATCAGCACGACGATGGGACGTCGCTGAGACTCGACCAAGCCTGCCGCCCCGGGCACCGCGGGAGACGGCTGCGCGTCCACGGCGCGATCACATCGGGGACACCGGTTGGCGTCATCTGGAAGCACCCCGTCACAGGCCGGACACACCGCGGCGAGCTTGGCGCCGCAGGCGGCGCAGAAGCGGGCGTCTGACGCTACCTCTGCATGACACTCCCGGCACTGTCTCGGTTCTGGCGGCATCGGTCCTGCTCCGAATGTCCCCACAGGAGCTGCCACACGAAGCTCTGCATGCGCTCTTCGCCGAACCATCGCCCGGTCCTGGTCCGTCCATGGTCGAAGCCGTTCGCGTGCCCCGGGGACGGCAAGGCTGTTCTCGCGCTGGACCCGGCTGGGAGTTCCGCACCAAGAGCACACGGGTAGCCCCGTGCCCGCCAGGGAGGCGGGGCGCAAGGCGCAGGGGTGCAGCGCCTCAGCGGCGAATACGCGGCTCGTGGGGGGAAAGGGTCTGCCGCGGCCTACGCCGTCGCGGCCGTGTTGCTTTGGTGAAGCCAAGGGTCCGTGCCCGGCAAGGCGATCGCAAGAACCGACGGGGCGGTCGCGATGGCCGTGTGGTTGTTGAGCTTACCGACTCGCGCGCCGGACGCGAGGACTCGTCACATTGCCATAGCTGCGCTCCGTTTGTCCTGGCACGCGCGGCAGCGGTCTGGTACTGCCGAGGAGGAGGGGTAGGGCATGTGGAGGGCCGTGATCGCCTATGCAGTGCTGAGCCCGGTGTTCTGTTGCGCCTCGAGCGCGCACCAGGCCCTCGATCTCGACGCCCTCGGGCTCCCCAGGGTCGACGCCGACGCTCTGATGACAGAGGTGAACCGCCTGGCCGGCGAGCTCCGCGCCGAAGCGGAGCGCCTCGTCGCTCAGGAGGGCGCGGACGGCGCGATCACGCGGCTTCGCGCAGAAGCGAAGGCGGACGCCACAGCCGCGTTCCAGCGGCTGAACCTGGCAATGGTGGTTGCGGCGTTGGCTGGAGACGATCAGGGCGCCGCCGACGTGATCGCCAGCAAGACGCCGGCCGCTACCGACGAGGAGTTGACGCTGGCTCTGGCGCGTCACTCACTGCTCATCGACGCGAGGGCCGAAGCGGGTCGCGAGGCGAGCGCCGGTGACCTTGCCTGGCAGGGAGGGCAAGCCAAGACGCACGAGGAGGCGCTCGCACGCTACGCCCGCATCCTCACCGGTGTGCACCGGCTTGCTCCCGGCTCACCCGACGTGGCCACGTGCCTCGGCAGTGTCGGCGAGGTGCAGTACCAGCGAGGCGATCTGGACGCGGTTATGTACTGCTGCCAGCGGAGCCTTGAGATTCGTGAGCGCGTTGAGCCGGATTCCCTCTCCGTCGCAAGCACCCTCAACGACATCGGCGCGGTCTACTGCGCCCGTGGGGACCTGGATGAAGCGCTCAGCTATCTAGGGCGGAGCCTCGAGATAAAGGAGCGCCTAGCGCCCGACTCCCTAGACCTGGCCGCGACCGTCAACAACGTCGGCATGGTCTACAGGGAACTGGGCGAGCTGGACAAGGCCCTGGAGTGCTTCGAGCGCGGGCTGGCGCTGCAGAAGCGCATCGCCCCCGACTCCGTTGACGTCGCCCACGGGCTCGGTTACGTGGGTTCACTCCACATGATGCGTGGGGACCTCGATGCCGCGCTGGAGTATCTCAAGCGGAGCCTGGAAATCCGGGAGCGTCTGGTGCCTGACTCCCTCGCCGTGGCGGACTGCCTGAACGTCATCAGCGCGGTCCATATGGACCGCGGGGACCTGGACGCGGCGCTGGGCTGCTACCAGCGGAGCCTGGAGATCCAGGACCGCATCGCACCCGGCTCCCCGGCGGCCGCGAACACCCTCAACGATCTTGGCGTGGTCTGCATGGACCGCGGAGACCCCGAAGCGGCGCTGGACTACTACGAGCGGAGCCTGGCCATACAGGAGCACCTTTCGCCCGGCTGTCTCGCCGTTGCTAGGGTCCTCAGCAACATTGGTTCGGTGTACGGCGACCGCGGGGATCTCGACGCGGCCTTGGAGTACCACCAACGGAGCGCCGAGATCGCAGACCGCGTCGCGCCCGGGTCCGTGCTAGCCGCAACATGCTGGCACAACGTCGGCTATGCGCACCAGGACCGTGGGGATCTGGATGCGGCGTTGGAGTGCTACGAGCGGTGCATGGGCATTCTGGACCGCGTTTCCCCCGAGTCGGCGTGCTGTGCGGACTCCCGCGCCAGCCTGGGGCGGATCGCCGAACTCAAGGGTGACCTGTTGGAGGCCCGCCGCCTCTACGAGCAGGCTTGCGCGACGATCGAAACAGCCCGCGAGAAGAGCGGCTCCGAGGCCGAAGCGCGGGCCAAGTTCTCGGCGCAGTACACGTACATATACCAGCACCTCATCCGCGTGCTGCTGAAGCTCGGAGAAACCGAGGGGGCTGCCGACACGGCCGAACGAATGAGAGCCCAGGGGCTGCGCGAGCAACTGCTCGCGCGAGCGGTCCAGGCTAGTGTCGATCCCGCCTGGGCCGACCGGCAGACCGCCCTCGACGCCGGTAGGAGCCGCCTGTACGACGAGCTCCGGGGCATCGGGCGACCCGTGCCCGACGAAGCACGCTGTGCCGAGATCACGGCACAGCTCAGCCGGATGCGGCTGGAGCAGGAATCCCTGACGCGCGAGATCCGCGCGGCCGATCCGCGGTACGCCGACCTGGCGTACCCCTCCGCGATGGGAGTCGGGGAGATCGCGGACTCGCTTACAGCGGGGACGGTCGTCATCAGCTACGTTGTGGGCGATGACCTGACCTGGCTATTCACGTTCGGCGCGGGCGTCGAGCTGCGGGCCACTGAGATACCTGTGTCCGGCGAGCAGTTGGGAGAGCGCGTTGGCGCTTACCTTGGCGCCATCCGAGCGAGAGAGGACACAGGGGCGGCATCTGCTGAGTTGGGGGAGTTGCTCCTTGCACCGGTGGCGGACGTTCTGTCACGTGCTCAGCGGGCGCTGGTTCTCCCAGATGGCCCGCTCTGGGCGCTGCCATTTCAGGCGCTGACCGTCGATGGCAGACCCCTGTGCGAGGCAACCCCGTGCCACTACGCGCCCTCCGCCACGGTGTACGTGCAGGAGCGGCACCACCGTGAACAGGCGCGATCCCGTGAGCGACTCCTCGCCCTGGGGGACCCGGAGTTCGCGATGCGCGGCGACCCCGGCGACGACCGGGCGGTCTACATGCCGATCCGGGGTGGTGCTTTCGAGGCGACCCAACCGTCCGGCGGGAGGCTGGGGTTCGCTCCTATCCCCTTCTCGGGAGTCGAAGCATCTCTGATCGACACGGCGTTTCGCCCCGAGTCCGACCTTCGCCAGGGCCTGCTGGCAACGGAGAAGGCCGTGCGGGAGAACGGGCCTGGTCGCCGGGTCATACACCTCGCGACACACGGTCTGATCGATCCACTGAGCCCGATGGACTCGGCTGTCGTTCTGTCGCCCGGCCCGAAGAGGGACGCGTTCGACAACGACGGGTTCCTGAAGGCGTGGGAGGTCTTCGGGCTCAAGTTGGATGGCTGTGACTTGGTGACGCTGTCGGCGTGCGAGACAGCGAGGGGCAAGGTACTGTCGGGTGAAGGTGTCATCGGGCTCACACGCGCGTTCCTCTACGCAGGAAGCGCGAGCGTCCTGTGTACACAGTGGTCAGTCGCCGATGACTCGACGGCCGCGCTGATGGTACGCTTCTACACACACTACCGCGAGGGTGACGCCAAGGATGTCGCGCTCCAGGAGGCGATGCGCGAGATCCGATCCGGGAAGTTCGAGGACGGCTCACCCCTCGAGCTCCCCGATCCGTTAGCCTGGCGCGAGGAGTGGTCGCACCCGTACTACTGGGCTCCGTTCATCCTGGTGGGGGAATGGCAGCAGACGGGAGTGGAGGGGGAGTAGCCGATGCGGCCCGGTTCACTCGTGTGGGCACTTGTAGCGTTGGGGCTCTGCCAACCGGTGTTGGGGCAAGGCCCCCCTGGCGTAGACGTCGACGTCCTCGTCAAAGAGGTGAGCCGTCTCTCGGACGATGTCCGCGCGGAGGCTGAGCGGCTCATCGCGAATGAGGGAGCGGATCTGGCCATCACGCGCCTCGAGGCGGAAGCGGAAGCCGACGAGGCCATTGCATTCGAGCGGCTGAACCTCGCGTCCATCGTCGCGGCATTGGGGAAGGACGAGCAGGCGTGCATCGCGACCCTTCGCCTTCTCCCGGACCTGCCCGAGGACAAGATGCCCGACGCCCTTGCCCGGCACGTGGTCCTGATGCAGTGCGACTATTCTGTGGCAAGGCCCACGAGCCTGCTGCGTCTGCTGTCGCGGGACCTGTCACGTCCGGTGCCTGATGAGCGAATGCGCCGGGTCAGGGCCGCGCTCTCGGTGCTGGAACGTCTGGCTCCCGACGCCAGGACCATCGCGCGCGACCTCGATACGGCGGGGATGGCGCTCTTCCACTGGGAACGACTCGACGAGGCACTAGTCCTCATCCAAGAGGCGGATCGCCTGTTGGCGGAGCACGCGCCGGAGTCGCTCGACCGCGCGACAGTGTTGAGCGATATGGGGCTCGTGAGGTCGGCGTCCGAGGACTTCAAGGAGGCCATGGACTGCCTCGCGCGCGCGCTTGCCATCGTTGAGCCGCAGACGCCCGAGTCGGTGCTGGCGGGCAAGATACACAACCGAATGGCCGGAGTGTTCACGGCTCTGGGTGACCTCGCCGCCGCCGCTGAGCACTGCGACCGCGCCCTGGACATCACCGAGGCGGCGGCTCCGCGCTCGATCCCCATGGTGATCGCGCTCACCCTCTCGGGCAACACTGAGTACCTGCGCGACGAGCTGGAGGTGGCCGCCGGGTTCTACCAGAGGGCCCTGGACCTTGTGATGGAGATCGAGCCGACCTCCTTGGAGGCGGTGCGCGCCTTCGGCAATCTGGGCAATGTCCGGGCGGTGAGAGGTGACCTAGACGGCGCTCTGGACTGCTACTGCCGGCAGCTCGCGATGGCGGAGGCGCGCGACCCGGGCTCCCTTGCGGCGGCGATCGCCCGCAAGCACATCGCGGAAGTGCAGCAAGGCCGGGGCGACCTGGACGCGGCCCTCGACGGTTTCTCAGCATGTCTCAGAACGCAGGAAGGCGTAGACCCCAACTCGCTCGACGTATCGCACACTCTCAACAGCCTAGGGGTCCTCTGCGCCGACGAGCAGGACTGGGATGGGGCGCTTGCCTACTTTCAGCGCAGCCTCGCCATCCTGGAGAGCGCCGCGCCGGCCTCTCCCTATGTCTCGACCGCGCTCAACAACATCGGGGTCGTGCATGAGGCAGAGGATGACACGGCCGCCGCCCTGGACTTCTTCCGGCGCGCGCTGGAGGCCGCCGAGACCTCCGGGCCCGGGTCGCTTCCCGCGGCGCTTGCCCGCTCCAACATCGGGCGATCGCTCGCCCAACTGGGGCAGGGAGAGGCGGCCCTGTCAGAGCTTCGACAGGCCCTGGCCATCCACGAGCGCGTCGCGCCCGACTCCGTGATATGCGCCTATACGCACAACGAACTGGGCGACGTGCAGGAGTCACTGGGCGAGATGTCACCGGCACTGGAGGAGTACCGAGCTGCGGTGGGGGTACTCGAGACAGCTCGACAGACCGCCGCGGTTGACGCCGAGGTGCAGAGCCGCTTCGCAGCGGGCCATTTGGGTCTGTACCACGACCTGATCGCCGCGCTGCTCCGCGTCGGTGACGTCGACCAGGCTGCCGACACCGCCGAACGTATGCGTGCAAGGGCCCTGCTCGAGCGGTTGGCAGAGCGCGGCGTGGACGCGGGACTGCCTCCCGACCTGGCGTCGAAGCAAGAGAACCTGAACGCCAGGCGCAACCGGCTGTACGGCGAGCTCAGGAACACGGCGGGGACGGACCCAGCGGAGCCATCGGCGGATGAGGTCCACAAGCAACTCACGCGACTGCAGCTTGAGCAGGAATCGCTGACTCGCGAGATCCGGTCGGCCAACCCACGATACGCCGATCTGGTCTACCCAAACCCGATGACGGCGGCCGAGATCGCAGGCGAGCTCGAGCCCGGCGCCCTGGTGCTGGACTACGTTGTCACCGAGGACATCGCGTTCCTGTTCGTGTATGGGCCCGGGCTCGACACCGAGCCACACGAGATCAGCGTCAGCGCCAAGGATCTCGGAGCGAGAGTCAACGCGTACCTGGCCGCCATCTCGCCCCGGCAGGCAAAGCGGGGCGATGACGGAACACGGCCGATCCCCAAGACCCCGGAGGAATGGCAGGCTGACGCGGCGGAGGCCGACCGCATCGCGGCGGAGCTCGGGGAGCTGCTGCTTGAGCCCGTGGCGGAGCGGCTTCGCCAAGCTCGCACGCTGCTGCTCCTTCCGGATGGCCCCCTGTGGGCGCTGCCGTTCCAGGCGCTCACTGTCGCAGGGGGCGTGGTAGGCGACCTCATCCCCGTGCACTATGCGCCATCAGCCACGGTTCTCGTTCGAGAGCGCGCGGGTCGAAGCGGCGCTGGCGGCGGCCGAGGCGTACTGGCCCTTGGCGACCCTGAGTTCGGCGTCCGCGGTGACCCCGGCGACGACCGTGCAGTCTACATGCCGATCCGTGGGGGGGCGTTCGAGGCGACGGAGAGATCGGGTGACAGGTTGCGCTTTGCCCCAATCCCGTGGTCTGGGGTGGAGGCGTCTCTGACCGATGGGATGTTCCGACCCGAGTCAGACTTGCGCCAGGGCTTGCTGGCAACAGAGAAGGCGGTGCGCGAGAATGGGCCGGGCCGCCGGGTCATCCACCTCGCGACACACGGCCTGATCGATCCACTGAGCCCGATGGACTCGGCTGTCGCTCTGTCACCCGGGCCCGATGAGGAGGCGTTCGACAACGACGGGTTCCTGAAGGCGTGGGAGGTCTTCGGGCTCAAGCTGGATGGCTGTGACCTTGTGACGCTGTCGGCCTGCGAGACGGCGAGGGGCGAGGTCCTCTCCGGCGAGGGGGTCATCGGGCTCACCCGCGCGTTCCTGTATGCGGGAGCCGCGAGCGTGCTGTGCACTCAGTGGTCGGTCTCCGACGACTCGACGGCCGCACTGATGGTGCGCTTCTACACCCACTACCGCGAGGGTGACGCCAAGGACGTCGCACTCCGAAAGGCGATGCGCGAGATCCGAACCGGGAAGCTCGAGGACGGCTCACCCCTCGAGCTCCCCGATCCGTTAGCCTGGCGCGAGGAGTGGTCGCACCCGTACTACTGGGCTCCGTTCATCCTGATGGGGGAATGGCAGCAGACGGGGTAGGCGCCAGTACCATCCTCCGGAAAGTGCCCGGCCTCACGCACTTCCGGATGCTCAGAGCGGCGCCCGGCCACAACGACCCACCGGCTCAGAGGGTCGCAGCCTGAACGACGAACTCACGAGTCGCCATCTCCACCTTCAGCAATGGACGGGACACGCTCCGCCCTGTTTGGGGCCTGCCTCGCGCTCAGGTAGCCGCCCTGGTCAGCGCTGTGGAGCCGCGTCCCGCCTCGGCACCCTAACGCGCCCACAGTCCCCACACCTCAAACGGTGCCCAGAAGTAGGGGCTGGCCCAGTCCGGGTGGTCGGCGGCAAGCGATAGCTGCGCTTGGCGCATGGCCTCGGCCTTGTCCTGACCGGTCTTCATGTTCGTGTAGAACCGCTCCATCAGCTCACGGGTCGAGTCGTCCGCCACCGGCCACAGCGACGAGACGACCGTCGGCGTTCCCGCGAACATGAACGCGCGCGTGAGGCCGACCATGCCCTCCCCGCCGGACTCCTTCCCAACAGCCGTGTCGCACGCTGAGAGGGTCACCACATCCGCGTCCAGCGAGAGCCCAAGCACGTCTTCCGCCGTCAGGAGGCCGTCCTTCGTTGGGTCATTGGGGTCGGCACCGGTGAGACTCAGGATCAGCCCCGACGCGAGCGGCACACGGTCGTTGCAGTACCCGTGGCAGGCGAAGTGGAGCACCGATGTCGAGGCCGCCTCAGCCCGCACCGTGGATTCCGCGGCGTCAGCGCCGGTGTGCACGCCCTCCGGCGCGCCGAGGATCTCCCCGATCCGCGCGACCTCCAGGCCGGTGTATGGCAGGCGCGGGATCCGCGCGTCAGCACGCGCAACGGCCTCCGCGATGGTCTGACGAGTCGACAGTGGGGTGAGAGCCTTACCGGACCCGCCGGGCGCGCCGCCCTCGGCGGGTGGCTCCGGGTAGTCCGGGTTGCCGAGTGCGAGCAGCACGTGGCGCTCTCCGGTCCGAGCCACGGCGCGCAACTCCGCCTCCTGCCGCAAGAGCCCGAGCGTCCTCAGCGATGGGAGCATCGCCACCGCGACCCGGGAGATGAGCGGCTTCCCGTCCGCGTCAGTGAGGGCCGACCAAGGAACATAGTGAAGCACGCCGTCGGGGAGGACGATCAAGCGATTCTTGCCCTCGAGGCGCGTCATCGCCGGCTCGATGAGCGCGGACCAAAGTCTGCGGCAGCTATCGCCAAGAATCCCGGGGTGGAGGTACCTCTGCCCCGTGTCGCGGGCTTCCATGGTTATGGCGCGCGCCGCGATGGGGATGCCTCGCGCCTCCATCGCGATGGCGCGAGCGGCATCGCCAGTGGTCACCCAACGGTAGTCGTTAGCATGGGTGCCGTCGGACGGGAACAGCAGCGCGCGGGCCTCTTCGGCATTCACCGGGAGCTTCACACGCTCGACCGGCCCCGTGTTGGCCAAGATCAGCAGGTCGATGCCTGTCTCCGTGACGACGTAGGAGAAGGTCACGGTCTCGGGGTCGAGGAGCTGCTGCAGGTCCACCACGCCCTGGGTGGGAGGGAACAGCACCGCCGCCATGCGTGGCGTCCTCTGCCGAGCGTCTACTATGAGGGCGTCCCAGTCGGTGTCGAGCTGGGTACGCTCGGCGAGGAGTTGGGCCTCGAGCTCCTTGTCGCCAGCGGCCGTTGCCTGACCGACCCGGGTGACCATCGCCTCGCGCCGACCAAGAAGCTCGTCACGCTTTGCGAGCAAGCTCCTCTCGTCCTCGTTCGCGAGCGCTGTCATCCGCTGGAACAGCTTCTCCCGCAAGCCCTTCGCGCGCATCCGCTCGGAGACGACCAGCGCCGATGCGGCATCGTCGTGGCTGAGCAGAAACTCGATGCTCTGCCGGTAGACTTCCTCGTACTGCGCGGAGAAGCCCCGCCGGGCCTCTTCCTCACCAGGCTTAGCCGAGTGCTCCCGCGCTATGTCCAGGGCATCCAGAGCCTCCGCGAAGAGCTGCCGGGCCTCGTGTTCCCGGCCAAGCTCCTCGCACACTTCCGCGGCGTTAGCGCAGGATAGGCCGTGCTCGGAGCTCCCGGGGGCCTGGGAGCGAGTGATGGCCGCCGCTTTGCGGCACTGCTCCAGCGCCCGGTCGGCTGAGCCGCGGACGCGGTAGATGTGGGCTATGTCCCAGTAGGCGCGGGCGCAGTCGATGGAGCCGGGGGCAGAGCGCTCGAGGACCGCGAGAGCCGTGCCGTAGTGCTCCAGCGCCCGGTCCAGCGCGCCGCGATCGGCATAGACGGTGGCTATTGCGCAGTTGGCGACAGCGTATGCGAGGGATTCAGGAGCCAGCCGGACGGCGATCTCCAGGGCCTTCCGGAAGCACCGGAGGGCCCTGTCAACCTCCCCTTGGGAGCGGTAGATAGCGCCGATGTTAATGTGGTTCGTGGCCTGGTCCAGTGAGTCGGGGGCCAACCGAGTCGTGATCTCCAGGCACTTCAGGTAGTGCTCAAGCGCCCGATTCACGTCACCACGCTTCAGGTAGACTGCCGCGATGTTGCCATAGCTCTGGACGCACCACATGGAGTCGGGGGCGACGCGCTCACGGATCGCAAGGGACCTGGCGTGGTACCCCAATGCCTTGTCCAGGTCCCCCAGGTCGGCGAACAATAGGCCGATGTTGTTGTAGCTCGCGGCGCAGTCGAGGGGGTCATGACCAGGCTTTTCCACGATGGCCAGGGCCCTTGTGTGATACTCCAGCGACCGAGACATATCACCACGGCGTTGGTACACCATACCGGCGCCGTTGCAGGCCGCCGCGCAGGCGTCGGAGTCCGGGGCGAGGTGCTCAACGACCCCGAGACACTTGAGGTAGTACTCCAACGCCTTATCGAGCAGGCCGCGGTCGGAGTGGATCATGCCTATGCCGAAGCAGGTCCATGCGTACCCCGGCGAGTCAGCGGCGATGCGCTCGTCGATGGCATATGACGCCTGCCACTCCTGTAGCGCGCCATCGCGGTCGCCCTGGTTGTAGAGCTCGGCGCCACGCTGGTAATGGGCTTCGGCGTCCTCGAGGGTCCCTTCGCCCTGCGCGAACGCGGGCAGAGCCGCGACGGTCAGGACGACAAGGACGAGCGGGAACCGGACTACCTTCCACGCGCGCACCGCGCACACCCCCTGGTAGCGTCTCTCGTGCGACGACCAGTTCGCCCAGGCGTACCAGGGCCCCTTCGGCGCCTCGTCGCGAGGGCGCCGCCAGGCGCGCCTCGCGCAGCAAGACAGGGCCCCGCCCGAAGGTGGGCTCCGCAGATGTATGCTGCCAGGGCTATCGCTACTTCCGGCGGAACCTCCGCACGATCCCACCCACGAGTGGCGCCGCGCCAAGAAGCGCGAAGGCTGGGAGCCCCGGAGCGGCTTGGGTGTAGCCGTAGTAGTTCACAGAACCCGATTTGTTGGCGTAGTTCGTGCCGGCCTCATAGTAGAAGAACTTGGGCGAGAGATCGGCCCACGAAGCAGTGAAGCTGAGGCTGGAGAACGTCTCACCAGGCTTGATCGCGTAGGCGCTGTTCCCGTACTGCCATCCCACGGCATAGTCTTCGACCGCGGTGAACACCCCGGCTGTCAGCGCCGGGTCGACGTTGTGTTGCGGCTGGTAGGGGTCGGGGAGGTTCGGCAAGTCGTTCGTGGCATTGCGCGACCAGTGAGGTAAGGTCGACATGGATCCGGTATCTATCGCCTGGGTCTCATAGACGCCCAGAGCCCAGATGTTCTGGCTGGTGGTGTTGGTGAATGAGAAAGCGTACTGCCACGTGGTCGCGTCGACCTGGGTCATGGCCTGGTACATGGTGACTGCGGGGTCGCCCAGGCTGTACATGTGCCCCCATGAAGCACCTGAGGCGAGGCAGCAACACAGTGCCACTCCTACGGGCAAACGCATCGGTATCCCCGTCCTTCCGCAGACCGGGAACGCGTAACACGAGACCCGAATGCTCCGTGGTGTTGAGGACTGAGGTACTCGGTGGATAGCGGCTCTTGAGGATCCGCCGTCCGTGCCCGGGATCGGCGACACCAGAACACCCGCGTCCTGAACACCAGATATACGGATGATACCCCCCCCGGGGCCCGCTTGTCACGAGCTCCGGACGATCTGTCAGAGATCGTTGATACGCAAGGCATGGCTGACTGTGAGCGCCACGCCCGCCGCCCTATGCGTGGCGCACCCATGCGTCACGCGTACCCAGAGGCGCGGAGCCCTGCCCGCAGGCAAGGCTCCGCGACGCGAGCCCGACAGCCGGGCCTAGATGTAGACGGTGACAGACCCACCCCCCGACTTGTCGGTGAGGATGACCACACGGGATCCGGGGTAAGTGGTGGCCTCAAAGACGTTCAGAACGTAGTGCGTCTTCGGCGCCAGCCCCCGTAGGTCCGCTCTGCCTGACTTCGCGGTGCCAGTCACCCACAAGAGTTCGTTCTCGACCCACGCCCCGCTACCGTCCTGCGTCGCGCTATACACGGCCACGAACGCGGGGTAGACCTTTGCCCCCGTCTCGGCGTCCAGCACCGTTACGGTGAAGGCCGAGGCCTTCGGTGCAGCCTGGATCGCGGTCGCGGAAACGAACACGGCCACCGCGCAGAAGAGCAACAGAACAGCCACTCGATGCTTCATTGCTAAGCGCCTCCCTGTGCGATCATCTCATCGGGTCCGGGACTCCCGGACCCGGGTGCCTACATGCCGAATCTACCGTGCTACCCGCCAAGCGCCGCGATGATCCCGTTGGCGCGGACGACGATGCTCGCGGCCAGCTCCGGCGCGATCTTCTTGTTGGTCTGGGCCTCAACTTGGTAGGCCGTGTCGGCCCGCCGCTCCTGGAGACTGTCTACGGCGACCAGGCTGGGTTCTGGTCTGTGCCTGGGTTGTTAGTTAGGTTGACCGGGTTCGCGCCACTGGCATCCATCACGTACACCTCCAGGTTGCCATCACGCTTGGTCGTGAAGGCGATCCTGTTACCGTCGGGCGACCACCGGGGCAGCAGATCGTTGTTCAAGGGATCGGCGCTCAGTGGCTGCTTGTCACGACCGTCTGCATCCATCACGTACACCGCGCACCTAGTCGTACTCCAGTACAGGTGGAACAGAATGCGAGTCCCGTCCGGTGACCAGTCGGGAGAGTTGGGAGCTTGCGATGCCGTGTCCATCTCGGCCGTCAGGCACACCTCTCCCGAGCCGTCGGCATTGACGGTGTAGATATCGCGTCGGCCTCCCTGGACGTACCGTGTGAAGGCGATCTTCGTGCCGTCCGGCGACCAGGTAGGCTGCATGTCGCTCACGGTGCTGTGGGTCAGACGGGTTTGGTTCGCACCGTCCGCGTCCATGACGTAGACCTGGGAAGTGATCTGTGAGGTCGTCGGGTCGTCGTCTCGATAGGACTGGAACGCGATCCTGGATCCGTCTGGCGACCACCGCGGCCCCCATGAAGACCCATAGGTCAGTCGGGTGTCACCAGTGCCATCCGCACCCATGGTGTACACCTCGGTGTTCCATCCGGACCCGCGGGCGAACGCCAGCTTAAGGCCGTCGGGCGACCAGTCCACATACATGTCGGGCTGTTGGTCATAGGTCAGGCGGGTTTGGCCGCTCCCGTCGGTGTTCATTATGTAGATCTCGTAGTTGCCGTCTCGTAAGCTGTGGAAGGCTATCTTACCCAGCCTTGGGTGGGCGCCTTCGCCGATGCGGAACTTGATCGGCACCGTGCGGCCATCCAGCAGTGGGAAGATCGTCTCATCCGTCAGGCTCTTGGCCTCTTTCATGCTCGCGAAGACCTGCAGGTCGGCGTACCCGTACTCGGCGCTATCGCACTCCCGGCGCACGAAGATCCTGTACGTGCTACCCTCCGCCAGGTCGTACAGGTCTGTGTGGAAGTTCACGATGTACTGCTCGTCCGCGGGGTTGACGCGGATCGTCTCGTCAGCCGAGCCATCGATGGGCGTGTCCGTGAAGGTAGCCACCGGCGCACCTGTCGGCTTCCCGCTACCATCGAGCAAGACCACGTCGACCTTCAGGAATGGGGCAAGGTTGGGGTCGAATGGACGCGTTGAGCTGGAGTCCGGAGCCAGTGGCGGGCGGAACACGAAGCCCTTGACCCCTCCCGTGGGCTCGTGCGAGATCGCGCGAACCCAAGAGACCGGGGTCGCCCCGGGGTCGCGCGGCGTGACTGCGGGCTCCTGAGTAACACCCGTCGCGGTCTCTGCGCCGCTACCACACCCAAGAGTGTGGACGAGTGACACCAGTGCCAAGATGCCCAGCAGGGCTACCCACCTCACTGTGCGAGTCTGGTCCATGCCTTCGTCTCCTTCCGCCGTGCGGCGCCTGCAGACAGGCCGAGTCTCTTGGGGACACTGCCGGCCCGCCACCGCTATCCGCCAAGAGCCGCGATGATCCTGTTCGCGCGCTCGATGATCTCCGCGGCTACATCGGGCGCGATCTTCTTGTCTGTCTGGGCCTTAACTTGGTTGACGAGAGCCTTCAGGTCGTTGACTGCGACCTTGGCGGCGTTGGGGTTGCCGGTCTCCAGGGCTGCCAGAGCCGCGTCCACCTTGCTCAGCAGGGGTGCCTGTAGCTCTGGCGCGATGCCTATCGCCGGGTTGTCCGGCGCGACAGCGATGATCATGCTGAGTTGCTCTGTGGCGGTCTCTGGGGTGGGCGTCCAGATGACGGCGTGCTCGGTCCCCTCAGGTGTGCTGCAGTAGCCGCAGATGACCCCGTGGTCGTTGATGTCGAAGGCCTCGGCGTAGCCGGTTGGATCCAGCATGTCGAGATAGACCAGCCCGGCCACGGGGTCCCAGAGACAGGCCTTCCAGACACCACCGGCAGTACACACGCTGCCAACGGCCTGGCCGAAGCCGTTAATACTGTAGGCGTAGGACTCAAGTCCCTCGGGGCCGAGGCGACGCATCCCGAGCGCCGCATCCCACACGAAGGCGCGAGTGAAGCCTGTCGCGTCCTTCGAGACCCCGACAACCTGCCCGACATCGTTCAGGCCGTAGGCCCAGGCCGTGACGTCGCCAGGCAGCGTGCAGAGCTTCTGTGGAGTGCCGTCGGAGTCCCAGAAGCATGGGAATGTCACCGACGCAGTAGGGGTGGTCCAGGCAGTCCCCCTGCCAGCCACCTGCCCCACGTTGTTGATGGCCAATGGGTCGTAGTCTTCGCGCCAGTAGGGGGGGGCCGACGCCGGCAGCCGGTCGAGGTAGCGGAAGCCGGAGCCCGGGTCCCGCACGAACCCGTCGAACCCCTTCAGCCACGGCGGGTAGGGAGCGTCGACTCGTCGGGGGCTGCACCCCGTGATCTGGCCCTCGTTGTTGATGCCCTGAACGTACACGATGCCGGCCCACCACGGCCCAGACCATGGCAGCCCCAGGTCCGTGAACCCGGAGACGGAGTCCCAGCAGTACACGTGCATCCCGACGACCGACGGGTCTTCGTCGCCGATCCCCGCAACCTGTCCCAAGTCGTTGATGTCCCGCGCTTCGAACAACGGGTTGTCCGTGGGGAATACGTGCCTCCCCGAGATGGGACCCCACGTGAAGCTTGCCGACTCACCCAGAGCCGACTCGTAGTCACCGACCACCTCACCCGGGTTGTTGATCGCGTAGAGCCAAGACCATTCCCCGGCCTCCTCGGCTAGGTCCGCTATCTGGTAGCCCGAAGCTTGCCCCCACGCTTGCACACAGAGCAGGCCGAACACCGCTAAGAGCAGCACTACTGTCTTGTTCAACCTAGTCCCTCCCCACTGCGCGGATCCGCTATCCGCCAAGCGCTGCGATGATCCTGTTCGCGCGCGCGATGATGTCCGCGGCCACATCCGGCGCGATCTTCCTGTCTACCTGGGCCTCAACTTGGTTCACCAGTGCCTTCAGGTCGCTGATCGCGACCTTCGCGGCGTTGGGGTTGCCGGCTATCAGAGCTGCTCGGGCGGCGTCGAGCTTGGCGAGGAGCGCCCCCTCGATCTCGGGGGCGACCTTGCCATCGTTGACGCCGTACCGGATCACCTTCGCCAGGTTGGCGAGCTGATTGAGCGCGGAGCCGGGCAGGATGACAACTTGCTGGGTGGCAGAGGTGCTGTTCCCCGACCCGTCAGTAGCGGTCCATGTCACGGTCGTGGTGCCCAGCACGAACAAGGCCGGCGCGTTGTGCCCGACAGCGGGTCTCGCGTCACAGGCGTCGGTGACCGTGGGGGCGCCCAGCTCGACCGCAGTTCCCCGTGGGTCGGCCTCCCATGCGTCCACGCCGGCGGGGGCCGCGATGGTCGGGGCCGTGGTGTCGGCAACCACGACCGTGACCCCATCCGTGTCGCTGTTGCTTCCCTGATCACACACGGTGAGGTCAACGGCGTGGACCCCGAGCTGTAGTGTCGCCGTCGTGATCGCATCGACGGTCGGCCCGGCGACGATGACCTCGCCATCGCTCGTGTCTTCGGTCCACGTGTACGTCAGCCCCTGCCCGGTGGAGGCGCTGGCGTCGAGGGTCACGTCGGCGCCTGCCCGGCTCGCCTGCTCCACGACCTGGTCGGGGCCAGCGTCGGCCGCCGCCGGCGGTGCGGGCTGCCAGAGCACCGCGTGCGGGAGCTGCGGCACTGCCATGCTCTCCCCGACGATCTGCCCCGCGTTGTTGACGTCGTAGGCGTAGGAATAGCCAGACTGACCGGCCGGTCCGGGCAACCTGCCAAGGTCGGACACCGTGATAGGACTGGCTGAGGTGTCCCAGACGCAAGCGTGGTCCTCGTGTCGGCCGATGTTGGCCCAGCCAACGACGACCCCGGAGTCGTTGATGGCAAGAGCCCGGGACAAGGTGACCCCTATGCCGACCGCTACGGCGCCGAGGTCCATCACGACTGGCGGCGACTGTGTCGTGTCCCACAGACAGGCATGGTCGCCGGTGCCGCTTACGGACTCGCAGTACCCGACAGCCTGCCCCGCATTGTTGATGTCGTACGCATACGCACCATAGCCGCCGATCAGCCTGGGAAGGGCGACCACGGACATCTGCGGAGGGGTCCAGAACACAGGTTGCGCCGGACCGTAGTACCGGCCGCTGAAGCCCACCACGACCCCGCTGTTGTTGATGGCGTACGCGCGCTCAAGCCACCAGTCCCACAGCCCGGGCAGCACCTGCATCCCGCCACTGTCCGGGCTCCAGAGCACCGCAGGCTCAGGGGGGCGCTGCCCGCCCCACCCCACGACCTGCCCCCAGTCGTTGATGCCCTCAGCGGAGGCGAAGCTCACCGAGTAGGGGTACGGGGGGTTCGGCAAGGCCTGCGGCCCGGACGTCGGGTCCCAGAACATAGCGCGCTGCCCGTCCTCCCACAGGCGCCCAGTGCTGCAGAAGCCGACGATCTGCCCCGCGTCGCTAATCCGGTTGGGCACGACAACGTGCCAGCCCGCCGTGTCGGGCTCCGCTATGCCTCGCAGAGGATCCCAGATGAAGGGGCGGACCGGGTCCCACGGAGCCCCGCTGAATGAGTAGCCGACCACCTGCCCAGGGTTGTTGATGCCACAGGCTACGGACCACCCGCCCTGGGGCAGGCCCCCCAGATCGACCATCGTGTACCCCGGCGCCTGCCCCCACGCCACCGCGCATAGCGGGCCAGTCACCGCAAAGAGCAGCGCTGCTCTCGTACTCACCGCGATCCCCTCCTCATAGCTAACGCCCGGCGTTGCGCGCACGGGGGTGCCACCGGCCGTCGACCTGTCCGCCCTCGAGATCGCCTACGGCGACCAAGCCGGGCCGCCATCCTCGCCCGGGTGGTTGGTGATGTTGACGGGATTGCCCCCATCGGCGTCCATGACGTAGACCTCGTAGTCGTTGTCCCGTTTGCTGCCGAAGGCGATCCTGCTGCCGTCGGGCGACCACCGGGCCCGGCCATCGCGACTCGAGGGGACCGCGCTCAGTCGCACCTTGCCACTACCGTCGGGGTACATCACGTAGATCGCGTACTGGGTCGAGCTCCAGTAGAAATGGAACGCAATCAACGTCCCGTCCGGCGACCAGTCGGGGGAGTTGGGTGATTGCCAGTAAGTGTCGATTTCGGCGGTGAGGCACACTTCTCCCGAGCCATCGGCGTTCATAGTGTAGATATCGCGTCGGACTCCCTGCACGTACCGCGTGAAGGCAATCCTTGTGCCGTCCGGCGACCAAGCCGGCTCGAAGTCGCTTACCGTGCTGTGCGTCAGACGCGATTGGTTGGCGCCGTCCGCGTCCATCACGTAGACCTGTGAGGTTATCTCTGGGGTCGCCGGGTCGTCATCCCGATAGGAAGCGAACGCGATCTTCGATCCGTCCGGCGACCAGCGCGGGCCCCAACAAGACGCATGGGTGAGCTGGGTCTCACCAGTACCATCCGCGTTCATAGTGTAGACCTCGCCGTTGCGCCCGATCCCTCGGGAGAACGCCAGCTTCAGCCCGTCGGGCGACCAGTCCACATACATGTCGTTCTGTAGGTCAGAGGTCAGGCGGGTCTGGGCGCTGCCGTCCGTGTTCATCACGTATATGTCCGCATTGCCTTCTCGGAAGCTGTAGAAGGCGATCTTGCCCAGTCTTGGGTGGGCCCCTTCGCCGATGCGGAACTTAACCGGCAGTGTGCGGCCATCCAGCAAAGCGAACGTGGTCTCGTCCACGAGGCGCTTAGCTTCCTTCATGCTCGCGAAGAGCTGAACGTCCGCAAAGCCATAGTCGGCCCCGTCGCACTTGCGCCTCACGAAGATGCGGTAGATGGCGCCATCCGTGAGCGGGTACTCATCCGTGTGGAAGTTGACGATGTAGTGCTGGTCGGTGCTGCTGGCCCTGATGGTCTCAGTGGCTGAGGTGTCGGGCGATGTGTCGGTGAAGGTGGCTACGGGCTCGCCCGACGGATTGCCGCTGTCGTCGAGAAGAACGACCTCCACCTTCAGGCTTGGTGCCAGACTGTCATCGAACTCGGCGGCAGACCGCTGGTCAGGCGCCAGAGGCGGCAGGAAGAAGAAACCCTTGACGCCACCCGTCGGCTCATGAGAGATGGCCCGCGCCGATGCGGCCGGGGCGCTGTAGTCGGCGCCGGGCATCGGGCCCTCCCCAGGTGTCCCGCTGCACCCCCACAGGACCAGGATGCAGGCGAATCCGAACAGGAGAGCCGCTGCTACTGCTAAGTGGCGCATGTAGTTCACCCCTCTCTCTACTGCGCGACAGCGGGAGCCACGGAGGGCCCCGCTTGCGAGCAGCCTACGGGCCTACCGTGGCAGAAACGTGGCAAGTCGGGGCTGGCTTTGGGCTTCTCGCTGCGGGAGGCGCTTGCCGGGGCTCACTGGGATAGGAACAGGGGCGTGCCCGCGGGGAACTGGGCCAAGCGCTCAGTCCTTGCAGGCTTCGCGTGCGACCGCGACCAAGGCTTCGCGCCAACGCGAGCCGTCTCCCCTGGTGGCTTCAGGGCTCGCGCGCAGGGCCTCCTCAAGGCACTCGGCCGCGTAGGAGGCGTGCACCGAACCGAGGTGACGGAGCGCGTGCTCCGCGGGCTCAAGGAGCGCAATGGCCTCGTCGGCCCGCCCGTCGCGCAGAGCGATCTCACCGATGTTACACAGGGACACGGCCATCCACAGGATGTCGGCCAGCGCGACGATCGAGCGCAGCGACTCCCGGTACGCCTGCTCGGCCTGGCTCAGCTCGCCGGACTCGTAAGCGAGGACACCAAGGTTGTTCTGGGTCTCGGCGACCCCGCGCACATCGCCGGATGCTCGTCGGATGGGCAGGGCCTCTTCGTAGAGCGCCCGGGCGCTCTCGGGCTGCCCGGTGGTGTAGGCAAGCACGCCAAGGTTATGCAGAGCCATCCCCTCACCCCGCGTGTGGCGGGACTTGCGGAAGAGGGCCAGGCACTGCTTCAGCAGCCGCTCAGCCTCCTCGTACCGCTGCCGCCTGGAGGCCGTCAGCCCCAGGACGTTGACGAGCATCGCATGCCACTGCCCGGCACGGCCGTCGCCCACCAGGGCGGTTCCACGCTCGCAGTCGCGTCCGGCGTCGTCCAGGTCTCCCCGGTCGTAAGCCACGCGTGCCAGACCATGCCACAGGCGCGCGCCGAGAGCACGGTCGTCGGGCGTCGATGCCTGAAGCGAGGCGGCTGCCGCTCCCACCCAGCGCACATGCTCTTCCCAGTACCCACGACGCCACAGGAAGTCGCTCAGGGCGGCGGCCAACCGGGCGGCGAGTTGGTGTTCGCCCGCGGCCACCAACGAGTCCACGGCGGCCCCCAGGTTCCCCAGCTCGCCCTCGAGCTCGGCGAAGGCCGGCGCCTCGTCGGGCCCGTCGGCCTCTTGCGCGCGGCTCTCGGCGACCCCGAGGAAGTACAGCGCGCGCCGAGCACGCAGAGCCTGCTCCGCCTCCGTGTCGACGAGTTCCGCTGCGAACTCCCGGAATGTCTCCAGCATGTCGTACCGCATCTGCCCGAGTCGCTCGCGGCAGTGGACGATCGAGCACTCGCGCAGCTCGAGCATGGCCTCGAGGGCATCGGGCTCCTGACAGACGACCTCGACGGCTTGGACGGTCCAGCCGCCCCGGAAGACGGATAGCGCGGCAAGAAGGCCCTGAAGCTGAGGCGACAGCAGTTGGTAGCTCCAGTCTAGAGCCGCACGCAGTGTCCGGTGGCGTTCGCTAGCAGCCCGCCGTCGGCTGACAAGGAACTGGAAACGGTCCTGCAGTTGCGCCACCATCTGCCCGGGCGACAGGACCTGCGCCCACGCCGCAGCCAGCTCGATGGCAAGGGGGATGCCCTCGAGCCGTCGACACAGCTCCGCGACCGACCCCGCGTTGGCCGCTGTTAGTTGGAAATCGGGCCGGGTCGCCTGTGCTCTGTCCACAAAGAGCTGGACGGCCCGGCACTGCATCAGCCCGACCACGGATCGGGATGTAGCCCCGATCCCCGCCACCTGGCCCAGATCGTTGATGTCCCGCGCGTCAAAAGCCGGGTTGTCTGCGGGGAACACGTGTCGCCCGGCGACCGGGTCCCACACGAAGCTCTGCTCGACGCCACTCGCGAACCACACCGCGCCCAGCGCCTGGCCGGCGTTGCTTATGGCCCAGATGGTTGTCGACTCGCCCGCCTCGACCGCCAGGTCCACGACCGCGTAGGCCGGCGCCTGTGGGCGCGCCGGACCGACGAGCCCCAAACACACACTATCGGCGCGGGCCTGCCCGGCGCGCCGCAGCGGCGAGAGGCCCTGGCCCGTTATGTGGCCCCGGCCACCGCCGCTGCAGAAGCGCCGGTGCTCGTGCACGCCGACTGCTGATGAGTCCAGCACTACCGCCTACGGCGACGCAGGACCGCCCCGATCACCGGCACCGCCCCGGCAAGCGCGAAGGCCGGGAGGCCCGGCGCATCGGTGCGGACGACGTCATCCAGGTCGATCAGATCAGACCCGTTTAGCAGATCGCCACAGATCTTGAGGCTGGTAACGTTCGACAGTACCGACTGGAGTGTGGCATCCGTGGTGTGCCAAGCCGACGCGGTGAGAGGCATGGTCCAGGTCTTCCACACGTTCTGGGTCGGGATGACTCCACTGTCCCAGTAGACGGACCCACCCGGCCCCCCAAGCCAAGCCGAGATGGCGTAGTCCGCATGAGTCTTGGGCCGATAGCGGAAGGAAACCTCGGTGGCGAGGGACGCTTGCCAGTTGCCAAGGAACTTGGCCGGAGCCTGGAAGAAGTCAGTTCCGCTGTAGCCGCTGTCATCGTACTCAATGTACCCTCCCCCCAGACCATCCGACACCCATTTGAGATGACTCGAGTGAGTGTAGCCGCCCTGATTCCACATCACCCAGCCGTCAAGGCCCTTGCTACTGTCACTGAAGTCAGAGGTAACCGTAGCTGAAGCCGTGCCCGCCGCGCACGCGACGAGCACCAAGGTAACCGCGAGTATTCGAGTCCCCACTCTTGACACCCCTCATGTCTGCTAGGCTGGTCCGTATGCCAGCCGGTCGGTCATGGCCTGGTAAGCGCGAACCATGGCAGGGCTTGGCTCTGGGCGGGCCTCACCTCCCTCTTGCGACAACAGCCAGACTGCTATCGGCCCGCGAAACGCCGTCAATGCTAAGGGCCTACCGTGGCAGAAACGTGGCAAGTCGGCGGGGAATGCCGAAATGGGGGGTGAGGAGCCGAGTCCCGCTGCTGAGGGCCTCGGGCGGGTGACAGAGAGGGGATACGGTCGATGCTTATCGGACGGGGCCATGCCCGGCTGGCGTCCCGCACGGCGGGTGGCAAGGGTCAGGACCGCCACCACGAACGGAACCGGGCCGGCTCCCGTGCGCACCACGTACGCCCTCTGGAGCCGTCCCTCGTGCTGCGGCCCGTGCGGGCGTTGGGCGCCGCACCAACACCCGTGTTGCGTTCGCTTGCTCAGGCGGTCTCGCGGGGGAGTCCCAGGCGAGGCGTGGCCGCGGCCTCGCGCTAGGGCACCCAGTGTGGAGGCGTCTCCAGGCCGGGCGCACCGGTGGTCGTGAGCGCGCTCGAGCCATCGGCTTCCGCCACGAAGATCCTCACCACGCCGGCATCGCGGTCCGTCTTGAACGCGATCCACGCGCTGTCCGGCGACCACGCACCCGTGCGGTGCGCAGCGGCGTTGCTGCTCAGGTTCACCTGTCCCGATCCGTCGGGGTTCATGCTGTAGATCTCGAAGTTGCCGTCACGGACGCTCTCGAAGAGGATCTTGCCGCCGTCGGCTCGCGAACGGTCCTCCGCGATGGTGGCACCTCGGAGGTACGCGGCGCGACGAAGAGGTCATGGTGGGCATGTAAAGCCTAACATCCGCGACAGGCCGGCTCGTGTCTCCGGCGTCGACCACCGTGCCGGCGATGGTCGCGGTCCCGTCGCCGTGGGGTGCGGGTGCTACGGGGCCCGGGGCACACCCGAGGGTCCGGAGATGCGCGGCCAGTGCCATTCCGGCCACCGCGGCTGTGGTGCGTAGGCGTCTCGCGGAACTGCTCCCTGCGGTGCGCATCGGGAGCACGCCTCGTTCGGCCACCAGAGCGCGAGCCCGGTACGGCGAGTTCCGCCCGGGAGAGGGAACGGCTGCCCGTTTGATCCCCGATAGGCGGGCTCCTCCCATCGCTCGGGCAGAGCGGCCGGGAGCCGACTGGCACCACACGAGCGCGGCACGCCCGCGGCCGCACGCGGACGCACCGTGGCCGAGGCGTTGCGTCACGGGAGGGCGGGCTTGAGTGCCCCCCGTACCTAGATGACGGTCATCGTTACCGTGATGAACTCGGACTGCCTGCCCGATATGACGAGCAGCGTTGCCTGGTAGTTGCCTGGCTCCAGAGCGGCACGGTTCGCCTGGACGACCACCACGGCCGAGTCGGTTCCCTGAGTCGCCGATAGCTCCAGCCAACTGGGGGCACCGCGTATCTCCCAGTCTCTGCTCGTCACGGACGAGCCGAACGAGATGGCGAAGCTCAATTCCTGGTCGGCAGAGGAGAACTGCATCTCGTTCGTGCTCAGGCTGAACACGTTGGAGTCTCCGGAGCCACCGGTGCTCAGCGAGAAACACCCGGTCAGAAACACACAGCCAGAGCAGACGCACACGAGCACGCGCAATGCTGGCAAGCCGCCACCTCCTGGCTGTTGTGGGACAGCGGCCCTAGACATACCGACGCGGGCCGCCGATGCTCCGCGCGCGATGGTACGTTCCTAACCGTCGCCTGTCCACGCCCCTTCCGCAGCCTTGTCGCCGCCTCGCTTCGCCTAGTCACGGGACACGGGCGCTGCGGTGACAGAGCGCGGACCAGGCCTCAGGCGCGAGGGCGTGTGGCCTAGTCCGAGCTGTGCTACACCAAGGACACGGCCAAGTTCACCGGCCCCGCTGGGATACGGCTCCGGCCGAACTCACGGGCGCGTCACGCGCCGGCCGCCTAGGCGCCACCGGCCCCGAACCGCACGAGCACCTGGCCATTCGGGCTGAACTTCGTGATCTGCTCGTTCGACGAGTCACTCACGTACACGCTCCCCGACGAATCCAGCGCGATGGCCTTGAAGCCGTCGTATGGGCGGGCCCCGGCGTCCCATCGCGCCAGCTCCGTGCCGTCCTGAGCGTACTTCGTGACCTTGTCGCTGTGTAGGGACACCGCGTAGACGTTGCCCGCCGCGTCCGTGGCGACAGCCGTGGCCCCGGCCGCGCCATCACCCCAACTGGTTACGAGTGCCCCGTCTGCGTCTAGCCTGTGGATCGCCACCCAGGTAACCAGTAGGCTGCCGGAAGGCTCTACGACCACCCTGTTGAGCTCGTACGGAAGCTCGTCGTGACCCTCCGTCAGAGCCGGCCAGTCGGTGATGGCGGACCCGTCGGGAGCGAACTTGCCGATTGGGAGCCCTGCAGGGCGGATGTACAACACGTACCGGTTGCCGCTTTGATCAAGAGCGATGTCCCCCGCATAGCCGGGCACGCTCCAGTCTGAGACGAACGTGCCATCGGGGCGGTACCTGGCGATGACCTGTGGGGTATCCTTGGCCACGTACACGTCGCCGCTGGAGTCGATGCCAATCCCAGTACCGTACTCCAACCCGTCGTCGCCGTCCGTCCGCCACGAGCGAAGCCGTCTGCCCGCGGAGCTGAACACCCACACGCCGTAGTACGAACCCTCTGCGCAGGCCGGGCCGAACCCACGGACGCAGACAAAGCCCGTCACATAGAGGTTCCCGTCTGGCCCAACCGCCATGTCAATGGGATCCCACTCCGACCCTAACGTGGAGGGAACACAGCCAGCCACTGCGCCCGCCAACGCAACCACCGACACCAAGCATGCCAGCTTCATCACAGTCCCCTTTCGCCGCGGCTCGCCGCCCGAAGGTCGAGGCACCGCTCAGTGATCCTGCGGATCTCGTCTCCTTGGGATGGGCTCAGATGCACACCCTGACCGCATGCAAAGCGCCGTGTGCCAATACAGGCGCCGGCTCGGGCCTCAACACGGGCCCGGTACATCGGGCGCGCTGGGCACGATCATCGTGAGCGAAAGGTCACCCAACACCGTGTAGTTCTGAGGGAAGAAGCGCTGCTCAAGATCGAACGTGAACCACTCGAGATAGGCCTCGCCGAACGCCACATCCCCGCCATTCTGTGTGGCATGGGCGCTGAACTGCTCGAGGTTGTTGTACCCACTCACGCCCGTCGGCCCGACCACGATCAGCCCCTCCGAATCGGGGGCGAACGCATACTGGCCGCCGAGGTAGCGTCCGTAGTCGCAGCGGGCGGACGAACAGGCGTTGAGCCACACGAACTGCGCCTTGGGGCCTGAGGCGGCAACGTCGTCAACGTCGACCCAGCCGTTGGCGAACCCGTGCCCTTCCGGAGCAGAGTGACAGGTCATGAACAGGAACCGGGTGGGTGTCGCGAGGAGGCCTAGGTACTGCGCCGGTTCGGCCACCATCCCGTCGTACGCGACTGTGTATATCGGCGACAGGTCCATGCCGTGGTTGGCAGGTCCTACGGCCCCCTCGACTCCCTCGACATACGCGACTGAGGCGGGGGCCATGGGCGAGTTCCGGTACGCGCTGTTGCGCTGCAGATAGGACCGCGTCAGCGCGGCATCGGGGCCGGCCGAGGTGACGCCCCTCGACAGGATGCGGGAGACCCACACCTCGGGCTTGTATGGGTCCACGTTGCCCGGCTGGTCCGTGAGGGAGGGGCAGTCGAACATGACGATGTACCTGTCGGCGAAGTCAGCGACCGAGGGGTACGGGTGGACCAGCGCGTCGCCGTACTTCTCGCGTTGCGACTGGAGGTAGCTGTCGACGTTCACTGCCTCAGTCCACACGCCGTCGAGGTCCATGTAGTAGTGGTCGCACTGGTCCAGTGAGTAGTACCGGTTCGCTCCATCGCCCGTGACAGCGATGGTGTAGGCCATCGGGATATCCCCCACGAGAACGACCCCGGACAAGCCCTGCCGCTGCTGGAGGTTGGCTCTGATCTGCGCCGGAGAGGCCCCAACGGGGGGTGCCCACTCGCGCACCGCGTATCCCGCATCCATGAGGTTGGTCTTCCACTGTGCGTACTCCGCATCCAGGCCTTGCAGTTCAACACCGTCATGGACGATCAAGACCGACTTCGACCTGACGCCGACCCCCGCCTGGCCGGACTGACCCGACTCCCTCTCTGTGGCGGTGACCCAGGCATCCCCCGCTGCCACCGCCGTCACGTTGCCGGAGGCACTTACCGTCGCCACTGCGTCGTTGGTGCTGGTCCACTCCCATGTGCCTGAGACGAGAACCACCGCGCCGGACGCGTCTCTGGCAGTGGCCGCGAGTTGCACGCTATCGCACAGGCCCAACACCTGGCACGACGGAGACACCTCCACTTCGGTTACCGTCGACGCCAGCGCCAGCGAGACGTTGTTCACCTGGTTGGCAATGACGGTGACCGACGTCGAGCCGGTGGCCTGTGGGGTGCCGGTAGCGTCCGCGTTCGGGTAGGCTGTTGCGGTCACCGCATACGCCAGAGCCGCTTCGAGGCCCTGGACAGTCGTGGTCGGCGCACTGCGCGTCAGGATCCTCGTTGCCACCTCGGCGCCCGACGACTGCCTGTTGACGACTACGCCAATGCTCTGCGAGGCCGCGGGTACCAGCTCCGTGCCGGCCTCGGGCCAGTGGGCTCTGATGCATAGCGATCCTGTCTGAGGCGTACTGCCTCCACCACCGTCGAGCGCGCCGGTACAGCCGACCGACGCGAGACCAAGCGCGGAGGCCGAAACCAGTGCCATCATGACCACGCGGTTCATGGCGTACCCATCCTCCACATCAGCGGTCGCTCGTGATCTCGATGCCCATATCACCGACAGGGTACACCCCGATGACAGCACTGCGGCTGGCGGAGCCACCGTGACCATCCGACACGGAGCACATGACGGTGTAGTCCCCTGGCGCATCGGGGGCAGCGAAGATAGCGGTGGTGTCGCTCGCGGTGACGGATCCCCCGGTAGCCGACCACGCGTAGGTCAGGGCGTCTGCGTCGGGGTCGGTCGCCACGGCGACGAGGTCGATCGCGCCCCCGGTCGCTATCCGGGTGGCGGACGCGGTCAGACTGGTGACGGACGGCGCGGCGTTCACGTAGACGGTTACCGCTACTGTCACGTCTTCGTCGTTCGCGGTCACCACCGCATTGCCAATGTGGGGCCCGGCCGCCAGGCTCGCCCTATCGGCCTGGACCTCGACCGTGGCGTCCCCCGTGCCGCTCGTCGGAGAGAACGAGAGCCAGGGCTCCGACGAGCTGCACAGCCAGGCTAGCGCGCCGGTGCCGGTGTTCTCTATCGTTAGCGAGAGGGCACTGGCGTCGCGCCCGAAGTCCAGATGCGCGGGCGACACCTGCGCAAGCGGCGCCGCGGCGGCTGTGACGGCGACGGCCGCGTCGCCACCGTTCGACGTGACGGATAGTGTCCCTATGCTCGTTCCGCCCAGTAGGGACGCCCGATTGACGGTGACCGTCACGCTTCGGTCGCCGCTCCCCGTTGCGGGTGATACGGCCATCCAGTTCTGCTCGGTCGTGATGGCCCACGTCAGCGTGCCGGCGCCGGTGTTGGAGACTGTGAAGGTCATCGACGTCTCGTTCGCTCCGAAGTCGAGCGCGGCCGCCGACAGGGCAAGGGCTGGCGCCGCTTCCTCGCAGCCGCACCCCGGGCCGGGGACAGCGGCGACTGCGAGTAGCGCCACGATGGCCAGATGGGTTACAAGACGAGCTCGCTTCGTGCGCCCCAAGAGGTTACCCCCTGTCGGTTGCTGGCTGTCATAGTGCCGCCCAGAGCTCGGAGGCCATGTATCGGCCGCCGATCAAGGGAACTGAAAAGCCCATGCGGTGACCTGCCCGGCGGAGTACTGGTTGCCGTCTCCGATCGCGACCTTCACTTGGCCGGGCCCGTCGCTGGTGGTGCTCAGCCAGAAGTCGTCATCCCTGTCGTCGGCTGAGAGCCAGACTCTGAAATACGGCCACACGTCGGTGTAGATCGATCCCGCGATCTCCGTGGCTTGCCCTGAATCGATGGCTGCCCAGAGTTGGCCGGCATCCTCGATCATGCCCAGCACGTTGAACTGCTCAGGGTAGTTCTTCCCCGCTCTCGAATCGTTGTACAGGCCGGTGACGAAGTCGTCGAAGTTGCTGTACTTGGATGAGTCGGTAATGTAGGCCGTGGGTGTGGCAAGCCACATCGGCCAGTCGGGCAAGGATGTCGACATCTCCATTGTGCCGGTGAAGTTGACGGGCTCCTCCCCAAGACCGGTTCCCCCGGCAAGAAGCTTCTTGGGCGCCATGCACTCAACAGGAGCGCCCGTCGGCCAGTACACAACAGTTGCTCGGTAGTAGGCCTCGCTGCTGTCCTGGTCCCCGAAGTCGCTGATGGCTGTCACAACGATGCTGCGCCCCGTGGCGATTGCCTGGACCATGCAACTGAGGTCGGCATCCCCGCCCGCCCAGTAGCCGAGCCACTCCAGTATGCACACCGCGTCGTTCCCTTCCGGGACATCTGTGCTGGCAACGCTGTACGAGGTCTTGCCGCTCAAGCTCAAGTACCGTCGCTCGACGCCCACATAGGGCGGGATCTCCCAGGTGCTCAGACGGAACTCTATTCGGCAGTCCGGGTTTCCGGCATCCGCAGTCTGTGTTGTGTAGTCAAGTTCGCCGGGCCCCGGGGCAATCCAGAAGCAGTAGTGGTTTTCCGTGAAACACAGGTAGCTAACCTTGTCGACTAACGTGATGTACCTGTCGTCCGGGACGCCCGGGAGGGAGGTAGCAGGCAAGGGCGTCGCAGGCGTGGGGCCCAAGTAGTTCCCCGTTTGGGTCCAGGAGTTGGTGCTCCATCGGTGCCCCCAACTGGGAGACAGGTCGGCGCTGACCTGCGTTATCGTCTGGGTGTTGAACCTCCTGTCCCAGTTGGAGTACCCCCACAGTCTGAGCGAGATGGAATGGAGCCCTGAGCTGACCGGGACCGTACATGGGGTCTTCTGGCCGGTATCCTGGTCGTCGAGCCACACAAAAGCCCCGACGGGATTCGAGGCGAAGGAGACGTCGACGAGCTGGTTCTGAGGGGCTGCGGGCTGCAGGGTCGGGGCCCAGTGAGACCTGTCGCCCGCGCGAAGCGCGAACTGCTGTTCCACCGTGTGGTATCCCTCTAGTCTCAGCGAAAGCGTGTGCGTGCCCGGCGCTATGTCCTCAAGTACGCAGGGGGTGGTTCTGCCGGTCTCCACGCCGTCGAGGAGGACAGAGGCGCCTGCCGGGACAGAGTTGATGATCACGGCCGCAACCTGGGAAGCTGGGGGGTGATCTCCCCCATTCGGGTCAGCGCCGCCGGTAGGGTCGCATCCACCCATGGATGCCGCCATCACGACCGCCAATGCCGAGAGTCTCGCAAGTACGCTATACGCCGCTCTCACAGGGGATCGCCTCCCGGTCACACGATGGGCCTGTACGCGCCGCCGTGACGCCCGGCAGCGACCTTAGCTTCGTACGGGACGCTATCTCATGACCGTGGCAGAAACGTGGCAAGCCGGCGGGGAACGCCAAAAGAGGGGGAGAGGATCCGGGTAGCGCTGCGGGTGCCGTAGGGCGGGTGACAGACGCGGGCTACGGCCAGCGCCTATCGGACACGGCTACGCCTGGCCGGCTTCCCGCGCTGCGGCGATGAGCGCCTCCCTCCACTGGGAGAGGAGCGGAGCAGGCGCCTCGAGCGTGTGAGAGAGCGCCTGCTCGAGACACTTAGCCGCATGCGGAGCGTGGACGGATCGAAGGTGGCGAAGGGCGTGCTCGGCAGGCCCGAGGAGCATCGCGGCTTCCCCGGGGCGGCCCGCCTCTAGGGCCAGCTCGCCGAGATTGCACAGGGATACCGCCATCCACAGCACGTCGCCCAGCGCCACTATGGAGCGCAGCGATTCCCGGTAGGCCTGCTCGGCCTGGCCCAGCCCGCCGGACTCGTACGCGAGGACACCGAGGTTGTTCTGGGTCTCGGCGACCCCGCGCACATCGCCGGATGCTCGTCGGATGGGCAGGGCCTCTTCGTAGAGCGCCCGGGCGCTCTCGGGCTGCCCGGTGGTGTAGGCAAGCACGCCAAGGTTAT
>Ga0315282_10000905_pt1 | contig 58169 bp, 62 predicted proteins | sample YL17G07_20_MG_FD_203693 | JGI IMG/M metagenome (GOLD analysis project Ga0315282, IMG submission 203693) | Sediment microbial communities from Yellowstone Lake, YNP, Wyoming, USA - YL17G07_20 | ecosystem: Environmental > Aquatic > Freshwater > Lake > Sediment | place: USA: Wyoming | collected...
TGAAATCAAACCTGCTAAGGGTGGACTGTCCACCCTCTACCTTCGCATACCCAAGGACGTAATGAAGATGCACAGCATCACCCGGGACACCCGATTCACCTTCGAGTTCTCGGACGGCGAGGACGGCCTAAAGCTCGTGTACAGGCTCCAGGCGGCGGCTGGAAAGAATGAAAAGGAGAAGGAAAAAACATAAACACAAAACAGATAACAGCAACCCTGCTGACAGCAGTATTCCTAATATCCACAATGGCAGTGATAGCACCGGCAATACCGATAGTAAACGCAAACCCAGGCACGATAAATGTTCCAACTGATTATTCAACGATCCAGGCAGCCATAGACGCGGCAAACCCGGGCGACACGATAATCGTGGCGGCGGGGACGTATGACGAGCAAGTGGTGATCAGCAAATCGCTAACGTTACAAGGTGCAGACAGAGAAACGACTGAGATCAGGTTCGGCTATGGCTCTTATCCTTCAACATCCCCGCTCACAATATCGGCTGACGAAGTCACGGTTTCTGGGTTCACGATACGTTCGGGCCCATACATAGAGCCAGCGTGGACAATTGCGGTGGGAGGACATTCCGCCCTTCTTACGGATCTCCATGTGATAAAAGAGGAATGTCGACAATCTCTCGGCGGTTCCTTCATAAAGAAAGGCGCGGCAGTTGGGTTTGTCAACCCAAACATATCCAGCTTCACCTTCACCGACTCTACCGTTGATTCTGCTTGGAACGGCGTATATACACGAGAGGGAGGCATCAACATCGTAGTTCGAAACGTTAACTTCACCTATCCCGGAGAGTATGCAATTTTGCTAAAGATGATAACAGGCGCGACCATCGAGGGGAACACGTTCACATGCACTAAAGCTCCTGGTAGCTTTGGTGTAATCGTCACTCGCGGCAGCGACGACATTGTGATCGAGAAAAACCAGTTTGTCGGCTATGACAAGTCGCTGGTCAGGCATGTGGGCATCTTACTCCAAGCATACGCTGAGGGCACTATGGGCGATGTTGATATCTCAGGGAACGATATTAGCTCCTTCAACATAGGCGTTGAAGTTGAAGATGTGGCCACTTCAGAGACACTCATTAACCGCAATAACATCGTCGGAAACGCTTACGGAGTTAAGAACCTAGCAATAGATGCCGTCGACGCGACCCTGAACTGGTGGGGTGACGACCAGGGTCCCGACCATGCCAGCAATCCACGAACCACTACCGGCGACATTGTATCCGACAATGTGATATTCCTTCCATGGCTTGATGCCCCGTATCCCGGTGGCCAGGTGTGTAATGCGGCTCAAAATGAACGTACAGACGAGTGGTATTTCACCATCCAAGCTGCCATTGATGTTGCCGAGCCAGACGACACGGTACTGGTGTACCCGGGAACATACAAGGAACATATCACTATAGATGATAAGTCTGACCTTCATCTCATAGGGGCGGACAGAGAGACAACAATCATTGATGCCACACAGGATCCTTCATGGGAGTATCCCAAGCCGGGGATTCTTCTCGATGGCATACGTGGTGTAACAATATCTGGCTTCACCATTCGAGATGCGGCGATGCAGGAAGGAAGAGTTCCTTGGGAGGGTGACAGTTATGGCCCTGGTCCTCAAGCACTGGCGGGAATTTTGATTTACGGAAGCAGTGACAGCACCATAGAAGATAACATCTTCATCAACAATTACTGGCAGATCTTTCTATGTGCAGAGGCAACTGACGCAGGATATACTGACTGTGATAACAACCGCATAGCCAACAACATCATAATGGATAGTGAGCAGGACGGTGTCTACCTTTATTCCGACGGGAGCGTATACATTGAGAACACTGAGATCGTTAACAATGAGATCACCAATGCCTATGGGGATTATGCTAGTGGTGTAGAGTTTTGGGGATGTCAGCCAAACGTGGAAGGTCTTACTCCGACCGTCATTGGCACAGTCGTAGAGGGTAACACTATCACTGGTTGCACATACGGGGTTAGAATCAGAGAAGGATGGAGCGATTTTACTGGGACTTCAATCAACTACGATATCGCTGGGACTTCAATCAACCGCAATGATATTACTGACAACACGAAGTTCGGAGTCTACAATGACGTAGCATCAACGGTCGATGCCACTTCGAACTGGTGGGGTGACCCGAGCGGGCCATACCACGCCACAAACCCTAGCGGCTTAGGCAATGCGGTGAGCGACAACGTGACCTATAGACCTTGGTTGACCAATCCCAAAGATTGGACGCCGACACCACCAGTCGTCCCCACATGGCCGCCAGAACCGTACGTGCCGCCGGTAAACCTGACCGAGGTCAGAGGGAACGCCGACACCATACTGTCATTGGGCGAGGCTGTCCCAGCAGGCGACGACCCGACCCTGATGGAGCTTGACTACAACCACGATGGAATGGTCAACATAGCCGACGCCTTCGACCAGCTCCGCAACGCGGGACTGCTATGGACCCCACAGTTTACCTTTGATCCGGACGCTGCGAGCAACACTCTGATGGCATTACAGTCGGTATACGGTGCGAACCTTGAGAGCTTCCCATCGGTTGAGGGCAGGGTGTGGCTGCTGTACATGCTGGGATACCTGCCGTACCAATAAACTCCCCTCTTTTTTCTAGACTTTCTCTGCCACGTTGACTAGGCCGTACCCGTACTGGTTGTCCCTTCCAGGTGCACCCAAGTCCGCGGCTCCCTCTCGAAGCAGGCCTCTCACTCCTTTGCCGTCGAGGCCGACGCCCCGGTCTGTCTTTCTCAAACTCGGATTTTAGTGCTGTTTTAATCTTGGTTAATTCACCACTATCTCCAACTATATCAGATACAGTTCTTTACACTAAATCAAACATATTGCCTATTTCTTGCTGTGTCCATCCCAACAACTGTAAACGATATATTATGGCGCTTCTTGAGGCGTAGAATCTGGCTCGAATATCGGAAACCCATTGACTAACGGTCTTTTCTGTCACGCAAAACCTCTCGGCTAAAACTTTATTTTCTATTTTCGGATCCAGTTCAAGTGGCTGGTTGGCAAGAAAATTGCTGGTGGACGCGTCCACCAAGATGGTGTAACCTTTAGGGAACTTAAAAAGAACCGGCATTAGTTATGATGAGCTGGCTCAGAGGATTCTCGCACTAACTAAAGAGGCAGTGCAGGCAGAACTTGACCGGCCCGCTTCCAGTTCATCTACATTGCCCTCACCGTACGCACGAATGCCATCATCTCCAGCTCGACTGTTCCCACCAGAACCTCGCCGATGGGGTCGTCCTTCAATATGCATCTTTGGAGCTCCCCTTCCAGTAAGTTGATAAAAAGCGGAACCTCGTGGGGAAGCAGCATGCCGTCCTCAACTGTTTTCTCCATGTTTCTGATCCTCTGCCATGTGCTCATTCACAAACACTCCTCAGTATCTCCTTCGCCTTCGTGTTTTTGTAGACCTCAGCCCACTTATTTGTCCGATATGTCGTTGTAGGACATGGTCTGCTTTTTTCTTCTGCAACAAATAGCATTTCGAGTCAAATATTGAAGCAGTTTTGAGTTTAAATGCGTTGTGCAGACCCTAGATTCAGAGTCTCGCCAGGGTCTGAAAAAGGCTCGAGCACTCAAATAGCCCAGCCTCTGGGATGGTCTTAGGGTATTCAGCAGCTTTACCGGCAATCTTTCCGATAAGCTCGGGTGAGCTTACTGGAAGGTTGCTGGAAAGATTGCTATGCTGATCAGATTTCTGTAAAGACTTACCCGTTAAGCTTTCCGACTTTCTTTCTATGGAAGGTTTCTGTAAAGCTGGCAAGTTAGATTCAACCTTCCCGGGTCTCTTCTGATATATACCTAACCACCTTATGCTCTTGACAGAGTAGACGGTATCTTTCTCGGCGCCTGCCTCTTCAGCCATCTTACTGCTGTCAGCTTTGAGAATTATGTTACGCAGATGCTGGATTCCAGTACTCGGCGAGTACTCGCCAGCATCTGAAAAACACCATGCGAGAGTCTCGTCCAGACCTCTTCCAGACTCTCGAGCATCTCGCCAGACCAGACTCTGAGAGGGCTCTCAGTACTGGCCGAGAGCAGTCGAGAGCCGTCCAGACCTCCAGACTTTTTCAGACCCTCGAGGGTCTCGACACCATGAAATCGAGTACTGGGAGGGTCTCGAGCCTCTGAGAGGCGTCTGAGAGTCTGGAATTTCAGAGGCAGTATCGATCTATATAGAACAGTATAGGCTCGCACCTCTCAGTACTGAGCTCAGACTCAGACTCAGGGCCTCAATCAGGATCTCCAGTGGTGTCAGTGAGAAAAGGCTTTAGTATGCCTTTACAATTGGGTGTCCAATTGAACGAGCCTATGAGGGCCTCGGAGATTGAGTCTGAATCTGCAGGGCAGAGGTAACTGATTTAGACCCTGACCTTGACCCTGATTTTGATTTTGACCTTGACCAGCAGTGTGCCCGCCCGATGGCCTGCGCATCACTCTCAATTCCCTTTTATGGGGCTTCTCCTTGGACCTCTCTATAATCAAATTTGATACTCCACTCATCTGTACGACAACGTGAACGTTCTCTCCTTTTCACTCTCGGTCTCCTTCGTCTCCCTTTCAAATTCCTTTTCAAACACCCCCTCCCACAGCACCAGTGCATTCATCATTTTTTTTTGTTTTTTCATCTGCAAATTTTTCTGCATGCTCCTTTAACATATTGTACAACTTTTCACAGTCCTTGCAGTTCATAATATGTTCTGCAATTATCAGCAATTCCATTGCAACAAGGAAGGAGTCCTTTCCACCATCAGCCAAATTGCCCACCTCCACCCCTTAAGCCTTCAATTCCCTTTTTATGATTTCTCCTTAAACTGCAATGAGGCTGTCAAGGTCTTCCTCAGGGCCCTGGACGTCGTGATCGGGGAGATAGAGAAGAGCGACTGGGAGAGGTTCGACATACTCCATAGGATCGCCCATGGAAGGGAGAGGAGGTACGGCACTCCCTTGGACGTGATCCGCATAGAATGCGCAGCCTTCCGCCCGCTCCTAGCCAAGGCATTGCGGAGGATCTCAGGACAGCCGTGAGGATCCTGGAGGCCCCCTACGATAGGTGTGCCGTCGTCGAGGTAGCTGCGTGGAAAACCTCCGCACTCAGTACTGGTCGAGTGTCCCTCAGTGTCGTCCAGTGTTTCAGTGTTTTTGACTACCCTCGTCGAGCGCTGGGTGGCACTCAGCCAGTTGCTGGAAACACTCGAGGGATACTGAGTGTCCCTCAGGGTACTGAGCCTCAGCAGCTCAGTCAGGGTATGTATGTATGGGACAGTATAGGCTGACACCCTGAGACTCAGTACTCAGGGTCAGTGTCAGCATCGGTGCCTTCATCGGCACTGTTGAGAAAAAGCTTGGATGCCTTTTCAATAGGTCAGCATTGGGACCGAAGCCTGCCGACCGACAAGCCTTATTACCGATGGGGCACAGGTTTTATCCGGTGACCTGTATGGACTCCGAGCTCGTTACTACGCTCATAACAGCCCTCGCGCCGTCGGTCGCCACGAAGCTGATGACAGCCCTGCCGGGGAGGAAAGTCTCCTCAGAGGAGCTGAGCGTGGTCATACTCGCCATTTTAGCCGAGCAGTCAAGCGACAGCGTCAGGATGATGAAGAGCGTGGAGATGCACATGCTGTCGCTGGGGGACTGCATGTGCTCCGTCGGGGAGGGCGTGGCCGTCCTGCTGAAGAGGACGGAGCGCTGATAACCGCCCAGCTCACCTTACTTTCACCCACCCGAGGAGGAACACAGTTCCGAACGTCCAGACACGGTGGGGGTAATATTCTCTGCATCTCTCGGACTCTGGCATGAACAGAGCCTAGCATTAAGTCTTAAAGTCATGGCAAAGACTTATAAAATTGACCCTCCTCCTCTAATGAGAGAAAATAAATATTCGGTAATTATGAAAAACACAGTTTACTTGTAACTTAAGGTTATTGATCCTTACTATTAGGTGAGGACTATGGTCGCCGATTACGTCCACGTCGCCAGAATAAGGAAGAGTCGGGGTCAGGGCTTCGAGAGAGACCTCGTGAAGCGGTACAGGAACGTGGGCTGGTGGTCCTACAGGACGGGCGGGAGCAGCGCCTACCTGCCGGACCTCATGGCGACCAACGACGAGAAGGGCGAGCTGGACGTGGTGGAGGCTAAGGCCGGCGCCAAGGACCACCTGTACATCGACTGGGATCAGATCGCAAGGGACATCTTCCTCATAAACGGCTTCAAGCGCTACCCAAACAGGAGGATCGTGCTTGCCTTCAAGTTCCTCTCAAAGAAGAGGAAGGGGGGCGTTGGGGACTACGAGAGGAGGGAGCTGAGGGAGTACTACAAGATCGTGCCGGAGGAGAAGTGGAAGGAGCTGGAGGGGCAGACGCTGTCCTGCCACTACGAGAGGGGCTGCCCTGTTCTGCCGGATTATACGCCACCCTTCAAGGTAAAGGGAAGGGCATAGCCGAGGTCGTGCTTCTCTTATGAAGCTCCTTGATGATTTGGAAAAGAACGGCTTTCTGGGACGGATCATCTCGGTTGAACACCTGAACGAGATCAGGGAGGAGATAGAGTCTCGGCATCGAGAGGGCCTTTTCGACGAGACCCTTTATCAAGAAAGATTAACTTATTTCAAGTACCAAAAGCCGGCCAGCCTGCCCAACACCAAGTCCATCACGGTTGTAGCCGTGCCACAGCCCATAATAAAAATAACCTTCCATTGGCAGGGCAGAGCAAAGCCTCTCATCTTGCCTCCCACTTATATCGACAACATAAAGATAGACCGCCATGTCAAAGGCCTATTGGAGCAAAGCCTAATTTCAAAACCGTACAAGTTCATCAGAGCCGTCCTTCCAGTCAAAACCTTGGCCGTCCGCAGCGGCTTGGCCCTTTATGGGCGCAACAATATTGCCTACATACCAAAATTCGGTAGCTTTAACCGGTTGACCGCCTTCTTTTCCGATTATCCTTGCCCGGAAGATCAGTGGCAGGAGCCGCAGATTCTGCCAAAATGCAAGGAGTGCCGGGCCTGCATTAAGGCGTGCCCGGTGGGTGCAATAACCGAAGAACGATTTTTGATAAAAGCCGAGCGGTGCTTGACTTACCTCAACGAAAAAACTGCGGACCACGCATTTCCCGAATGGGTGGACCCGTCGTGGCACAATGCCATAGTGGGCTGCATGCACTGCCAGAGGGTCTGCCCGTACAACAAGGATGTCCTAGCTTGGTCCGAGGACCGGGACGATTTCAACGAGGAGGAGACAGGATACCTGCTGAGAGGCGAGTTCTCTGGCGAAAGGGCAGCAAAGATTGGGAGGAAATTGAGGAGATTGGGCTTGGACCTGACCATCTTTCCCAGAAATCTGGCGCCCCTTCTGAGGTGATGATCTCTCTCCGCTAAATCCTATCCTCAAGGAGATAACCGTTAAAGCTTATTTCCCTCCTCTAACAACTGGTTCGGGGGATTACGATTGTCCAAGGAGGACACCAACGAACTCGAAGCCATCAAGGCGAAGAAGATGCTTGAGCTACAGCGCAGGATGGCCGCTGCCCAGAAGCCCCAACCGAAGAAGGAGGTCGATGACATGACCTTGGTGAGGTCCAAGCTCATCAGCAGGGGCGATGATGTTCTTGAAGCCGCCCTCTCGCAGTACCCGCAGGCAACCATGAAGGTGGTCCAGTACATCGCGAAGCTCTACAGAACCGGGAGGCTGGACGAGCCTATCCCTGGCGAGGAGCTCCTAGCGCTTTTCCATGACCTCGGCATGCGTGTGCACCTGGAGACGACCATCACCTACATAAAGGACGGGAAGAGGGTCTCGCTGAGCGAGAAGTTCAAGCGAGGGTGACCGAATCGCTCCTAGACGCGCCTGCCGTAAATAGGACGTTCACTTTTTAGCCTTGATGACCTTGTTTATCTCCTCAACGCCCACTTTAATTTGGAGCGATATCGTCTCGGCTGAGAGTTCGGGGTTCTCCTCCAGAAGCTTCAGCACGACCTCGGTCAGGTAGCTGTTGTAGTCCTCAGCCGAACCCCAGAATTTGTTGAAGTACTCAAGAAGGACGCTGGAAAGGGTCTCCGACTTCAACATGGCCCCCTTTCTGGTGGGCTCAGTCGCCCCCGTTGTCTCTGGCAGGCCTATCACCGCGTACTTCTCATCGATAAGCGTGAACCTGAGATCGTAGACCACGAGGCCGTCGTGGTACCTCACATTGGCGCCCGCCTTGGTGTACTGGTATCCCATCTCGAGCTTCTCGGGCGACTTCGGCAGGAGGTAGTTCAACGAGATGCCGTTCTTGTGGGTTTCGGACATCGCCTGCAGGACCCCGTCCACAAGGGTTCTGCTGGCCTCGGACGGAGTCGTGCCCGTCACGATGGCATGGACGTCCTTTTTGGCACTCTTCAGGGAGTCCACGACCATGCTGAAGTACTCCTGCCTTGTGAGTACTCGCATGGTAGCCATGAGCAGGTTGAGCAGCTCCTCCCTCCCCCTCCACTCCTTCCGTGAGAGAAGCAGCAACAAAAGCGTGAAGACCAATAGCGCGAGCTCGACCACTAGAAGCACAAGCTCAAGCTCATTCAACCCGTCTCACCAGCCGATTCCAACACGCTTGCTGAATCCCACTTATATCGTTAGCGGTATTAAGCAATGCCAAACGCAGAGTAACTTTACAAGCATGATTATTTCGACTTGGCATTCACTACACTTGCTATCTTCAGTGCAACCGAACCTGCTACAATGACTATAGTTAGGATTACAAAGGCACCGGTTGCAACCATCATCAGAAGTGGCAACGTGGCAATTTCTGCCACGAAAATAAGCACCAAGCTTATGAGCCATGGTGCCGCAAAGAGTTTCATTCGGGGCACCCCCGGGGTATGACCACGCCACCTGCCCAAAACAGCAACAACTATCGTTGTTACAGGCATGAAGTACACGAGCCCTATCAGCGCAGATGCAACCAATCCCGCCATGACTACGCCCAGCTCGGCGTTGAACGCAAAGAGAGAGAATGTCGCTGTAGCCACCTGAAGTATGTTCAGGAGGGGCTGAAGGATCACCCTCATCACTGCTTTAATCGTCGGATCAGGCGCAATTGATGATGCAACCGGAGGGCTCCAGGAGTAGTACCAAGCGTTGAATACCGTCACGAAACTGCTACCTGCGAAGGTCTTCAGCGCGACGTTCTCCCTGAAGTCCCTGAGGAGCTGAACTTGGAGGGCGAGTTCTGAGCCGTATGTTGCGGTGGCTATAATACAACCGCTCTTCTTGACACTGAACGAGATTGACTGACTAATTGCGCCCTGACGCTCCGAGTCCCCCTCCCACGAAGCCTTAACATTCCATGATCCGGCATCATCAACCTTATACAAGTCGCTATAGGAGCCACCTGAACCAGTTGTAGCGGTTCTTGTGAGCGTTCCTCCATCTGGCTTCGTGTAGGTCAAAGTAACAGTTTTTCCAGAGATCGCAGGACTGATTGAGCCCGTAATCGTGATGGTGTCGCCCACATTTATCTCCGATAACGAGGCTCTGCACGAGACGCTAGTTGAAATTTTGTTGATCGTGACTGATGCAACAGCGCTTGTGGCCTCATCATACGTAGCGTCCCCTGCCCATGAAGCTTTGAGCTGATAAGATCCAACAGACGCGGGTGTCCATGCATAGGAGTAGCTACCATCAGAAGAACTGGTGACAGTGGCAAGAGTGCTCCACTGTCCATCACCCCTATAGCTAATAGTGACAGCAACATCAGAGCGCACTGGGCTGATTGAACCTGAAACTGTTAGACTGGAGCCGACTGTCACTGTTGAGGATGAAACTGAGATTGAAATTGAGCTTGGACTTTTTGCCGGTGACTGTTGCGTGGCATCCAAATAAAGCGTGTGCAAGACGTCCGTGACGTAGTTGACTGCCAGGTTGAGGGACTGTCCCGCCCGGTTCCTAAAGACAGGATTGCTCCAGTTGTAGTCGTCCTCCATCCAAACGCACGTTAAACTGCCATCTACGCCAAAGGTGGTGTTGTAAGCAAGCTGTAGAGCCAAATCGTAGGCTGAGATATTCTCCAGCCTGCCATCGTAGTAGAGGTAGGTGTTAAACTCGGCGCTGTAGTTTGAAGTCCTCGCATTCACGTATCCCTCATAGTCAGAGTGGTGAGACTCGGCGCCCCAGCTTGTACCTGCCCCCATGACGTGGCCGAAGACCGCCAGATCTGCGATATAGTGACTCATGATCCCGGCAGTTTTTGCGACATCTGCATACTGTCCTGCCTTAAGAAAGTTTAACGCCTTGGTATACTCCTCAGACGCCCTGATCGCCGAGGCATCATCTTGGACGCTTCCATTCGACCAGTAGTAGATATGGTGTTTTGTGGTGTCGCCTATTCCATCAGGGGCACCTCCGTTATCGGGCAGCTCAGTTCCATAAAGATAGAGAGGCAGGTTGTTTACGATGTACTGCTTTTCCTCAGCGGGCAACCAGTCCAGTGCATGCTCTGCAATCCAGTCATGGGTTCCATAGTTGGGATTGGATGAAGAATCAGAATAGCCGCCATTACTCCAACCTGCCACCGGCCCTACACTCAACAAGATAATGAATGCACAAATCACTGCCAGATTCGTAAACGCGATGATGCCTCGATCTTTGTATTTGCGCATATCATGAGATATTAGGGCTCAGATCCCTTATACCTTATTTGGTGCCGCTGTAAACTATCTTCGGCGACGCTGCCAGAATATGAAAAAGAATAATCAAAACATATATATTTGTGTGCGATATATTATAGGGCAACTTCGCTATAGGAGGGTCATGGATGGGCAAAGAAGCGGAGCATGCTCATGAAGATTCGGAGCAAGAACCATCGCATAAGGAGAAGGTGAACGAGAAGATCGACGCTCTCATTATCGCTCTTGCCGAGGAGAGGAAGCGCTCGGAGGGGTACTTAAACCGCCTTAAGTACCTGCAGGCGGACTTTGATAACTACCGGAAGAGGATGGACAGGCAGCTCGAAGAAGTGAAGAAGAACTCGAACCAGCACCTTGTCTGCGAGCTCCTGGGGATCCTCGACGAGCTGGAGATGGCCGTAAAGACAAGTAGCGAGGCCGGCCCTGTGGATGTGCTGATACAGGGTGTGGAGATGACTCTGAAGAAGCTGAGGAGGATCCTCGAGGCAGAGGGCGTCTCTCCGATAATGTGCGTTGGGAAGCACTTCGACCCCTCCGCACACGCCGCGGTAAGCACTGTGGAGAAGGAGGGCGTGGAGGAGGGCACAGTGTTGGAGGAGGTAAGAAGGGGTTACACCATGAATGAAAAGGTGATCAGACCCAGTATAGTGAAGGTAGCCGTAAAGCCAAGTGTAGTGAAGGTAGCCGTAAAGAATTCAGGATCAAAGAGTGAGAATGAAGATAAAAATCAAGGTAAAAATCAGGAGGTAAAACCCAATGAGTAAAGTACAACCGGGAGAGAAGATTGTAGGAATCGATCTGGGAACCACAAACTCAGCCGCAGCCATCTTCGAGGGCGGGCGTGCTACGGTGATACCGAGCGCAGAAGGGGCCACGGCAGCAGGGAAGATGTTCCCCTCAGTCGTAGCGTTCACCAAGGACGGAACGCTCTTGGTGGGGGAGCCGGCCAAGAGGCAGGCAACGGCCAACCCCGAAGGTACAATATTCGAGATAAAGCGTAAGATGGGAACAGACTACAAGGCGCGCGTCTTCGGCAAGGAGTATACGCCCCAGCAGATCTCATCGTTTATACTGCAGAAGATAAAGAAGGACACCGAAACGTACCTTGGCACCCTCGTTAGGAAGGCTGTAATTACGGTGCCGGCACACTTCAATGACAACCAGCGCCAGGCCACAAAGGACGCCGGCGAGATAGCTGGCTTTGAGGTCCTTAGAATTATAAACGAGCCCACCGCCGCATGTCTGGCCTACGGCATCGACAAGCTGGAGAAGGAGTTGAAGATCCTCATCTTAAGCTTCGGCGGTGGAACACACGACGTTACAGTGATGGACTTCGGCAAGGGCGTCTTCCAAGTGTTGTCGACGAGCGGGGACACCGAGACCGGAGGCGCGGACATAGACAAGGCGGTGATGGACTACGCCACTGAGGAGTTTAGGAGGCAGACTGGCATAGATCTGCGCGGCGACAGGACAGCCATGGCGAGGCTCAAGGAGGCTTCGGAGAGGGCAAAGATCGAACTATCAACAATGATGAGCACGGACATCGACCTTCCATTCATATACTCCGACGCGTCCGGACCAAAGAACCTGCACGTCACGCTCACCAGGACAAAGCTCGAGGAGCTCGCGGATCCGATAGTCCGGAGGACTGAGCGGACACTCATGAAGGCGCTTGAGGACGCCAAGCTCACCCCGGCCCAGATAGACAAGATCATCCTCATCGGCGGGACGACAAGGATGCCCGTCGTCCAGAGGTTCGTGGAGCGGGTGATGGGCAAGACCGTGGAGAGGGGAGTAGATCCAATGGAGTGCGTCGCCATAGGTGCGTCCATACAGGGAGCGGTGCTCTCTGGCGAGGTGAAGGACATACTGTTACTCGACGTAACGCCCCTTTCACTGGGCGTTGAGACGCTCGGCGGGATCTTCACCAGGATCATGGAGAAGAACACCACCATACCCACGAGGAGGAGCCAGGTCTTCACCACGGCGGCGGATATGCAGACCGCGGTCACGATACACGTGCTCCAAGGAGAGCGGCCCATGGCTGCTGACAACGTCTCGCTGGGGATGTTCAATTTGGAGGGCATACCGCCGGCGCCGAGGGGAGTTCCCCAGATAGAGGTGACCTTCGATATAGACGCCAACGGCATCCTTAATGTCACGGCGAAGGACCTCGGAACCAGCAAGGAGGCAAAGATCACCATAACTGCATCCACCAAGCTCTCCAAGGAGGAGAAGGAGAAGCTGGTCAGGGAGGCGGAGCAGTTCGCCGAGCAGGACAGGAGGAAGCGGGAGGAGGCGGAGACGATGAACATGGCAGATGGGCTGATCTATACCGCGGAGAAGACCAAGAGGGACCTGGCGGACAAGCTCACCGCCGACCAGAAGGACAGGGTTGACAAGGCCATCGCCGGGCTCAGGGAGGTAATGCCGAGCAAGGACGTACAGAAGATCAAGGCAAAGGCGGACGAGCTCTCGAAGGTGCTGCAAGAGGTGGGCACGGCGGTATACCAGCAACAGGCGGCGCAGCAGCAACAGCAGAGGCAGCAGGGACCGACCGGAGCGGGCGCGGGTGCAGGACCTTCGCAACCACCACCAGGTGAGGGTTCCCAAGGCGACAAAGTGGTCGACGCCGACTACAAGGTCAAGTGAGCGCGGCGAGACGGTAAAGCAAAAAAGACAGCGCGAACGCTTTAGAACGGCGTACGCCTAAAAAAGGCGGGTAAAGATAAGTATCGGTGATGGTGCATGGCCGGCAAGAGGGACTACTACGAGGTTCTTGGCGTTCCCAAGACCGCGACGAAGGACGAGCTAAAGGACGCCTACAGGAAGCTGGCCCTGCAGTACCACCCCGACCGTAACAAGTCCCCCGACGCAGAGGAGAAGTTCAAGGAAATATCCGAGGCCTACGCGGTTCTATCGGACGATCAGAAGCGGCAGCAGTACGACACCCTTGGCAGGGTTGACTTCGGGCAGCAGTACACGCAAGAGGACATCTTCAGGGGCGCCGACTTCGAATCCATATTCAGGGATCTGGGTTTCGGGTTCGACCTCGGCAACATCTTTGAGATGTTCTTTGGAGGCGGCTTCGGGGGAGGGCGTGGCTACGGCGGAAGGCAGGTGATTGGGGGCGCGGATCTTGGTTACGAGCTGGAGATAACATTGGAGGAGGCCTTCCGCGGTGTGGAGAAGGAGATAGAGGTGCCAAGAACCGAGAAATGTGACGTCTGCGGAGGGACGGGTGCCGCCCCGGGAACATCACCAAAGACGTGCAACAGGTGTGGAGGGACGGGGCAGATCCAGACTGTTAGGAGCAGTGGGTTCGCCAGGTTCGTTTCCGTGGGACCATGCCCGACGTGCAGGGGTGCGGGTACGATCATCGAGTCACCATGCAGGGAGTGCCGCGGGTCCGGTGTTGTTAGAAGGAGAAGGAGGATCACGGTGAAGATACCCGCCGGGGTGGACGAGGGGTCGCAGTTAAGGTTAAGGGGCGAGGGGGAGGCCTCGCAGAGCGGCGGACCGCCGGGTGACCTCTACGTGCAGATACATATGAGGCCGCACCGGTACTTCAAGAGGGACGGTGCCGACCTGTATTACGACCTCCCAATCGGATTCCCGCAGGCGGCGCTCGGGACCGAGGTGACCGTGCCCACACTGGAGGGGGACGTTACGGTAACGATCCATCCGGGGACCCAGCCGGGGCAGATCCTTAGGCTTAAGGGGAAGGGGATGCCCAAGCTCGGGGGCTACGGCAGAGGAAACTTAATGGTGCGGGTGAACGTGGTGGTCCCGACCCGGCTTTCATCTAAGCAGAGGGCGTTGCTGGAGGAGCTGGCAAAGGGGTCCGGCGAGAACGTGAAGTCGGGCAAGCACGGGCTTTTCCACCTCTAATGCTTAAAGCCGTAGGAATTTTTCCTTGATAAGCGCTCCCAACAACTCTGATGTTGTGATCGAATTTGTGAATTTCCTAACCTTCTCTGAGAGTAGCTCTCTATCGCCCGTGACCAGATAACTGCAGCTCTCTTTTTTTGCCCCGACGACGACCGGCAGATCCTTCTTATCTTTTAGCAGATCGTAGTGTTTCTTTATTTCCTCCATTTGTGGATTCTCGACAATTGAGACGCACTCCATCGCGTACCTCATCAAACGAAGCCGTTCCTCCTCGGTGAGCCGGAACTCCGCCCTCTTCAGGACCTCCCTCACCTCACCCAGCACGTATTCGTTGGTCACCGGCCGTACGGCGCCAAGCCTTCCAAGCTTGAGCAGAACTGCCTCATTTCCGGCGAAGAGCAGTCCGCTCACGAGGGTGTTGGCATCAACGAACACCTTCATACGTCTTTCTCCACACGTCCTTGGATACCTCTTCCACTATCTCTGATAGCTTCTCCCTCGTTATCCCGCTCTTCTTTACCCTTTCCCGAACCCGCTTCAGGAGGGCTTTGTCCACGCCTACCTTTCTGAGGAAGTAGGTCTCACCGACCTTCTCCAGGACGACGAAGTCCTCCTCCCCCACCTCTAACTCCTCCCTCACCTCTTTGGGGAGGGTTATTTGGCCAACGGAGGTCACCTTGCAGATGTAGGTTTCTGCCATCTCTACCACCTGAGTAAATTGGTCTCACACACCTAATAATTTCTTAGTTATTTAAGAATTTCTTAGTTTATGGGCGCGATCTTCTCGAGCCGCTCCGTCCTAATACGCTATGCTTGGTAAGGCCGGTCATACAGCTTATCTTGCGCGCCGTACTTCTTCGCCTGACTCTTAAAGCCCCGGTTGGCTACGAACACGTACATCCACTGCGGGATCAGTGGCTTTGCCGCTATATCAACGGCCTCCTTCGGGACAGGCTTGTCCTCTGCCAGCGCCGCGGCCGCAATGTCAAGGGCTTTCCTAGGGTTCCGCGCCATCCATCCTGCATCCGCGAGCGGTTTGCCGTGTAAAGGCTCGCCCCCGCCGATAGCCAGCCCCCCAGCCCATCCGATCTTAGTCTCGGAGGCAAACTTGCGGCAGATCGCGAGGGCGGTGTCCATCTGGTAAGCCTCGGGGAAGCCGGAGTTAGTTATTGCGACGAGCTTCTGCTCCTTGCGCATCTTGGTCCTCCGGTGCTCGGCTATGGTTTCTAGGGCGGCTATGACCGGCGCGGGGAGGCTGTCAACGTATAGCGGGGAGGCAAGCACCAACAGGTCTGACCGGTCGATGGCTTGGAGCATCTCCGCCTGATCCTTCTCGGTAAGCATGGACGGGTGGATGTATACCTTCTCGATCTCCATACCGCGCTCCTTGAGCCTGTCGAGAAGGTACCCTCCCAGCGCCTCCGAGGAGCTGTTTCTTCCGCGGGGGCTGCCGACCAGGAGCAGTGCCTTCTTTGGGGAGCTCATTTTGCAGCACCTGCCTCTGCCAATAGGGCTTTAATCTTCTCGGCTACCTTTTCGGGGCTGTCCCTGCGGTAAACGACGGTGGAATGACCTTTGTCGTGGATGTTCAGGGCGTTGCGGTTAACGAGCGTCGCGAAGATCCTCTCTGCCTCCTCGTCCGGCTGGGGGAGGATGCCGATGCCCAATATCTTTGGGTATTTTTCGTAGCGAAGCGGGTGGTGGATCTCATCGTTGACATTCGTCAAGAAGGGAAGGAGGGTGCCGGTGATCCTGTCGAGGCCCTTTTTGAGCTCGGACGAGAACCCGCCGAAGGTTATGGGGGTCAGGTAGATCATCAGGTCGCTCTGCATCATCTTCATCGGCACGATGCGCCCTTCATCGTCGGTTGAGCAGACGCCGGGGGTCTTAGTCCAGCAGTCGAAGCAGCCGTCGCAGGGAGCGATCATCAGGTCGCGAAGGAGGAGAGCGTCAACCTCGTAACCTGCACCCTTCAGCATATGGAACAAGGCATCAGATGCAGCATCAAGGGCACTGTCGCCCTTTCTTGAACCGTTCAAAATTAACGCTTTCATAACTTTATCACTTTATTAGATGGGGGGTTGGCTAAAAAACTTGCCCAAGTTTACGGTAGAACTGACGCCCAAGCACAGAGCTGCTGAGGGAACTCGCCAGAATCCAGCGAGAAGATGAGGGCGAATAAGCATGGTCTCTTCGTCTACAGCCTTTATTAATGAAAGCAAGCTCGTGGAGTTAATTTCCAACAAGTATTAATTATATACCTGATCCTATTAATAGCGAGAAACATGCGTAATGGGACAAGAACGAAGAGTTTTGGGGTCTCAAAAAGAGAAGGTCATGATTCGTCACAATTCTACAGCAGGTCACTGTATTCAAAAACAAAAATCAACGAAACGGCACAAGAAATAGAAAATCCCGTGCCTCAAGAGGTGCTCGATAAACTCATTTGTGCAGACAGTAGGTCCCTCTCTATGATTCCGGACAGTAGCGTGCATCTTATGGTCACTTCGCCGCCTTACAATGTTGGGAAGGATTATGACGAAGACTTCGACTTACCTGCATACCTCGACCTACTGAAGAAGGTTTTTGCAGAAACTTATCGAGTTTTGGTTCCAGGAGGTCGCGCCTGTATAAATATTGCCAATGTGGGAAGGAAACCTTACATGCATTCGGCGAGAAAGCCTACGGTTTTAACCGTGGGATGAATCGCCGATAGATTTATATTTCTCAATCTTCCATCAACTCCTTGGATGTGGCTTGGATGTCCGAAAGCCTGAATAAGGCTCCAGGCCGAGATAGGTGGGGAGTGGTTCGGGCAGAGGGCACATATACATGAATATAGGGCTTGCTCAGGAGGTAATGCCTCTTGTGGAGGCCGTTAACGGGCTGGTGGCACAGCCCTTGCAGATAGTCCATGAGCCGTGAAGGGGTAAATGCTGAAACAGATGTGCCTCCAAGCGTTGAAGGGACTGTGTGCAAGAATCTCCCGACTTCAGTCGTGGAGAGTGTCAACGATGCATCCAACTTTATACCTTCAAGGATGAGGCCGTCCTTGATCCTTTCTGCGGCGTTGGCACCACGGCGATAGCTGCCATAAAGGCTGGCAGGCGCTTCATCTGTGTTGATGTAAGCCAAGAATATGTTGAAAAAGCAAAGAAACGGATAGCGGATCTGACCAACCAAACGAAGATACCGTCTTTTATCTGACGACCTAATCTGTTGACCAGTGGTCTACCCATCTTTTTAAGGATCATAGTCGACCTTTGTCTTTCTCCAGAGGATTGGAATGCACTTTGAGTTAGGGTCCTGCATGAGTTGCATAACAGTCTCCCTAGAAAATTCAACCCCTCGGGGGTTTGTGCCGGGCTTAGGAAGTTTCAGATAATTCGCTCTACCCATGGACGCAAACAACTTTAGTTGCACATCAAGCGGTATTAGATAAGAGGCCTCCGGGATGTTTTGGGTTACCGGGGATTGTGTCAAGTCTCGGATCCTTGCAGTCCCATTTGACTTGGGCTAAAAGGATCTCGCATTCAGGTTTATACTTCTTGGAAAAGAGTCTTGCGCTTTCTGCATCCACGGTCCATACTGCCTTGACGCCAGAAAGACCTGTTATGGTTTTAATCGAAATTGCCTCGCCAAAAAGCCTTACATCAACTTGACTCTTGGTTATGGGGATTTTTGTTTCAACAGCGTTAGAACCAAACTTATAGATAAGAAGCGCAACGAGAATGCGCTCTCTCAACGAGCCAACTTCCATGCCAACTTTCCCGGCCCTTGAACTCTCAATCTCGGCCATCTGGAAGAGATTAGGGAGTTTGCGCTGAACCTTCTCAACAAGCCTCTGATCTTCGAAGAGCGCATGAAGCCGAGTCATGGATTTGCCTCTAATTATAATATCCTATAGTAAAAATACCCTATTTGATACCTACCCAATAGAAATTCCTAATTACGTTTTAATACTACTCTTTCAGAGATTATAGGGTCTGATCACCATGTCCGACGGTGCACTCTACCGGCGGGGCGGTTGTTTGGTGATATAAGTTGACAAATTATCGCACATATTTATAAATAAGTGCGGTTTAATGTCAATTACTTATGATAACTTCAGCCATCAGGGCTCTCAGCACTCTGTTGGAAGAGCCGATGAGCATTCGGGATTTGGCGAAAGCCCTAGGGTTGAGCTACAGGAGGGCAGCTGAGGTAGTTGGTGGGCTAATACAGCAGGGCTATCTTGTGAAAGTGAATGAAAAGGTAGGCCTGGCACCAACGGCCCTTGCGACCCTCTTCAAAAAAGTCTCAAAAAGATATGATGCGGTCAAGTTACTCAGCGGTTCAAGAGAGGAGGTTCTTCTAGCCCTCCTTAAGTCTAGCAGGATAGGGGACCTTCAATCCTCGTCCAAACTGTCTTACCGGACCATCAGAAGGGCTTTGGTAGCACTGATGGAGACAGGAGCCGTAAGGGAATCTGAAGGGATCTATTCGATAGCCGACGATCAGGACCTCAGGATCTTCCTCACACTTTTGAGGGATGAGAAAAGAAGACTCTCTGTGGAGCCATACGCGGAAGTTGTGTATGCGTCCTTTGATACAATCCTAAAGAGGGTTCCTGAGGGAAGGCACGCCAATGGATCGAAGACAGCTTTCTCGATCTTTGGCAAGTACGGAGTCGATCTGCACCCGGTCTATGAATACTACGTCCAGCCGGAGAGGGAGTTGAGAGCAGAGGAGGTTCTCGTACACGCCTTGGTATTCTCTGAAACGTCTGTCGAGCTCACAGACTGCGCCGTCTTCTACGCGAAGAATCGATACTCCCTAGATCTGAGGGGGGTCCGGGAGCTTGCAAGGAGGTTCGGTGTCGAGGATCTGGCGATGAGCTTGGAGAATTATGTCGCAAATCAGCCCGTTCCTGCACAAAAACGGTTCCTCCCATGGGAGGAGTTCGCCGAGAAGGCTAGGTTATACGGCATCCCAACCGAGAGCCTGTTGCCACCCGTGGCTTTCTCAAGTTTCGCAGAGCGGCTGTCACGGAGGATCAAAAGTGATGTGAGCCTCTACATATTCGGTGGTGAAGCCATGAGGATTAGGGGGCTGAAGAGGGCAACCAAGGACATTGACGCGGTGGTTGAAGATGCCAACGCATACAGCGTGCTTAAATTCGCTCTCGCCTCTATGGGCTATAAGGCGCCCAGTGGGGGGGAGTTTACTAGGACTGACGCAAGAATACAGCCGTCAGGCATCTTCGTGAGCCAAGGCCTGCCAAGGGTGGATCTCTTTGTGGGAAGTGTCTGCAACGCCTTTCGTCTCTCGAAGTCGATGAAGAGCAGGTGTGAAGTTACGGAGGTTGGAATGTTGAAGCTATGCATAATGAGCAACGAGGACATCTTTCTCCTCAAGTCCGTAACCGAGAGGGAAGGAGACCTCCAAGACATGATCCAATTGGCGAAGAGCGAGGGCTTCAACTGGCGCATAGTGTTGGATGAGCTGTATAGACAAGAGATGGAGACGGGGAGGCACTTCTGCATTAGCCTTCTTGACAGCATCGAGACTATCGAGAGGAATGCCGGAATCAGGGCACCTTTCTACGGCAAGCTTGTAAATCACTGCATCGACTACGGTATCCTTGAATCGGTAAAACGTCTTAAGGCGGCCACCGTGAGACAGATCAGGGAGTTCGTCAACTATCCGGATTACCGTATCAGAAGCAGGGTGCGGAAGCTCGTCCAGGAGAAGGCACTCATGGATTTAGGAGACGGACGTTTTTCCCTGAACTCTGCTAGAGCTTGAAGGGAGAATCACGGTTTACTCTGGTTTTAGTCCGAAAGAGTTCAGAAATAAAAATTGCGCATTGATTACGTTTTAATACTTCCCCCTCAGAGATTATAGGGTCTGATCACCATGTCAGGCAAGGTCCTCTACTGGCGGGGTTGCATGTCCCGGCTCAGGACGAAGAACATCGCGGACTCAACCGAGGAGCTGCTCCGCCGGCTCAGAATTGACTACGAGACCCTTGACGACGAGGGGTGCTGCGGGTCCGTGCTTTTGAGGACTGGCCAGGTGGAGGATGCAAGGACGGTCGCCAAGAGGACTGCCGATCAGATCAAGTCAAAGGGCTACCGCGAGGTCGTTACGAGCTGCCCCGGTTGCTTCAGGACCATGTCCAACGAGTACCATGTGCTCGTGGGCGACATGCCGTTCAGGATTCGCCACATCTCGCAGTTCCTCTACGATCACTCTGAAGAGCTAAAGAAGCACCTGCGCCCTATGAAGTTAAATGTGGTGTACCACGACCCGTGTCACCTCGGCAGGCACATGGGCGTCTACGAGGAGCCTCGCGAATTAATCAAGCTCGTGCCCGGCGTTAAGCTGGTCGAGTTCAAGTACAACAGGGGCAAGTCGATATGCTGCGGATCCGGCGGCGGAGTCCACTCCGTCTTCCCAGAGATCGCGCTGGAGGTCGCCGAAACAGTATTAGATGACCGCCCCGAAGGTGTGGACATCGTCATCACGTCATGCCCATTCTGCAACTACAACTTTAAGGAGGCGGGCGGCTCTAAAGTAGAGGTAATAGATCTCCCTGAATTTCTCCTCAGGGCTTGGAGGGCGTCCTAGATGGATCCTGCATGGTTAGAGTCGAAGAGGAAGGAGTTCAAAAGCTGGATGACCGACGAGGACAGGCGGATGGGGCTTGACAGGGCCATCTTGGCCTACAGGGCGGCTAGGGAGTACGCACTTGCCACCCTGCCGGAGCTTGAGCAGATCCGCAAGGAGGTTCGCAAGATAAAGGAAAAATCCATCGACTCCATGACGGATCTCGTGAAGGAGGCGATGGACAATATAGAGGAGGTGCACGGTCACGCCTACTTTGCCAAGGACGCGAAGGAGGCGCAGAAGATCTTCTCCGAGCTGGTTGGAAGCGGTAAACTAGTCGTAAAGTCAAAGTCGCTGACGAGCGAGGAGGTCTTCATCAACGAGCTGCTCAAGGAGCTGGGAAACAAGGTGTACGAGACCGACCTCGGCGAGTTCATCATTCAACTAAGGAGGGAGAAGCCGACCCACCTCCTCAACCCGGCGGTGCACGTCCCGAAGGAGGAGGTGGCAAAGACCTTCTCGAAGCTCACTGGCAGGAAGGTCGAGGCGGACATCCCTACTTTAGTAGGAGTCGCCAGAAAGTACCTCAGGGACAAGTTCTGTACGGCAGACATCGGCATAACCGGCGCCAATGTCATAGCGGCTAATACGGGTACGATGTTCATTATAGAGAACGAGGGAAACGCCCGGTTTGTAAGCAACGCGCCCCCGGTCCACATCTGCATCACTGGCATCGAGAAGGTCGTTCCCACACTATCGGACGCCTTCAAGGTGGTACAGGTTCTGCCCCCCTACGCCACGGGCATCCTCATGTCGGCGTACGTTTCGATGATAACTAGCCCCAGCAGGACGGCGGACATAGAGAAGACACTTGTATATGGCGCCCACGGGCCCAAGGAGCTACATGTCGTTTTCCTCGACAACGGCCGGACGGAGATGGCAAAAGATCCCATCTTCAGGGAGGCTTTGTACTGTTTAAGGTGCGGCGGGTGCATGTACGAGTGCCCCGTCTACCGGGTGCTGGGCGGGTCGTTCGGGCACAACTACTTCGGCGGGATCGGGATAATCTGGAGCGCCTTCACCGCGGGGGAGGAGAACGTCGCCGCAGCCGCGGACGCGTGCACAAAGTGCGCAAAGTGCAAGGAGGTTTGCCCCGTCGATATCGACGTACCCAAGATGGTCGAGCACCTGAAGCAGCGGCTGGTCAAGAAGGGGTACCTAGCTCCTAAGCACAGGGAAATCAAGAAGAACATACTGAAGAAGGGCAACCCCTTCGGTTACTGATGTTGAGGGCGATCGTATGGATATTTGAGCCTTGGAAAAATCGTATTTTACCTGAGAGAACGGTTAAGCTCGAGGAAAAGGCTAGGGATTGTTCTCGCATTTCTTGGGGTTTTCGGTCATTATGCTTCGTGGTGAATAGACCTGCCTTTTGCGGCGGGCGCCGCGTCAGTTATGGCTGGGGTGTTGGAAGAACGAGCTGATTTTACTTCGGACATAAAGGGACTCAAGATGCGGAAAAAGCTCTGTAGATGGACTTGAAACCTAACCTACGCCACCCTTTCACTCCTAAAGGAAGGGTCGGCGACCCTCAGGTCTGCCAGTTCCTGCACGCTTAACCTCCTTGAACTAACATTTGTTAGGTGCCTCCTAGCGGCCTTTGTCGCCTCTTCCATCTCCTCAGGGGTGGGTGGTCTCCACGGAACTCCTGGGACAGGTATGTACCCCGTTATGTGGAACTCTATCTCCCGATCGACCCCTGCTACGAACTCCGCCACCCGCCCCACCTCCTCGATGGGTATGATGCCGGGGATGAGGACGGTGCTTGCCTTCAGCCTCACCCCTCTTTCGTGGGCATCGGCGAAGTTGCTCAAGACTTTTCTGTTGGATACCCCGGTGTAGGCCCGGTGAAGTCTCTCATCGTAGGCTTTTATGCTGACTGAGGCTTCGTCGATGAACTCAGGTATCCTTCCGGACCCGTTAGTGTGCCCAATCTTTGTCACGGCGCCCATCTCCTCGTGGGCAAATCTGGCGATACGGCCCAGCTCGGGGTTAGTTGTGGGCTCTCCGCCTAGGAAATGAACTTTTTTTGGCCTTAGCTCACTTAAGATCTCGATGATACTCTGTCCTTCTAATGTTCTATCGGACGGGGAAGGACCACTCTTAGCCCTAATTATCTTGTAGGCGCAACCCACGCACTGGAAATTGCAACCAGAATTATGAAGGCAAACCCTCGAATATCCATCGTTTGTGTTGAGGGTGATCTTATAAAATCCCAACCAGATCCCGTCCTATGGTGGCTCCCCGTCCCTCATGTTAGAAGTTTGGCATAAAGACGAATATAAATATTATTATACTAAAAAATAGTAATACTGGAGACCATGAGACGGGTGTTTCTAGCCCACTTTCATGCAATGTGCCTCTGCGTAGCGTCTGTCAATTACTTTTGCTTTACCCTTGCGTCCGGCATCTTTGGGCAGTCTGCAGCGCAGGTCAATTTCCAAACGGATCCTACTTCGCCCTCAAACCGTCACATATCTCAAAAGACCCTATTCTTGAAAAAGGAAAATTTTGCTGCTACACTAAACCTTGAGGCCTTCCTTCTTCTTCTCAAGGTTGGGTATGTCCGGAAGCGTCTTCTCGAGGTTTACCTCCGCCATGGTCGCCGCCTGCTTCAGGATGTTCTCGCCCTCCTCGGTCGCGAATGCAGGGGTCACGCTCCTGCCCGAGTATTGGACAGCCTCCACCATCAGCCCGTCGAGGAGGTCACCGAGCTTCATGAAGGACTGGTCCGCCTCCGGAACCATCTCCGATATGCCAGGGTAGATGCCCTTCATCGCCACCAGCGCGGGTGCAACATTCGCCGCCACATCGCCGTACTCCCTCACGGTGCCGAGCCTGACAGCGATCTGCTCCAGCGCTAGCCTCGTCGTCGCTATCACCTTCGCCAGCTTCCTCACCTCGGTGAGCTCATTCGCATAGATCTTTGCCCTCTGGATGTCCCTGCTGCCGTAGTAGTGGACCACCCTCTCGAAGAGGGCGCGGTCGTACTCCCTCATCCTAGCGCCCTTGAAGTCGAGCTTCTGCATCTGGAGGTTTATGATCCTTATTGCCTCCTCCAGCTGGGGGCGGAGGGGTCCCTTGAACTTGGAAAATTTCTTTTTCGGCTCCCACTTCTTCAGGAAGTCCATAGGTAGGTCATCGTATTTCTTTTGCACTAGACGATATAAAAAGCTTGGTAGACGTTCGATAGCCACGGTGGACCCTTTAGGTCCGCATGGTGCAACCATAAAAGGCATTAGGGTGCCGTCTCGCGTTCAATAGGGTGATCAAATACTTATATCAGAAGTGCCTAATCTATCCAAAGGTAGGACGCAATGCTTGGTTCCGGTAGCTTAGGTGTATGGTTGGGCAGGCAGGCCGAGAAGGAGGTTATAGGCGCCTGTGAGGCGCACTTGGAAAAGATCTTCGTCATAGTTGACAAGTTCCAGGAGTTCACGAACAACTACTGTAATAATGATGTGGAGGAGGCGCAGTACAAGGCCAAGGAGATAGTCACCCTCGAGCGGGAGGCCGACACCATAAAGGAGGGCATCATAGACAACTTGATGAAGAGCACCCTCCACCCCATGGATCAGGACGAGATAATACGGCTGGTCTTGACCTCGGATGACATAGCCGCCCAACTAAAATCTGCGACCAGAAAGCTCCTGTACACCCACCCCAAGGAGATACCGGTGAACATCAAGCAGGGGCTTAAGGACCTTGTGAACACCCTCGTCGATGAGTCGGGGGCGCTCAAGGAGACGATCGATGCCCTCGTAAAGAACAGAGACGGCGTCAAGGATAAGGCGGAGAAGACCGAGAGGCTGGAAGAAACCATCGACGACCTGAGGGTGGATCTCCTCGCCCAGATACTAAAGTGGGGCGATATCTCTGAACACGTGAGCGATTGGATCATGATGAAGGAGGCGGTGGAGAACATAGAGATGGCGTCGGACAAGATCGAGGATACGGCTGACGTGTTGCGGGCGATAGCGATCCTGCGCGGAAGAGCTTAGCCCTTGCCATTTTAGTTATTTTATTCTGCTAGAAGAACAGCTTCAAGACGTAGTATACACCCATCGCCAGTAGCATGTTTGCAGGTATCGTGATCACCCAGTATGAGATCAGCTTTAGTGAGACCGCCCTGCTCACGGAGCTGACGCTCCTCGCCATGCCCGCCCCAATGATGGCCCCTACCGCCGCGTAGGACGACGAGATCGGCAGACCGTACCCCCAGATCAGGTAGGGGACCGTCGCGAATACGTAGACTACGATGGCGTTGCTCATGGTGGCCGCGAGTGCCGTGTTCAGGTCCAGCCTAGTCACCTTGAAGGCAAGCGTCGCGATCACCTTGGGGCCGAATATCAGTCCGCCCACCACTATGCCCGCCGCGCCGTAGACCGCCAGAAGGAACATGGCCGTTTGATCCGTCATCTTCCCGACATCGCTCGCTATTGTTATGTAGACCCCGGTGGCGTGGGAGACATCGTTCGCGCCAAAGGAGTATGCTGCAAAGCATAGGAAGCCGATCAGTAGCCACCGGAAGAGCTTCGTGAGCCTCTCCGGATCACCGTGGTACTTCTTGACGTAGGATCCGATCCACCTGTAGATCAGGAATGCCACGGCAAGGGCGCAGAGCGGTGAGGTGATCCAGCTCATCACGATCGAGCCTACGACGGCGTAGTTCAGGCCGGAGAGAGCGTACCTCATTATCCCGTAACCGACCACGGCGCTGATTATCGAGTGCCCCGTGGATATGGCCATCCCCCTTATCGTTGCAAAGAAGATCCATATGTTGGCGGCGAGCACGATGGCAACGGCTCCCACCACATCTATTGAAGGTACTATCCCCTTCCCTATGGTCTTCATCACCATAAACCCTTGGAGCCCGGCCCCAGCGATGGTGAATATGGCGAACACGAGCAGCCCCCTCCTGATGCTAAGGACCCCTGCCCCCACGGTCGCGCTTGTTGGGTTCGCCGCGTCGTTGCCGCCTAGGTTAATTGCCATCACGAACGCGAGGATCAGCCCGATTATCATCAATATAAGTTGTACGTCCATAAGATCACCGGGAGGCCGATCCTCCTACAAAAAGGAGAGTGAAAGCAAGTTGTTAAAAAGAGTTTCTTACTCCTCACAGCGTCCGCATTATAACCAGTAGGCCCTCCCTGATCATACCTATGGCTATTGCTGAGAGGATGAACGCCATTATCCTCGAGATTATGGTAGAGCCAGTCTTCCCAATCAGCCTGAGGACTTTGTCGGAGTAGAAGAGGAGCAGCCACTGTACCACGACGTTCCCTATCATCGCTGTGAACGCGACGGCGGGTCCGTAGGGCGCTTGCATCAGGTAAATTACCGTGTATATGGCGCCGGGACCAGCCATCAGCGGAGTTGCCAGCGGGACCACCGCCACGTCCTCGCGGTTCATCCACCTTGCCTCCTCCCTGCCCAGCAGACCCTCGATGGAGAGTATGAAGAGGAGGATGCCGCCGGCGATCCTGAAGTCGTTTATGGAGGTCCTGAAGAGGTCGAGGATGAAGAAACCACCCACAGCGAAGAAGACGAGTATGAGGAGGGCTATCAGGACTGAGTGGTTTATTATGCGCCTCTTCTTCTCATGGTCAAACGACGCCGTGAACGACTGGAAGAGCGGTATGTTGCCTATGGGGTCGAAGATTATGAAGAGCGTGACGAACCCTTGCAAGTAGAGGTCGAGCCACTCGAAAGCCATAGGGACACCGATATAAAGTCTGTCCGTGAAGTTATATATCTGTGTTAGGATGGCTGATCCCGATGTCTGGCAACAGATTCGAGGGCATAGCCCCCTCGCCTGTATCCCTCCTCGAAAAGATAGCAAGGGTAGAGCGGGAGAAACGATTAAAGGTCATACGATTCGACGTTGCCGAGCCTACTTTCCCCCCGCCCGAGAACGCGATCAAGGGTACCATAGACGCCCTGACGAAGGGGAGGTACAAGTACTCCTCCAGCTGGGGCATACCTGAGCTCAGGGCTGCCATTTCGGACTACCTAAAGGCGACGAGGGGCGTCACATTCACAGAGGACGAGGTGCTTGTGACGACCGGCGGTAAGTTCGCGAATTATGCGTTCTTTTCCGCGCTCAACCCAGGAGACTCTGTAGTGTTGATCAAGCCCTACTGGGTTAGCTTCAAGGCGGTGCCGACGATTCTCGGGATAAACACCGTTGAGGTATGGGCAAAGGACCCCTACCACCTGGATCAAGAGGCAATGAAGACCGCCATGCGTAACCGGCCCAGAGCGGTAGTCGTAAACACGCCCAACAACCCCACCGGAGGGCTCCTTGACGATAGCGACCTCAAGTTACTGAGGGACCTCGCGGAGGATTTCGACCTTCTTGTCCTCTCCGATGAGATAGACTGGGCATACGTCTACGATGGTAAAAAATTCGTTTCACCCGCCTCTTTCGAGGGTCTTAAGGAGAGAACCGTCATCACGGACGGCTTCTCCAAGGTCTTCGGGATGACCGGCTGGAGGGTCGGCTTTGCCGCCGGTCCAAAAGAGTTGCTGAAGAGGATGCACACCGTACAGGAGCACAGCGTCAGCGCGCCCGCGACCTTCGCGCAGTATGGGTGCCTCTCTGCCTTGGAGGGGTACGCTGGTCACATCAAGAGCGTGGTGAGGCTCTGTGACTCGAACAGGAAGATGGTCGTCAGGGCCCTCAGCGCCATTAAGGGGATCAGCTGCCCCGTGCCAGAGGGAGGATTCTACGCTTACCCAAGGATCCTTGGGGGGCGCTTCGCCAGGATGGAGGACTTTGCCGCCGCCCTCTTGGAGGACGCTGGTGTTGCCGTGGTGCCGGGGGAGCACTTCGGGGACGACAGGGGGCACTTCAGGCTCTGCTACGCCCTCCCGGCGGCCGAGGTCTCGGACGGTCTGAAGAGGATCGCTGAGTTCTTTGGATAAGTGACGACACTTTCTACTTACGATTTTCAGCGTCAAAGATCAGGTAAAATGCGGGGGTAGGCAGGCTATAAAAAAGAAAGAGGAGAATAAGGTTCTTAATTTCCTACTTCCTTACTTCGCAGATGCCCTGAAGAAGGCTCCGCAGCTCGGGCACTTGAAAAGTCCGACTGTTACAGGCTTCTTACCCTTCGGGGCCAGCGTCCAGGTCTTCTCAGGCTTTGCAACCTCTGTTCCACATTTTGAACATTTTGCCATATACAACACCCTGACTTCCATAAACTATGAGGGGGTTTAAAAGGCTTGCCTAATGGTAAGATCATACAAATTTTCATGGAAAAAACGAGATAGTGTTCCAAAAGTTGCACAAAACTTCCTCATTAGGATGAGTTTGGTAAATCATCAGGAGATCGATAAAAAAAGTTATTATGTTCTTTCGTGATACGCCTCAGAGGTGAGATTTGTGCCGACGACTTTTGCAGTCACCACGATCTGCAATCACAGAACAAACATCACGGCAGAGCTCGTAGGCTCCAAGATAAAGGTGGACATGGAGTCCACGTGCCCGAGGATAAAGAAGTACGCGGAGACGCTGAGAGAGATAAGGCTCAAGGAGATAAACAATCTGATACAGGAGCATCCGATCTATGTGAAGGCCTCCGCCTCGCATATCGATCCAAACTGCCTCGTTCCCTGCGGCGTCGCGTTCTGCGCGTGGACAGAAGCCGGCATGGTATCAAAGAACCTGCTCTCGCGCTACCCCTCGCAGTGCGTCACGTATTCGAGCGGCTCCGTCTAGACCTTGCCGGGGTACACCTTTAGACCAGAATCGGAGAGCGCCTTGAGGGCCTCCGCCTCTTTATCGACTTTTAGAACCACCTTGCGGCAGTCCATCGTGTAGGCGTAGTCTATGTTAACCCCTGCCCCTCCCAGCACATTTACCGCTGCTGTGATATCGCTCAGGTCTATTATTATCACATCCACTTGGTTGACCGCCATGTTTGCCCTTCTAAGGATGTCCAACGCCTTCTTGTCGTCGTCCACGATCATCCTCACAATGCCGTAGCCCCCTGTCTCCGCTATCTCCATTGCCAGCACCTTGATCTTGCTCTCGCCCAGTACGTCGAGCAGATTGGCCAGCCTTCCGGGCCTGTTCTCAAGGAATACGCTGAACTGTTTTACCATGTGACCGCCCTCATATCTTCCTCATGTCTACGATCCTTTGAGCCTTTCCTTCGCTCCTGGGTATCTTCTTCGGCTCCACGAGCTCCACCACGGCGTATATGCTGAGGGTGTCCTTCAGCTCCTCCTCTAGCCGCCTCTGCAGCTCCACGAGGTCCGTCAGCCTGTCGCTCTTGAAGTCCTCCGCGACCTCCACCCTTACCATCAGTTTGTCCATGGATCCCTCTCTGTCCACCACCAGCTGGTAGTGCGGCGAGACCCCCTCAATGCTCGTGAGTATCTCCTCAACCTGGCTCGGGAAGACGCAGATCCCCCTGATCTTCAGCATGTCGTCCGTCCTCCCCATGATCCTCTTGATCCTCGCGTGGGGTAGCCCGCACTCGCAGATCTCGTCGTCGAGGACGGTCATGTCCCTCGTCCTGTACCTGAGGAGCGGCATCCCCTCCTTTGTGAGCGTTGTGACTGCCATCTCCCCCTTCTCGCCCGGCTCCAGCACCTCCCCGGTGTTCGGATCAATGATCTCCACGATGTAGTGGTCCTCCCAGACATGGAGACCATCCTTCATCGTGCACTCCATTGCCACGCCCGGCCCGTTGAGTTCTGACATTCCATATATGTCGTGGGCAGACTCCACGAGCTCCTCCTCCAGGTGCTTTCTGGTGGTCTCGGACCAAGGCTCGGCTCCGAATACGCCCACCCTCAGCTTTAGGTCCCTCTTAGGATCGAGCTCCTCCTCCTTGGCGCTCTCCGCCAGGAAGAGACCGTAAGATGGTGTGCAGCAGATGACGGTAGTGCCGAGGTCCTTCATCAGCTTGAGCTGCCTCTTGGTATTCCCTGTGCTGGCGGGTATTACCTTGGTGCCAAGCCTCTCGGCACCGTAGTGCAGACCAAGTCCTCCCGTGAAGAGCCCATAGCCGTAGGCCACCTGAACCACATCCTGTGTCGTCACTCCGGCGATCTCAAGGCACCTGGCGTTCATTTCTGCCCAGTTCTCGATGTCCTTCTGGGTGTAGGCCACCACGGTGGGGTTGCCAGTGGTTCCGGAGGAGGCGTGTAGCCGGACCAGTTTCGACCGGTCCACCGAGATCATGCCAAGCGGGTAGTTGTCCCTAAGGTCTGTCTTAGTGGTGAATGGAACCTTCTTGAGGTCTTCCTTTGATCTTATATCATCAGAGGAGATCCCAGCGGAACTGAGCCTCTTCCTAAAGAAGGGTGAGCCCTCGTAAACATACCTGATCAGGGCCCTTAACCTCTTGTTCTGAAGCTCAACGAGCTCTGCCTTAGATATCCTATAATTTCCAGTGCTCATGTGTCTTCAGCATCTTCTTCTCTCATTTACCTTTATCATTTTTGGACAAAGTTATTTGCCCAGCGGGTGGCGCGTGTCCCATTGTGACGTCCTCCACCCATTTTAAATGGATGGCTCCCCGCTTCTTCGCCCCGGCTTACCATTCCGCGCAGGGATGGCAGAGGCCTCGGCTCGGCGGGTGACAAACCTCCGTCCGAGGGCGGGCTCCTTACGTAGAGGATGCCAAACCTCCTTATCAGTTTAGCCGAATTAAGGTCTCTTGATAGCTTGATGCCACAGTTAGGACAGATGTGCTCTCTATCAGACAGGTCCTTTGGAACCCATTGCAGGCAATTGTAGCAGAACTGAGTTGTGCCCCAGGCATCGACGAATAGAACGTGCTTACCGAGCGCATCAGTCTTATGTATACACTTGCTTGCGAACCTGCTGAAGGATGCATCTGCGATCGACTTGGCTAGATTGTGGTTCTTCAGCATGTTCTGGATGGAGAGCCTCTCCAAGACGCTTACGTCTGCCTCTTTGAATATCTTTGAGACGACCTTGTTCTGCCAATCCTCCCTCTGTCTTATTGTGTGGAGGTGAAGGCCTGCGAGCTGTAATGCCAACTGCCTGTATCTCTTCGACCCCTTCCTCTTCCGTGACAGTCTCCTCTGGAGAAGTTTAATCTTTTGCTCTGATTGTCTCAGAAATTCAGGATACTCCTCTGATTCTGAACTGTCAAGTGTTACAAACCTCTCCAAGCCAAGGTCTGCATCTCTGATCTTTTCATCTGATATGCCTTCGATCTCCGGCTTCCTGGGTTCTTCCCTCTCTGCTATGAAGCAGGCGTACCACTCTCCAACTTCATACTTGATGCTTAAACACCTGATCTTCCCTTCTATTGCTCTGTGAAGGAATGCCCTCACCTCTCCCAGCTTGGAGAGGTAGAGCCTTCCTCTGATCTCTGTCCTCTTAGATTTCCCCTTCCTCACGACTTCTCCCTGAAGCCTGATTGAGGGTACGTCAGCGACCTGTAGCTCCTGTACTTCTTTACCCTCGGAAACCTTGCCCTCCTCTCGAAGTAGTTCTTGAATGCCACATACAATCTGTCTGCTACGTTCTGAACACTTGGCTGTGTATCTCTTTCAGCTCTTCTCTGCTGTGCCTTATACGGAGCGCGATTTCCCTCAGATCCGTCTTGGTCAGTGTCTTTCCGTTCACTCTGTACTCTTCCATCTTCCTAGCTCTCAGCTCATTGTAAAGGTCGCAGAGGGCAAGCAGTCTGCGCTTCAGCCACATCTCCTGCCCCTCATCAGGGTAGAGCCTGTACCTGTAGGCTGAGAGCATGGTTAGTTAGTCCCTCACTCTCCGGTATTAAGGCAGTATTTAAAAAGCCGCAATCCATCCACCCCACGTACAAGTAGGGTGGGCTTGCTTAATTTCGTATAAAAGTAAATATTCTACATGCCCGTAATATAACGAGAGGACCGGCTCTCGAAACCGGTCATTAAGCGGTGATGTACTTGAAGGTTACCTTGGTAAACCCTCCAACGACCGCCGATCTCGAGACGGTATCGAAGTTGGGCATCAAGGCGCCGCCTCTCGGTTTGGCTTATATCGCCGCGACCTTGGAGAGAGAGGGTATAGATGTGACCATCATAGACGCCACAGTTACTGATATGTCACACCAAGAGCTCGGAGAAGTGTTACAGAGAACGCATCCAGATGTGATAGGTGTCACATCAACGACCCCTACGATATATGATGCCATTAAAACTGTGATGGTTGCAAAGGAAAACTGCCCAGACTCTGTTACAGTCATGGGTGGAAGTCACATCACGTTCACACCCGTGGAGACCATGCTGGCGTGCCCCCATCTGGACGTGGGTGTCATAGGAGAGGGGGAGGCTACAGCGCTGGATCTGCTGAAGGCGGTGGAGGGGAGGAAACCCCTATCCGAGGTGGACGGAATAGTCTACAGGAGGGATGGGGAGGTCTTCAGGAATAAGCCGAGGAGGCTCATCGAGAACCTCGACGAGCTCCCATTCCCTGCCAGGCACCTCCTCCCCCTGAACAAGTACACGGTGCTGGGGGAACGGACCCCGCTCGGCAACGTGATAACGAGCAGGGGGTGCCCCTTCCAATGCATCTTCTGCTCCTCCTCTGAGTTCTACGGGAGGAAGTTCCGGGCCAGAAGCCCCAAGAATGTGGTTGATGAGATGGAAGAGCTGGTCACGAAGTACGGCATAAGGTCAATCGAGGTCGTGGATGATACATTTACAGTGGATAAGAACAGGGCGGCGAGGATCGCAGAAGAGATCATACAAAGGGGTCTGGACATCTGCTGGACCTGCGGATCCAGAGCGGATCTCATAACGAGGGACCTCCTCCACCTTTTTAAGAAGGCCGGTTGTGTCTTATTCTATATCGGCGTGGAGTCTGGTTCAAAGAAGGTCCTGAAGACACTCAAGAAAGGGATAACCCTTGAACAGGTCAGAACTGTAATAAAGTGGGCCAAGGAGGTAGGGATGGAGACCATAGGCTCGTTCATAATAGGGACGCCTGGGGAGACCAAGGAGGATGTGATGAAGACTGTCGATTTTGCGAGAAATTCCGGGATCGACTTTGCGCAGTTCACTGCAATGACGCCATATCCAGGTACTGAGATATACGAGATGGCGAAGAGGGACGGTCTGCTTATCACAGACGACTGGTCTAGGTTCACAACCATGAAGCCGGTCATGAGGACGAAGGAGCTGAGCGCCGAGGATATTCGAGTGTCGGTTTTGCTCGCCTACAGAAGGTTCTACCTCCGCGGCTCATTTATTCTGAGGCAGCTACGGAAGGGCAGGCTGAAGTGGGTACTGCTCGTAATCAAGAATAACCTTGGAGCCATAAGACCGTCTGAGCCAAGACGAGGCTGAACACGGGGAGGAACGCAACCGGAGTGAGCCCAACTCGCTTGAAGTTGTTACATGAAAGTTACCAATTTATGCCGTTCTATTTTTAGAACTTGAAGTTTAGCTCGTTCTATTTTTAGAACTTGAACTCTCCAGCGCTCTCATTCGAAACCCTTTTATAAAAAAGTTCCTCAATCTCATTTAGGAGAAAGAAGTAATGTCTTGTAAACAAGCTACAGTCTTAATGATGCTGATCCTTTTGGTTGGGGCTGCTTCAATAGCAGTCACCTCAGCCTCTCCACTAACGGTTAATACCAACAAGTCTACCTACAACCCAGGCGAGACCATAACTGTTACTGGAATAGCGACCGCCAGTGCTGACGTAACCATCCAGATATACAACCCATCAGGCTCAATGATCGTGATTGACTACTTCACTGCGCGCGGGCGGCTCTTACTCTAAGCCATTCGCAATACCGTCGACCATTCCTACGGGTTCATGGTCATACGGAACTTACACCGTGAGGGCGTTCTCGGGAGGCGAGACGGTCAATGCGACCTTTACTCTCCAAGCCGCGGCCGACACAACTGCACCGGTAATATCGTCTGTGACTCCGGCAGCAGATTCTACCGTCACCACTGCAAGACCAACTATAACCGTGAGCTACTCTGACAATGTGGCAATAAACACCACTGGTGCGAAGCTTACCGTGGATGGAGCCGACGTGACCGCCAGCGCTACGGTTACAGCCACCGCAACTCAATACACGCCGGCAGCTGATCTCTCACAGGGGAGCCACACAGTCTACTTTGAGGTCAAGGACACCGCAGGCAACGCGGTCAACAGGACCTGGGCCTTTACAGTAACAATAGATACAACGGCACCGATAATATCTGGGTTAACGCCAGCTAACGAAACCGTCTCTCCAAGCACATCGGTGAGCATAGGCGCGTCCTACTCCGACAACGTTGCGATCAACGTCAGTTCAGTGGTCTTGATGGTGGATAGTGCAGCGGTCATCCCCACAACGGTCACAGCAACGGCCGTGAGCTACTCTGCAACTCTGGCCGAGGGCACGCATACAGTCTCCCTCACGGTAAAGGACACATCAGGTAACGCAGCCACCTCGAGCTGGACCTTCGCGGTGGACACCACGGCACCAGCGATATCTTCACTGGTACCAGCAAACGGTACAACCATGGATAGTAAGTCAGTTACGGTAAGCGCCTCCTACTCAGACAACATGGCGATCGACACCGCCTCTGTAGTCCTGAAGGTGGACGCCGCCACGGTCGCTCCAACGGTGACGGCAACAGGCGTCTCCTACTCTGCGACACTGGAGGAAGGGACCCACACGGTGCAGCTCACAGTTAAGGACACGGCAGGCAACACCGCAACTTCCACATGGACCTTCAGCGTCAAACTGCCTCCTGACTACACGTTGTACTACATCTTAGCCGCAGTTGTGATCGTTATAATCATAGTCGCGGCAGTGTTACTCATGAGGAGAAAGTAAAAACCTACTTTCCTTTTTTATTTTTAACTCTTACGTCTACATGATTACGTTATCGACCAAATTTGATGGCATCCGAGACCTCTTTGACCCTGTCGCCTATGGCAAAGTCTAGGTATATCTTGACGGTTTCGAGCCTGGCGTGCCCGATGAGCCTCCTGCAGAGCTCTATGTCCCGGGTCTTCTCGAGGATCCTTATGGCGTAGGCGTGGCGGAAGGCGTGGTTCCTGACCCTCCTCCCCAGGATCTCCTCGGTGTACCTGTGCGTTATGTTGAGAACCTGCCTCCGGGTCATCCTGAAGACAAATTCGTCATCCTCGAAGAGCTTGACGTAGTCCCTGACGTAGGGCAGCAGATCCTGACTTATGACCGTCTGCCTCACAAACCCCCCCTTCTTCTTGAGCTGCGTTATTGTGATTAGGTTTGTATCAAAATCAAAATCCGATGCCTTCAGGAGGAGGAGTTCGGAGGTTCTGATGCCCGTGGTGGCCAGGAGCCCCTCTATGCAGAGATCCCTCAGTGACACCTCGCCCTGCTTGTACTTCTTTAACATCGTCGTCACGACGCGTTCAACCTCATTCCATGAGGGCACGTCCTTGAGATTCAACCTCTGCTTCTCGGACAACCAATAGGCACCTTCATTTTTGCTGAGATCTTTTGTATTGTTCAACTAAGTCTATCGCGCCTATAGATTTAAAGCTTGATACGGTAGAGTTATCAACGATCTCACGGAAGGGCTAGGGCTTGTCACGATCCCGCAGGAAGACCCTGTTCGGACCCGTCATAGCGATGCTTCTGCTCATCCGTCCCTTCGGCTCCCACGCAATAAAGGTCAAATAGTCATTATCTACTAGGAATGAAAGGCGGGGATCGCAATGGGTAGCAAGCAGTACTTCGACAAAGTCGCTGACCAATGGGATACCATGCGTAAGGCGTTCTTCTCCGAGACTGTGAGGGAAAAGGCCATGTCCGCCGCCGGAGTGCTCCCGGGTAAACTCGTAGCCGACATCGGCGCCGGGACGGGGTTCATCACAGAGGGTCTTTTACAGAAAGGTCTCAAGGTCATCGCCGTGGATCAGTCCGAGGAAATGATCCATCAAATGAAGAATAAATTTGGGGAGGTCCCCATGATCGACTACAGGATCGGCGACGCTGGGGCGATCCCCATCGAGGACGGCAGAGTTGACTACGCGTTTGCCAACATGTTCCTACACCACATGGAGGACCCACAGTCGGCGATCAAGGAGATGGCAAGGATACTGAAACCGGGAGGCATCCTCGTGATCACGGATCTGAACAAGCACGACTTTGAGTTTCTAAAGACCGAGCAGAATGACCGCTGGCTGGGTTTCAGGAGATCGGACGTAAAACGCTGGTTTGTTAAGAGTGGACTCAAGGACGTAAAGGTGGACTGCACCGGCGAGAACTGCTGTGCCGAGTCCAGCTGCGGTTGCGAGGGGGCGAGCATCAGCATATTCGTGGCCTCAGGAAGGAAGTGAGGTGAGACCATCAGATTGCGGGCGTTGGGTGGTGCCCTATTTTTATGGACGTTCCCTCCTCCGAAAAGCCGCCACGCCTCGTCCTTCTGACCCTGCCGCGTGCAGGCCTGTGTCCGCCTCTGCGAGAAAGCCGGCAGATCTGCCGATCCCTCTCCCAAACCCCACGCATCATCATTTCCCATTCTGAGCGAGAATGGGAAACGTTCCGATGGTACATCAGAGCGGGCTGATGGAAATAGTGCACTCAGGAGTAGACAATCGGTGGAAACTGAACGGGGCATTTTGTAAGATGGAAGAACGCGTTCCAGATAATGAATTGATTATTGATCCTAACGACCCACTTATTTTGGAAGAGGCAAGATTGAGAGAGAACCAGGCAATAGTAAGAACGCGACGGAATCAGAAAAGCATAGCTTATATGGATAAATTGTTAGGTTACGTATTCGATCCGTATGGTTAATTTGTAAACTAATTAACAATACTTTATGGAAGCTAGAGGTATTTCTTAATACCGATGGAAGCTGTTGCCTTGAGATTTGTTATAAACTACCATAATGTTAAATATATGAAAAACCACAATTGACACAGTGTTCTGGGATGTGGGAGAGTTCAAAGTTGCTTTCTGAGCTGCGCGGGAAGTCTAATGCGGTCGTCGCGGGCAGCAGGCGGTGGCTCTTGGACTTCTACTCCCCAGGTCCGCCTCCGCTGGTGGTGGAGTTTCTCTCCCGTAGGGACAAGCGCAGGTTCCCCGAGAAGTTGCTGAAGCTCCTTGACGTGAAGAGGAGCCGAGATGCCCGGGCCGTGCTGATAGCCGCTGCGGGATCTGTGGGCTCCGCAGAGGTACAACTCGCGACGAGCTTTGGCATTTACCTGGTCATAGACGGGGATCAGACCTCCCTGAAGAATGCGATTAAGGGTGGGGACGTGGCTGAGGTTAACGGGGCGTCGCGCGAGCGCCTCCTGAAGACAAAGAGCAGAAGTGCCTCTCTGGAATGCAGGGAAGCCATAATGGAGCTCTTGGAGAAGGGGTGGCTGACCTACAAAGAGCTGGTGGAGAGTCTGCGGTGGAGGTTCGACTCCGCGACCGTCTACGCGCAGCTTAGGACTCTGCAGTCGAAAGGAATGGTCAAGGTCCTGAGCAGGACGAGGAGGGGCGAGGGGGTGTTCGGTCTTCCAGGCAGGGTCTACCCCATAAGGGGTGATCTCTCCGGACCCTCGAAGCTCTCGTACCTCGCGGAGACGATCAGGCGTCTTTTGGAAAGTAAAGACCGACCCGTGGGCTACCAGGAGATGACCAACTCGTTGGGTGTGAGGAGGCATGTCGTGACCTCGGTACTGAGGGGGCTCGCCAGAAGCGGCTCCATCCGAAAGGTAGAGGGTGGGTGGGCTTTGGCTGGAGATAAGCGACCCTAACGCCCCCTGAAGAGGAGGCTTCCTGCGAATCGTACCATATATGAACAATAAAATTCTATAATAGTAAAAACTCTTTTAAAGAAAATAGATCATAGTGTTATAAAAATACCTATGCTGGTGGTCGCCATGTGGATGCCGGTGCACCTGTCCGATCATTACTACGACCCGGAGAGGAACTACTGCGGACTCTACATCGTGGCAAAGATCGAACTCCCAGAGTTCGGCCCCACCACAGAGCTCCTGAAGATCTTTGACAAGAGAGGCATAGTCTTAATCACCATCACATCACATCAGAAGGATCTCGTGGCGTACGACTTCGTCATCGTCGACCTCACTGGAAAGATGCACCTGAAGAAGGAGCTGGAAAAAGAGATAAAGGAGCGGTTTGGCAAGAGGCTCCTCCTCTTCGAATGCACGGATACGGGCATCCCGGGCTTTATCTACAACATGAAGGGCTTCCCCCTCATCTTCAACTTCTCCGATGCATACCTGCCGATGGCTGCCCTGAGCACCTCCGCATGGAAAACGCTCTTCGAGGGGCTGACGAAGAGGTTCGGCTCCGGGGGAATGGTGATAATGTGGTTCATGGGGAATGATGCCGGAGAGGGCAAAGCCAGGGTCCTCTTGAACCTCAAGGGGAAACTCACCAACGTGGAGAGGATAAAGATCGTTCTGGCAAGGCTTCAGAGTTTCGGGTGGGGCAAGTTAGAGCTCGTGGAGTGTGGCGACCGCGGCAAGAGGGTAGTGATCAGGGTACAGGACAACTTCGAGGACATATTGACCAAGGACCTAAAGGGCTATCAGAACAGCTTCCTGAGGGGCTTCTTGGTGGGGCTCATCAGCACGCTCTTCAATAAGGCGTGCCGCGGCGTGGAGACGAAGTGCATAAACGAAGGGGATCCGTACTGCGAGTTCTTGATCCGGTAAATCACACCAACGGATCGGGGCACTTGTCGCCGGAGTAGGGCAGCTTCTCTATCTTAATGAGCAGGCGCAGTGGCGTCTCCTTGACCTTCTCCGATATGAGATCCTTACCTCTCCTGGTCAGCGCGAAGACGGGGACCGAGGACCCTGCCTGAAGAAGCGCAACCTTGCCAGCGACCTCCCTGACCCACTTTGAGGCGCACCCCGTCACCAAGTCACAAACCGCGACCAACCGCTCCGCATCCTTTCTCGAGACGCCTGTGAGGTGGACCCCGAATATGAAGGCGTCCGGGTACTGTGACCTTATAGCCTCGGCCTCCCCCGGTTTTGTTACTGTCACTGCCACCTTCTTGAAGCCTAGCTCGCGCGCCATTGCAACGCCCTTAACCTGGTCTATTGTTGCCCTATCCGGATCAAGGACTTTGCCACCGTTGGCGGTTATCCTCTCAATGACCTCTCGTATGGGGGAGGTCTTCACAAGCCCGGACATCCTTCCGCCCGTCCCTTGAACGAGCTTAGGTGTCGTCGCTATCATTGTGCCCGCGCCGTCACATGCCACAACAGCACAATCCAACAGCCCCTTCTTCATACCACAACTTATCATTTCAGAGGTCCCGAATAGAACAAAGTCCTCCTCCGAGTTTACGTCGCGGTCTTTTGTGCACATCCCAAATGAGCTTATCCTATACTCGATATTTGCCCTCACGGTCTCTGGACAGATCACTAAAACTGGCTGGTTGAACCTCTTGGCCAACGGGCACTCCTTAATCAGGGGCTGACCGACCTCTACAACGGTCCCACTCCGGATTACGACCCTTGTTTTGCCTAACGCCTCCACGATATGCTCGTCATCATGTCCCATCGAAGTTGCACCTTTTATTTCGGGTTTATATATCGAAAGGTTGATACCTCTCATTAATATTATGTTTTATGCCGATGACGATAGTCATGCAAACCGATGCAAAGATGAGGGCCCCTAGGGTATCTGAGGCAAAAAAAGTTCCTTTACTTTAACCTCAGCGCTTCTTTGCTTCCTCGTAGTTCTTTATCAGGTACCTGATCACGTAGTCCATAGTCTTCCTTCTCCGGTCCTGCTGGTCCTGAAACCTGAGCATCTTCTGGAGCTCCAGCATCTTGATGTAGGTGTCCTCTTTGACCCTGATGAGAAAGGTGCGCTCGCTCAAAAAATACACCAAACAAAAAAGGTTAGAGTAGGGAGTACATAAGGATTAGGGCGAGGAAGAGTATAGACAGCGTGTTCATGACCTTTATCAGCGGGTTGATCGCTGGTCCCGCCGTATCCTTGAACGCGTCCCCCACAGTGTCGCCGACCACTGCGGCCGCATGTGCCGGGCTCCTCTTCCCTCCGAAGTTCCCTAGCTCGATGTACTTCTTGGCGTTGTCCCAGGCAGCACCGCCGGTGGTCATCAGTAGCGCCAGCAACAAGCCAGATAGTATCACACCTATTAGCATACCGCCCAGCGCCCTGTAGCCGAGTACAAACCCGACGAGCAACGGGGATCCTATGGCGATTATCGCGGGTACGGCCATCTCCTTGAGCGCCGCCTTCGTGACGATGTCCACCGCCCTTCCGTAGTCTGGCTTTGCCGTCCCCTCAAGTATGCCCTTCGTCTCCCTGAACTGCCTCCTGACCTCCTCGACGACCTTGAACGCAGCCCTGCCGACCGCCCCCATGAGGAACGATGTAAACAGAAAAGGAACGGCAGCCCCGAGCATCAAGCCCACCAGCACGATGGGGTCGTCAATGGTTAGGCTGAAGGGCAACCCCCTCAGAACGATCTCGTCCTTGTAGGCAGCAAACAGCGATAAAGCTGCGAGAGCCGCAGATGCGATTGCATACCCTTTCGTGACCGCCTTGGTCGTGTTCCCCACGGCGTCGAGGGAGTCGGTCACCGCCCTCACCTCCCCGGGCAAACCAGCCATCTCGGCGATCCCGCCGGCGTTGTCGGTTATGGGACCGTACGAGTCCACGGCAACGATTATTCCGGTTGCTGAGAGCATTGCCGCCGCCGCTATGGATATGCCGTAGACGCCCATCTCGGGCGAGGTCGCACCGCCTGAGGCATAGTACGATACGAGAATTCCGGCGACTATCACGATAACTGGCGGGAACGTGCTTCTCAAGCCCATCCCGAGCCCCGCTATGACATTTGTGCCGGCCCCGGTCTTGGCAGCCTCCGAAACTGTGAGGACCGGTTTGTACCGGTATGCGGTGAAGTACTCGGTTATCGCCACCATGAGCGCCATCACAACGAGCCCCACCAAGGACGAAACGAATATCCCCATGTTGCCGTTTGTGATGTACAGATTGGCGAAGTAGAACAACGCCGCAGAGATCACCGTCGTAGCCATGACGCCCTTGTAGAGCGCGTTCATTATTGCCTTGCTCTTGCCGAGCCTCACAAAGAATGTGCCGATAACCGTCGCGAATATGGCCAGCGCGCCTATGACCAGTGGCAGGATCACCCCGTTAGCCCCGAACTTTGAGTAAACAGCGGGCGAAGAGCCGAGGAGCATCGCTGCGAGGGCGGTCACAACGTAGGTCTCGAAGAGGTCAGCACCCATGCCAGCGCAGTCGCCGACGGCATCGCCCACGTTATCTGCAATCACGGCCGGGTTCCTAGGGTCGTCCTCTGGTATTCCAGCCTCCACCTTTCCCACGAGGTCCGCGCCAACATCCGCCGCCTTCGTATAGATGCCGCCTCCCACACGCGCGAAGAGGCTTATCAAGCACGCGCCGAACGCGAAGCCAACCATGAGCGTGGCATTGCCGTACAGCATGTAGAAGGCGGTGAGGCCGAGGAGCGCCAGTCCGACGATGCAGAAGCCGGAGACCGCGCCGCCCTTGAAAGCCAGCGAGAGAGCGGCCGCCAGACCCTCCCTTGCCTTATTCGCCGTCCTGACGTTGCCCTGGACCGTCATGTTCATGCCGATGTAGCCTGCGCCGGCCGAGAGCGCCGCTCCCACAATGAAGCCCAGACCGGACTGCCAGTTTATGGCGAATACAAGGATTATCGCGATGACTATGGCGAACGCGAAGACCGTCTTATACTGCCTGTTGAGGTAGGCCTTCGCACCCTCTCTGATTGCCCTTGCTATTTCCTTCATCTTATCCGTACCTTCGTCAATCTTCATGACGCTCATCGCAAGGAAACCCGCGTAGAGTAGCGCGATTACCCCTGCCAATAAAAGAAGGAACATAATTACGTCCAAATCGACCTACTCCGTTAGAGAGGGAAAATCAAGGTCATATTTAAGCGATTCGACATTAGGGAGGGAGGTACTTGACAGAATTGCCGAGCGCAAGCTCCAGACTTCAGTCGTGGAGTTGGCGAGGCTCGTGCAAACCTTAAATATTGTTCAACCAATATGGCTTTTGTCCCCACGACAGCAGATAGAATGAGTGGGCGTGTTTGTCTGGATGTTCCGAAAACCCGAATAAGGCTCCAGACATTAAAAGGGGAGGTTCGGGTAAGCCGCGCGCTGCTGAGCGTTGTAGTCTTTGCTAAAACGTAGCCGTGAAAAGGTCTCCTTGGAGACCAGCGGTAGCACGTCCATGGCAGGGCGTTTGCTCTCTAAGCGGAGCCGCAAGCTGTGAAGCTTAACTAAAGCAAGAATCTCCCGGCTTCAGCCGTGGAGAGTGTCAACTCACACTTCCCCTCACATAGCTTCAGAGTGGTCTTCTTCTTCCACTCCTCCCTCTGCTCCGGATAGTCCAGCCTGTAGTGCGCACCTCTGCTCTCCTCCCTCAGCATTGCCGAGAGGGTAATGACATCCGCGGTGTCGAGCATGAGCGGGACGAGGAGCTTGTCCACAGGGTCCTCTGAGGTTAGCTGGGCGCCCCTCAAGGAGTTCAAAGCCATCAGTCCCTCTTCAAGCCCCTTCCTCTCCCTCAGTATGCCCACCTTCTCCCACATTATCCTCTGGATTTCGGACTTTACCTCGCGGGCGTCCCTGGTCCCGTTGAAGTTGATTGCCTCTGTCAGAAGCGAGGAGGCCTCCACGAAGATCTCTTCGCCCGCCGGGTCGACCGTGCTGCTGTACAATGACGCGGCCATCCCGGACCTGAAGCCGAAGACGATGCATGCGGCGAAGGCGTTTCCGCCTATCCTGTTCGCGCCGTGGATCCCGCCCACCGCCTCTCCGGCCGCGTAGAGTCCTGGCACGTTTGTGGCACCGTTGGCGTCAGTCTTCAACCCGCCCATGAAAAAGTGGGCGTAGGGCGATATGCCGAACTTTCTCTTTCTGACGGGAACCTGCTTCGACTCAAGGTCCATCACGGCTGAGGCCAGGGAGCTGTTGCCCTTTATGTCGGCGTCCTTTATCGCCGTGCAGTCGAGGTAGAGCGGCCTCTCGCCTCCCTCGCCTATCATCTCCTTTGCCAGCATTACGGAGAAGGCGTCCCTCGTCAGCTTGAACGGCTCCTCAACCTTGTACTTCTTGAAGACAGATTCGCCCTCGGCGTTCTTTGCGTCCGCGCCGTACCTTAGGAGGGGTGAGTAGTCCACGAAGATCCTCGGCAGCCCTTCCTCGTAGACCATCATCGGGTAGAACTGGACGAACTCCATGTCCACGACCTCAGCTCCCGCCTTCAGCCCGAGGGCCGTGCCGTAGCCTGAGGATCCGATGGGCATCAAAGTCCGCGAATAGAGCTCGCCGGCACCACCGGTGGCGAGTATCGTCGCCTTCGACCTTATGGTCACGGCCTCCTTCGTGTCGGTCCTGTGCCCCACCGCCCCGACCACCCTCTCTCCCTCTATGACGAGACTTGTCACGGTGGTTCTCTCTAGAAACTTGGTGCCGAGAGCCTCACAGACCTTTCTGAGGAGTGCCTGAAGTTGTACGCCCTTGCCCTTCATGAAGTAGGACCTCGGCTTTGAGTGACCTGGAATGAACTTGGCCGCCGGGATATCGCCACCCTCGAACTCCAAGCCGAGCTCTAAGAGCCTCATGAAGTACTTGGGGATGTCATTCACCATGGTCTTGACGAGGACCCTGTCGTTGATATCGCAGCCCCCTGCCATAGTGTCCTGGTAGTGCCTCTCCACGCTGTCCTCCGGATCCCTATAAGGTGTGACCGCCGAGACGACCCCAGCCGCCAGGGACGTGGTGGTGGCCGCGCCGACCAGAGTCTTCGTCACGATCATCGTTTTAGAGAGGTTGGAGGATGAGGAGATCGCTGCGCAGAGCCCTGCAAGCCCGCCACCCACGATAAGGACGTCCGCATCATAAGTTACCAAATCACACACCTTCTAAGAAATTGAACCTGTGTGATATATGGGCAGGCTCGGAATAAAACTTATCCGCCGAACGGGGGCAGGCCCACCAGAAACTCCGCACCGTCAGGGATGACCCTGTCCATGTCCGAGGCTGAGAGGAGCTCGCCGTTGAGGGTGAGTATTATACCCTGCCCCATCTCCGGATCCAAGAAGGGTTTCAACTTTTCGCCGTACTTCTTCATGAGTATTGATATCAGACCCTTCACGGTGGTCTTCTCAGGGATCTCCAGATACTCCTCCTTCGTGCCTGTGGCGTCCCTAAGGATCGATAGGTAGGCCACCTTGACCTTCAAGCGGTACACCGCTATAATAAAAAAATGGGAGACTTAATTAACCTAGCGTTAAGCCCCTCACTCCTTCTTGATCCGGCCCTTCAGCTTCTCCAGCACCTGCGGGAGGGTTGTGTACTCCATCTCCTCAGGACCGAGCCGCTCGGGCATGAAGGGACCGTGCCTCCGCATGTAGTCCGCGACCTCTAGGGCCTTCCACCTCGTCCAGTCAAACGCAGGGTCGTCGAATAGGTCTGCGGGACCTACGAGATTGGAGTCCTTTATCTGGAAGCCGAACGCGACGAACCTCGGGGGACCATCGAACCGGGTGCACTTGGCGTTCTTCTGCGCCACCGGCATCATTGGTCCGTAGTGCGAACCCCTCATCCACCCCGCCACGAGGTGCGGGAAGCTGAAAGGCTCTAGGACCTCGCCGACAGCGGGCAGGCCGTGCTGCGCCCTCACAATCGCCACCGGGTCGTCCTTGCCCACGTACTTGCCGGCTATCAGCGAAAGCTTTGTAATGCTTACCGAAGCCGCCACCAGCCTGTCGCTCTTCCTCATTATCCTCTTCAGTATGTACCTTCCAGTGGTTCCGATGAGTGCCAGCAGGTCATAGGACTCCTCCGGCGTGCTAAGCTCATAGGAGTGCCCCTCTATGACATCTAGAACCTGGAAGATGAACCCCTCGTGCATCTTCGGGTCTATGACCAGGCCGGCCGATGAGAACGGATCCGCAAATATCCTGTAAAAGGGAAGGTTGAATGCCCCCGGCTCCGTCTTGTCAGCCATGAAGACGACGACAGGCTCGCTCGCCCTCTCCTCGAACTCTATCTCGGTGAAACCCGGACCCATGCCCTTGAGGTTTCCCGAGAAGGCGTCTATGAGCAGATCCTGCCCTGCCGCGTAAAGCCCGAGCTTCTTGGCGACTTCAGCAGCCTTGCTGAAGGTGTCCCAGGCGAGCTTGTGGATCTGGGCATTGTCCTCCCCTTTCCTGTGCGTCATTATCAATTCAAGGTCGTCTCCGCAATTGGTCACGCGGTAGTCGTGAAGCAGGCCAGACTTCTTTGCTGCCTTCAGGCTCTCCTCTGCAGATTTTAGCTGCTCTGGGTGAACCACGTGGTGCCCTGCGAGAGACCCCACATCGGCTTTTATGACACTGAGGGTCGTCTTTACCATAGAGATCACTGCAAACACTATCCGTTCTATCTTATTAAAATCTATTGTCATCACATCATCTGCAAATCCTAAAGTCACAACGTGATATTACACTTATTGTGATAACAATTACGGCGTGATTGTGATTTTATTGGCTGTTAATTCCTTGGTTATCGTGTAATTAGTGACCTTTTGAGACTCTATTGTACTTGATGTGACCTTACTAAAACTTCAGGAGAGTTCCTATCACAAGAACAGATATCACATAAAGTGCAATAATGAAATATGTCACGTCCTTCTGCGACAGGAACAAGAGGCCGGCGATGATTACCCTGAGAAGCGGGGTCAGTGCAAGGATAAACACTCCGAGCCAGATGACGTTCGCGCCGGCAAAGAACCCTATCGCCATGAGCACCGCTCCCACCATCACCCCTGTTCGCAGGACCCAGGATAAGACGACCTCGATGCTCACCATACTAGGATCCCACCCGCCTTCAATAGCAGAACAAATCCGAAGAACGTCAGCACGACGCCCAGAAGGCTCCTCAGAAAGAGAGACTCCACCCTCACCATGACCCGCGTTCCAATGTACGCGCCGATCATTACCCCCAACACCGTCGGGACCGCCATGTAAAGGTCCACCAGCCCCCTATTGAAGTAGATAAAGGCGCTCGCGGCGGCCGTGACACCCACCATGAAGTTGCTTGTCGCAGCCGAGGCCTTCATTGGTATCTTCATTATGAGGTTCATTATGGGCACCATTATCACACCACCACCTATGCCCACTATGCCGGAGATCGCCCCGGCCACAAGGCTTACGAACAGCCCCAGCTTCATGCGAATAGTGGCGTATTTGACATCACATTTCTTCGTTGCATCATAAAACTCGCCACACACGGATAACCTTCCATCTTTTACTGATGTTACATCCTCGAACCTTTTTCCCCTTAACATCATGAAGGATGCGTAGAAGAGAACGCACCCCAGAACGACCTGTATGAAGGTCACAGACATAAGGAGGGCTATGAACGCTCCAAGCACGGCCCCCGTTACGGTACAGGTCTCGAGAGACATGGCGAGCTTCACATTAGTCATCTTATCCCGAACATAGACGCTGCCGCCCATGCTCGAGCTCGCAATCACCGCCAAGAGGCTGAGCGCCACTGCCTGATGTGTTGGGATGTTGAGGGCGAGGATGAAGAAGATGATCATTAGAACCCCTCCCCCGAGCCCGAGCATGGTCCCAATCAACCCTGCAAAGGCGCCGAAGGACAAGATGGCTAGCAGTAAGAAAGGATCCATTCTCAATCCCTTTACGATATGTTGTGCTTGGACTTAACGTCTTCGAATAGATATTTTTTTGTATATCCTACGGTAATATGCCTTCTGTGGTTGATATGATATCGAGTACAGTTACGAGGGGCGCCAAGAGGGCTCCTCACAGGGCGCTCTTCAAGGCGGCAGGTCTTACAGACGAGGAGCTTGAGAGGCCCATCATAGGGGTCGCCAACTCTTGGAACGAGCTGATACCCGGCCACATACACCTCAACAGGCTGGCAGACGCCGTAAAGGTTGGGGTGAGGATAGCTGGAGGCACTCCACTCGAGTTCAACACCATAGGGATCTGTGACGGGATAGCCATGGGGCACGAGGGGATGCGGAGCCCGCTCGTGAGCAGGGAGATAATAGCAGACTCGGTAGAGGTGGTGGCAAAGGCCCACGCCTTTGACGGGATGGTCTTCGTCTGCAGCTGCGATAAGATAGAGCCAGGGATGGTCATGGCGGCCCTCCGCCTCAACGTGCCCTCGATCTTCATAACGGGCGGGCCGATGCTCTGCGGGTTCTGGAGGGACAAGAGGCTCACGCTGGACTCGGCATTCGAGAGCGTGGGCGCGTACCTCGCCGGCAAGATCGACGACAAGGTGCTGAGGGAGGTGGAGGAGTACTCGTGCCCGGGTGTCGGATCCTGCGCAGGGATGTACACAGCGAATACGATGGCGTGCGTCATCGAGGCGCTCGGTCTATCGCTGCCCGGGAGCGGCACCATACCGGCGGTGGACGCCAGGAGGATCAGGCTCGCCAAGAAGACCGGAATGAAGATCATGGAGTTACTAAAGAAGAAACTGAAGCCGAGGACTATAGTCAACGAGGGCTCCCTGAGGAACGCCATAGCCGTAGATGTAGCGATGGGTGGATCGAGTAATGCCGTTCTTCACCTGATGGCAATAGCCAACGAGGCGGACGTAGACCTAAAGCTGGAGACTTTTGACGAGATCAGCAGGAGGACGCCGCAGATAGTGGACATGATGCCGGCTGGAAAGGTGCCCGTGGAAGATTTAGACAGGGCGGGCGGCGTTCAGGGGATAATGAAGCGCCTTGCGGAGAAGGGGCTGGTGAAAACAGACCTGATGACAGTGACCGCCAGAACCGTCAAGGAGAACATCAAAGAGGCGGAGATCATAGGGGACATCATACGCCCTCTTGATAGACCATTAAAGCCAACGGGCGCACTTGCGATACTCCATGGAAACTTGGCTCCGGACGGCGCTGTTATAAAGACTGCTGGGCTAAAGAGGGCATCCTTCGAGGGCGACGCACTAGTCTTCGACTGTGAGGAGGACGGGATCGACGCTGCCTCGAAGGGAAAGATCAGGAAGGGCAACGTCGTGGTGATAAGGTACGAGGGCCCGAAGGGCGGACCGGGTATGAGGGAGATGCTCTCGCTCACTTCCATCCTGCTCGGCATGGGGCTCGGTGAGGAGGTCGCGCTGGTAACCGATGGCAGGTTCTCTGGGGCGACCCACGGGATGATGGTAGGCCACGTATCGCCTGAGGCTGCCGAAGGCGGACCTATCGCGATCGTGAGGGACGGCGACAAGATAAAGATCGACTTGGAGAAGAGAATGCTGGTGCTGATGCTCAGTGATGCCGAGCTGAAGAAGAGGCTCGCGAAGTGGAAGCCAAGACCTCCGAGATACACGAGGGGCGCCTTCTACAGGTATAGCAGAATGGTGACTTCGGCATCTACCGGTGCGGTGTTAAAGTAAATCGTAGGAGACAGATCTTTTTGTAATCACTCGTGTCTCAGCGCTACGACGGGGTCCATCTTCGAGGCCCTTCTCGCGGGGTAGAATCCCGCCACCAGACTCACTGTGAGAGCAAATAAAAAGACGAGAACGGCTATCTCGGGCCTTATTATCGGCACATAAGAGAATGAAGACGCTGAAAATGAACCGCCGAATCCCGAAGGGCTGCTGGTAGCAGTCATGTTGGCGGTTGGGGAGGAGGTGAACCCAGCCGACAAGACGATGGGTATGAGGAAGGATATCCCCGTGCCCAGGAGCAGCCCAAGTATGCCGCCGATCACTCCGAGCATCGCCGCCTCGGAGAGGAATATTGAAAGGACGTCTCTCCCCTTGAATCCAACAGCCTTCAGGACTCCGATCTCCCTTGTCCTCTCAATAACGGAGACGAACATGATGTTCATTATACCGAGTCCAGCGACGAAGAGCGAGATGGCGGCTATGGAACTCAAGAGTATCGTCAGCATCCCGGTGATGGAGGTGACCACCTGCGTGATCTGCTTCACGGTGAGGATATTGAGGTTGGTCCCGTAGGTTGCCTTGAGGGTATCCACAACCGCGTCCACGGTATCCGGGTCGACCGTCTTCACGAAGAGGGCGCTGTAACTGGTCTTGCCCAGCATTGAGGAGACGCCCTTAATCGACATGAAGGCGCTGTCGTCCACGGAGACAAGCGCGGTGATGCCGTACGGCTTCAACGATCCCACGATGTCCAGTACCTTCCTGGAGGTAGTGATACCGCCGAACTCGATGGTCACCGTTTGTCCCACATTGACGAAGGGCGAGGTCATGTCTTGGGGCTGGTAGACGTTCGACCCCACCACCAGATCCGAGTAGCTGAAGCCCTGGTAGAGCCTGCCCTCTTTCATCTCGTACCCCGACATCAGCGCGTCGAAGTATGCGGGGTCAATCCCCACCAGCGTCACCATCTTTGTCTGCTGAGCGCCGTAGACCTTTACCACGGACTGGATCACTGGCACGACCAGCTCCACCCCCGGCATTTGCGAGATCCTGTTGACGTCACTCTGTGTCAGCACTACGACGGCAGACGCGGGGCGGATGCTTATGGTGTTGGGACCCAGCTTGTTGAACTGGCCCGTTATGCTGCTCGAGATGCCCTCGGTCTGGGATACGAGCGCGATCACCGCGGCCGTGCCGATCATAATGCCGAGTATGGTGAGGGCGGACCTCAGCTTCCTCTGCCTTATTCCTCTTGTTCCCCACCTAAAAGTGTCTGATGTTCGCATCAGAGAGACCCACTTTTTCTGCGCCTTCTATAAAGGTATACGGCAACTATCACTACAACTAAGATGACGACAAGAGGCAGGAAGAACGGTATCGCCGCGAACAATGGTGGCTGCTGTGTCTGTCCGTTGGATCCGGAGGTGGCGTTGGTCTCTATCGTGAGTCTCATGGGCACATCCATGTAGCCGACGAGCTTTTGGCCCAGGCTGTCCTTGTAACTGTACTCCAAGCTCATCCCGTAGGTGCCGCTGGTCACGTTCGCAGCCGTGTACGTCAGAGTGAAGGACGATGGCACATTGATCGGGAGATCTCCGAGGAAGACCTTGTCAAGGCTGACCGGCTGCACGCCCCCGGTGCCGTTGGGCGTAACTATCACGCTCTGCGCCGTGGCAGTTCCCAAGTTTATAAAATCAACTGTAAGGGAGAACGCCTTGCCAGCTGTGATCTTCGGCGGATAGGTCGACATGCCCAGTATTACTAGATCCACGTTGCCCCTGACGATCACTCCCAGGTAGTTCGTCTGCTGCTTGACCTTGTAGTTCATGTCCGTGTACGACAACGTAACAGTTAGGGACATTACCGATCCCGAGGCTGCAGGAGTTGCAAAGATGTTCAACGGGATCGTCCTCTCCTCTCCCGGCGCGAGTCTGCCCAGGAACCAGGTACCGTCGCTCCCTATCAGCGCAAGTGAAGCAGCCGCACCCTGGACGCCGGGCAACGATAAGTAAACTGCGAGGGAGTCGGCGACGCCGTCGCCATCGTTCTTCACGGTCAGGTTCAGGTAGTTGTTCCCTCCTGACTTTAGCTCGGTTTTGCTCATGCCGACGTCAATGACGGCGGTTGGGGCGTAAACGGCGGGGACGTTTAACCCGAAGTAGCGGGTGTCCTGCTTAGCCCTAGAGAGGCTGTCGTAGTATGTTAAAGAGACTGAGGACTGATATGCGGTTCCCGCAGAAGCGGGGTTGACGTAAACATTCGCCTGCAGTTTTACTTGCTCCCCGGCCTTGATCTTATCGATGAGCCATCTGCCGTCAGAGTTCTGAAGCACTATTGGAAGCCCGGTTGCCGTTGAGGGCGGCATGGTGAGTACTGCCTGAACGTAGGTCGCATCGCTGTCGCCCTTGTTATTGATGGTAATATTGAGCGTGTTCGTCTCCCCTGCCTTCAGATCCTGCGGTGCAAGTCCTATCTCGAAGTTTACCGCTGGCGACGTGTTGAAGGGGACGCTGAGTGTCAGGTACTTTGTATCCGCTCTAGCTTTTATGTAGTCAGAGTAAGTAAGGGAGAGAGCAGCCTGGTAAGTCTGGCCTGCTGAAGAGGGGGATGCGTAAATGGTGAGGGGAATCGAGACTTCATCGTTCTTGTTTATGGCGTTGTAAGTCCACCTCCCATCACTGTTGATCAACGATAAGGGCGAGGAGCCGGTCGCCGCACCGGGCATGACCAAGGACGCCGTAACGGAAGTTGCGTCGGCGTCACCTATGTTCTTCAGCTTTAGCGTCAGAACGTTGTTCTGACCAAGGACGAGTTCGTACGGAGCGATGCTGGCGGCTATGGACGCACCCGTGACGTTGAGGGATGGGACGTTTAACCCGAAGTAGCGGGTGTCCTGCTTAGCCCTAGAGAGGCTGTCGTAGTATGTTAAAGAGACTGAGGACTGATATGCGGTTCCCGCAGAAGCGGGGTTGACGTAAACATTCGCCTGCAGTTTTACTTGCTCCCCGGCCTTGATCTTATCGATGAGCCATCTGCCGTCAGAGTTCTGAAGCACTATTGGAAGCCCGGTTGCCGTTGAGGGCGGCATGGTGAGTACTGCCTGAACGTAGGTCGCATCGCTGTCGCCCTTGTTATTGATGGTAATATTGAGCGTGTTCGTCTCCCCTGCCTTCAGATCCTGCGGTGCAAGTCCTATCTCGAAGTTTACCGCTGGCGACGTGTTGAAGGGGACGCTGAGTGTCAGGTACTTTGTATCCGCTCTAGCTTTTATGTAGTCAGAGTAAGTAAGGGAGAGAGCAGCCTGGTAAGTCTGGCCTGCTGAAGAGGGGGATGCGTAAATGGTGAGGGGAATCGAGACTTCATCGTTCTTGTTTATGGCGTTGTAAGTCCACCTCCCATCACTGTTGATCAACGATAAGGGCGAGGAGCCGGTCGCCGCACCGGGCATGACCAAGGACGCCGTAACGGAAGTTGCGTCGGCGTCACCTATGTTCTTCAGCTTTAGCGTCAGAACGTTGTTCTGACCAAGGACGAGTTCGTACGGAGCGATGCTGGCGGCTATGGACGCACCCGTGACGTTGAGGGATGGGACGTTTAACCCGATAGTCCGGGTCTCAGTCTTTGCGCCGTAGTAGTTGTAGGTTAGGGTGAACGTCAGCTGATAGGAGCCGCCTGCCGCAGAGGGGCTCACGTAAATGTTGGCAGGTATGGAATAGTAATCAAATGAACCGAGGTTGTTGATGTACCACTTCCCGTCGCTTCCGTTCAGGATCATCAAGGATCCGCCGGCCGCTGAAGAGGGCAGGGAGAGGGAGGCGAATGTCTGGGTCGCTGTATCTTCGCCAATGTTCCTTATAGTGAACGTGACTTGGTTGTCGGACCCGGCAATTAACGTCTGGGTACTTGCAGTGATCGTCAAATTCGGCGGGGTGCCTGCAACCACGGGCTGAATCGATAGCACGGGTGTAATCAAGAAGACGAGAATGAGGCACGAAACAAGCGCCCATTTCCCGAAGTTGATGGGAGTTCTCCTACCTGGATCATATCTTGAACTTTTAGATTCGCTAAATACTTTCTGAAGAATATTTCTCTTAGGCATTCTGTACTACCTCCTTTTCTAATATGCCGTCCTTTAACCACCAGACCCTGTGGCAGTACTTGGTCAACTGTAGGTTGTGCGTGACCATTATTACCGTTACCCCGTTCTTCTTGTTGAGCGTGTTGAGTATTCCGATGATCTCCGCTGCCGACTTGGAGTCGAGGTTGCCCGTGGGCTCGTCCGCCAAGATTATCTTGGGGTCGTTTGTCAGTGCCCGCGCTATGGCAACCCTCTGCTGTTGTCCGCCGCTGAGCTCGCTCGGCTTGCTCAGCTCGAACCCCTTCAGCCCGACCAGAGCAAGTACCTCTGATGCCTTCTCCCTCCTAACGCGGCTCGGCTTGCCGGATGCTATCAATGGGACCTCCACGTTGTCCGCCGCGCTCATGTATGCCAGCAGGTTGAAGGTCTGGAATACGAAGCCGAGCTTCTTGTTCCTGAGCTCTGCAAGCCTGTCGTCGCTGAGTCGGGATATGTCCACACCGTCGATCAGTACCTGACCCTTTGTCGGCCTGTCAAGGGCTCCGAACAGGTTGAGGAGCGTGGACTTTCCGCTGCCAGAGGGACCGACCAAGGCGATGAACTCGCCCCTCTTGACCCTCAGCGAGATGCCGCGCAGAGCAGGGTATTCTATCTTGCCCAAACGGTAGATCTTCCATAGATCATTTGCCACAATGACCTCTTGGTTCTGCGCTACCATGTTTCCACCACTCACTCTCGCTTTTCCAGCTTTTTGTTCAAGTCTTCAAGCTTTTCCGCGGATTCATCGATTGTCTTCCGTAGCTCCTCAATTATTTGATCGGAGAGGTTCTCCTCCAAACCGCTCCTGAGATCAAGAAACGTCACAAATAACCTTTTCAGTGATTCCTGCAATTTGACGCTCTTCTCTGGCGGGATATGGAACCAGAGCGCCTCCAAAAAAGGCGGATTCCACTTGGCCTCTTTTCCGAATTTCTTTTTCACTTTCCTCTGTTCTTCGAGAAGCAGTCTGCCCTTATCTGTCAATTTGTAACGTTTCATCCCATCCTCTTCCGTCGGCAACTCTCTTGTGAAGCCATTGTTCTGGAGCCAGGCCAGGAGCGGGTAGATTGAGCCAGGGCCTGGTTTCCAATGCCCACTCGTTCTCTTCTCGATCTCGTTCATTATCTCCGAGCCCGACATCGGCTTGTCGGATAGCAATTCAAGCAATTGGTATCGTAGGAACCCCTTTGGGACTGCTGCCACATGCCTCATCCAACGCCTGAAAAGAGGGGGCGGCAGAGGTGGCTCAAACACGATATCATCACCGATATCGCATAAGATATTGTCGCGTCTATATATATTTTCCTGAGGTGACCGAGTGCTGAAGCACCGGACGCCATGCTACTCAAAAAATACAAAACGATTTATATTAACCCCAACCCTGTTTTACGATGTGTCACGGTGACAAAAGCAGAAGAGTGAAAACTTGAACGGGCTAGACGTAATCCTCGCGGCATTGCAGTCTTATGGGTACGCAGGGACCTTCGTAATCGGACTCCTGGGGAACGCCGTCCCATTCCTGCCGGTACCGTACCTAGTTCCCATCTTCCTCCTCTCAACAATTCTCAACCCCCTGTGGGTCGGCATATCGGTGGGCATAGGCGCGAGCTTTGGGAAGTGCGTATCATACCTGATAGGGAGGGGGGGTTGGAAGATGCTCGGCGAAAAAAGGCAGAGGGAGCTGGAGTGCTTCAGCACCCTCCTGGGCAAGTACGGGGCGGTCGCGGTATACCTCTTTGCGTCCTTGCCCCTTCCGGACGACATAATCGTTATACCGTTCGGGATGATAAAGTACAGCTTCAAGAAGTTCTTTGCGGCGCTCATACTCGGGAAGCTTACACTGGGTTTAATCGTGGCTTACACTGCAAGCTACTCCTTTGAGTACGCCAAGATCTTTCTGGGCGAGAGCAACTCCATCATAACCACCGCCGCTTCCATCATCTTCATGCTGCTGATGATAGTAATAATCTTCAGGATCGACTGGATCGAGGCGGCAGAGTTCATCGACAAGAATGGCATCTGGGCTTACATAAAACTGCTGATTAGGAGAACTTTCAGACGTGGGACGTAAAAAAAGTGGGTGAATAGCTTTTAAATTTCAAAATAGCATACTAGGTGTGGCGATCGATGTGAATGTGACCCTTATCGCGTATACCCCGGATCCCGAGAGAGTGGTGGCCGCGGCTGCGAAGCAGTGCTACTCTAAGTACAGTGCCACGAAGGCGCTGAGTGAACTGAAGGACGAGGACATAAAGAAGCAGCTGAGGAGGCGCATAAGCGACGGCCACCTCTCGGTTCTTGAGCATGCAAGCTTCACCTTCGCCATAGAGGGGATCTCGAGGGCGTGCAGCCACCAGCTGGTCAGGCACAGGATCGCATCATACTCTCAGCAGAGCCAGAGGTACGTAAAGCTGGAGGAGATGGAGTTCGTTGTGCCGGATAGCATCGCCGCCAACGAAGAGAGCAAGATGAAATATCTGGAGGCTTTGGAGCGGTGCAGGGGCTGTTATGCCGACCTGCTGAAAATGGGGATCCCGACGGAGGACGCGCGGTACATCCTACCACAGTCCTCTCCGACGAAGATCGTCGTAACCATGAACGCCAGGTCGCTGATGAACTTCTTTGAATTGCGATGCTGCCTCTCGGCACAGTGGGAGATAAGGAGGCTTGCGGAGGAGATGTTACGGCTGGTCAAGGGCGTCGCTCCGACAATGTTCGAGAACGCCGGGCCGTTCTGCGTGAGCAGGAAGATCTGCCCTGAGAAGAAGTACGACTGTCCAAAGTGGGTCGAACTGTATAAGAAATAGTTCTTGTGACGATCGCTGGGCAACAGGTATCTGATATTATACTTCCTTCCGTTGCTATTCCAAGATCAGAGGCGCACTTGGAGCTGCTCGAATAGCACTTTGAAGTATAATAACAATGGGTTGTCCGGATATTGGGACCGTAAGGCAAGCCTGCCAAGTGAGTCGTAGGTGAATTCTATGGGAGCGGGTATGGCACCCCCTATCTTTTGTTCCACCGCTGCCCGTCCCGCTGATATGTCAGAACCTGCCCAGTACTGCGGGTTAGGGTTGGCAGCAATCATGTCGGTCAGGAGGCTTAAGTAGCCCTCCCAGTTGGCAGTGCTATTGGTGGAAGTTCCCTTGTATTCGGCAAAGAATTTCCTTGTGTAGCTATCCGTTTTGTTTAGCATCAACTCTGATGTCGTCCTGTCGTATGAGAGCCAGTCGGACTTGTGGACCACGGATATGGTTCCCCATACCTCTGCCAAGAAGTGGTCCTCGTGGGAGTACCTGTCCTGTACAAAGTGCAGGAACTGGCCGAACGGGATCAGCCTCTCGTTGGCGTTCCCGCTCCACTGTGGAGGATTCAGCGCGCCTAACGCCCTCTGCCACAGGTATGACTCACGGCGGTCGTTGATTGTGTGGGTCGCAAGACCGTGCCAGTTGAGGTTGTTAATGAGGTAGAAGAAACCAGAGGTAGTACCGGGAGTCGACGGCGTAGTCTACACTTGCTATCACCCTGGCCTCTTCCGGCGAGAATCCCACGGAGTAGGCGACGTAGTAGGTAAGGTAGTAGTGCGTGTCGGTATCGAAGGCAAGTATGGGCTGTACCGATACAGCCGCCAGAATGGCCGAGGACAGCAGAACTGCCGCAAGGGCAAGCCTTGTCCTACTCATGACTCGCTGCTCCCGAGGAGTTATTTGCCCTCCCTCTGCTTCAGCCGTGCCTTTTTCCGCAGCTCTGCCTCGCGAAAACGCCTCTTCTCCTCATCGGTCTCAGGAATTAGCCTGGGTACGCGCGTGGGCTTCCCGCTCTCGTCCAGCGCCACCATTGTGCAGTATGCCGAGGCGGCATGTACGACCACGCCAGTTCTGAGGTTCTCTGCCTCCACCCTCACGCCGATCTCCATGGATGTGTTTCCTACATAGTTGACGGATGCCTTCAGGGTGAGGAGGTTGCCGACCTTCACGGGCTTGTGAAAGTCCATCCGGTCCATGGAAGCGATGACCACATTGCACCTAGCATGGCGTTGTGCTACAGCAGCCGCAACCTCGTCAATGTAGCGTACGATGGCCCCACCGAAGACATTCCCGGCAGGGTTGGCATCAGAAGGAAACATCCATCTGGTGGAGACGAGAGCAGACTCGCTTACCCGTTTCGCGACATCCATAAAAACACCAACTGTAATATCGATAAAAAGCTTAAAAACATTTAGATTTTGATGGGATTTTCGATAAACGGAAATTACTGTCGGTGAGAACTACTTGGGGAAAGTATTATAGCGTAACAATGGATCATTTTGATCAGTATTTGGTGAGAAATTATGGGATTTGTTAAGGTTGCTGAGATCCAAGAGGTCCCTGCCGGAGCGATGAAGGTGGTCAAGCCCGGGGAAATAGAGATTCTGATCATCAATGTAGAAGGAAAGTTCTACGCGATAGGGAACAAGTGCACACACATGGGAGGGGACCTCTCCAAGGGCAAGCTGGAAGGCAGTGTGGTGACCTGTCCGAGGCATGGTGCCAAGTTCGACGTGATGACGGGAAAATCCGTCGCAGGACCGAAGATTGGCTTCCTGCGCATGAAGACTGGCGATGAACCGGCATATGAAGTGAAGGTCGAGGGCAACGATATATTGCTCAAAATTGATTGATAGGATAGCGTTAAAGGATTGTTAGAACAAGGAAGGGAACGGTGTACAGATTGGAGAGCAACCCACCTCGAGGTAGTGATGGCGACCCTTTCGACGAGGTCGCCAAGGCCGTCCTAGCCACCCTCAAGAAGAAGGGAGGACGGGCAGACTTCTCTGAGATAGAGAAGTGGGCGGACTCTACAGAGGTCGGCAAGTACACGCTGAGGACGGTTGTCAACGAGCTGATCGATGCGGGAAAACTGAAGGCACCTGAAGGATTTTACGACAGCGGCGAGGAGCTGGAACCCCCGGTACCCAAGGTGGTGGAGCTTCCGCGCGTCTCGGAGAGGGATGTGGATAGAATGAAGGAGTACCTCCGGGAGTACTGGAGCGTGGGGATGCTGAGGCTCTTTGATGACATAAGCAAGTCCGGAATGAAGGACGTGAACGCAGTTCTGAGGGAACTGATGGCGGGGGGCTACGCCGAACTCACGCCGTCAAGTGTTGTAAATGCCACGGAGAAGCTGAGGAAAGAGGGCGGACCCGAGAAGGGGAGCGCCAAGGGTAGCTCCGGCAAACTGTCTGATCTTGTGCGGTTCTAACGACGGGCAGAGATGTCTTTCCTAACCACATATCCGACACTCTTCATAAGCAGTATGAGAGGAGTGTTGGATGCTTTCGCTTAAGGCAAGAAGGGCAATAATACGCAGGCGTGTAAAGTACGGAAAACCAAGGCACGTGA
>Ga0315282_10000906_pt1 | contig 58150 bp, 49 predicted proteins | sample YL17G07_20_MG_FD_203693 | JGI IMG/M metagenome (GOLD analysis project Ga0315282, IMG submission 203693) | Sediment microbial communities from Yellowstone Lake, YNP, Wyoming, USA - YL17G07_20 | ecosystem: Environmental > Aquatic > Freshwater > Lake > Sediment | place: USA: Wyoming | collected...
TGGCTTGCCCTTCTCCGGATTCCCTCATCCTGCGAACGCCCGCGTCCGCTTGCGCGGACGGTCGCGTTCCTCTCACTTCCCGCACCGGGGGAAGGGGGATGCAGCGCTCGTTGGAGGGCTCATCTAACCTTCTCCCCTATGGGAGAGGGGTTTTGGGGGTGAGGGAACCGCAGAGCATATCAACAAAGCCAGATGGCCTGCAGAACTTGACGAAAATAACGCAAAACCGCAGCGATAGGAACGTCCGGACCGCACCGCGCGGAGCAGCCCTCTCGCCGGAACCTCGACGGTTGCTGGAGCCGTTCAATACCGCAAGGGCTTACCCCCGTACACACCTTGCAGGCTCGCGGTTTTCTCACCGGGGCAGTTCCGTGTGCTTGCCCGCGCCAGAGGCCATCCATAGACGGCCACGACCGACGGAGACCCGATTCCCCGCACGAAAGGTTGAAGGTCCACTGGCGACTCTCGCACCGTTTGTCGATTATAATGGTAGATGCGACGCACAAGGCATCGGGCTGGAACCGGAAGGCTCGCAATCGGTGTGTACACGGGCAAGCCCGACACGAGCGCGGAGAAATGCCGGGTGCATCTGAGGATCATCCCGTCGCGGGAGCGCGGGGCTGAGCCTCGCCCGCGAGAACCCTCAATTCCCGAAGGAGCGGCAATGGTGCGCCGAATTCCCTCGCCGGATCCCTACCGGTGGCCGATTCTTCTCACGTTCGTCGTTCTCCTGGCGGCGGGAGGGTGCGGGCGTTCGCCATCACGGAGCAACGAGGCCGGGAAGATCGCAGTCTTCATCGAGCCGCAGTTCGTGAACTATCACAGCATGGCGTTCTGGTGGACGACGACGTTTGCCGACACGATCTCACTGCAATATCGGCTCTATATCTGGGAGGACAGTACCGCGCGGAGCGAAGAGGTGCCGTCGTCGGCGTATGTACAGATCAGCCATCGTTCCGCAGGGGGCAACTGGTTGCTTCCGGTGACCGGGCTCGACCCGGCAAAGACCTTCTTCGTGTGGATCGTGGCCTACCGCGAGAGTCCGGCGATGACGATCGTTGCCGAGTCGGAACGCGCCTCATTCAAGACCTGCGCGACGCCGTACCTCTCGATCAGCCGTCAGCCGCGCCGCGTTTCCGGTCATCGTGCGGTGGGCATCGGCAACTACGTGTACGTCATCTGGCCGGACCAGGTCTTCGAGCGCTTCGACCCGGCAAGCAATGACTGGACGACACTCCCGCAGGTTCCGCACGCGCATACTGGCTTCGGCGCGACGGCACTCGGTGGAAAGCTCTACGTGATCGGGGGCGAGAATGGTTCTGACGTGGACCTGTACGACCCGGCTTCCGGGGCGTGGGCAACCCGTGCGCCGATTCAGAACGGCGTCTCCGTCCGGACGGCGGTGACGCTCCGCGACACGATCTTCACATTCGCTTCCACGGACCAGTTGAGCGGCAGCCGCGCCTGGGCCTCGTATCCCCGCAGTCGGCAGGTAATGGCCTACGTTCCGCAGAGCGACGCATGGTTTCCCCGCAGCGACCAACCGGGCGGAAGCATCGTAGCCGGTCCCATCGTGCCGTTTCAGGGGAAGCTCTATCTGTTCGGAGGGTATTCCGAGGGGACGCGGAACTACAGCTTCGTGCAGACGACGTTCTCCGACAGCATCTACACCTTCAACCCGGACTCGAATCTGTGGAGCTTCTTCGATCGGATTCCGGACTGGCGAGTGGGATTCCATGCCGTGGAGCACGGTGGGGCAATCTACCTCTTGGGTGGGCTACTGGAATGGCAGCGCACAGAGCTGACGTGGATGGTCCCGCCGGGCTTTGCGTACGACGGAGCAAAGCAAGGCTGGTATCTCAGGACCGTGCCCGGAGTTCCGCTCGACTTCGGCGAAGACGGTTCGCTGGCGTCGGCTGGGTCCGCGATCTACTTCGTGAACGGCGGGAACCGGTGGCCGGGCACGATGGGGAGGTACACGCCGGGAGACGACGCCTGCGGAGTGGACGTCATCCCTTGGGAAGACACCATCCCGTACGGTATTCCGTTCACCGAGGGTGGCACGGCCAAGTCCGGTTCGACGAGACGCCTCACCGTGGGTGAGCCACGCCCTCACCGATAGCCTCATCCCATGCCACGCGGAACTCCGAGCGGGAGACGTCGTCGACGATGGTGACGTCTCCGATCTGCGTCGGCAGGATGAAGCGGATCGCACCGGCCCGCACTTTCTTATCCGAGAGCATGTGATCCCAGACGAGATCCACCGGGAGGTCGGCTGGCGGATCGACCGTGATGAGCATCTCGACGAGCCGCCGCTGCCGCCGTTCGTCCTGTTCGGGCCACATGCCACGCCGTCGCGCAAGAACCCCCGCCACGCGCATCCCGAAGAGCACCGCCTCACCGTGACGATAGCGCTCGTATTCGCCGAGTGCCTCGACGGCGTGGCCGGTCGTATGACCGTAGTTGAGGATCGCCCGCAGACCGGACTCGCGTTCGTCCTTTGCCACCACCTCCGCCTTGATCCGGCAGTTCCTCGCGATGAGGTCTACCCACGCCTCGGGCGAGGCCGAACCGGAAGCGTAGCGCAGCAGTTCCGCTTCGAGGTGAGCGAAGAGATCGGCGTCCCGGATAACGGCGTGCTTGACCACTTCCGCCAGTCCGGCCTTCAGTTCCCGTTCGGGAAGCGTCCTGAGCGTTGCCACGTCGATGTACACGAGCGAGGGCTGGTGGAACGCACCGATGAGGTTCTTGCCTCGCGGGTGGTCGACACCGGTCTTTCCGCCGAAGCTCGCATCCACTTGTGCCACGACGGTGGTGGGAATCTGGACCAACCGGACTCCGCGCAGGAGGACCGCCGCGGCAAACCCCGCGATGTCGCCGACGACGCCGCCGCCGAGGGCGACAATGGCGCTCTGTCGGTCGAACCGCGCATCGAGGAACACGTCGAGCACGCGCGAGAGCGTGGTGAGCGTCTTGTGCTGTTCGCCGGGGGGGATGATTGCTTCGACGACGGCATATCCGGCGTCGGAGAGGCTCTTCGTCACCATCTCGCCGTGAAGTGCCCGGACGGTCTGGTCCGAGACGATGCCGATCTGCTTGCCTGTGACATAGGGGGCGAGCGCGGAACCGAATTCAGAGAGAATCGAGTTGCCGACGAGGATCGGATAGCTGCGTGCGTCGAGGGCGACGATGACGCAGTCGGGTTCCTTGTGGGAAAGCGTCGTGAGGATGCGTTCGCGGGAGGTCATGGGGAAACTTTCCATACGGAGCAAGAGTTTTGCCGCCGTCGCCGATTAGACTGTCTCAAAATGCAGGGTTTTCAACACTTCCGGAGCGACGCGGTCCCTGACGCCGAGAATCTCGACGCCGACAACTTGGCCGTCTTTATTGAAGTCCAAGATGACGCCGGGTTGTACCTCTTCCGATTCGACGATGGACGATTCGTCGAGGCGGAAGTAGAGCGCGTCGTTCTTCTCATCCGCGCGCAGGTCCATGGAATCCCTTCAGGCCCCTTTTTCAGAGCCAATCGCCGACAGGTCGCTGGTCAATCAGGGTTTGACGAGCCAATGCCCCTGAGACAGTTCCGTGTGAACCTGCCCAGGACGCCCGGAGCCATCTTCCCACCGTAATTCCAGCTCGATGGTCGAGCGGAACGCAGTCAAAGGCAAGAGGTCGAACCAGCAACCGGGGCCAAGGTATCGGACATTCCACTCGCTAACAAGCTCGCGGAGCTCTTTGGCGCCCGATAAGTCCTCGCTTCCGCCTCCGGCATGCCTCACCGACAGAACATTCACCCACCTTTATGGTACGGGCTTCGGCTTCCCCGTAGTTGCGGATGCGAAGGCAGTATGTCCATTCTGAATGGGGTGCCATCTCACGTTCAACAGTGGCATTAAGTCTCGCCTTCTTTCGCTCCGCTTCCCTTTCGCCCTCTCTCTTCTTCTCGAGTTTGAGCAACTTCACCGCGTGCCACGCTGCTACGGACGCGCCGGTGGCAGCGACAAGGCTACCTGCAGCGGCGATCCAATCGAGACAAGACATCAAGACGCTTCCTCAAGGGCTGTCTCGGCCTGCTCCAGCCAGTAACGAGCAAGCCTGGAAGAATCTTCGTTCACACCGGCACGCCTTCCGCCTTGACAGCGCGCACAAGTAAGGAGTCTCGTTCCGGTCCGTGCTCCCACTCGTCTCGTGTAAAGACCATGGGGACAACGACGATGCCGTGCTCGAACCCCGCTTCCCACGCGCAGTCACTGATGGAACGCCTCATAGCGTTGTCAAGCATGCCTTCGGCGATGACGACGATGTCGAGGTCGGACTCAGGATCGGCGTCGCCGCGGGCACGTGACCCGAACAGGATGAGGCGGTGCGGGCCGACGCGTTCTAGGATGAGCTTCTTGAACCGCTCGATAACCTCTTTCTCAAGCGCATTCATCGTGACACCCTATCGCTTCGCATGATGACGTGACGGCATCCCACGAGCTGCGCGGCTCGCACCATATGCCCTCCCTAATGATACCACGCCGCGGTTTGCCACACCACCAAACACATCCCCTCTTGACACGAATCTCTCGGTTCTCCTCAGGAGTTGTGAGCCACGCATAACATTGCGGGTATCACCTTCCCAACCACGAGCGGGGGATGGATGACGGCGAAGATGAGTGATGGTGGGTCCAGCGGGGAGGTCCTCGCTCTTGTCGATTTCGGCGAGGTGGCGACGGCGGGCAACGGCTTTCTCGCCCGGTATCAGCCGGCGATGGAGAACCCCGACGAGGTAATCCGGCGGAAGGGGTTTCCCTATCTCCGGGAGATAGAACGGAAGAACGGGTTCCTCTACGGGGTGCTCCGGACGCGTGCCCAGAGCCTGTTGAGCAAGCGGTGGGTCGTCAGGCCGGGGTCGAGCGAGCCGGGCGAGGTGGCGATTGCCGCGTTCGTGCGGGATGCGCTTGAACGGGTGGAAGGCTCGTTCCTCGACGACCTGCGGCACATCGCCGGGGCGATCCGGTATGGCTACAGCCTCGCGGAACTCGTATGGGAGCGGTGGGACAGCGCGCGCCACGGCGAACGGATTGGGCTGCGCGCCATCAAGGACAAACCGCCGGAACAGTTCACCTTCGAGACCGACCTCTACGGCAACATCACCGGCCTGAAGCAACGAGTCGGTGCGGTACGCGCCTCGTTGCCTCTGGGGAAGTTCGTCCACTTCGCGTTCGAGTCGGAGGGAGAGAACCCGTACGGGCACGGCCTGCTCTCGCGGTGCTTTTGGCACGACTGGTTCATGCGCGAGGGGTGGAAGTTCTGGGCAGTGTACCTCGAACGATTCGGCTCGCCCCTCGTGCGTGCCACCGTGCCGCGCGCGACGACGCCGGCGGAGCGAAGGGAACTTGAGGACGTCATCTCGTCGATCCAGCAGCGGACCGGCCTTGTGATCCCGGAGGGGGTGGCGATCGACTTCGTCGAGGCGACGCGGTCTGGAACGGCGAGCTATCGCGAGTTCATCGAGGAGCAGAAGGAGGCGATCGCCATCGTCGTCTTGGGCCAGACGCTCACGACGTACGTCGGTTCTCGCGGCTCGCAGGCGCTCGGCACGGTGCACGAACGCACGAAGGAGGAGATCCTCGCAGCCGACGCCGAAGCGATTGCGACGGTAGTCAACGAGCAGATCATCCGGCGCCTGGTGGACGCGAACTACGCCGGAGTCGAACGGTATCCGGTCTGGACCTGGGAGATGACCGATGTACGGGACCTCGAGTCGTTCGCCCGCGTGGTGGTGAGACTGCGGAACACCGGCATCCGCGTGCCGACAGAATGGGTGTATCGGACGTTCGGCATCCCGATCCCGCAGGAAGGCGAAGGGGTGCTCGGCGAAGGCGAGCGGCGCGACGGGGGGCTCTCGGAGGTGAAGGAGTAGACTCCACCGCAGAGACGCAGAGGGACGGAAAAGGAAGTTCGGGGCGGACGCGAGATCCGGCCCCACGTGGCATGATGCCATGGAGCGGACGATGGACGAGATGGGAGTGACCGATGGTGAGGTGGGCGCAGCGGTTGCGGAGGTGGAGACGCCGGTTGCCGTGCCGCCTCCGGTGAGCATCAGCCGGGAGGAGCTCGTCGAGGCGATCCTCGAGGCACTCCGGCGCGGTGAGCTTCGGCTCGAGGTTGATGGTGAGACGGTACGCGGCGTGCGATGATGGGGGCGCATCGCGGGACGGGCAACTTCCGGCCTGCCACGTTGCGGGACAGGAGGGCTTCCCGCCTACCACAGGCAGCGCAGGCCTAAAGCCTTCCTGTGAAGCACGGTGGCAAGAGGACACAGGCATGACAGATGTGAGATGCACGTGGGAAGAAGCTGCGGATGGGAAATATGCCATCCGAGGAGTACCGATCTTCGCATTGGGCGAGCACCGGGGGTTTCGATACGACGAATCGTGGGCAAGGCGGGCGTTGAAGACGTTCGCCCGTCTGAAGAAGGAGCACGGCTACCTGCCGCCGGTGATCCTCGGCCACACGACGGATGCTGGCGAGGAGAAGCCCGCGGTCGGGTTTCTCGACCGGGTTCGGCTCATCGGGTCGCAGGTTGTCGCCGACATCGTGGGATTGAGCAGGGAGGTGTTCGAGGAGATCCGGGCGGGGCGCTGGCCGTATCGCTCGGTGGAGGTGTTCGACAAGGCGGCGCAGATCACCGCACTTGCGCTCTTGGGTGGGACGCCGCCGTACCTGAAGACCGCACCCTTGCACTTCGCCGACGACGGGGCGGCGGGGGTCTGGATGGAGGGCGAAGCCCTACCCGGGTTTGCGGGCAGGCTCGAAGACGGAGGGACCATGCAGGAAGTTGACCGAAAGAAGGTCAAGAAGTTCAGCGAGGACGAGGTCGAGCGCCTCGTCGGGGCCGCGCGCGTTGAGGAGCGGACGAAGATGAGCCAGACGCTCGAAGAGGCAAAGAAGCGCCTTGAAGAGCTGGAAGGCGAAGCGCATCAGGTACAGGTGCGCGCGTTCCGCAACGGGCTGCGGGAGCTCGGCTACAGTCCGGCAATCGTTGAAGCGGCGGAGATGACGGCTCTGATCGATGACCTTTCGCGTCGAAACGAGCCGATCAGATTCGGGGAAGAGGCGGTCCAGCCGATGGTGCTGTTCGGACGGGTGCTCGGCCTGATCGCAGAGCGCGCCGCTCAGGGCTCCGCGTTCGTGCAAGCCGGTGAACGCGCACGGGCCGGACGTTTCGATCAGTTCGGCGGCGGGAACGGCGACGATGGGGACGATGCGGTCATGAGCCAGTTCGGTGACCGGGTGGATCCGCACTCGGTGAAACGGTTCGTGCGGGCGCGTGACCTGGCGAAGGCCGAAGGGATCACGTTCCGCGAGGCGCTCATGCGGGTGATGGATGCGGATGGGGTGTGAACGTAGGGGCGAGATATGCCTCGCCCTGTGGCCGCTGGACTGGCCGTATCCCAAGGAGGACACGACTCGTGGCAGTTGACTTCGGTGGACAGGACATCACCGCGGTGTCGGGCGCGGACCTGACCGGCAAGCGGTTCTACACGGTGACGTTGGAGACGAACGGCAAGCTCGCGCTGGCCAACACGGCCGGCGAGAGGTGCCTCGGCATCATCCAGAACGCACCATCGGGCGACGGGAAGATCGGGCGCGTGCGCATCAACGGGGTGAGCAAGGTGATCGTCGCCGGTGCGGTGGAAGAGGGAGCGGAGCTTTCCGCAACGACCGCCGGGAAGCTGACGACCGCCTCTGCTGGACATTACATCGTGGCGCTGGCACTCGAACCGTCAGGTGGCGACGGCGACATCATCCGGGCGATGGTGGTGAACTACCAGAAGAACGCCTGATGCGGGGTTCGCCGCAGAGGCGCAGAGACACACAGGCGTGACAGGAAGGTCTTCCGCCTGCTCCTCTGCGGTCATCCAATCCACAACTTCATGTGACGAGGACGGGAGATATGACGATTCGACCGCTCAAGCGCGAACGCTTCGCCGAGCCGGGCGACCTGCATGTGGACGCGGCGCTCTCGCAGGTGAGCATCGACTTCAAGAATGACGAGTTCGTGGCCGACATCCTCAGCCCGCGCATTCGGGTGGAGAAAGAGTCGGACAAGTACTTCGTCTGGGGCACCGAGGCGTTCAACAACCCGATCACGGTCCGCGCGCCGAAAGCCGCGTTCGCACGGACGGAGTTCGCACCGAGCACGAGCAGCTACGCGTGCGAAGAGTACGGCCTGGAGATTCCCATTGACGACCGGGAGCGGCGCAACGCCGACGCCGGGGCGGACATGGAGATCGCCGCGGTCGAGAAGGCGACCGGGATCATCATGACCGGACGCGAGAAGCGCCTTGCCGACCTGCTTGCCTCGACGACGCACGTCACGCAGAACACGACGCTCAGCGGAACGGACCAGTGGAACGACTATACGAACAGCGACCCGGTCGGGGACATCGACACGGCGCGGGCGACGATCCACGCCGCAGGCTCTCCGAACCCGAACCTGCTCGTCTTGGGGCGGGAGGCGTTCGATGTGCTGAAGCGGCATCCCTCGCTCCTGGAGGCGTTCAAGTACAACCCGCGGAGCGGCGTCGTCACCGAAGGGATGATGGCGGAGTACTTCGGCGCCGAGCGCCTGTTCGTCGGCAACGCCCGGTACAAGACCTCGAACGAGGGGCAGGCCGACGCGCTGAGCTACGTCTGGGGCAAGAACGCGATCCTGCTCTACACGCCGAAGACGCCGAGCCGCTACGCCCCGGCGGCGACGTACAGCTTCGTGTTCACGGACCGCGTCGTCGAGACCTACCGCGAGCCGGAGCATTCGGTGACCGTGGTGCGCGTACGGGAGGAAGTCGCCGAGGTGATCACTTCGACGGCGTGCATCTACCTCATCAAGAACGCGGTGGCGTAGGTTCCATCCGTACGCATGCGCCTGTAAGGGCATGGCGTGCCATGCCCTTACGCGTGATCGCAATCGATTCGACGACGACGGAGACATCCATGATGAAGACGTTTCCCACGAGGCGCTTCCTTGTGCTCGGGCTGCTCGCCTGCCTCGGCGCGTTTGCCGGTTCGACCCTTGCGCTGTGGGTCTCAACGCGCACGGTCTACAGCGGCGTCACGCTCGCCGCGAAGAGCACGCGACTGGACACAGTGATCGTGAGCGAGCCCGCCAAGAATGAGAAGCCTCAGGACCAGTTCGTCATTGCGTTCGCCGGGACGAGTCAGGCGGCGACCGCAGACAGCCAGTATCACGCCGTGATCAAGGCGATCCGAGGGGGAAAGACGCACCAGATCGGCGAGGACAGCCTCATGCTGCGGCCCGACCCGGCAGTGGCAGGCGTTCAGTCCGGCGAGGTGCGGCTCATGCACTGGGTTGCCGATAGCCTTCAGGTCACGACGCGGAATCCGAAGAGCGCAACGGTTACCGGAGCTACGTTGACGGTCACAGCGGAGAGGGTACGATGATCGCGACATCCCGGAAACGACGCAACATGGCCACGGCTGCGAAGGTCGTGCTCTCCGCTGCGGCAGTGATACTGGTGGTTCGCAGCGGCGAGATACCTCCGGACAGGACTGATCCCGGATGCGCTTGCTACCGGGGAGATGCTCATCGTGCCGGTGGCTGGAGGACTTTGCCCGGTTGGATGCTCATCAACCGGGTGCTCCGGGCCGAGGTTGCCCGGGCGCAGGTCCCGTCTGCTGAGCTGACAGCCGAGGAAGTGGTGCGGCCACCTCTCTGGCCTGATCCGCCTCTCACAGTAAGGCCGTACTGGGGGTTGTCGTTCGACGGGACGGACGATTACGCCACCGCGCCGAACTCGCCTTCGTTGAACATCACTGGCTCGCTGACACTTGAGGCGTGGGTGAATCCGTCTGCTCTCGCCGCTGATGCCAACGATATCAGTGGACGATGGGGTGGCACAGGGCAGTCACAGTACCTCTTTCGCCTCGGCAGTTCAGGAAAGGTCGCTGCCTTCCTCAGCAGCGACGGCACAACCGTCGCCGGTCGAAAAAGCAGCGCCGTCATCGCATCCATCGGAATCCCCGTTCACGTCGCCACCGTCTACGACGCAACGGCACAGACGCTTCTCCTCTATGTCAACGGCGGCGGCGTCTCTGCAGACCTAATCGGCACCATTCCCGCAAGCCTTTACTCCCAGAGCAAAATCCTCGGAGTCGGTGCCTCATACATCGAGGGAGGCGCAGGCGGCTTCTTCTCTGGCCGGATCACCCAGCTACGTGTCTGGAATGTGGCGCGGACGCAGGCGCAGATTCAGAGCACGATGTACAGGCCATTCCTCGGTCCGACGACAGGACTTGTACTCGAATACCCCATGCTGCCGGGTACCGGCCAGACGATAACCGATCATTCGGGCACGGGCAACCACGGCACGCGCGGGAGCACGGCGGACACGGATACGAACGATCCGCAGTGGACAGGGCCGTACCGTGGACTCGCCGGCGGCCCGCTGCAATGAGCCGGGAAGGAGGAGGGGATGCCGACCTACACGAGCGATACGAACCTGCTCACCGAGCTTCCGGACAACCTCCCGGCGGCGCTCGACACACCGGTGGAGCGCGCACCGTACATCGAGCAGGCAAGCCTCCTTGCCGATTCACTCGTCGGGCCGAGGTTCCCGATCAGGACGTACGATGCCGCGGAGCACAAGTTCCCCGACATCACCGACACACCGCCGACGCCCCCGCTGGTCGAGCTTGGCACGCGGAAGCTTGCCGCCGCGATGGTCTACGGGGCACTCTCGCTCATCGGACGGGAAGGTGATGTCGGCGGCAAGGGACTCTACGACGAGGCGCTCGAATGGTTCCGACGCATCCGGGAAGGCGAGCTTCAGGTGACGGATTCCGAAGGGACGGACTACGCGGCGTTCCGACCGGTGAGCAGCACGACCAAGGCCGTGGAACCGACGTTTCGCTCCGGTCGCTACGACGCCGACGGTGAACTTCTCGACGAGAGACCAGGGTCTGTGGATGCGTTCTAGCGGACCTTCAACATCCAGGTTACGGATTCTCCGACAGTAGGTGGGAAGCCCTCCTATCCCGCAGAGCAGCCCAAGAAGGGGGTTTCGGGCCCACCGTCGTTCGGAAGTTGACAGCGCACCAGCGAAAGCCGGGGGCAAGAGTCCGCAGCTCCGTCTCCTGGGTCTCCGTGTCGCGTACGACAACAACCTGTAAGGAACCGCCATGCTCACATCGACAGACGCTGCCGACGTGCTCAACCTCGTCGAGACGAGCGCGATCAATAGCCTCGAGGCGGACCCGTGGCTGAAGACCGGTGGCAGCGGCGGCATCGGCCTCATCCACCCATGGGCACTGCGTCCCGATCGGACGTATCAGGCTCACGAGCTGCCGGCGATCAGCGTGCGGGCGGCGGGAATCGTCACGACGAACCATGTTGCACCGGCGGGAACGGAAGACCTCGCAGTCGTGCTTGTCATCGAGGCGATCGAGGCCGCTGCGGACAGGAATGCGGCGGCGGCGACGGCACAGCGGATGGCGGCACGGCTGCGTCGCTGGCTCGCCGAGCAAAACGTCCCCGGCGGCAACCGGCTCGACGGTCTCCTTGACGACGGTGACGGGGTCGTCGTTCCGGGTGCGGTGAGTCTCCTAGAGGAAAAGAAGGTGGAACACGTGCACCGGGCGGTAGCACGTGTCGAGGCGACGGTGAAGCTGAGGGCAGGCGTGTGACGGTAAGAGGAGACGGAAGCACCGTAGCGGGGTAGCGCCCTGCACCCCTGCATCAGGAAACCGCAGCGGACGCGCCCCTATTTCTTCTTCGCCTTGAGGCGCTCGCGCTGCTTCTCCATGCGCTGGGTGGAACGCTCCATGAACTCTCGTTGCGCGGCGGGGATCCTGTTGCGGCTGAGCGTGCCACGCCGCATGTCGGAGTCCATGTGACAGCGTTTGTACTTCTTGCCGCTACTGCACCAGCACGGATCGTTCCGCCGCAGTTGCGGGCGCTTCTCGGCGGTGGTGAACCACTGGCGAAGCCAGTACCATGGCCGGCGGAGTGGGTTGGTCATCGTGGTTGAATCCTTGGGCACGATTGGACGCGGTGTCGACGTACGGTGCACGAAGGTGTTGTGCGCGCGCACTATGGAAATGTACGATGCGACAGATGCGCTGACCACCGGCATCAGATTGGGAATCGGCACATGAGCGTACCTCACGCTTCGTGGCGAACATTTCTCGTCAGCCGAGCGGCGCGGGAGACAAGCTTCGGAAGCGGGGCAGCCGTGGACCGTCGGCTTCTCGTATCCGGCCCACCGATGCGTGCGAAGAACCTCGCACGTGTTGCGCCTTCGCTCGTCGAGGGACCGGAGCCGGAAGCGCGTGCGCTGGCGACCTGGTATGAGACGCAGTGGGCATGGGATGCCGTGAGGCCGGACGATCTGGCCTGGGCGCTCAGCTACGCCCTCGGACCGGGGACGTATGTCACCTTGGATACCACCGCGAAACGGCACACGGTCGTCCCGGAGACCGCATGGGCACTTCCCTCGTTCAGCGCCGAGGAGGTGGTCGCCACCGGGTGGCATGATCGGTACATCGGTGGCATGATGAAGCGCCTGCGGCTTTCAGGTCGCACCGATCTTGCTCCCTATGGCATCGCGATGACGGCCGAGCTCCTCTTCCGCGGACGTTCCGAAGGAAGCGGAAGCGGCAATGCCATCGCCGGTGAGCCAGTCTGGAGGTTCGATCAGTCGCACGTCTGGATCGGCTCGGCGTACGGCGGGACGAGTGTCCTCGGTCAGGCGAATGTGACCGGCGCGACCGAGTGGACCGAACGGTGGGTGGGCTTCGGCGCATCGTTCGACAATCAACTCGACGTGGCGCGCACCGTTGACTTCGATGGTGGCACGGTGGCGCGTGCGGAGCGCGGAGCGCGAGGGTACGACCTACGCGCGTCGTTCGAGATGAGCGACCGGACGCTCGTTGACGACCTCACGGACGGTACGGCGCGCGCGGTGGAGATCGGGTGGGCGGGCGGTGTGCTCGCCGGTGCTACCACGCAGGAGTTCGGCCTTCATCTCCTGTGGCCGCATACCGTCATCGCTGACGCGACCACTGGCGACGGGCCGGATGGCAGGCTCACAGTCGATGTCGTATGGCAGGTCCTTTCCGACCCGACCTACGGCCCATTCGTCGGGGTCATCTGGAACCAGACCGCGCCGTACGCCGGATAGACGCGGGCGCTGAGGATGTTCGCATGTCACAGGCCTGCCGCCTTGCCTCACTCGACATGACCCATCGAATGGGGCCTGATAGGAAGATGTACAGGTCCTTTCTGACGCGGCAGATATCCGCATGGAAGGCAAGTTGGGCCCGCCTCGCCGACGGCGACGAAGCCACGCGCACAAGCTTCCTCAGGAAGATCGGCGTGGCGCTCGGAGAACAGGATTCCCCGCTGGCGGTGGGGCGAGCGGGGGTCATCCTGGGATTGGACGCTGAGAGTGCGGGACGGAAACGGGAGGAGAGGTGAACGATGCCTTCGTGGCAATGGAGTTACCCGTACAACGCGAGCGACACGGCGACCGTTCTGTTTGACGCGACACCGGCGAATGCGCTCTACCGGTGGCGAGCTCCCTATCAGGACGTGTCCCTGCCGCGCCAGGTGCTCGTCGAGACGGCGGAGGGCGGCGTGCGAAACTACAAGGTCGGGCAGGCGGGGCGGCTGACCGTGCTGCGCTTCGTCAGCCTTCCTCCCGGTTCGGACGTTACCGCGACCCAACTCTACGGGTACTTGGGCCTGCTTCGCTTCCTCCGGGACTTCACCGACTTCGGACAAAAGACGTTCGGCTTCTACGATCACACGCCCGGCGCAACTGAACGGGAGGTTCGCTACGTGCGCGGCGTCGAGACGTTCACCTTGACGCAGGGGTGCTACGTCGGGCAGATCGTGCTGCGCAGGGAGCTCACGTAGTAGTTCACTCGCCGAGTGCGTGACGTAGAGGGCGCGTAGCCTGCAAACCCGCCCCGACGCGTCGTTTCCGGCTGTGGGCGCGGGGAATGCCGTGACGTGGTGAGCGACCAATCCCTCCCATCGAGCATCCTTCACATCGGTACGCGACAACGAGGTCAGCCCCATGAAGCATCTGGCAACGCATACGGAAACGCTTCTCGCGAAACGTGGCAGCCGCCCCGTGCTTTTGGTGACGCTTCGCGCCCGCTCCACGAGCGGCGGGAACGCGACCTACCGATGGGCCTCCCAATCCGACGGCGCGGGGAACTACGGCTATCGAATCGGTGGGTCCGGGTCGGCCTACCGCGCCGACATGGCCGACCCCGGCAGGATCGTGAGGAGCCTGAGCCCTCTCGGCGGGATCGCCGCCGCCTCGGGAAGTGATATCCTGCTCGTGAACCCTGATGAAAATGGTGCGCTCTGGTCCGACCTCTTTGACACGTACGACCTCGACGAAGCGGAGACGACCATTGCGCTCATCTTCGCCGACGGCTCGGAAACGGAGGGCGACCTCATCACGCTTGCACAGGGGATCATCTCGGAGCCGCGCATTTCCGTGCCGCACGTGCGCCTGCCGTGGCGCGATTCTTCCGAGCGGTCCTTCCGTCGCCTGCCGACCGGGCGACTCATCGAGCCGAGGCTCTACCCGTACGCCCCGGAGCAGAACTGGGGCGGCGTCCGCCCGGTGATACTCGGTGACCTGACGGGGCAGGGGTTCGACGTGACGACCCCGGCGAGCGGCGTCTTCCCCCACGTCCCGGCCCCGGCGATCAACGCGCAGCGACAGCGGTTCGACCTGTTCGATTCGTCCGCGTCGGCGAACCGAGAGACGCTCGTGAAGCTCTACGACCACGTCATCCAGATTCCCAACGCAAGCCGCACCCTCGGCACGGACTACATCCAGTTCGACGCGAACGAGTGCTGGCTGTGGTTGCGCCCGCACCGGATCGATAACACGACGGCGGGGGTCACCAACCCGGAGAACGCTTGCACGCACGATCTCGATAAGTACGCGTGGGTGAGCGCCGGGACGGCGCTGTTCGTCCATTTCCCCGGCGCGAACACGAACCTCGGCCAGATGGGCGCCGGCTCCTCGCTCGTGGCAAGCGACGTAACCGTGTACACGATCTACAGCAAGGCCAACCAGAGCGATACGAACCCCGGCCAGCTCACGATCCGCCTGGACGATGTCGGGATCACCGGCCACATGGGTGTTAACCTCAACGGTGCGGGCACAGCGGTGGACAGCCAGCAGATCGGCGACCACCTGACCGGATGGGACGACCTGCAAAAGCTCGAAGTGATTGTCTCGGCACCGGGCGGAACGAGCGGCACCAACGTCCGGCGCATCCTTATGAAGATCGTATTCCGCTCGGACGAAGTGCGTGCGGCGTTCGAACAGCAGCGCGTGTTCCGCTCGCAACAGGGCTTCGTCGAGAGCGCCTCCTCGCCGACCGACGACTATCAGGATGGGAACTATCTCTGGGGCACTCGCACGACCGTGCCGCTCCGCAACCCGGCAGATATCGCCGAGGTGCTCCTCAGGAACCGGAGATGGGGGTTGGGGATGCGCGCGCCGTCGCTGCTCTCGTCGGGCGCGACGCTCTCCGCGGTGACGTATGCCGATACGACGAGCTGGACCGTCTCCAACGGTGCGGCGTTCGGCGTCGGCGACGAAGTGCTCGCCGACCACGAGGTGGTCATCGTGACTGCGATTGCCGGGAACACGCTCACGCTGATCCGGGGTGCTGCCGGCTCGCGGGCGACGACGCATACCGTCGGTACAACGCTCTACCGCTTCGGGTCGGGTGCCGAGCTGGATAGCGCCTCGTTCCGCAGCGCGGCGGGCATCAGATTGGAACCGGACGGCGTCGAACTCGTCACGAACGGCGGGATGGAGGGAACCTATAGCGCTGGTGTCGCCCCGAACTGGACCGAATACGATCCGGCAGGTGAAGGCACTCCCGCAAGCGCCGCGGGCTACGTCGGACGGTACAGCCAGCAGGTGACGCGCACCGGTACGACCGGATTGAACCCCGGCGTAATGCAATCCAGCATCGCCGTGACCTCCGGTGCGTGGTACCGGCTGAGCCTTTATAGCCGGTGCACGAGCGGCACGAGTTGGATTCAGACCACCATCGGGATGACCTATTCCCTCCACCCGAACTCCGCCGTTGACGCGACGTGGCGGCACTTCAGCATCGACTTCAAGGCTGATATCGGCACGCTCTACCTCCGCCTGCGCAACGCAGGTGCGGCGGGCAACAGCGTGCAGTTCGACGGCGTGAGCCTCCAGAAGCTTGTTGAGTGGAAGCTCGATTTCGCGCTGACCGGGACCGTTGACGGCCGCACGTGGTTCGATCGGAACCTCCTCCCGCAGGCGGGGATGCGCCTCTTCCACGGCGCCGATGGGCGCCTCAGAGCATCGGCACACTGGCCGGAGCGACCGACCGCGATGACCATCGACGAGGGCCGGATCGCCGTCGATACACACGGCGCTCCGAAGCTCTCCATCGTCCGGTCCCCCCTCGAGGAAGTGGTCACCGGCATCACCCTCCGGTACGCGTACAACCACCTCAGCAACAGCTTCGACGGGCTCGTGTCACTCGGCGCGGAGCGTTCGGCGACGGGGCAGTCGGTCAGTTCGATCACTCCAGGATCGCCTCTGGACACGCTCACCATCGCCGACAGCGACGCCCTTGCGCCGAAAGATGCCGCCGACGAGACCACCTCGAACATCACCGCAAGTGGAACGACCATCACACTACCCTCCGGGGACCTCGCGAACAAGGGCGTGACGGCGGGCGACTGGCTCATTGTCAGGACCAGCTGCGGCACGTTCCTCCTCCAGATCGCCCAAGTCGTAAGCGCGACGCAGCTCACCGTCACGGAGCGGCCGCCGCAGTTTAACGATCTCGGCCAGTGGTCTGCCGGGGACAACCTCTACCTTGCTGGGAGCGAGATCTTCGGCACATGTTTGACCCCGACCGGCACGACGGTCACGATCTTCCGGTCGCTCGACCCGATCAACCTGACGACTCACGAGACGATGGAGCAGGATGACCTCATCTGGAGGATCACCAGTTCGAGTGACAATGGGACCGGCGCGCGCGATGAAGGAAACACGCTCTACCATGGGCGGGAACGCAAGGCGATGCTCCGCATTGCACGGTACAACCTCGTCCGGACGGTGTCATTCGACGCGCCGTGCGTCCGGAACCGTCAGACCGCGCTGTTCCTTCGGAACCACCTCTTCGACGCGCACGACCGGGCCTGGCTCGTCACCGTGACCACCGACCTCTCCACCATCGCCCTCGACGTGGGCGACCACGTGACCATCCAGCACGATCTTGTCCCCGGCGGCTCACTCACCGGCGAGATCATCAAACAGGCGGCAGACGTGAACGCGGGCGAGATCGAGTATGTGGTGAGGGGGTAGGCATTCTCGGAAGGAACCTTGGTTCACTCTGATTCATTCTCTATAATTGCCCGTCGTTGTGGTATATTCAGGGGTGTACTTGCAGCGGTGCGTTGGGCCCTTACCCACGGAGTCACGCTCGTGACAGTATTTGAGAGCTGCAGAGTACTTAATCAGAACATCGTTGTTGTATATGCGGAACCGCTGTATCCTGAAGTTCCCACCGACGAGATAAAACGCGAGTATTCACCGGCGGACGGTTGGGCGATTGTCGATATGCAGCCCCCCGGTGTATTAGTGATTCAAAATCCCACGAAAAAGGAACACATCCAGATAGAAGGGCAGAGACTAACGGTCGGGATTGCAGGTTCGGGGATCGATCCAAGCAAGGTCGAAAGCCAGCGACTGGTTGGCCTGCTCGGCCAAGTCCGCGAGGTTCTTCCCAAGCGTTCGATCACAGCGTTCGGGGTCAATCTTGAGATCGAACTGACATTGCAGAGTACGGCTGGGACCAGTAGAGAGGCTTTTCTGGGTCTGATGCCGGCTGCCAAGAACGCTGCTGCACAACTCGGTGCGGCCGATTTCCGCTTCATGCCATCGATGGTTCTGCATGTAGATAACACTCGCTACTCTTTCGGTGTCCAGCTTCCCGACTCTGAAGGACACCAGTTCAAAGTGAAGAGCAATGCACACCGTGACGCAAAGAGGTTACCTCCCTCTCGTTCGTTAGCGAAGTTCGTTGACGATGCACTCAAGTTCGATTGCCAAATACTGGAAATGATGTTCGGGATAAGCCATGAGTGAAACAGGATACATGCCCCCGATGTCCATGCCTCCTGTGGCACGCGAGCAGATGGTCTCCACTGATGTAGGGCCCGGTTGGGGCGAATCTCCGTTCTCGGTGGACGCTCAGGGCGTGAAGACGCTCCCGTACCTTGACTTTCGCGGCGGCGCCATGATACCGACTGAGCAACTAGGACTCCCCATCACTGCACTCGTGGACTCGCTTGAGGTGATACTTGGGCAGACTTTCTTTGCCCTCCAGAATCCGCAACTGACGAACATGAGAAATTCTCTCGCTAAACTGACGACTGTGTACAACGCACTGAATGAACGCCTTGACCGTATGGAGGTGCGACAGAAGCGTATGGAAAAGCTCTTGGAGCAGTTCATCACGGAGAGCAGACGCGCCCCCGAATCGAAGAAGCATTTTCGCAGCGTGCCGCTGAAAGCTCTGCGGGATCTCATGCCGGAACTGAATGAGCCAGTGACCCAAGAAGAGCGTGAAGCGCTGGCGCGGATGGACCCGGACGTCGTTGCCGCGTTCATGCGTGAGGACGAGCGCTAGGCGTGGCGCGAGGTCGAGATGCTGCGATTCGGCTCGACGCGAAAGCTCCCACAGGAAATCTACCTCGATTCAAGCGTTATCATAGACGTTTTCTATTCATTTCACCTTCCGAACAAGCCACGAGAGTACCTCCCACGCCTCAACGAAACACATCGCTTCATCGAGCGCCTCGAACGTCAAGGCTCGCGCCTCTATGTATCACTTTTGACCATTGAGGAATCGCTGCACGGGACCCGCACCATGGCACGGGATAACTGGCTCAAAGAGAACATCGTGCGGTTACCGACCGAACTGAAGACGACCGTGGAGCGTGCCAAAGAAGAGGGGACCAATCGCCTTCGGATATCCGATAGGGACGTAAGAAAACATCCATCAATATGGGATCAGATTCTCGTATATGCGCGGGCACAGGTGCGCTTCGTCCAGAAGAAGATCACCGGATCAAGCGTCGAGCTTCTTTCTCCTGAGGAAAACGAAACAACGGCAATTGTGGGTGATACGATAAAGTTACACGATGCGTACGATCTCGATGTAGCCGATTGCTTCCACATTGCAACCGGCAAGGCGCTCGGAATACTCCATTATGCCAGCAACGACATGGGCTGGAAACAGCTCGACGGTGTAGACGGTATCACAGTCTACTCCGCGTGCTGATCGCCCGTCTTGCGGTGGGGCCGCCCCTCTCCTGCAGACGTCGGACACCCAATCTCGACACTGCCAACCGTTCTTGGGTCATCACCATGACCACCGACCTTTCCACCATCGCCCTCGACGTGGGCGACCACGTCACCGTCCAGCACGACCTTATGCCCAACGGCTCGCTCACCGGCGAGATCATCAGACAGGCGGCGGACGTAAACGCGGGCGAGATCGAGTATGTCGTGAGGGGGTAGTGGGCCTTCAACCTTTGAGCTGTGGGTAGGCGCGACGCTGCTGTCGGGCCCGGCCCGTGCGGGAGAAAAGGGCTTCCCACCTACCATGGAAGAACCACAACATAGATGTTGAAGACCCACTGGGCCGTGTCTGACAAATCCGGTGGTACCGTCTGTAGTACGAGCGAGGCATGCCTTGCCCGTACGGGCGCGCGACGACGCGATCGTCGCGGGCGGTGTGGAATGGAACCCGGTCATGCCTTTGACCGTCCGAACGGGGTGGCAGACGCACCTCGGAGGGAACAGGCTCGACGAATCGACTGCGGCATTCACCGCCGGTGCCAGTATCTCCATCTGGCGCGGGCTGAGTGCGGACTACCCGTACAACGATCACGGTGTGCTCGGCGCAACCCATCGCATCGCGCTCCGCCTCTCGTTCGATTCGCGCCGGTTCGCACCGAACTGGTCCCCACTGGACAGGATTCGTCTCATCGTGGAAGCTGGTGCGCCCGGGGGAATGTCTCGTGGCGCAGACTTGTCACCGCCCGCTATGGACGGATCGTCGAGGCCGATAGGCCGGAACCGTGGCAGGCAATCATCATTCTCACCAAACCATGACGCCCGTCATTCCTTGGACCGGACGGCGTCGTAACGGGAATCAACACATGTTCGTGTCGCGCCAAACTGGATTCAGAGTGGTACTCAGCCTCCTTGCGGGCCTCTCTCTTGCCATCTTCTCTGGGTGCGGCAGGAGAGCGGAACGTGCTGCCGAGTACCTCAGACAGGGCATGGCGAGCGCAGAGGAAGGGCGATTCCCCGACGCACTTGCGTACTACGACAGCGCGTTGGCCGTCAACCCCAGGCTCGAGGATGCGCTCGTCAAGAAGGGCGATGCGCTTGCCGCCATGATGCGTCTGTCGGCAGCTCTCGAGACCTACGAGCGCGCGCTCGCCCTCAACGGCCGGAACCTGCGTGCTCAACTCGGCAAAGCGTACGTGCTCACCCGACTGGAGAGTCCCGTCGAAGCGCGAGAGGCGTTCGAGCGTGCGCTCGCCGTCGCCGAACGCCCTGATTCGGCGCTCGCCGTCAGGGGATGGGCGGAGTACGATGCGCATCGAGAGAACGATGCGCGCGAATCCTTTCGTCTGGCCACGGAGATGAACCCGCAGAACAAGGATGCGTGGGTAGCCATCGCCCTGCTTGCGATGAGAACGCGCCTCAGCAACCCGATCATGATGGCGGAAAGGGCTCTACCAGCTATCAATCGGGCGCTCGAAATCGACCCCAAAGACAGGGCGGTCTGGACGCTCAAAAGGGCCGTCCTGCGCGGTGTCGGACGCTTTGACGAGGAATTAGCGGTCTGCGACACGCTGCTCGCGCTCACGCCGCGGGACAGTGCTGGCTGGCACACGTTTCGGAGCGATTTCAGGGTGCAGCTCGGGCGCGCGACGGTCTGGGTCAGGCACGCGGCCGCGCTAACGAGCCTTGGCCGCTATGAGGAGTCGCTCAGCTCGTTCGACAGCTCGCTGGCTTACGATCCGTCAGACTACCACGTGTGGCGCCTCAAGGCGAGCGCTCTCGAGCATCTCGGACGGCAGGATGAAGTGCGGGCGTGCGTTGAAGAGGCCAATCGCCGGGAGATGATACAACCCCGCCAAGGATGGGAGTGATACGCCCGGCGTTTCCTCTACACATAGAGTCTGAACCATGCCTTCGCAAGCGAATCCAAAGGAACCCGCATCGCGGGTTCGCCGGATTCGCGCTCATCGCACGAGAGTCATTCTCCTCACCAGCGTCCCCTCGCCCGACGTGAGCCGGTAGAGGTAGACCCCGCTTGCCACAGCGCGACCCATTTGGTCGCGCCCGTCCCAGACGAGTTCGTGGAAACCGGCCTGCACCGGCCTGTCAACAAGGGTGCGGACGAGGCGGCCATTTACATCGTAAATGGCCACATTCGCGGGACCGCTTTGCGGGACCGTGAACCGGATGGTGGTCGAGGGGTTGAACGGGTTGGGGGAGTTCTGCCAGAGATCGAGCCGGGGCGCAGGCCTCCCTTCGGTAACCGCTACCGGCCACGGAAACGCGCCCATGCCTCTCGCAGGCGACCCCGCTTCCAGATGATAGTCCCCGTTCGCCGCATCTACGAAGAGCGGATTGGCGTTGATGTTGCCCGTGCCGGGATAGGCCACCCCTGAGGGGACATAGATGTCGGAATATGTCGCGGTGATGGTGCTGCTTGCGTTGTAATACTCCTGCGCGCCGTTTGCCCACAGGATGGTATTCCGGAGCGTGGCGGTCGAACCGTCCGCATACAGGCCGCTGCCATACCGGGAAGCGGTATTGCGGCTCATCGTGCAGTTCGTCAGTGTCAGGGTGGAAGAGGACCGCGCGCACAGCCCGCCGCCGTCCCTCGCCGTGTTGCGGCTGATCGTGCAGTTCGTCAGCGTCACCGTCGCGTTCCAGGGGTTATACACCCCGCCGCCGCTACCAACCGCCGAATTACCGGTGATCGTGCAATTCGCCAGCGTCACGGTGGAAGAGGACGCACTCAGCCCGCCGCCGTTGTACGACGCCCAATTGCCGCTGATCGTGCAGTTCGTCAGCGTGATGCAGTTCTCCAGCGCGGGGGTGCACCAAGAGGATTCCGCATACAGCCCGCCGGCCCAGCGCGCCGAATTGCCGCTGATCGCGCAGCTCGTCAGCCTCGCAGTCGAAGAGAACACATACAGCCCGCCGCCCTCGTAGTAGGACGCCGAATTACCGGTGATCGTGCAGTTTGTGAGCGTCACGGTGGAATACCACACATCCAGCCCGCCGCCGGGGCCGTAGGGCGACGCCCGATTGCCGGAGATCGTGCAGTTCGTCAGCGTCACGGTGGAAGAGTACGCATACAGCCCGCCGCCGTTGTCCCGCGCCGAATTGCCGCTGATCGTGCAGTTCGTCAGCGTCAGGGTGGAAGAGTTGTACGCAAACAGCCCGCCGCCGTTGCCGTACGACGCCGAATTGCCGCTGATCCTGCAGTTCGTCAGCGTCAGGGTGGAATGGTTGTACGGAAACAGCCCGCCGCCCCATGACCCCGAATTGCCGGAGATCACCGAGTTCGACATGCTGACCCGCGTTCCCTTGCCTGAAAGGTAGAGCGCACCACCGCAGCTGTCTTGGCGTGTGCTTCCTCGCGCCTTCCCATCGCTTATTCGCGTATGCGCAATGGTGCTGGTATCGCCGCCCGTTATCCGAATGCCGCGCCAATTCGGCGCAGTGCCCTTCAGGAACCGGATGCTGTCGGTTTGCGTCCCGACCGCGTGGAGCCGTCCCTCCACGATGAACTGCACGTCGGTATCGAACAGGACGTCCACGCCGGGTTCAATGGTGAGGGTGTTACCGGAGGGGACGGTGACGGCGGCGGTCACGCGGTAGGGCCCGTTCGCCTTCGTCCACGTCGTGGTCGTGATCGTGCCGCCAACACCGGTGGCGGCGTACACGGGCGCCGCGGTGATCGCGGCAACGATGGCAGCAATGAAGCAAATCCGGCGGAACATCGTACACCTCCTCATGGTGCGCCCGTTCAGGTAGGAGACTTGTGGAGAAGTATAGCGAGAAACCAAAAGCATGACAACAGGATTTGCGATAGCGCCGCGCCTATTGAAACCTCTCTTCGCGGATCACCACCTCCTCCGGGGCGGGGTAATCGGGATGGATCATGGGCGGTCGTCCTCCGGAAAGGGACCCGGCGGGTGACACGAGATGATCGCGCTTCCGACTGCTGAGTGGCAAGGACCACGAGCCAGCGCGCGTTGCGGAGTTGACCCGTGCAGGAACACCTCGCACATTACCACCAGCTGCCGCATCGCTCAAAGCGTCCGCTCTCCATTCCCGCTCTCGCAAAGAGGATTCTCATGTCTCCGCGAACACCGGACAACCGCACGAACGTCGCACCGTTTGGAGAACGGCGCTCTTGGAATGAACCGCACGATACCGGTATCCAGTGGTCGGACGCCCGCGACATCGAGCGAGTCGTCGTGACGTGGCGTAAGGAACAGCCGGACCCAAACACCGTGCGCGTCGAGTACTGGAAGGGTCAGTGGCCGGAGAAGCGCGTGCCGAAGGGGGCTGTGGCCGGCGCGGGATTCTCCGGTTGGCTGGCGGAGGACGACTGGTTCAACGGCAGGTGGCAGCGCGCGGAGGTGCGGCTCGAACGCGAGGAGAACAGGTGGTGCTACACCTTCGCGCCGCTCGGCGTGGCCGAATTCCCCGCCATCACCAACTTCCCTGCGACCTATCGCCGCACCCTCAAGGTGCGCCTGGCTTCGGAGGGGGCGCTCCCGAAGGTCAAGGAACTTGAGGCATACAGCGATTCCACATGGCGCACCGTCGAAGTCGCCGTCGAGTGGGGCGGAAACGCTTCCGATTCGCGGGAAGAAGTGTGGAACGGCCGTGCGGAGGTCTATAACGGTCACCTTGAAGAGGTGTCTCCGCTCCGACGGACCAGCACCGTCCTCATCCGCCCTGGCGGATGGCGGTCCCATGTTTTCGCGCGCACCGACGGGGTGAAGCTCAAGCTCCGAGCGACGGAGAACCCCGACATCAACACCCTCGACAAAACGGTCGTGACCATCAGGACGAAGGCGCACTCCTTCTCGTTTCAGGTGAACGACCTCGTCGAGAACGGACCACTCTACATCCGCGACTTCGGCGTGCTCATCTCCCTCGTCGAGCACCGGGCGAGGCTTAAGGACGTGGCGCGTGAGGTGAGGAAACGCGGCGCGAAGACCCTCTACGAGCGCATCTTCGACGAGCCGGAGCAGACGCTTCCGCAGGCATGGAGCGACATGCCGCTCAAGAGGTCGTTCTACCTCGTACTCGGGTGCGAGGGACGGCGGCAGCGCTACGGAGTGAACCCCGACGGAAGCATCTTCCGCGACCACCATCGGGACTGGTTGAGGAAAGTGCCGGGGCGCGACACGAAGCGGATGGAGAGAGAGCCGAATCGCCTGGTCTGGACGTTCGGTCTTCCCCCGATGCCCGCGACGGGACGCATCCCGCTGCGCGGCTACCTGCCGATCATGACGACGACGTGGGAGACCGGGGCGCTGAAGTTCGAACAGATCGCGTACGCGACGCTCCTCGATCGTTCGCTCGACGATGCGCCGATCCGTGGCGATGATACGGTCGTCGCGGTCGCCCTCATCACGATCTCGAACACCGGCTCCGCACCGGCGGAAACAGGTCTCGCTTTCCGGACGTCCTCCGGCGACGTGCATCTGAACTACCGTCTTCCCCTCCGGGACACCGGGGAGAATGTCGTCCTCGGCGGAAAGGACCTCATCCGCACGGACACGGGGCGAGTGCGCGCCCTCGTAGAGACGTACCGCCGTGGGCGACTCAGGACGGGCAAAGATGCGGTTTACTACCGCGTCACCCTCCAGCCCGGCAAAAGCCACACGCTCGCCATCAAGATGCCCTACTACGACCTCACCGAGGAGGAACTCAGCCGACTGCGCGGCATCGACGCGCGGGGGATGCTCCACGCCGTCGCCGACTACTGGGAGCGCCGCATTGCCAGGGGCGCGCAGATTACGACGCCGGAGCCGCTCATCAACGACTACTACAAAGCGCACGCGGCACACCTCCTGATCAACCATGAACGACATCCCGCCTCGCCGGAAAGAGGCATCCCGCACGACGTTGCCCGCGTCGGTTCGTTCGGCTACGCCGCCTATGCGAACGAATCGGTCATGCAGATCACCGACCTCGACCGGCGCGGCTTCCGTCACGAGGCGGAACGCGGCTACGAGCTGTTCGTCCGGTACCAGGGCACGGTCGCGCTGCCGGGGGATTTCTCCACGAAGGACGGCATCTACTACGGTGCCGGTGGCTACGAGTGCGGGAACTACAACCAGCACCACGGCTGGGTGCTCTGGGGGTTGGGCGAGCACTACTTCACGACGCGGGACCGGGCATGGCTCAAGCGCGTCGCGCCGAGCATCGTGAAGGCGTGCAACTGGATCGTCAACGAGCGACGCCGGACGATGACAAGCGACGCGAAGCGTCGCCAGGAGATTGCGTACGGGTTCCTGCCGGCCGGAGTGCTCGAAGACATCCAGGACTGGTGGCACTGGCTTTCGACGAACGCCTGTACGTGGTGGGGCATGGCCCGTGCGGCGGAGGCGCTCGCGGAGGTCGGTCATCCCGAAGCCGCGCGGCTCCTCGAGGAGGCCCGGAAGTTCAGGGAAGACCTCGTTGCAGGATACACCGAGGCGATGGTGCGCTCGACGGTCGTCCGGCTATCCGACGGAACCGCGGTGCCGCACATCCCCGCGCACCAGCACCTGCGCGGGCGCTCCTACGGGTGGATCAGGGAGACGCTCGAAGGGGCGATCCACCTCCTGCGCACCGGGGTCTTCTCACCGGAGTCGGACATCGGCACGCGGATCATGAAGGACTACGAGGACAACCTCTACCTCTCCGAGCGCTTCGGGTATCACGGGCTGAGCGTCCCCGACCGGGAACGGTACTGGTTCAGTCGGGGCGGGTTCTCGATGCAGCCGAATCTCCTGTGCGGGCCGCTGCCGTACCTCTTCCGTGACGAGATCAAGCACTTCCTCCGAGCGTACTTCAACTCCTTCGCCTGCGCCTTCCACGCCGACACACGCATGATGACCGAGCATCCCCTGCCCCAACTCGGCGACTGGGCCGGTGACCACTACAAGACCTCCGACGAGGCGAACTCCGCGTACTGGCTGCGGCTCATGTTCGTCTACGAACGGGAAACCGACCTGTTGCTCGGCTTCGGATTGCCGCGCTACTGGCTTCGGGACGGACAGACCGTGAAGATCGAACGCGCGCAGACGTACTTCGGCGAGATGAGCATGACCGTTCGCTCGGCGGCGTCGAAGCGCCGGATCATTGTGGAGATCGACCCGCCGATGCGCAATCTGCCGGAGCGAACCGTGCTACGCATCCGGCATCCGGAGGAGAAACGCCTGCTCGGCGTCACCGTGAACGGGGAGCCATGGACCCAGTTCGATCCGGCATCGGAAACGGTTCACCTGCCGGCGTTTGCCGAACGGACGACGGTGATGGCTCGATATCGGAGGTAAAGCGGTGAGTATCGTCATGGGCAGACAGCCGCTCCCACCTTCGTTTGCCGACATGATGCTCGGCAAACTCGCCAAATGGCTCCGGCTCATCGGTGCGGACGTTGCCTTCAGCATCGAGATCAACGACGACGAACTCATGCGCGTCGCCGAACGCGAAGGTCGCATGGTCATTACCCGCGACCGGGGAATCATAGGACGAGAGTCGGACGTGCCGCGCTTCTTCATCCGGCACGACCGCGTCGGTGACCAACTGCGACAGATCGCCGGGGAATTCGACCTTTCCGGCTTCGAGCCGTTCACGCGCTGTCTTCGCTGTAACGTGCCAATCAACGAGGTGGACAAAGACGACGTGCGGCATCGCCTCTGGCCATACATCTACCAGACGCAGAACCAGATCTACGAGTGCCCTTCATGCCGTCGGCTCTACTGGGGAGGAACGCACAAGGAACGCGCACTGAAAGACCTTGCGCGGATGCTGGAGGAACATCCGCCGCAGACATGGAAAAGCCGAGGAGTGAAGTAATAGGGATTCGAGATGATAACGCTTCATGATCGACGTAAGGGCGAGGTAACCTCGCCCTTACCTGTCCAAGGTTACGGTCTCTTCTAGGGGCGCCGCTTGCTGCGTCCCCGCCACGCATGGGTAAAGTTCGTAAGTGGAATCCGTGAGAAAGGACTGCCATGAGCAAAATGGTTTCCCTTCCGACATGGTTCTATCGGCAATTCCCCTCCGACTTCCGGCGCGGCGAAGAGGCCACGCTCGGCATCCTCGGCTGGGCACAGCGCACCTGCGAGATTCCTCTCGACGAGATGGCACTCGTCTGCATGCACTTCTGGAACGTGGGCTTCCCCGGTGGGCCGGAGTGGAGCGAGAAGTCGCCCTATGCCCTCGTCAGGCAGGTGCAGGAGTACGTCGGGCGGTGCGTCATGGAGTTCACCCGCTCGATGCCGCCGATCCTCAAAGCCGCCCGTGAGAGCGGCCTGACCATCGTCCATGTCGCCTCAAGTGAGGACTACGCGAAGAAGTATCCCCACTACGAACGCACGTGCGCCGAGGTCGATCTGGAACCGGCGGCGAAGCAACCCGGTGCGGTCCGCCCCGAGAAGACCGACGTGCCGACGGCGGCGGAGCGCTTCGGTCCCGGTTGGATCAACTTCCGGGACGAACCGTACGATTTCCCACCAGTCGCAAAGCCGGAGACCGAGGGCGAACTGGTCTGCGTCCAGACGCACCAGCTCAACGCCGTGTTGCGCAAGCGGAATATCTGGCACCTGACGTACTGTGGCTTTGCGATCAACTGGTGTCTGTGGCACAGCCCGTGCGGAATGGTGGACATGCACCGGCTCGGCTACACGTGCGGATGCATCAGGCAGGGGGTCGTCGCCGTGGAGAACAGGGAATCGGTGAGGACACGCGCCAACCACGCCTACGCCATGTGGAAGACGGCGCACATGTTCGGCTTCGTCCTCGACGACTACGACTTCATCACGGCGATCACGAACGCGAAGTAGGAGGTCTGCCGGCGCTGTGATGACGGCACAGCTCGTCTACACCGCCATATTCACCTGCAACGCAGGCTCGGCGATGCGCCGCGGGCGGCGCTTCCCACGGCTCGGACGGTCGCCATTGAGCGAGAGGGGCGGGAGTTTGTAGATGAGCCGCCGCCAGATGTCCCAATGGGCGCCCCGGTGTCCTTCGTGGAGGATCGCTTCGGTGAGGATGGTCGGGTCGTTGTAGTTGTAGGTCTTGTCCACGTCCTTCCGGAAGGGGAAGAGGTACTTCGGATCGTGGTCGATGAGGTCTTCGATGTACTCTTCCACGCCCCGACCGAGGAGCGATTCGATGTAGAAGACCGGGCGCAGGAGCGACTCGTTGTTATAGATGGCACCGCGCAGGTGGAAGTTCTCACGCAGCGGCGTCACGGTCAGGACGACGTTACCGAGAGGAGTGTTCGGATAGACGCGCACCCCGTAGTTGATGCTGATCATGTCCGGGCTCGAGGCCTTCATGAGGTTGATCGTCCGCTCGATTGATCTCCGAGACTCCCCCGGGCCGCCGATGGTCACTTCGCTGATCGACAGGATCCCGGCGCGGCGACAGCACTCCGTTGCTCGGACGATGTCGTCAGGCGTATGGGTTTGCCCCATGCGGGAGAGCTGCTCGGAATCCCCCGATTCAGAGCGGAGCGCGATTCCCTGACATCCGGCGGCCGCCATCGCGTCGGCAAGCTCCTGATCGAATCCCCGTGGCGTGCAGGTGGCGTACCAGCGGACACGTTCGCGCATGCCCCGCTCCCGCATTGCCCGACATACCGCGAGGGCATGGTCGTACGGCTCGTTGAAGTGAACGTCGTCGGCGTGGAGACTGTAGATGCCCATGTTGGCGAGGTTCTCCACTTCCTGCGCGATGTGGTCGGGCAGGCGGAGCCGGACCGCGGTGCCGTGAATGATCGGTTCGGTGGAGTAGATCTCCCGGACGGTGCATCCGCGTTTGGTCTCGAAGCGCGTGACGCCGCTCTCGTTGAAGTAGCGTACGTTGTCGATGAACGAGCGCTCCGACAACCACTCCTTCCTCAGACTGATGGCTTCAACCGGTTGCTGGTGGAACGCCTTTCCGTCGATCCATCCGATGTTGGGAATGCCTTTGTACCCCCCACCGTTCCCAATCGCTCCGAGGAGCCGGGAAACGGCGACCTCCGGATCGCCGGCGACGCCGAAATCTGCCCGGCAAAAGCGCAGGATATCCTCCGGGACGAGCGAGTATGCGCCGCCCACGACGATGATCGGCGCTTTCGTCTTGCTGCGGAGGTATTCGATGAGGGTTCGCGACTTGGGAAGGAAGAAGGTCTGACTGTTGTACAGTCCGTCGTCGAGGTGCCGCACGAGGATCACGACGGCGAGCAATTCCCGTTTGGCGACTGCATGATTCGTCGCGGCGTACCAGTCGCTCTCGAACGGCAGATCGAGGAGTTCCGGCTCATAACCGGAGTGCCGGAGCGATGCCGCCAGATAGTCGAGTGCCAACGGTGCTACAAGCGGTTTTTCACGGTCGGGATTAATGAGGATGACCGTACGTGATGCCACTTGGTGTCCTCCTGATCACTTCTCCGGACGGCGTACGCGCGTCCCAAACCACTGCCCGCGCCCTGCTATGTGCAGATTCGTGGGAGGGTGCAACTCAAGGGAAGGCGGGAGTTACAGCCGTCGAAGCAACAAGCGCGCTCCGTCTGTAGCATATGGATAGGGACCGTGTGTCGGCCTGTTGATCGGTGAACGTCGCACGTTACGAGATCATACAGCAGGAAAGATAACATATTCGCAGGGCAAAAGGCAAAAGCTGCGCGTGATTTCCCCGGATCGGCCCCGGAATCGGCAGACTCCGCAGCGTTTCCTGCGCATTCCGCCATCACCGCGCGGGCAATCCACTCCGCCCGCCGCGAGTCGGTGCTCACACCTCGTCGCCGAGATGCAGCAGGCCGCGCTTGAGCAGGTGGCGAACGTATGGCCCGAGCACCGGGTCACCTTCCGCCGCCTGAAAGGCACGCCTGGCATCGGGGGATCGGTAGTACCGGAACATGAACCACGCCTTCCGCCACGCGACCCAGAAGCACGAGAAGCTCTGGGCGAGAAGCCGCAACCCCATGAACAGGAGCACCGCGCCGAGGCCGATGAGGAACGCAGCCAGCACTCCGTTGAGCCATGCCGGGAGTCCCCCGTCGGAAACCAACTGGCTGAACCCGATGAGCAGCGCCAGACTCGCGAACGTCAGACACCAACCCGACAGAACGAATTGACCGACCCCGTTCACGAGCGTCCAGAGGGCGCTCTCGTCTGCTCGTGCTGCGAAGAGCGACGACAGGCGGCTGCGGTTGTCGTTCTCAGGGGTGTCCGGTGCGTCTGCCATGAGAGGCCACCCGAATAGGATCACGTGGTGTCGTCGGCGAACGAGCAGGTTGGGGACTCGCCCGCGCGAGTGAACGCAAGATGTAGGGAAGGGTTTCCCAATCCCCCAACTTCAGCGGGAACACCCGCGTCGCGTTCGCGTGCTAGCCCCGTGTGTTGAAGACAGCCAGGCGCCGGATGAGCGGCTCGGCAATCGACTTCTCAACGCGAAGCCGAACGGCAGACACGGTCGCAGGCTCAAACTCTTCAATGCGCTCGTGGCCCACGCACTGTCCGCTGGAGAGCGGCTTCCAGGCGCCGTCCACTTTGCCTTCCAGGGTGTATTCCCGGATCCGCTCACCGCTCGTAATCTCTTCCATGACGATGGCATGATCGATCGACGCGGGGCTGCGGAGCGGCAACTCCAGCAGGGTCCCCTTCCCCGACGTTTTCGCGAGGCTGCGCGCAAACCGCCGCCGAATCTCGTCGCCGAACTCCTTGAAACGCTTCACGTCTGCGTCAGGGATCAACCCGTCGGCGTCGGGGTTGGCGTTGACCAGGAGGTTGCAGTTCCGGCCCACGGACTTGTAGTAGATGTCCATCAGCTCCGTGACCGGCTTGATGAGGTGCTCCTCGTTCGGGCTCCACACCCACTGCCCTTTCCGTAAGGGCACGTCGCATTCGGCCGGCAGCCAGGTTGCGCCATCAGGATCGCCGCTCGAAAGCTTGTGATGCATCCCGCGGTACTCCCACGACATCGCTTCCTCGACGCTCGGCACCGTCGCCCAGCAGGGATAATTGGCCACTCCCTGCTCATTGCCGATCCAGCGCATCGTCGTGGCAGGACTGAGAAACACCATGGCGTCCGGTTGCAGTTCTCTCAGCGGTGGCAGGACATCAAAACCGACAACCGCGGGATCGGGAGTTCCGCCATCGAACCACACCTCCACCAGCGGACCATAGTTACCCCAGAGCTCACGCGCCGCAACGAGCTTAGCCTTTGCGTAACGGGCCTGCTTCTCTGGGTCGCCGCCCTTGCCCTCGTTCACCAGGCCGGGGTGGTCGACCCGCCACTCGCCGTTTACCTTCATGTGGGAGTACAACCCCGGCTTGATGCCGTAGCGCCGACAGGACTCCACGAAGTCCTTCACCACGTCGCCCTTGCCTCGCCGCCACGGGGACTGCTGAACACCGAACGGATAGGCGTCGCTCTGCCAGAGCATGAAGCCGGTGCCGTGCGAGGCCGTCAAGACGGCATATTTCGCTCCGAGCGCCTTCGCAGCCTCCATCCACTGGTCGGTATCGAGCTTCTTCGGGTTGAAGATCTCCGCCGTAGGCCAGTTGTCATAGTTCCGGTGATCCCAGCCGGGCGACCTGATATTCATGAACACGTTGAGATCGTAATGAATGAACATGCCCATCTCGTAATCCTGCCATTCAGCCTGCCCTCTGCTCGGAACCGCAACACTGCTCATTCCGCATCTCCCCACCGCTGCATGATCTATGCCTGAGAACACGCACGCGAGTCCATGAAAACCCTGTCTGGGCCTGCCTATTCCGCCTTCATGACGCAAGGAAATGGAGTTCCGATACAACCGCAGACGTCAGGACGTCTTCACTCTCGTCGCACACTATCTCTGTGATCTTGTGCCAAAACGTGACGAATCACCCTGAGGAAATGCAGCGCATTCTCATACTGGAGGATAACCTCACCGGGAAAGATCGCGAGCGAGGCGGTGGAAAACCAGTCTATGCCATCGTTTTCGCGCTCGACCGTGAGCGGCATCTGAAGCTGCTGGCGCACGGTTTCTAGAGCCTGCCCGAACGCTCCCGTATCATCGGTCGGGCAACCGCCCACCCGGCGCAGCATCGGGTTGCCGAGTCGCCAGCCGCGTGCGGAACTCGTCCGGCACGTCGGCGACGTATACGTGGCAGATACCCGTTCGGTCGCTCGTGTAGACGACTTTGCACCCGTCCGGGTTGAACGCCGGGTGCACGTGCGCCCACTGGGGATGTCCGTTGGAATTCTCGCTCAGGCACAAGCGTCCGTACTGGCGCGTCCGGATGTTCACGACCATGATCCCTTCGTTCGGCCAGTTCGTGTCCGCGACGGTCCAGTCCGCGTCGTATGAGAGGCCGCTGTGCCAGAAGAAGCTGCCCTCCACGATGACAGTGGAGTCGGCCTGGCCTTCCGCTCGCGTATGGATGATGCGTCTGCCGTTCATCCCGCAGCCGAGAAACCGCCGCGTCGTGCCGACCCACGTGAAGTGAGAGAGGTCCGCCGTCGGAAGCACGCGGAGGTTTCCGCTGTCGTAGTCCATACCGTACTGAATGCCGTGCCCCTCGCTGTCCAGGCCGCCGAAGGAGACGCCGTGCCCGCCGGGGCTCGCATGCAGGTGACACAGGTTGGGATCGGCAGCCGAGACGACCGCTTCGCTCCCGTCGGTTCGGTACCGAACGACGACGCCGCAGCCGTCGCGCTTTCGCCTGCCGTACCCGAAGTAGTACCTCCCGTCCCTGCTCACGCATCCGCACCAGTAGTGCATCGGATCGACGCCGTCCGGCCCCGGACTGACCTCGACGCGCTCCCCGGTCACGAGGTCCACTCGCCAGAGCGTCGTCCCGCGCTGATACCACGCCGCCCGCTCGCCGCAGGCAACCGCGAAGGTATCGGCATCGGCTTCGTGGGTAAGCTGGCGAAGGTTCAGGCCGTCCGGATCGCACGCGAAAAGGACACGGTGGGCGTCACGACGTGGGCTGGTGTGCGAAAGGAACACAAGCGTGGTGTCGTCGTCGGTGAACGACGGATGCTCGTAGTAGAAGTGCCAGCTCATGACCGGGAAGCTCGTGATCTGGGTGATGTGTGCCCCGGTGAGCCGGTCGTGATACTCGATTCGCTCGCTGCCGAATTCCCGCACGAATGCCATGCAATATCCCTTTCGTCTGGCCCTGTGGTCACGGAGAGACGGACCCACGAGCACCGGTCCCCACAGGGTATTCTCGGAGGAAGTTCGCGTTCACTCCGTATCTCGCTACCACGCCGGGGGCGGCGCAAGGCCCGTCCAGTGCATCCACCCCCGCACCCACATGGCGAGGATGAGGGACATCTTCTCCCTCGGGGTCAGCACGACCCGCCTTGACAGGACGGCGCGCACATCGGATCCGATCTTCCGGGCGATCCGCTCGTAGACACCACCCATGAGCGCGAGGGCAACCCGCGAGTCCTGCCGTACCGCACTAGCAAGCGGGCGCGCACGGGCGAAGTAGTCCTCAATGCGTCCCACCTGGAACTCCATGAGTTCGACGAATTCCGGTCGTGCAGGTGGCCCGGCGAGGGCCGATTCCGGGCACTGGAAGCGCTCCAAGTCTTCCTGCGGGAGGTAGACGCGCCCGCGCCGGTAGTCCTCGGCAACGTCGCGGACGATGTTCGTGAGTTGGAGGGCCGTGCTCAGGTGCTCGCCCCATTCCTGCGTCCGCGGATCGTCCCATCCGAAGATGGCGAGGGACATCTCGCTGATGGTCGTGGCGACGCGGTCGCAGTAGACTAACAGGTCGCCGAAGGTCCGGTACCGACTGATCGCGAGGTCCATCCGGCAGCCCTCGATGAGCCGCTGGAACGAGCGTGCTTGAATGGGGAACTTCCGAACCGCGTCCGCCAGGGCGACGAGGATCGGGTGGTCGGCGAATCCGGCGTAGCACCGTTCGAGGGATCGCTCCCATGCGTCAAGGAGTTTCGGAGGCTCGCTGCGTCCCGCCTCGTCAGCTATGTCGTCGGCGAATCGGCAGAACGCATAGGTCGCATAGACCGCGTTGCGCTTCTCTCGTGGCAGGAAGCGGAAGCCGATGGAGAAGTTCGGCCCATAGCGGTGCGTCACCTCGCGGCAATAGCGGTAGCAGGACCCGGGGTCGTTGAGGTTCGGCACTGCCAGCGTCCGAGGCATTTCCAGCACTTCACCGGTCACTTCACCGCCCGACACCATGCGCACCGTTCTCCGTGGACGCATGGTGTTCGGCGACCCCATAGGCGTTTCACCATCGGCACGAGCATCCGTCGCCACCAGACCGGACGGGAAAGCCCGCATCCGAGCGTCCGAAAGTCAGTCTTCGCCGCCTTCGCGATGAACCGCCGATACGCCCAGTGCCCGAACGTCTCGTAGAGGAAGCGGTTGGCCAGGCCCATCTCGAAGCGACGACCGTAGTAGCCCCGCCACCGCCGGTCGTAGTCGTATGAGCCAGCCAGCAGGCTTTCTGCCGCGAGCCTTCCCGACTGGAGGGCAAGCCGGATGCCGAAGCCGAAGAGGAAATCGCAGAAACCTCCCGCCTCGCCAACGTAGTGCTCACCGTGAGAGCCGAGCGCCGAGCGTGAGAGAAAGAGATCTACCCCACTGACGAGGGAATGGGCTTCGATGTGCGGAATGCCGAGGGCCGTCTCGAACCAGTCGGCGGTGCTCTGGAACGCCTCCGGAATGCGGTCGTGCCGCTTCACGACCGCCGCGCCGAGGACTGCATTCCCTTCGGCGACAACGAGATAGCCGAATCCGCCGGGGCAATAGCGGTTGTCGAACAGGACGGTGAAGCCATCCGGGAGGTTCACGCGTCCGCTCCACTCCCGCGCCACACCCTGTACGGCCTGCCCTCCCGTGGCGACGACCTGCGCCCTCTCTGGTAAACCCCGCCCTGCGAAGCGGAACACGACGCCGTGCTGCTCCGCGACACGCCGAAGCGCACCGTCCAGCATCCGCTCACCGGGGCCGCGTCGGAGGAGGTAGCCGAACGGCTCGCCCGCAACCGCGCGTACGGGCTTGCCCGAAGGACCATAGAGCGTCGCCACGCGCTGAGGCCAGAGGTCGAGCTCGATCCCCGGAGCAAGGGCGAGGAGTTCCTCCCATGCGTCGTGTTCGTCGGGGTAGTTTGTGAGGAGCTGGAGGTTGCCACCGTAGCGCCCACCAACATCGGCGCGCTGCTCAATGACTTCCACCTTCCCACCTCCGCGGGCCAGCGTGATCGCGGCGGCAAGACCGGCAGGACCGGCTCCCAGCACGATGAACGGTCTGGTCATAGGCATTGTCAGCGGTCGGCCCCGGTAGGCAAGAAGCGCCATTCTCAGCAGCGAACGCAAAGCGTCCGTAAGCGAAGAATCTCCTTGCACAGGGACCAGATGCTTCGCTTCGCTCAGCATGACACCCCAAAACTGCCTACCGAGATAGGCTTCAAGCGGGGCAGCTCGTCCCTTCAGGCATCACACCGCCGTTTCCTCAGTCATTCACGCGCTTCGCAAGGGCGGCGAGGTAATCTGACCCGGCGCGGGCGAAGTCCCTCAGGACGACGCGGGCGTTCTCGCCGACCCGGTTCCAATCCATCGGTTCCCCGGACGCTTCGGCGCGATGGCGTTCGTGCTCTTCCTCGCGGATCGCTACCCGATCCCACAGACCGATGCCGATGTTCGGCTCGATCAGCACTACGTCCCATGCGGAGATTTCGCCGACGAACGCCTCCTTACCGTCGTGCAGGATGAACTTCGAGCCGGTCCGTCGCCCGGAATCGTCCACATCCGGGATGATCTCGACGACATCGCCCGGACGTTTGAACCTCGGCCTGAGGAGGTAGTCGAGCATCAGGTAGCGCGGGATGCCGTAGGAGACGCCGGTGAGGTCTTTCCCGATAGTGTTCCCGGTCTCATCACGATAGCGCGCAGCCGCCTTCTTCTCGTACGCTGCCATCGCCTCCATCGTCCGCCGCCCGGCCTCGTCGAGCGCGCTCATGATCGCCTCCCGGTGCTCCGGCTGGATGTCGCTCGGACGCACGAGGTCCAGGGTCCCACCGCGGCCGACGTTGGTGATGAGCTGGGTGCTGTTGAGGGTGATCCGGTGGCTGATGTGCCAGTGACGTACCCGGTCTTCCGCCTGTGGTCGGTCGGTGGACAGGATGACGCGCAGGGAGCCGAAGAGCGAGGTCTGTGGCTGCCGGTCGCGTCTGATCGCCCGGTGCCATTCGATGATCTGCCGGTCGGTGAACCGTCCGAGGAACTCTTCGGTTGCCCAGGCTTCCGGCGTCGAGATGATGACCTCCTGTACGGCGACGTTGTGGTGGAGGGAAACCTGGTAGAGAAACTCCACCGCCTCCTCCATCTGTTCATCATCCAACTCGCCGGTCGCACTGCGCAGGACGAACGACTTCTGGTTCCGTCCCCCCGATTCGGCGGCGTCCTTCAGCATGACGATCCGGTGCTTCTTCGAGAAGGCCGCAAGCCCGGTGTAACCTGTTCCCCGCCTGCCGTCCCGAATCTCCTTCCGGCCACGGTCCTCGTCCGTCGCTTCCGTCCATTCGTGGAGCCAGTCGATCTCGTCGGGGATCGTGACACCCCTGTCGGGGGTGAAGATGTCCGGGTACTTCGCCTTGTCGTACGTCGTCCAGGTATGGAAGCGCGACTGCACGGTGTACGGCAGGCCGAGCCGTTCGAGGTGTCCCCCGTCGTAGAGCGGGTTCCCGTGCATCGGCACCACAACTGCCGCGATGATCGGACGGGAGAACCGCGCGGCGATCCGGATGCCCTTCGGCCCTACGTCCCGTCTTCCGAGCGCCTCGGCTCCGGCGTCGCTGAGGCCCCAGTGCTTCCTGAGCGCCGCGACGTACGTGTCACGATCGACGTAGAAATGGCCTTCCTCAACCCTGATGTACGGCTCATCGAGCTTCGGGAGACGGATCAGAATGACGTTCGCCGCCTGCTGGCCCCCGGTGACGAGTTCCCGTGCAAGGGTCGGTCCCTCCGCCAGCAGCCGGGAGACGTGCGTCCTGCCGACCGGGTGCATGCAGATGATGTTCACCCGGTTGTCTCCGTCGATGAACGTCGGATCGAAACCGTTGAAGACCGGAGGCAGGGGGAATCCGTCGTTCCGGATGAACGCGATCTCGCGTAACTGGTTGTACGCCCGCCAGCGCCTTTCCTCTTCCGTCGCGCCCGTCGCACCGATGGCAACGATCACCTCGCCGTCCCCAAGCCGCCCGATGAGCAGGTCCTGCTCGACCGCCGAGAGATGGCGCACCTCGGTCTCCGTCGCGATGAGGGTGCGGAGGTAGCCGTAGAGCCATAGGTAGTGCCGGTTGGCAAGGCGATAGAGCTCGTCGCCCTGATACTCGTCGAACCCGACCCCGCGCGAGTATGCCCACGGGCGATATTCGTAGAAGTGGTCGTTGATCGTCTCGGCAAAGAACGTCGCCAGCCTGCGCCAGAGCGCCGGAGCATTTACCTGATCGGCGGCGCGCTGCCGGTCGGAAAGCGTCACGTCGAGCGCGTGCGCGGTATCAATGAACTCGGCAAGCGTGGCCACCAGCTCGAGCGCCTCACCCCGCCGTTCGTCGGACCAACCTTCCTCCTTCGCGCGTTCGACGACGGCCTGCGCCAGCGTCCCGAGCGCGCCAATATCCTCATACCCACCGCCCACGCTCCGCAACGCATCCTGGTCCAGCTCGCGGCCGGTGAGCAGGTTATGCAGCCGCTCTCTGATTTCGTCCGCCTCCTTGGATTCCGTCGAGCACAGATCGGCCACGAGGCGATCGGCGAGCAGGCGCGTCAGCGCGATGAGCTGACCGAACGCGTCGTCCGAGCCGAACGCTTCCGGCTCGCCAAGCGTCGCCCGGATAGCGCCGATCAGTTCTTGGGAAGCTTTCGCCCGCTGCCGGTCCTCGTGGAGCGTCCGGTCGAACGAGGCGGCGCGCTTGCGCAGTGCGAGCATCTTCCTCGCGCGCTCGGCCAGTTGCCGCCGCGTGTCGAGGGCGATTTTCGTCACCTCTTCCGTCGCCTTGTTCGAGCTCTGGACGCTTCCCTCCTGCCGCAGGGTCATGCCGTAGCTCGTGCGCATCGGCGTCACGAGCTTCCGCACGAACATCCGCTCCTCCTCGCGCGAACGTCCGGTCGTGCGCTCGCCGAACAGACGTTTCCCCGCCTCGCGGAACTCGTCCTCCGCCCGGTCGAGTTCCTCCTCCGGCTCCCCGTCGACGATGAACATCCCGCCGAGGGCCAGCCAGTGTGTGAACGTGAACGACCGGGGCGAGTTCATCCGCGCGATCTCGACGAGGAGTTCGGCGGCCACGTGGTCCCGCTCGGTATCCCGCTCGAAGCGCGTGAGCCGCTCCTCTTCTTCGAGCGCAAGGAGCGCCTCCTGCTCCTCGCGGACCCCTTCGATGCTCTGCTGGAATGCCGTCTCTGCCGACGCGGCATCGCCGGAGAGCCACCGCGAGCGGAGCGATTCGGCACGAGCTTTCTGCGCCCGCATGAGGGAACGCCAGTCCTCGATCGTCTCGTCACCAAGGCCGATGGACCGATAATGGCTCATCCTACCGATCCGTTCGGCGGCGGCGAACCAGCGCATTACGCTCAACCGGGACATGGCGCGCCTTCGCGCCCCGGACGCACCATCCAGGATGACGAGCGCGCTATCCGGACGACCGTAGAGCATCAGTTCACACAGCTTCGCCGGTACGTCGAGCAGTTCCATCACCTGCCGGTGGGGAACGCCCACGTCGAACACGTCCGCACCCTGAAGCGCGTGCTCGTAGGACCGATCCGGTCCGAGCACCGCAAGCGCCAGAGCATGAATCTTCCCACCGATGCGGCGAGCAAGCTCCTCCGTTCCCGCTCTTCCTCTCAGTCTCGCCCATCTCGTGATGCGCGGGCCGAACGTCGTCACGTTCGCCCGGATGTCGTCGTCGGAAAGCCCGGCGGAACGGAGTTCCGCTTTCACCTCGTCGGCGACCTGTTCGATGCGCGTATCGCTCGTGTACCGGAGCACGTCCTGCGTCGAGAGGCCCATCGGACTGACGAGCCGGACCTCACCGGGAGATGGATAGCCGGGAAAGACGTTCCGCATCCGCTCACACGCTTCCTCGGATGCCCGTATGTCGAGACCCCACTGCGCGGCGATCTTGCGGAGTCCGGGGTCCTCAAGCCCGCGTGCACAGGCGGTCCTCTCCCATCCGTCGAGCATCAACGCGGCGAGCGTGCCCGCCTCCATGCCGAGGCTGTAGCGCAGATGGTCGCCCGTGCCTGCGAAGAGTTCGTACTTCCTCATACCCACGGCGAACCGACCGTCCTGTGTGTCCGGCTTGTACTCTGCGGTCAGGACAATCACCGCCTGATCCGGCGAAACGACGCGGTCGTCCTGTCGTTTCGCCTGCGCGAGCGCGTCGTACGTGAGCCACGTCTTGTAGAACGGCATGAAGCGGTTGACGTGCTCCGCCCCGGCGATCATCGTGTGGATGCCCCACTGCGCGGCGAGGCCTTTCACGACGGAACGGTGCTCGCGCAGGGCTGGCTGACCGAGTTCGTCGAGGGCGCGCGCAAGACGGGTGATCTGGAAGACCGGCACGTGCCGCTCCTCGTCGCCGGCTCCGGATGCGCGTTTCAACGAGAAGACCTCCCGCATCGCCTTCTCATCGGCGAGGAGCCGCTCCGCCCACGCCTCCCATTCCAGCTCGCTCGGATAGTCATTCCGGCTGTGGAGCACCTGCCGCGCAAGCTCCGCCACCTGCTCATGGTAGCGTTCCTCGATGCCCAACTGGCGCAGCTTCACCTTTTCCGTGAGGGTCAGGACGAACTCGAGGAACAACCCGTCCTTCGGCACGCAATAGCCGCCGTAGCCCTCTCCCGCCGGGTGGATCTTCCGGTCCTCGCGCAGACTCATCTGGTCGCCGAGGTCCTCGATGTCGCCCCGCCCGGTGGCGTTCACCATGAGCGCCATCGCATTCGAGTAGGCGAAGTGCGACGCCATCGAGGCGTTCTCTCCGGTCTTGAGCACCTCCGGCTCGGTGAGGCTCTCGAACCGCTTCACCGCCTTGTTGATGAGACCGTAGACGCGCCTGCCCGCCTGTGCCGCCTGCCGGTCGCGCCCCCCCACCCACTGCGCCCACGTCTCGACGCTTTCCCGTTCGCGGGGACCAAGGTCCACCCGGCTCGGGGTGTAGAGGAGGTGGTACCGCTTCCCGCCGCCGGTCGCCTGATAGCAATAGCGCGGGTCGAGCGTGAGGTGGTTCAGACCCCGCTCGGCGATCACTTCCTTCCGCGCCGTGGTGAGGGCAAGCCGCTGATGCTGGCGGAGCCACGTCTCGCGCCGCTCCCGGAGCTTCAGTTCTCGGTGCGCCTGATCCCATTCGTCGAGGAGACGTTCCCGCGCCGCGAAGCGGGTGAATGTCCTGAGGTCGGTCCGGTAGTCGGGGTTTGATTCGACGACCCGACGTTTCAGTTCCGCGTCGTCGGCATCTGGGGTCTCGATCCTGAGCTTTACCACCGCCCGCTCGATGTCGTGCGCGTTCCGCTCGACTACGTCCGCAAGGGCGATCGCTTCGAGTTCGTCGGCGAACCGCGCTATGTATTCGTCCACGTGCGGCGGATCAAGTGCGTCTCTGTCCGAGGGATGCGCGTGGCCGAGGTGTCGCTCCGTTTCCCGGAGTACCGCCATGAGGCTCACCTGCCGCTGGACGAGCCGGTTTGCACCAATAACGCGGCGAACGGCGGAGGATCGGTTCACCCCTTCGCTCGCCCTAATCGTCTCGACCTCGACGCCGAGGCCGAGTTCTTCAATGAGCTTCTCGCCGAGGCCCTCAATCTCCCGGCTGTAGCACCTCATCCGTTCGCTGACGGCGTCTTCGAGACCGTACGCCCGCACGACGTTGGCGAGCGCCATGCTCTCCTCGAGCCAGCTTCGGATGTAGCCGTCGGTCATCCGGGCGGACTGGGTCGTCAGGACGTGAAGCGCGGGCAGCGGTCGTCTCGGCAGATCAGCGAGAGGAAAGACCTCCTCCCGGATGCGGTCGAACTCCGCTTTCGCGTCATCCGGTGTGTTGGAGAGCGCCGCCCTCACCGCGCCGGACCACCCAGCACCTTTGGTGCAAGCCGCGCGGACCGCCTCCCAGAGCGGGTGGGTACCTCCGTCGCCAAACAGAACGGCTCGTGCCGCGTCGAGCCGGTCCGCACCGGTCGTGGAAGCGAGTTCCTTCTCGAAGAGGAGGCTGATCTCGCGCGCCTTCGCCTCCGCCGCAAGGGCGATCACGGCCCCAAGGTCAGCGACTTCGGCCTGTCGCTTCGTATCGCACACCTTCCCCGCACGAGGGAAGTCGGCGCGCCGCGAGAGACCCGCCGTCCTGCCATCTTCTCCGAGTAAGAGCGCCCGCGCCAACGCGCAGTAGCCGGAGAGTTCCGTCGCCCGGAGATTTACGGCCCAGTGGTCCGGCATATGCTCGCGGAAGGACTCCTCCATGCCCTCCTGATCGATGACCGTCTCCGCCGTCTCAACCCCGTTCAGGACGCGGATACGCTCTTTGATGAACAACGGGATCGCCTCGATCCAGTGGTTGGCGTACCGAAGCCACGTATAATCGGGCGAGGCGTACACGCGATCCCCTGCGAGCGCGGCGAGCCGTCGCAGGTCGTCCGGCTTGCCGAGGAACGGTTCCTCGCCCTCGTTGATCTTCGCCAGAAGGTGCGACCCCGTCGGCGAGGGACGCTGGCTCATGATGAGGTAAGCGGCGGGACGACGTGGCGCTTCGAGAAGACGGGCGCGCAGCTTCCCCGTCGCGGCGAGGATCGCCTCGCCGGTCTTCAGGATTTTCCTCACCTCGTTCGCCGCCGACCCATCCGCCTCCGGGTCGGGAGCAGCGGTTTCCACCTGCGCACGACGCTTCCGGAGCGCCGCCTGCGTGAGCGCCCTCTGGTGGCGAAGCGCCTCTTCTTCGAGGTGGTCGAGCGCCCCGGCAAGTTCCGTGAGCGGCGTCTCCTGACCCGGTTGGACCAACAGCCGCACCCGATCCGCCGCCGGACGGATCGCCGACCATGGGGAAGCGGCCTTCGTGACCCCTTCGGCGGCGTGCGCCATCGCCTCGGTGACGGTGAGGTACCGCGCATGAGCGAACAGGAGCGCCTGATTGTGAAACGCCCGGCTCATGCGCCCGAAGATGAGTTCCTCATCCGCCCACGCCACCTCGCGGCTGATGCGAGCGGCGTTCCCTCGCTCGATCTTCCGGTCGAACTCCCGCACGGTCTGGTAGAGAAGCAATCGGGCATCGTCGGGGTCGAGGCCCGCATCGGCGAGGATCTCCTCGGCACGGCTCCGATTGTACGGCAGATCGACCCGCGCCTGCCCGAGCAGCCAGGTGATCCAGCGCTGACGCCACTCGGCGGGCGATTCTCCTGCTGATACGCGCCGCGCCTCGTCGTCCAGAACGCGCAGGAACCGCCCGAAGATGTGCCCGCTGTCAATCTCCGGAAGCTTGAGCACGGCAAGCGTCGCGTGACGGTCCCGCGCATCCAGCGAACGCCAAGCCTCGACCACTCGGTCGAGCGCGGCGCGCTCACCGGCATCCGAAAGCGCCGCGCGAACCCACGCGTGGACCAGACGCAGGAGCAAGACGAACCCGTGCCGAACCTCCTCCGGCCCGGACACCTTCCCGCCGGACCACGAAAGTCCGGCCTTCATCGCCGTATCCGCCGCAAGCTCCACTCGCCGCACCCCGCCGCTCGTCACGACCGAACAGAGCGCAGGCGCATCTGTGACCCAGACCACTTCCGGCGGATTCGCCTCCTCCGCCACCGCTTCCTTCCAGAGCGCGGAAGTCAGCTTCACCGCTGGGGACTTCGGCGGCGCTTCCGTCGGCTCAGCCCACGCGCTCGTCCAGAGATTCCGCACGTCGCCATACGAGGCGACCGAACGGACGGGGAAACAGATGCCTGGACGGGCGAGCCGTGGTTTGGCGTCGGCGGCTGCCATGATACCCTCTGGTTATCGGAACGACGCGGCGGGGAATGCGTACCTGCGGCATCTGGATACATGAAAAGGATACGAGAGAGTGAGCCGTCGGGTCAACGAAGGGAACCGATCCGTCACCGTCGTGAAACGTCTCGGAGAACCTCCCCGGCAAGTGCGGCAGAGGCTTGCGGAAGCGTGAGTTGGAGGATGCGGTCAACCACACACCCGGCGCAATCCTGTGTGACTGTCGCGAGCGTCTGCCCGGTCTCCACGTCGAACACCCGCAGGCTGACCGAGTACGTCGCTCCCACCTTCCCAACCGACCCGGCGACCATCTGCCGGACGGCGAGCAACTGACCGATCTCGACGGCGCACTCCGTCGTCGTGCACCCCGATTGCTGGAAGCCCTGCTCGTGGAGGATCTCTTCCATCTTCCCCCGCTCCATCACCTGAAACACGCCGGTCTGGTAGAGCGAGACGCGGAGCCGTTCCGTGAGGGTGAGCACTTCCCGCTCTGACATGCCGGGACAGTCGAGCGGCAGCACGGCGACGCTGAAGGAAGTATCGGGACGGCGCTGCGCCGCGCCGGGACCGGACACGGTCGGCGTAGCTCGCCCCGTCGCCGGGGCCTCGGAAGCGGCCTCCACCCGGACGGTCTGGATCGTTGGCGTGCGGGCGAGGAGCGCAAGACCCAGGGGAAGCTCCCAGCGGTACCGCTCGCGGCGGTCGGACAGTTTCACCCGGATCGGCAGCGTTGGCGGACCGGAGTAGACCGGCGCGACGGTGAGCACGAGCGCCAGTTCCGCGTATCCGAGCGGCGGGATGTCTCCGAGCAAGGCGATCCCGTTCGGCGGCTGGAGGAGATAGATGTGCTCGTGGCCGGTCGTGATCTCCGCCGTGACTGCCTCCGCCTTGCCGGTGCCCGCGTTCTCGACGAAGGCGATCACCTCCGCCGACTCGCCCGGCTGGAACTGCCCGTCACCGTTTCCGAACGTCCGTTCCCCCGTCACATCATTGAGGCCGAGCCGGGCGATGCTCAGTTCGGGAGGACGCTCTGCCCGCGTCTCGAACTCGACGACGAGCGTGTCGCTGTTGAACCCGCGCGCCTCCTCGACGACGACCCGGAGGCGCACGGTCCGGTCCTGTGCGGTTCCATCCGCCCGGAGGCGAATGCGAAGCGTCGTCTCGCCGTTCACCGCGAGGGACGGCACGGCTTCCGGTGGCGTGACCGTGAGGCCGGGCGCTTGCCCTGTTACGGCCGCCCGCAGCCCCGCCGCAGAGCCGCGCCCGGTGTTCCTCACCGCAAGTGCGAGCGTCGCCTCCTCGCCCGCGTCGAGGGCGCGGTTGCCGGAGGGTTCCTCGAATGTGGCGGCCAGTTCGAGGCGCGGCGGACCGGTGAGCGCGGACACTCGAACCTGTACGCTATCCCTCTGCTGTATCAAGGCTTCGATGTCTAACTCATAGGAGCGCACTCTCGAGTCCCCTGGATACAGGACGATGAACTGCTGCCGGACCCTGATGGCATTGTTGTAGTCTTTCAGCAGCGCGTAAATAGCCGCGAGGTTGTTCATGTACTGTTTGCGGCTCGGGTGATCCGGTGCTGCGGCGAGGATACGTTCGGTGGCGTCGGCGGTGTGCCGATAGTCCTCCATCTCGTAGTAGAGCACTGCCGCCGTCTCGAGCGCAACCAGCGCGCCCTTGCCCGTTTGCGGGTCCTTATAGTCAGGATACGTGTAGTAGAACCGTTCGTACGTCCGCGCCGCCCGTGCCGGGTCCTCCCCCTGCTCGTAGAGGCTTGCGGCCCTCAGCATGGCATTCGGCGCCTGATCGTGGTCGGGGTTCCTCACCGACAGGCGCTCGTATGCCTCGCCTGCCGCTTCGAGCCTGCTGCTATCTTCGAGGGCCTTTGCCCGGTTGTAGCCAGCCGTGAAGATGAAATCCTTCGCCTGCTGCTGTTTGTCGCGGCCAACGTCTGCCACGGCCATGCGGTGCGCCCATTCCTCCTGAAGCTCGTACTGGCCAAGCGCCTGATAGCTGGCCATGATCTGCTCGAAGGAGTACGCCCGATCGCCTTGAGTCAGGTCCCCTCGGTCCAGCACCCGTCTGAAAACGCGAACCGCTGTGGCGTTGTCACCTGCGTCACGGAAGCGCCCGCCTTCGTCAATGAGGAACTCCGTCGCCCTCGGGCCATTGGGGAAATGCTGGAGGTAGTCCTCATAGGCAAGGATGAGCCTCCGCATCGCAGGCGTAAGCTTCGCGTTGCGGTCCAGTTCTTCCACTGTGAATTGCGCTGCGCCATTCTGTGCTGCGAGGAGGCAGGCAGCGGCGAGCCACGCCAGCGGGAGACGAGGGCGAGATGTTCGCATGGGAAGCTATCCCTCTCGAAGAACGCCTCACATCGTGAACTCGCCACGAGGGAGATGTAGGGGCAACCCTTGTGGTTGCCCCATGTTTCGCGCCGTTTGGACCGGGCAGGCGCGGGGGCCGGTATCGGGCAGGCACGGGGGCCTGCCCCTACGGGTGCGTGAAGCCGAACGGTCTCTCCGTCGTACGCTCTGCCAATCTGTATCCAGCAGACGTGGCAGTGAACGACACGATGTCGTCCGTCGTCACAGACACGTTTCCCACGTGGTCGTCCTGTTCAAGCAGACGTATCACACCGACCAGATCGGCACCGTTCACCAGAAAGAACCGGGTGTATTCCTTCCGGCACTTCCACCGCAATGTCGCTCCGGTTGACTTGGTTTTCACCTCATCATAGATGGCCTTGAAGACTCGCTCCTTCTTCTCCTCTGTGGTCTTTGGGACAGGCGCTTCATCTAAGAGTCGCTTCACCACCTCGAGGTCCCGGAGGTCAAGCGGTCTGGCCGCGTCCGCCGCTTGCCTTAGCACCCCCGCCAGCACGTGCTTCCTCCCGTGCCAAGGCCATGTGGGATCGTCGATGGATTCAGCGCAGAAACGCGGGATACCGTACTGCCCGCAGGCGCAGCCCCGAACATGTAACCATCGTCCATAATCGGACAGAGTCACTTGGGCTGCGAGTTCGCATACCGTGCAATGCGTCTTGTAGTCGACCATCCCAACGCCCTCCTGTCCTACCTCGACCATAACTGCCGATCCAAGCGCACGGCCTGAGCCACATGTTGCCCGGATGCAACGCTATCGTCCGACGGTAAAGGTACCGACCATTGGAACGGGATGACAACATGGCGCTGGCCCTCCCCTGTTTCTTCGACAGGTTGTCCGGCTTTGCCGCCCTCCGGCTGAAGCCGGGGGCTACATACAGCTAAGTCCCCGTCCGGGGACTCCCCATCAGTGGGCTGTCGTCCTCGGAGAGGACGCGCGCCAACTTTGGCCACGAACGCAAAGCGCTCGCAGTCCGCCACTTCAGTGGCGGGTGAACTGCTGCAAGGACGTGGAAGATTGACCGGAGGATCGCAAAGGCCTACACTGATGTTCTATTGCCGGGCATCGAAGAAAGGAACGAGAACGGCGTGCTCGCACGAGCGGTGAAACAGGCCATCGTCGTCGCCCTTCTCGGAGCGAGCCTTGGCGTGATTGCCAACGTGCTGGCGCCCTGGCGCATCGCGTGGGTCGCCCAGTGTCGCACCCTCCCGGCGGCACCGGATTCGCTCCTCGTCGCTCCGTACGGATCACCGAGGAACGAAGCCAGAGGCAGGGTGGAGCCGCTCTCCATCACCCTCGGGCAGGCGAAGGCGCTCTTTGACCGGAGGCGTGCGATCTTCCTGGATGCCCGCCCGCCGTACGAGTATGCCGTCGCCCACATCCCCGGCGCGGTCAACATCCCATGGGAGGAGATCGAGTACTACGCGGCCCAGGTGGAACGGATGCCCACTGACACCACCGTCATCCTCTACTGCGCGGGGGAATCGTGCGACCTGAGCATCCACCTCGGAGACCATCTCGCCCAACGGGGGTTCACCCGCGTGCGCGTATTCTTCGGCGGATGGCTCGCATGGACCGATGCCGGATATCCCGTGGAACCCCGTCGAGGAAGGTGAGAGGACGTGCGCATGCGTCGCTGGCTGGAACATCCCTCCATGGTCTGGATGTCTCGCGGTATCTTGGCCGCCGTGTTCTTCCTCTACGGCGCGTCGAAGGTTCCCTACCTCTCCGCGTTCGCGACGAGCATTCACAACTATCGCATCCTGCCGATCGAGCTTGAGAACGCTCTTGCCATGACGCTTCCATGGATCGAAGTCCTTGCGGCCGTCGCGCTCCTGCGCCGGAAGTGGCTTCCCGGCGGGACGCTTCTAGTGGGCGGATTGACGGTCGTCTTCACCCTTGCCATCATCTCCGCCGTCGCACGGGGTCTCGACATCAACTGCGGATGCTTCACCCTGAGCGATAAATCCCCGACGTACAACAACCTCTGGCAACACCTCGTGCTCGACTCTGTACTGCTTGCGATGGCCGCCCATCTCTGGTGGGCCGAGGTGCTCAGACACCGGACGTCGGAGCGCCAGACGGAGATGCCATGAGTACCGCCTTCGCTTTCCCGAAAGTCAGCCCCGCTCATCGTTTGAGCGTCTTGGGCGCGGCGGTCGTCTTTCTTGGCGCCTCGCTCGCCTACGGCTGGGGGTACGAGGCGCACCGAATGATCGACCGGGCCGCCGTCGCGATCCTGCCTCCGGACATGCGCGCCGTCGTTGAAAACCACACCGATGCGCTCGTTGAACACGCGGCGGACCCGGACCTCTGGAAGGATGACCCCGACGAGCGCCCCCGTCATTACATCGACCTCGAACTCGGCGACGCCAACGGACCACCTTACGCTGCGCTTCCTCGCGACTACGCGGGCGCGCTTGCCGCATTGGGGCGGGACAGCCTGGGAAAGATGGGCGTTCTGCCGTGGCGAATCGAGTCGTACTTCGAGACACTCGTCAATGGCATGAGGAATCCGTCGGACAGCACACTCATCATCATGGCAGCCCTCGGTCACTACGTCGCCGACGCCACCATGCCGATGCACACGACGGTGAACTACGACGGACAGCTCACCGGCAACCAGGGGATTCACTTCCGTTTCGAGTGGTGGATGATCGAGCAGAACCGCGAGAAGATCAACCTGGACCCGCTGCTACCGCTGTGGGTGTATAACCCGCTCGGTGCCGCGTGGCGGATCATCCTCCACTCCCACGCGGACATTGACACGCTCCTGAGAGCGGACATGGACGTTCGACGGACTTCTCGCGAGCCGTGGGTAAACGAAAAGGGGCGTGGCGTCGCGGACCCGGACTACGACCAACGGCTCTGGGAACGCCTCGGCGGCGTCGCGATCCACCGGATGAACCTCGCCGCCGAAGTGGTTGCTGGGTACTGGTACGCGGCATGGTTGAAGGCGGGAAAGCCGGACCTCAGCGGCGTACCGACACCCCCGCCACCGCCGCCGAGCAAATAGCCGCGCGCAGCAGCCAACACCGAGGAATCTACGATGAGGGTGATGATCACCGGCGCGGGGGGAATGCTCGCCCGCGAGATCGTCAAGCAGTGGACGAACCCGCGCGCAAAAGTGGGGCACGCGATCGTCCCGCTGCGACACACCGACCTCGACATCACGAACGTGACGGCCGTACGGCGTACGGTCGAAGCCGTGACACCCGACATCATCGTCAACTGTGCCGCGTACAACAAGGTGGACGACGCCGAAACACAGGTCGAGGCGGCGTACCGCGTCAACACGCTCGGACCGAGAAACCTCGCCATTGCCGCCGAAGAACACCGAATCCCTGTCGTGCACTTCTCCACCGATTACGTCTTCGATGGAACCTCGACGCACCCCTACTGCGAATATGACTCGATGAACCCGATCAACCTCTATGGGCGCAGCAAAGCGGCGGGCGAACTTGCCGTTCGGGACCAGACGAGCCGCTTCTACATCGCCCGCCTGGCATGGCTCGTCGGCTACGGAGGGAGGAACTTCGTCGAGACGATGCTCCGGATCGGGAGCGAGAAGGGAAAGGTCGCCGTCGTCACCGACCAGATCGGGTGCCCAACCTTCTGCTTCGACGTTGCCCGGAATCTCGCACCCCTCATCACCTCCGGCGAGTTCGGCATCTACCACATGACTGGGAACGGCCAGTGTTCGTGGCACGAGTTCGCCGTCGAAATCTTCCGACGGGCGAACATGCGGGAGGTAATCGTCGAAGAGACGACGCTCGCCGCGGTCGGACGCCCGGCGCCGCGCCCGAAGTATACCGTCCTACGTAACCTGATGCTCGGGCTCGGCGTCGGCGATCTGATGCCGCCGTGGCAGGAAAGCCTGAGCGAGTACCTGAAGGGAAGGGAAACGGCCTGATCGCAGCGACAAGGCGCGTGGTTTTCTCACGCCTCATCCCAGACGAGCTTCCGTATCTTCCGCGCCTCTGCGGTCAAGAGGTGCTTTCGGCAAGTGCCGTGACGACCCGGTCCGGCCAGTTGCTGATGATGCCGTCCACGCCGAGGCGGAGCATCCGCTCGATGTCCTTCGGTTCGTCCACCGTCCAGACCCAGAGCGCGCGGTCATTCCGGTGCAGATCGTTCACGAGCTTCCCGTCTGCGTCGTCGAAGTGCGGACCGGCGATGTGAGCGAGATCCAGTACGCGCTGGAGCTTCGGCTTGCCCAGCGCAAGCCGTTCGCACTCCGGCAGCATCTCTGATGCCCACCTGAGGTTCGTCTCGCTGAACGAAGCGATGATCGTCCGGGTCTCCGCGCCCGTGTCCCTGATCGCTTCGACGGTCCGCCTGACGACCTGCTCTCCCTCCGGCTTGATCTCCACCATGACCGGCAGGGAGATTTCCGCAAATACCTCCCGGAGCGTCGGGATGCGCTTCCCGGCAAACTCCGGCGATTTCCACGAACCTACATCGACGGCGCGAATCTCCGCGAGCGTCAGGTCTGCGAGCTTCCCCTTGCCGGAGGCAGTTCTGCCGAGGTGATCGTCGTGCATGACGACGACCTCGCCATCCTTCGAGAGATGCACGTCGAGTTCGATGGCGTCCGCCCCGGCCTCGACGCCCGCGCGAAAGGCGGAGATCGTATTCTCCGGATAACAGCCCGACGCGCCGCGATGGGCGATCACCCACCGGCCGCGCGGGGCCTTGCGGGCGAGATAGCGGGAACGCACGCGGAATTCGTGCATGTTTGGAGCTCCGAAGAAGATGACTCTCTAGCGCAAGCACTTACAGGCCATCGTGTTAGGTGTTCCTAGCGTGTGACGAACGCGTCCATACTTCCTCGGACTCCGGTACCACTGATGAACCGCCCGCCACGGCTCCGCGCCCAATCGAGCGCCCGCTCGTAGAACGCACGCCAGCCGGGGTAGCACGCCTCGACGATGAACAGGTTGTGCCAGAGCACCACCAAGCACCCGCCGGACCGTTCGACCGTCTTCAGGATCGGCTCGACGGCGCGCCACGCCTCCTCAGGCGAGAGCTTCAGGTAGCCTTCGAGCGTCCGGTCCATGACGATGAGCGGCAGTTCGACCAGCGGCAATGGTCGGTCCGCATCGAGGTCGTACGCCTGGTAGGGGAACGACGTACCCCGGCGAAAGCCCACCTGTTCGATGAACCCGACGCTCGCGTCGTAGCGGAAACCCGCGTCGTCCTGCGCCTTCCACGTCCGGACAGGGTCGAACCGGAGAAAGTGCTGTCGCACGCCGACCACCGGCTCGCCGGTCAGCCGCTCCACCGCTTCCCGCTCACGGGCGAGTCTCTCCGCACTCCGATAGGATAGGTAGCTGCCGTGCAGCCCGATCTCGCCGCCCCCGTCGCGTATCCGACGGACGAGGTCTTCCCATCGACGCCTGGAGAGCCGGTAATCCGCGTCGAGCGGATGATCGTCGCTTGCCATGAGAAAGAACGTCGGCGCACCGCCGTAGCGCCGGTCTACGTTGAGAAGCTCGTCGAGGTTCCAGTAGAAGTCCGCTCCGGCACCCAATCGCCGGAGGACCTTCCCTGCGGTGCCGAGAGCGGGTCCCATGCGTCCTTGACCCAGCAGACTGAACGTACGCCGTGCAGCATCAGCCCACCCGTGATGGACCCGGTCGATGTCGTGGGTCAGGCAGACGGCGAACGGCGCGCCGTTCCAAAGGTCTCGTCGTCTCAGCGGCACGCCGACAAGCGCGCCAAACGCATCGGCAAGGAGACCGAACCACTCGTCCACCACGGCGCGATGCGTCACGCCAAGCCGACCGACGAGGCTCTCCTCGTGCGGTACTCGCCCGTGGCGGTCGAGGCGGCTGACGTTCCGCTCCGACATCCCGGAGAGGAAGAGGAACGCCGCAGACACGACGTCCATGCCGAGGCGCACGGTGCGCTCCGGGGAACTCACGGAGAGGACCGGCAGCGCCGCCTTGCCTGTCAGATCGAGGAACGGTTCTCCCCGGTGGTCCACCCACCGGGCGGCTGAGAGATCGTGTGACTCTTCCGTGAGCGCCGCCTCACAGGGGATGCGCAGCGACGGTTTCGCCACGCCCGGAGGATCGCCGTAGATGATGAGATGATGGCCATCCGGCACATCCCCGACGCGCTCGACCGGCACGAGCGTGAGCTCGTACCGGCTTGCCCACGTACGGAACACCCACAGCGCCCGCTGGCGGTGCTCGGAAGGACAGGCAAGGAGGAGCGCACAGCGGTGAGTCATCTATCTTGTTCTCCGGAGTATTCTGAGAACGTGGATGTTGCGGCACGGCGCGGGGTGGACATAAAGGTATTGACCGGATTGCGTGCCCACCGCTATCTATTGTAACGAGAACGGACGCGTCCCCCTACTGACTTCGCGGAGCACCTCGCCATGTTCCGGACCATCGGTGCACTCCTCCTGAGCTACCTCGTCGGTGGGTTCCCGACGGCAATCATCGCCGGTAAGGTGCTGCGCGGGATTGACATCCGCGATTATGGGAGCCGCAACGCTGGTGCCACGAACGTCTGGCGCGTCCTGGGCATAGCCCCCGCCATCGCCGTCCTGCTCATCGACGCCTTCAAAGGGGTGGTTGCGGTAGTGTTCGTCTCACGGGTTGGCGCATCGGGCGGAATGCTCGACGGGACGACGCTTCAGGTGCTCTGTGGTCTGTTCGCCATCGTCGGGCACGTCTGGACGGTCTTCGCACGGTTTCGCGGCGGCAAGGGCGTTGGGACCGCCGCCGGGGTGTTCGGCGCGCTTGCGCCGTGGGCCGTTCTCATTGCGCTCGTCTGCTTCATCCTCGTCGTGGCCCTCACCCGGTACATCTCCGCCGGATCAATCGCGGCGGCGCTGGTCCTCGCAGCAATTCTCTTCAGCCAGTACCTTCTGATTCCGGGTAGCCTGCCGCTCATCACGGTGCTCATCGGAACGGCGGTTGCCGTGCTCGTCGTCGTCAAGCACCACTCGAACATCCACAGGCTCCTGAACGGGACGGAGAATAAGTTCGGGCGGCCAGCGTCGGTTGCGTTCGCAGCAGAATCGACGCCGGGAGGGAGTTCGGCGTCACCGAACTCTAGGACCGGTTCGTCGGAGCGATCCGCATGAACGTCGTCGTCATGCGCGCCGGTAGCTGGGGGTCCGTGCTCGCGGGATTGCTTTCCCAGAATGATCACTCCGTCTCGCTCGTCGCGCCGAACGAACCGCTCCGCAGCGAACTGCTCGAATATCGGGAGAACCGCAAGGGGCTTCCCGGCGTGAAGATACCGGAGTCGGTGCGGATACTTGCCGCGCCCGAGGAGGCCATCGACGAGGCGGAACTCGTCCTGTTTCCCGGTCCGTGCGACCGGATGCGCCAGATGGCGCGTTCCGTCGCCGGTACCGACTGGAAGGACCGGCTCATCGTCACGGCGGCGAAGGGGATCGAAGTCGAGTCGCTCCTCCGCATGAGCGAGGTGCTTGGGGAGGAGTTGGCGGGTGTTGACCGGGATCGGATCGTCGCGCTTTCCGGGCCGAGCTTCGCCCGCTTCGTGGCGATGGGACATCCGACGACGGTCGTCGCGGCGTCGCGTTCCGTCGATGCGGCCCAAACGGTACAGAAGGTATTCAGCACCAGGACGTTCCGGGTATACTATTCGCACGACGTGCTGGGGGTGGAACTCGGCGGGGCGCTCAAGAACGTCATCGCCCTCGCGGCGGGAATGTGCGACGGTCTCGGGTTGGGAGACAACAGCCGAGCGGCGCTCATGACGAGGGGTCTTGCCGAGATCACGCGGCTCGGAGTTGCCCTCGGCGCGGAGCCGATGACCTTTGCGGGCCTGTCCGGCATGGGCGATCTTGTCCTCACCTGTTCCGGAAGGGAAAGCCGGAACCACTACGTCGGCGAGCAGATCGGCAGGGGAAAGAGGCTCGACGAGGTCCTCACGACGATGGTGACGGTAGCCGAGGGCGTCAAGACGACGAAGGCCGCACTCGCCCTCGCCGAGAGATCGAATGTCGAGATGCCGATTGCCCGGCAAGTTAACGCTGTGCTCTTCGAGGGATGCAGACCTCAGGACGCGGTGGCTTCCCTCATGATGAGAGATCCGAAACCGGAACACTGGATGTGACGCATCCCGAGTTCACCGAGGATGCTGGACGAGGTGAGGCGACAACCCATGCTCAAGCGGAGCTTTCCCCGACTGTTCTGGCGCATCGGTGCCGTCGCCCGGATCACGGGAATCCCACAGCATATGCTGCGCAGTTGGGAGCGGGAGTTCACTCAGTTGCGTCCCGGACGCGATCCAAGCGGGGTGCGCGTCTATCGTGAGCGGGATTTCCGGATCGTCCTGTTGCTCCAGAACATGATCGAACGAAATGGTCAGTCGATAGCCCAGGTGCGCACTTTCCTCAAGGAAGACCCGGCACGCTTCGACGCGCTGCTGGACGACATCGACCTTGAAGCCGTGCTCGCCGCGAGAAGGAAACCCTCGTTGCCATCCGGCGACCGCAAGGAATCTCCCATGAGCGACGACGAGAACTCCACAGAACAGCATCGCAACGGACACGAGGAACCGGGTAAACCCAATCCATGGGACGATCCTGCATTGGCGCAGCCTGAGGGGGAAGGCGACGACGAGAAAGCACCCTCGGGCGTCGTTATGACCACCGACCACGGGCCATCAGAAGCTCAGGTCAACCACACCGAAGCGCACGTCGACTCATCCCATGGTAACTCCTCCGGCTCGGACGAGGTGATGCTCCCGCCCGAGCACGCACCACCATCGCACGAGCCGCTCCCTGCGTGGGCGATTGCGGAACTGCGCGCGCTCAGAAGGGAATTGGTCGCCCTCGAACAGATGATCGCGGCGCTTGCCGTCGAACGCCCGACGGGGGATGATCCCACGCCGACGAAGGATGACGACTAAGCATGGCGCGTGCACGGAAGGATGGGCCGTCAGCCTCCGAAACGGTGGTGGCACCGGGCGAACGGATGCTCAAGGCGTTCCTTCAGTATATCACCGCGGAGCGCGGGCTTTCCGCGAACACCTATTCCGCCTACCGGCACGACCTCGACCGATACATCACCTTCCTGGAGAAGAAACGGGGCGGAGCTGTCCCGCATTCCGCAACGAAGGAAGACCTCGCTGTCTTCTTCCAGTGGCTCCGCGCCCAGAAGCTCGCGCCGAGCAGCGTCGCCCGTACCATGTCCGCCATCAGGGTGTTCCATCGCTTCCTCCTCACCGACGGATTTGCCACGTCGAACCCGACGCTTATGCTCGACACACCGAAGCTCGAACGGACGCTGCCGGAGGTGCTTACCCAGAACGAGATGGAGCGGTTGCTCAACGCGCCGGACCTGACTACCCCCCTTGGGATGCGCGACCGGGCTATGCTCGAATGTGCGTACGCCACGGGGCTGCGTGTGAGTGAACTGATCGGCCTCGACAAGCGCAATCTGTTCTTCGATCAGCGCCACATTCGGGTGATCGGGAAAGGGAACAAGGAGCGCCTCGTCCCCATCGGCAGGAAGGCAATAGAGGCGATTACCAACTACCTCGAAAAGGCTCGCCCCAAGCTCGCCGTACCGGATTCCGGAACGGCGCTGTTCCTCAACTGGCGCGGGCGGCAGCTCACGCGCATGGCATTCTGGGTGACGCTCAAGCGCTGCTGTCGGGACGTCGGCATCACCAAGCTCGTCAGTCCGCACACGCTGCGGCATTCGTTCGCGACCCATCTTCTCCAAGGTGGGGCGGACCTGCGCGCCGTGCAGGAGATGCTCGGACACAGTTCCATCGCCACGACGCAGATCTATACCCACGTGGACCGGGAACACCTCAAGGCGATGCACCGGCAGTTTCACCCGCGGGGGTGACGCCCTGTCCTACAACCTGCTCTCGGCTGTCGTGCTGAGCGCAAGCCGCGGTGTGATGCTCGTACTTTGCGCAGGGAGGCTCATCCGGTATATTACTTATCCGATTGTTCGGTCGAACAGGCTCTCTGGGGCAGTAGCTCAGTTTGGGAGAGCGCATCCCTCGCACGGATGAGGTCGGCGGTTCGAGCCCGCTCTGCTCCACCAGTAGTTTTCCGCAGGCCTGCTGTCAGGGAAACTGACGACAGGCCTGTTTGGTCTGGACATCGGCAGGTCGGCGAGTTCCGAGGGAAGTCGTACACGAGCACGAGCCAAGCGAGTGCTCGCGGGAAGGCCAGGCCCTGCGCGGCGGATGCCCGCCGAACCCCGCCAGGACCGGAAGGTAGCAACGGTAGGCGCCAGCATTCGAGCGCCGCAGGAACTCTGGCCTTCCCCGCCGCTGCGCCCGTATATTCTCTCCATAACAACGAAGTCGCCTCCGTTGTGGCGAACCTGGGCTCGTTCTGGAAACCACTGCGACGATCATGCGCGTACGCTCGTGCAGTGGGATACATGCTCCGGGAATAGGCGCGTGAGGAGGAGGCATGGCTGATCAGCACTATCAGGTCATCGCCCGGAAGTGGCGTCCCGCCACCTTCTCCGAAGTCGTCGGACAGGAACACGTCACGCGCAGCCTCACGAACGCTGTCCGACAGGGGAAGATCCATCACGCCTACCTCTTCTCAGGACCGCGTGGCGTCGGAAAGACCACCATCGCCCGCATCCTCGCCAAGGCGCTCAACTGCGTCGAAGGACCGACGGACATGCCGTGTCTGAAGTGTTCCCCGTGCACCTCCATCACTGAGGGCACGAGCCTCGACGTGATGGAGATCGACGGTGCGTCGAACAACAACGTCGATCAGGTGCGCGACTTACGGGAGACAGTCGGCTACGCCACCGCCCAGAGCCGGTATCGGGTGGTCATCATCGACGAAGTGCACATGCTCTCCCGTGCGGCGTTCAACGCGCTCCTCAAGACCCTCGAAGAGCCGCCGTCGCACGTCGTGTTCATCTTCGCCACCACCGAGCCGAACAAGGTCATCCCGACGGTGCAGTCCCGCTGCCAGCGGTACGACTTCCACCGACTCACCGTGGCGCAAATCCGTTCCCAGCTCCAGCGCATCTGCGAAGCCGAGCGGATCGCCATCGACTCCGGCGGCCTCGACCTGATCGCCGACCACGCCGATGGTTCGATGCGCGATGGGGAGAGCCTCCTCGATCAGGTCGCCGCCGCAACCGACGGGCAGGTCGCTGCCGAGCAGGTGGCCGACCTCATCGGCGCGGTCGACCGGACGGTCTATATCGGCCTCCTCGACGCCATCGCACGGCAGGACATCGCGCTGGTCCTTTCCGTCGTCGCCGAGACGATCAAACGCGGGCGGAGCCTGAACCACTTCCTCTCCGGCCTCATGACTCATCTGCGCCACCTGCTCGCGTGCAGCATCGGTGCGCAAGGTGCGCTCTCGGAGTTGGAACCGTCGGATCAGAAGCGACTCGAAGAGCAGGCGGAGCAGTTCTCGGACCGCGACCTCCTGCGCATGCTCAACATCGTCGCCGAGGCGGAGCTTGCGCTCGATCGGACCGCCGCACCGCAGGTCCGCGTCGAACTTGCTCTCCTGAAGATGGCCTATCTGGAGCGCTCGGTTGAGCTGACCGATCTTCTGGCGCGGCTGGAACAGCTTGGGTCGGAAGCCGAGCAAAAGCCACCGAAACCCGTCGCTCGTGGACCAGCCCCGTACAGACCGGCGACAGCCGAGGCAGCCCCTGCCTCTTCCGATCGAACGCCACCCACCACTCCCTCACCGAGACGACAGAGACGCGAGCGCTCTCTACCACCCGGCGAGGAGCCTCCGCCCCCTGAGCCGGAGGACGAAGCGGAGTCCGCACCTCAGAGGCCAAACCGCGGCGCCGAAGCACAACCTCAGCCAAGGCCCGGCGCGGCGGCGAGCGAGAGCATCAGCTCACCTGCTCATCCCAGGACAAGCCTTGCGGTGCTCTCGGCGCGCTGGCCAGAGATCGCTTCCGCGCTCAGGCAGAGCGAGACCGGAGCGCCGCCTTGGCTCCATCAGGTGAAGGTGGTCGATCTCCGCGACAGGGTCTTGGTCCTCACCGTCGAGGACGACTTCTTTGCAGAGCGCCTCAACCGCTCCCACGAGACCATTCTCCACGTGGTGCAGGAGCGGTTCCCTGACGTACGGGACATCTCGGTTGTCGCGGAGTCTCCCGACGCTGCATCCTCCTCCCCCCCCGAAGGCGTCCGAAGGGGCGGTTCACTCCTCCAGGGAGTGGTGCGCGACGAACCCATTGTCGGAAAACTCATCGAGGAGCTCGGCCTGGAGTTCTACGAGTAACACGAGTCTCGATTCACCGTCGCGCACTTTCCGGTATAGGGGCGTGGCAGGTCTTGCCCCTACAACGTTGCGCGAGAACGCGATCCGCAAGGCCGCCGCATGATGTGCCTCACGCGCCTGGAGCCCGTGCTTTTCGGACCTTGCCGGAGATCATAGATGGTGGGAATGGGTGACCTGGGCAACCTT
>Ga0315282_10000907_pt1 | contig 58123 bp, 56 predicted proteins | sample YL17G07_20_MG_FD_203693 | JGI IMG/M metagenome (GOLD analysis project Ga0315282, IMG submission 203693) | Sediment microbial communities from Yellowstone Lake, YNP, Wyoming, USA - YL17G07_20 | ecosystem: Environmental > Aquatic > Freshwater > Lake > Sediment | place: USA: Wyoming | collected...
GTGCGAAGATATATCTTGTCAGAAAACATCACCGTTACTTTTAAAGCTATGAAAATTCGATTTCAACAAAATATTCTCGATAGTTATCTTGAACAATTATGGGTTTAAAAAGTGCAAGACTTCAGTATATTGAGTATTTTCTTCCAAATTGTCAAGAGAACAAGCCCTATGCCAGCAATTCTCGGTGAAAATACAGCGAGATTCTTCAGTCGCTAGGGCTCCTTCAGAATGACATTACGAAAGTCCCCAGTTGTCATTCTGAGCGAAGCCCTGAACCTAGTATGGTACAGGGCGAAGCGAAGAATCTCAATAGTTTGTGAACTCACCGAGAATTGCTGGCCCTATGCTATAAATGGAGATGATGATTCCCTACCAAAACCTTTATGCTTACGAGATCTCTGGAGCGATTTCAGATTCAAAGAATTTTTTTAAGGAAGACTTCATCGGATGCTGGAATGAAGGGAAGGCCTCCTTCCTTTTCTTTACCTACCCACATCATGATGAAGAGGTCGAGAGACGATTGAATCAGGAGTCCATCAAAACCTATCAGAGGTTACAAGAAAAAAACTGGTTGACCCATTCGGCGGCGCCAAGCTCCGCCCTTTAGGGCGGTGTGTAAAGCGCCGCTTCCTTCGGCAGGCTCAGGACACTGAGTTTATCGAAGTGCAGGGTCAACCCAGAGCAAGCCCCAGCATTTATGCTGGGGAGTCGAAGGGTTGACTTTGGTTGGTTTAAACAAGATCGAAAAATTAGGTTAAAAAATTATTGACTTCAGTATTTCATTGTGTTAAAAAAATCACATTTTACCCTCACTTAAAATCCAAAAAATTTAAATTTTCTTTAAATTTTGACTAAATAACCCTCATTCTCATCGTAAGAGGGATGAGTAATTTTTAAATTTCGGGGGAGCTATGAAATCAAAGTTCAAAAGATCAATTCTTGTTTTTCTCGCTTTCTCTCTCTCTTTAGGCACAGGCGTGTTGTGGGCAGAGAAAACCGCTTCTGAAAAAGAGGGCGCCAAACCTGTAGGGATGGCCAAACCCTCTGAACCTGTGACGAAAGGGGAAAAATTCATCATTAAGGGTCGGGAATATTGCACGGAATGTATCGACAACTCTGAATGTTTGGGTTGCCATACTAAAATCAGCGAAAGGAAGTTTGCTCAGTCCGTTCATGGAGCTAACTCCTGCAACAGTTGTCACTGGGATATTACTGACGTCAAAACCCATGTGAAGGTAAGGGGAGCAATGATCTATGCGGAGCCGGTCACCTGTCATCGATGTCATAAAAAAGAAGGGGTAGAACATTATGCGAGCGCCCATTTCATCAATGACATTCAATGTAAAGACTGCCATAAAGACATCCACGAGATGACCCCTTGGAAAGGGGATAAAGTCCGGGTTATCCAGAAATGCACGACCTGTCACTCCGATGATGGTTACGCTGAAAGCATCCACGGCAAAGCCGTCCTCGATGGAAATCCAGATTCAGCCACGTGCAGTGATTGCCACGGCCTCCATAAGATTCCCTTACTAAAAGGGGACGAACCCAAGAATGTGGCATTCCGGAAGGAATTCCATACCGAGGTTTGCCAGAAGTGTCATGCTGACAAGGAGATGATGGAGAGAAACAAGGTTTTTCTCATCGCCACTCAAACCTATTACGAAAGTTATCATGGAAAGGTGGAGCATCTGGGCTACCCGAAATTGGTGGCGGGTTGTGCCGACTGCCACGGGTTTCACAGCATTCTGCCTCAAGATAATCCAAAGTCTCTCATCTCGGATAAACGGTTGGTAGAGACCTGTGGCAAGTGTCACCCAGGAGCCAATGCCAACTTCGTTCAGTTCATCACCCATGCAACTCATACCGATCCGGAGCGAGAGCCAGTGCTCTACGGAACCTTCGTCCTAATGACCGGCCTCCTCGTTTCTGTCTTTGGAGTATTCTGGTTCCACACCTTTCTCTGGTGGCGGAAGGACTTCTGGGAGAAGAGGGAGTTGAGGGCCAAGGGGATATTCTTCCCGCAATATGTGAGACCTGATGAAGCAGGTTACATCTATCGTCGTTTTAGCTACTTTGACATCGTAATCCATTTTACGATGATGGCGACCTTTATCGGGCTTGTCTTGACCGGACTGCCATTGAAATTTTCCCATGCCCCCTGGGCCAGCGGTCTGATGCACTTTCTGGGAGGGGCGAGGATGGCAGGTTTGATCCATCGGATTTGCGCCGGCATCACTTTTGGCTATTTCGGAGCGACCATCACCTATATCTTCTATTTCCTTTTCTTTAAAAAGATCCATGGGAATCCCAATCCCTTGCAAAGACTTTTCGGTCCAGATTCGCTCTGCCCTCGTTGGAAAGATGTTCAAGACATTATTGGAATGATCCAATGGTTCTTTAACAAAGGGCCGAAACCCCAGTTTGACCGATGGACCTATTGGGAGAAATTCGATTTTCTGGCTGTCTTCTGGGGGATGTTTGCCATCGGGCTTTCGGGATTGATGCTCTGGTTTCCAGAATTCTTCACCATCTTTTTACCAGGATGGATTCTCAACATTGCCACGATCGTCCATTCGGATGAGGCCCTGTTGGCTTCTGGCTTCATCTTCACGGTCCATTTCTTCAACACCCATTTTCGACCTTCCAAGTTCCCGATCGATACAGTGATTTTTACGGGAAGGTTCCCAAAATACGAACTGGTGGAGGAACGGCCGGAACAGTATCATCGTCTGCTGGCGGAGAAGAAGTTGGAGACCTATCGCGATAAATACCCCAGCGCCTTGACAGATCTCTTCTCAAACGTTATGGGATTTGCCATGCTGGCTATCGGGCTTTTGTGCGTCTTCCTGATTGCGTGGGAATTTCTTGTTTGATGAATTTAGGGTTCTAGGGGTCAAGTAGTCAAGGGTTCCAGTGAAGATTAAAAACTAACGCTTGAACCCATGAACCCTGGAATCCTCGAACCCTTATTTTAAAATCTTACAGCCGACCTTTTCGAGATAGGCCATGTAGTTAAAGGTGGGGCTTTGATCTTTGGTGTGGCAGTTTCGGCAGACACCGAGGGTCACTTTCCTCTCAATTTTTCCTTTTCCAGGATGTCCTTTCCCTTCACCGTGACAGGCCTCGCACTGTACCCCTTGAAGGTAAAAAGGGATCTCCTCCACAGTGGCATACTCTCCTATTTTACCATAACCAGTAGAGTGACAGGCCAAACACTCCTCCTGTGCATATTTTGGCGAAGCGATGATGGTTTGAGAAGCCTTTGCATGTTTGGTCTTGAGCCAATTTCTGTAATTCACATCGTGGCATTTTTTGCAGGAGATTGCTCCAACAAAAGGACTTGTTTTAGGAATTCGAGCGATCATTTCTTTCTCCGACAATTCTTTTTCGGGCAGGCCTGCCACCATTGGCTTATATAATTTTGCCGACTCAGCATGATACGTCTCCAATCCCTTAATAATTTTTGGATCATCCGCCACAGCGAGTTGAACAGGGACGGCAGTATGTTTGTAAAAATTCTTGTCTTCGAAGGCGACAAGGGTCTTCTCCAATTCTTTCTGTTTCGATTCTAAGAACCTCAGCTCCTTTAACTTCATCTCGTCTTGCTTTCCTGACTTTGCCATTTCAGCATCGATTTGCATCGATCGGGTGATCAGCCTTTCCAATCTCTTCTCCATCTCATCTCTTTCACTGGAAATGAGGAATTTGATTGGTTTCTTGGTATTGACCAAAGAATAATCAATCCGGCCCAGATATCCCCCCCTGGGTTCGAGTCGATAAATGGGGATCTCGTTTATTCTTTCCATCACAGCTTTTTTTGCCTCCCCACCTCCTCCCAAAATCAGGTCGATCTCGCGATTCTCCTTTGCCAATTTCATGTCCTTTGACTCGCCCAGCTGGGAAAGGACAATAATCAGATCACAATTTTCTCGGAGACTTTTGGTGAGGGCTTTTGATGTCGAAAAAGGTTCGAGAATGGACAATCCAGGATCTCTCTCCTGGAGGGTTGGGATGAATTGGTCATCAAGGAGACCCAGTATCCCAATCTTCAAACCAGCGATCTCTTTGATCACATAAGGTTTGAAGATGGCCTTTCCGGTTTTTTTGTCCGCCAGGTTGGCCGAGACAAAGGGAAACTTTGCCTTTTGGCTCACATCGGAGAGGAATTTAAGCCCCATCATCAGATCCTTTTCACCGACATTGCCCGCATCATATCCCATCTCGTTATAGGATTGGATGAGGAGATCCACGCGGAGAAGGGCATCCCTGCGTTTGGTTTCGGTTAGTAGGGGCTTACGAAAAAGGAGATTTCCTGTATCGAGGAGAAGAACCTTTTTCCCCTCTTTTTTCATCTGGGAGATCAATGTAGATTTCTTGGCGACACCGCCAAGAGGATTCCTGAATCACCCGCAGGGCTCGACCTCACCCATCACATCGTTGGTGTAAACGATGCTGAACTGAACCTTGGGTGCGGCTTGGTTGAGAGGATTAAGAAATAGGTTCAGGACTAAAGCCGCAAATAAAAGGAAAAACAATCTTTTAAATTTCAATAAGACCCTCCTTTTCCCATTGATTTTCATACTAACAAACTGAAACCTTGAGATCAACTATAGATTGAAGGTCTGGATGAAGCATAGCCTTTTCGACAATAAGTTTGGCGCCCCAACCGGACGCCTTAACAGTTAACAAAATCTTATCCTACATATATCATTAGATAAATAACTCATCTCTGTCATTAAAATATTTGTTGGGAACATTATACAATATTCCTTGTTCTAAAACTTAGTAGCTAAGTCCTTCAGATTTGAATCAGCTGGCTGGATACACCTTCTTTTGTCCAATAAAAAGGCGACCTCGCCTCCCAAGATGAGGATGGCCGAAGAATAGTAAACGAGCAAAAAGAAAATTGCCAGAGTGCTTAAAGAACCATAGACCATGGAGAATCTTCCCAAATGGAGGACATACCATCCAAACAATTGTTTTGCTACCTCCCAGAATAGACTGGTGAAGGAAGCCGCTTGAAGAGCTAATTTAAAATTGATCTTTTTATTTGGGATGATTTTGTAAATTAAGAAGGCCATCCAAAAAGTGAAGAAGAAAGGAATGAGATATTTCAAGATAAAGCGGGTGATCGGTCTCATATCCAGGAAAGGACTAAAATGGTAGCCTTGGATGAAGGTAATCGTAGAGGTAAGCGCCATACTCATGAGTAGGAAGATTCCTGCCAAAAGAACCATAAAAAGATCGATAGCCTTCCCTCGGACAATGCTTTGACCTTTCTCAACTTGGAAGACAATATTGAGGACTGTCCTCAACGAACTGAACACCCAAGTGGAGGTCCAGATTAATCCCCCAATGCCCAAAATCCCGACAATCTTACGATGACGAATAATCCTCATAATGTTTTTCATAATTTGGGGATCCAGAGAAGGAACGACGTTCTGCAGGTGATAACTGATATGATTTAATACTTCTCGTGAACTATAGAGGTATTGACCAATCAAAGCCAGCAACAATAAGATGATGGGAATCATACAGATGAGGAAGTTGAAGGTAATTGCAGAGGAGAGAAGAAACCCATGGTCGCCATAGAATTTTTGCAACACATCCGAGAGGAGACGAAGTTTTCCGCTGACCTTTCTAAACCAACTCATTGATCCCATGACTGACTTTATCAACCTTTCTCTATTAATTCCCCCAATTCTACGTTGATCTTCGGAAGGTTGAAAAATCTCCCTTCAGTAATCATCCCCTATTTTTATGAAATATATACTTCAACCTCATGACCGATAGTTCGAGCGTTATTATAACTCGGGATCCCAATTAATATATCCGCCTCTTTAATCTTTCCAAGGTCAATCTGAACAGATTGTTCCAGCAGTTCCATCATCTTCTAAACTCTGCATTCTTTCAATATTTCATTCATCCCTTCTTCTTGGACTTTTCCCATCGCCCTCTCCCAATCCGCCTTAAATTTCAGATACCTTGGCCACACTTCATTCCTCTTCTGAAAGAACAGGTTGATATTAGAGATACACTCTCCTGCTTTCTTCCACTCCCCTCTCACTAAATAATCGAGGCTGAGAAGCACGGAGGTAAGAGCAGCCTTTGGATAGAGGGACCATTTTAGGAAATATCCTGGATATGGATCGAGATCAATGGTCAATCCTACTTTCGTCTTTCCTCGTTCATAGAGGAAACGCTCGATATCTCCTTTCAATTCCTCCTGAAAAAAAGCCTCTGTCCTTTCAGGATGGAGATGTTTGATTCGGAGCCGTTTATCAAATAACACGCAGAAGCCAAGTTGGCTGGCATTGATAAGATAGTCGGTATCCTTTCCTCTGGGAATGTAGGGATCAAAGGGAACGCTCTGAAACAGGGACCGATGAAGCACAAGATTTCCTCCCAGAAGTATTGAAGAGGGGAGAAGGGAATGCGGTGAAGATAGAATTTTCCCCCACACCCGATTCATCCATTTCGGTTTATTCCACACAAACCTCCACCAGAGATGCTGGCCCGGAAGAAACATAGTCCCATCCCGGTTAAGATAAAACCCGCCTTTTCCGTTCACCGTTTTCCCGTTCCACGGCTTGTTTAGGGACTGACAGGCAATGTCAAGATAATCAGGGTCCTCCACAATCTCATCATTGTCAATGAAGATAACCGCGTCCATGGATAGTGCCTGGGCCAAAAGGAGACCCGTATTACGAATCTTTGAATACCTTTGGAGGTCGATGAGGAAAGAGATATTCCCAAAATTCATTCGAGCCAAGTATTCCCTTAGCCTTTGAAGGTGGAGGGAGGAAAAGAGCAGTGTGCCGCCCTTCCGAAGGCCCTTTATTTCCTGCCTGAGAAGCTTGTCCATCTCCGGAAGGGCAGTTTCTCTTTCTTTCCCCGCCGGGTCAAAACAAACAGGGAGAATAAGAGTGAAATTCTGATCTCTCAAGATTCTTAGGCTTTTAATCGCTCTCTTTGCGAACTTTAACCCCACCAAAAGGGGTACCTCTTCTGGTTGATCGGATTGGAGATAGACAGGGATTATGATCGCTTTTTTCATGATTAGTAAGGTCCGTCTTCTTGCTGCGTAGGTTTGGTAGATCCATGTAAAGCAGTTTCGGCATTCTCCACCTGCTTCTTTAACGCTCTCAATCGAATTGAAGACTTGATTGCCCTTGGTACCTATAGGAAAAGGGCCACGAGAATCCCTGTACCGATCGATCCAAGGATCGTATGGGTCAGGGAGATCTCTAATCGCCAAATCAGGAACTTTATCGTGACCAGAGGAGCATTTGAATTTTGGACAGCCAAGATGGCAATGCCAAAAGCAACCAAGAATATCAACCAATAAAAGAATTGCACGGCTTCGTCCTCCTTATGGGTGAGACTCAATATGGATTAGAAAAGAAGTTGTCAAATATTTCAGTCAGGATTCGGTTGAGGGTTTGTTCCACTTCTGCTGGTGTCAATCCTGCAACTGTGTTCTCCTTCATCACATACACATTTCTCGTAAAAACCTTGCCTTCCTTCTTCACTCCCAAGTGAATAATGAGATAAGTTGAGGTAATCACCTTTATTCCACATACCTCAGCTATTCCCTCTGTCCAGAATCTTTTGATTTTAATCATCAAGATTGAATCGGCCTCCGTATTCTTAAGAGACTCTGGTTCTTCATCCCAGTTGGGAATTGGAACTGTTTTCACACCAGAACGAGAAATGGCCTTTGAAAGGGAGTCTCTGATCGCCTTTTCCAACGGGAAGGGTTCACTCTTGAAATAGTGGGAAGTTTGAAAGGAGGGACGACGGGAAACTCTTCGAAAGGAGCTCTGATGACCAACATATGGTTTATCAGATCGATCGTCTTTGAAAGGAGCAATGCCAAGTATGGAGCCCACCTTTTGTTGAAGTGAGGGAAATTCCCTAACAGGTTGATATCGGATATTCGTGGGATAAGTCTCCCCCGCTGCCAAGCCGACGATGAAGAAGCTCAAAAGGGGGCCCAGCAACCACGGGTGAGGTTTCAAGGACAACTCCCCTTGTCAGAGTTTTGCCCAAAGATACTCAGAATCGCTTCATTCCAGGCCCGAGGACCTGTTCCATTGATGATGGTCAAATTTCGAATCGATGATAGGGCCTCCGGCAAAAGACGATCTTCATCCTTGAGAAAAATCGGATGATAGGGTGGAAGACCCCGCCACTCAAAAAGGTGATGTTCTCTTCCTTCCTTTTCTGTAAAAAACCCTCCTCAGGGGAATCGGTAGCAACCTCCATTTTTCCATACGATCTAACCTCTTCTCAACTTCATCCTCCTTTTCAAACCAAATATCTCTCTGGCTAAAACGATGCTCCTCCTCCCTGATTCTTTCACCCGAGAACTGATTTCTCTTAGCGTTTTCCCCTTCCGGTAACTTGCAAGGGTCAGGAGCATGGGCATGTTCACTCCTGTTACGACCTCAACCTTCTTATTTTCCAAAAAAGATAGGCTGAGATTGGTCGGTGTCCCTCCTAAAATATCCGTTAAAATAACGACCCCATCTCCATCATCCACCTCCGTCATTTTCTTTTGAATCCGATCCTTCACTTCTTCTTCTCTATCCTTCGACCAGATCGAAACTCCTCTTATCTTTTCCAAATTCCCGATGAGAGACTGAACCGAAGAGATCAAGGCATCAGCCAATCTCCCGTGAGAGACGATCAGAATTCCCACCATTTTTACCTCCTCAGCATTTTTTCTTTTGAGGAGACTATCCTTTGAACTAAATCTCTGAGATTTTCCAAATGAATCGGTTTTTCCAAATAGGCCGTTGCTCCTCTTTCAAAAACTTTGTGGTGAACCTCTTCACTCCCAAAGGCTGTTATCACAATGATGGGAGCCTCGGGCTGAAGTTTCCTTACCCCCGGAAGAATATCTAATCCCGTTAAACCAGGCATCCGAATATCTGTAATGATAAGATCGAAAAGCTCCCTGACGAGTCTGCGATATGCTTCCGAACCATTATCTACTGAGTCCGTTTCATACCCTTCCTCATTAAGAAACTCCTTCAGCAAAGACCTCATTTCTTCATCATCTTCAATAATCAATATTCTTTTCTTGCCAGTTTCCATCATTATCACTTCATCCCTTTTCTCGATCTCCCTCTTCCCTGAGAGATCCCTCTCCTTCATTCAAGTTTCCCGCTATCTGCGCAGCCCCCGAATAATATCAAGGGCTATTCAATCTTTTCGGGTAAGGTCAAGGTCTCTCGCTTGAGAGGAGAGGGGACGTAGACCAGGTTGACTTCTATCTTTCCAAGGGCCTTTTCCTTGATAGCCTTCCTTGGGATCGTGACGTCCAAAGAACCTTCAACAACTTCTTCCGGTTTAAGAGCCTTCCAAAACGGATAAACCTTCACCACCTTCTCTCCAGAACCAAAAGCAATTGGCTTCCCAGCTTCATCCAGATATTCGAGGGTGACCGCCTGGATATCCAAAATATCTTTAGATTTATTAGTGATCTTGATGCTGCCGTTAAGCTTTGGGGTCTCGACGATCTCTTTAGAAGCTATGTTCACGGTCATGACGGCCTTAAGGTCACTAAGTTCCACAAGAAAAGCCGGCCCCGTAACCTCAACCCTCGGCGGAACCAAATTTTTAGTGATTTGCTCTTGTGTGGGAGCCTCCACCTTCCGCTCCTTAGCACAGCTAATAAATTCAATGGATAGACTTAAAGCTAACAATATGACGAAGATCTTTTTCAAATCCATACAGTATACTCCTTTCTTGGTTAATTGATATATCAAACCTTTAGACCGGGAACTTCTATCCAACACCTCAAGATCCAGCACCTCCTTTCCCATTTTTGGCGGTTTTTCGTAGACTCCTTCATTATTTTCAATAATCAGGTGCCATCAATCATCATTCCGTAGTATAATCAACTGAAATTTCAAGAATAGAATAAAAAGGAGCAACAAAGATGCCAACTGCATTAAATAAATTTCCTTTATATTTCGATTAATTAGGGGCCATATGAAAAATTTTGGTTCCAAGAAACGGGGAAAAATGGAACGGCCTGTGGCAAAATGGGGCAATAGAGCTTGAAAGAGATTGATTCCCATAACTTCGATTCACAAACCTCTACCATTATTTATAGTAAACCTTATCGCATTAACAGCTTTTCATGGCTCAATATCTCTCAAGGGTCTCGCTTGTAATATCTTCCAATCTTTTTCGATATGGAGCAGTATCGGTCATTATGGTAATCACCTCATCCCTACTTTTTTGGAAAGCTTCTATATCCTCTTTCCCGATTGGATAACAAGCAGGAAAGACTTCCTTCAGAGGATTTCTGAATCGGCCATCCTTTGTTATTCGATAATCGAGGTGAGGTCCCGTCGATAGGCCAGTCGAACCCACATATCCGATAATCTGTTTCTGTTCTACACTTACTTCTTTCCTAATCCCGGGGCCATAGCGTGAAAGGTGGCCGTAATAGGTTTTGTATCCGTTCATATGCCGAAGTATGACCTGTTTTCCAAATCCTCCGCACCAACCCACTGAAACAGCCGTTCCATCCGCCACGGCCCACACTGGCGTCCCGGGCGGGGCTGCATAATCAATACCATAATGAGGCTGCAACCCTCCGAGAATCGGATGTTTTCTCGCCTGACTAAATCTCGAACTGATCCGATTAAACTGCAGGGGTGCCTTCAAAAAGGTTTTTTTCAAAGAATCCCCGTTCTCGTCATAATAGTCCTCGTGAAATCGAATTCCCCTGATAACCTTCTCTTCACTTTGGTACTCCACTGCATATATTGCCCCGTATTGAACAAACTGATCGCCTTTATAGATTTTCTCCACTACTACTTGGAATCGATCCCCTTTTCTGACGTCTTTGTAGAAATCGATTTCCCAGGCTAAGATCTCGGCAAAGGAAATGGTTAGCTGATCTTCTTCTCCGATGGCATTCATCGCCTCAAAAAGAGAGGAGCGAATTTCTCCGGCCACTTTTACCAAATATCTTTTCAAGGGAACTTCTTTCTTTTGCGCCACATATCCTTGAGGACCCTTTTCGATCTCGTATACTTCTGTAGGGCTTTTCTCAAAGAGGAACTTCACCAGTTCTCCCCCCACATCTGTTATGAAACGGTAGGTTCCTCCCTTGATCTTATTAAAATCCACATAGGGTTTTAGTTCCGAGACGATCAGGTCGATCCAACGAATGGGAATTTTCTTTTTCACCAAGGATTCATAGAGCGTACTCTTCTCTTTAACACTTCCTTCAATAACATTGAGTTGTGGTTCTGGTTGTGGTTCTTGTTCCGGTGGGGTGACAGTGGATTTGGATAAAAGAATGTAAAATAAAGAAATTACGAGGATGAAGAAAATCGCTGAAACGGCCAGCTTCCTCCAAGGCTTATTTCCTTCCATCCTTAATCGTAACCTGAGTCGATTCATCATCGATGATGTTAGATCCCTTATGTTCGATTATAGAGCCATCAAGAGAATCCGAATGCCCACGAATCCAAGTGCAATTGCCAGACCTCGAATAATCCAATCCCCATGAACAAGGATAGAAAGCCTTGCTCCCAGTTGGGCTCCAAGGAGCACACCAATCGCCAGAAAAATCGTTCTCCGAACACCATGAGAAAATACACCTGTTGCGATATGCACAGTGGTACCAGTCATAGCCATGAACGCCAAGATGAAGTGCGAAGTTGCTGTAGCAATGTGCACCGGAAAGTTCAAAAGATGAACCAGAGCAGGCACGTGGATAATGCCGCCGCCGATCCCAAGCAAACTTGAAATATATCCGACAAAAAGACTTAACCCCACCCCAGCGATTGGGTTGTAGGAGTAGGTGTGATTGGCACCACTCGCCTCGACAAGATTGCGCCTCAGATGATAATTAAGGTTGTCTCTTTTTACCTCATTCTTCCTGTTCGGGCGTAACAGTAGAAAGGTTGACGTCGCAATCATCAAAAGACCGAAGATCGCATCGAACAGCCGACGTGGAATATAGGCTGTGGTGAGTGCTCCAAGAATTGCACCTGGAATGGTGGCGGTTGAAAAAAGAAATCCTGATCTGTAATCAATCCGCCTCATCCGAGCATATGCCATCGAACCCGACAAGGCGTTAAAGAAGACCACTGCCAGAGAAATTCCGGTGATAATTTCAGGACTCTCATCGGGATAGAGAAGAAGTAGCAAAGGCATCAAAACAAAGCCACCACCCGCTCCAATGAGCGTTCCACAGGCGCCGATAAAAAACCCTAAGGGAATAAGCCATAGGTTTTGTACCATCGATCGTTATTGTCTCCTTCACTCCAGTCCTGGGATCATCAGAATTTCTTTTGCTTTGACCGACGAATCAACCAAAACATTATGAGACCAACAAGGATAAGGCTTAGAATGCCCCCACCAATGAGAAGCCACAGAAGATAAACCCCTTTTGGCACATCGGACGATGAAAGAAGAGCAATCTCTTTTAGCACCCTCCCTTCCCCTTGAATAACGAGCTTTCCCACTCCCTGACCCTTTTGGACTGGGGCAGTAATAAATTTCGGCACATCGGAAATAACGGAAATCGAATTCTCCTTCCCTTTTGCAACTGTCACCCATCCCTCTTCTGCCGGGAATAGTTGTACCTGGTTGAGTTTACCTCTGACCACTTTCTCTGGGCCGAAGAGGTCGCTCTTCTTAACCGCCTGGACCGTCGAAAAATTTCTAAACCCATATTCGAGCAATTTTTGTGCTTCCTGAGCCCTTTTCTGCAATGTATCGCAACCCATTACCACAGCTATCATCCTTTGACCATCTCGCTTCGCTGTGGCCACCAGATGATAACCTGATTCTTCCAAATAACCTGTCATTAAGCCATCTACTCCTATGTTCTTTCTAAGAAGAGTATTTCGGTTTTGTTGCCGAATGCCCTGATATTCAAACTCCTTCAGGGAATGGAAGGCGAGCCCTTCGGGGTGGTCTTCGATATAATGCCGTGCCAAAATGGCAACATCGAACGCGGTCGTATACTGATCCCGAACAGGCATCCCGTGCGAGTTCTTAAACTGAGAATCATTCAACCCAAGAAGTTTAGCTTTCTTATTCATCTCTAAGACGAAGGCATCCTCGGATGCTGTTATATATTCGGCCAAAGCCACACAAGCATCGTTTCCAGCGACAACAGCAATCCCCTTCATTAGATCTTCCACTTTTACCCTTTCTCCTATTTTGATGAACATCTTTGACCCTCCCATCTTCCATGCCTTTTGACTTCCCGTCACCAGATTATCCATCTTTAGATGCCCATCACGAAGAGCGTCAAAGGCCACGTAGAGAGTGAGAAGCTTGACGAAGCTGGCTGGTGCCATCCTTATTTGAGGATTCTGTTCAAAGAGAACCTGACCAGAGATGGCATCCATCAGGACGGCACATTTGGCATAGATCCGGAGGTTCGGCTGTGCTGTCTGTGAAAGGATTTGATTTGGGAACGCTATAAACAAAATGCTCATGAATAGAGCTGGCATCAATCGGTTTCTAAAGATACTATTTATCATCGCCCCCTCAACTTCTATTGACATATTTCACTCCGTTTCCAAGGCAAGTTTCCCCGTTATTTTCCCGCAATTCTGTGTGGAATACTGTATTCCACCAATTCAAGAAGCCATCCATCCTTACCGGAAGACCCGATTTGTTCTCTTACTACCCATCCTATCGATGGAGCGTACCAAAAAGTTTCTTCACCAGCTTGGATTCTTAAAGCATTAAAAGTGCCAAAAGGAACTGTAACCTCTTCATAAGTCCGTACGTTAACTGCAACTTTTGAAGGGTGAAGGTGAACACCGTGTGAATAATCCCGTAAAGTGTATTCACTACTCCACTTCTCACCCACCCTTAAAGGCCACTTAAATACGCGGATGCATGGCTCAGCAGATTCCAATTCCTTACCGTCCGCAAATGATCCAATCCAGTTCAAATCCAGGTCGTATATATCAAAATAATGTGCTTCTTCTCTGGTCACTTTAATCCAATATGCTATTTTCTTCTCAAACTCCTTCTTTTTATTAACTACCATAGTGACTTTACAAATTTTACCACTTGAAAGGTTCGTATCTTGATAAGCAAACATTGATCCCATAACAAGACCCGGAGGATATTCCGCACCAATTTTCTTATCAACATAAGGATTGTTGAGCCTGGAACCCGCAACCTGTGTGCCATTATAGGCACCACGGGCACATCCTATACAAATTAAAGTCAAAACCAAAATTACCACCATCCCTTTTGCTATTTTTAAGGTTCTCACTTTTTTTAAATTATCCCCGCATTCCTTTTCCATTTTTTGTATCTCCTCCTCTTGGTTTTCCCGACGTCAAGATTCCATGAACGCACAATGCACGGCAATCAATCCGCCCCATCGAGGCAAATTACACATGCCATGTCCACCTCGTTCGAGCAGGTGAAAAGGATCGAGAGTATTCTTTAACCACAGAAAAACCATTTTGTTCGATTTGTTGACAACTTATAACGAATCCTATTATTAAATTGTTATTTATGAAAACATCCCGCATTTTCTCAGGCCTCAGCCTGATTAGTCTCTTTCTGGTCGTGCTACCACATCCTTCGCTGTTTGCTGGAGATGGTGCTTATACTTATCATTTTCCTACTCGACCCTATGGAAACGATATCCAGGCAATCAATGTAATTGGTAGTCCCCAAACTTACGTCGTCCAAAAGGATGATACCCTGTTAGATATCGCTCGAAATTTTGATCTTGGCTTTTCTGAGATAAAACTTCTATACAAAGATCTCGACCCTTGGGTTCCACCTGAAGGGTTAGAATTAACCATTCCAACATTCTGGATCTTACCTGAAGGAAATTGGAATGGAATATTGATCAATGTCCCTGAGATGAGGCTTTATTTCTTTTTTAAAAAGATATCCATGGTCAAAACGTTTCCAATTGGGATAGGGGTTACAGAGAATACCACCCCCCTTGGAAGATTTTATGTCAAAGAGAAAAGGGCTTCCCCCACCTGGCATATCCCCCTCTCGCTTCGGGAAAAATATGAGGGCAGGAAGTCCATTCCTCCAGGACCCGAGAATCCTCTCGGTTCCCACTGGTTGGGTTTGTCAATCAGTGGTTACGGCATTCATGGCACCAATTTTCCATGGGCCGTTGGCCGTTTGGTGACCCACGGGTGTATCCGTCTTTACCCAGAGGACATCGTCAGCCTCTATCCAATGGTTCCAATCGGAACTCCCGTGGAGATTATTTATCAACCTATCAAAATAGGATTCAGAGAAGGGCGTATCTTTATCGAAGTCCATGAGGATATCTATCAACGGATCCCTGACCTTCTCCAGTTTACCCTTGAGAAACTGGACAAAATGAAGATCAAAAATCTTGTTGAAGTTGAAAAAGTGAAGGAGGCTATTGATCAGAAAAGGGGGGTTCCCGTAGAAATTACATCCGATTTCGATTACGGGAAGTGAAGGTAATCTGACCGAGCCTCCTTCGATACATCTATTTTTTCAATTTCTTCTCAAATATGGCCTCTGACTTTTTGGCTGCCGATTCTGCCCTGGTGGCCGCTGCCTCTGCTCTTGAAGCGGCTCCTTCGGCTTTCGACGCGGCTGTGTTGGCTTTCATTGCAGCACTTTCTGCTTTCTCGGCAGAAGATTCAGCCTTTTTCGCCGCATTCTCAGACCTCATGGCTGCTTGCTCGACCTTCTTCTCAATACCCTCCATTTTAGAAGCAGCAATATCAGCTTTCTTTACCGCTTCTTGGGCCGCTTTCATCGCAGCTTCAGCCATTGATCGCGCCTCCCGAACTTCTTTAGTCGTGGCACAGCTCAAAAGCATGACACCTAATATGAAAGCCAAAATGATAAAAACTACCGGCTTTTTTCTCATTTCCGTTCACCTCCCTTCTCTTTTTTATTTTTTTAATCTTTTTTTAAATACGCCTTCAATCTTTTCTGCTGCTGCCTCTGCCTTCTACTTCACGACATCTGGATCCGCCTCCTTTTGTCTATTTCTTTAACTTTTTTTCGAAAGAATCAACTGCCTTTTGGCTTGCTGCTTCCGCCTTTTTCGAAAAATCTTCTGATGAAACCGCAGCTTTCTCTGCCCTTTGGGCTGCTGCCTCTGCTTTTTCCGAATATTCCTTTATCTTCTCCAACGCCGCTTTCGCTTCTTTGTCCACTCTTTCTGCTGCCTGTCTTGCCTCTCTCATCTCCTGAAAGGGATTGCAGGCTGAAATGAAACATAGGAGAAAGATAATCAAAACGCATCTATTTAATATTCTCATTTCATTTCTCCTTTCTAATCGAAGATGAATTTCTTCTGATCAATGAAGATAGTGATGTTTGCGATTAGGTGGTTTTTTAACTCAAAAAATATAAGTATAATAGCAAAAAAGATACCAATTCAAGAAAAGAAATTTTCCATATATTTTCAATAAGTTCTGTTTTTATAAAAAAATCTGGAGGTCCAAAAATGGGGAAAACTGGGACAGACTGGGGCAAAATGCATCAATCCAGTTTACGGATGGCTATATCTCTTGGAGCTTGCGGTAAAGCGTTTTTCGGTCGAAACCTAAAATTTCAGCTGCTTTGGATTTATTTCCTCCCACTTTGGCGAGGACTTTCCTGATATATTCCTTCTCTAATTGCTCCACCGTATATTTCTCTTTCAGGCCTTTTTCAATTAAGTTCTCTCCGGCCACTTCAACCAATGGAGTTGGTAAATCCTCTGGCAGGATCTCTTCATGTTGACTCAAGGTGATCGCTCTTTGAATGACGTTTTCCAGTTCCCTTACATTTCCCGGCCATGAATAGTTTAAGAGACCTCTTAAGGCGTCCTCTGAAATGCCTGAAACGTTTTTCTTCGAATCTTGACCAAATTTATTCAAAAAATGTTGGACGAGAAGAGGAATATCCTCCCTTCTCTCACGAAGGGGTGGCAGTTCGATGTCGATGACCTTTAATCGATAGAAAAGGTCCTCCCGAAATCGACCTTCCTGGATCAGGGACTTGACATCTCTATTCGATGTGGAAATGACCCTCGCGTCCACAGGGTAAGAATTCGTATCTCCCAAAGGCCGAACTTCTCTTTCTTCGATCACCCGTAACAATTTTGCCTGGAGTGTGGGAGGCATCTCGGTAACCTCGTCTAAGAAAAGTGTCCCTTCGTTAGCCTCAAAAACCAGTCCCTTCTTATCTATTTTTGCATCGGTAAAAGCTCCCTTCTTATAACCGAACAACTCGCTTTCAAGGAGTGTTTCTGGAATGGCTGCACAATTGACTGCGATGAATGGACCATCCTTTCTGCTTCCATTGTAGTGAATGGCCTTTGCGACTAACTCCTTACCAGTTCCGCTTTCTCCTGTAACTAACACATTGCTCGAGCTGCCGCTGATTCTTTCAACGAAGTCATAAATCCTTTGCATTGAAGGGCTTTTCCCGATGAGATGATGAAATTGATACCGGGACTCCACCTCCCTCTTTAACCGAGCCACCTCTCTCTTCAACAGACGATTTTCCAGGGCCTTCTTCACAGTCAAAACGAGCTCATCCATTTGAAAAGGTTTGGTAATATAATCGTAGGCACCCATCTTCATCGCCTGAATGGCGGATTCAATCGTTCCAAAGGCTGTGATAATAATCACTGGCGTCAGAGGGGCTACCCTCTTGACCTCTTGAAGAAGATCCAGGCCCTTCAATCCTTTCATCTTTAGATCGGTGACGATGACATCGAAGTCCTCCTTCTTCAGTATTTTTGAAGCTTCTAAACTATCGCCCATGATGGTGACGAAGAATCCATCCTCCTGGAGAACGTCGGCGATCAACCTGGCCATTCCCAGATCATCATCAACCACTAAGACCTTATGGCCTCTATTTCTCACCTTTTTGTCTCCTCCTGCAGGGAAGGAAGATAGACTTTAAAGACAGACCCTCTCCCGATCTCACTTTCCACCTCGATCCATCCTTCATGGTCTTGGATAATGCCTTGGCTGACCATTAAACCTAGTCCAGTTCCTGTATCCTTCGTGGTAAAAAATGGAGTGAAAATGTTTTGGGCTACCGCTTTATCCATTCCCACTCCAGTGTCCTCAACGCATATCTCGACATATGGCCGGTGCCTATCCTCAAGCCCCTCTTTTGAAATCTCTTTTACAGAGGCAGAGAGGCACAGTGTCCCACCCTCGGGCATTGACTGAATTGCATTAAGGATGAGGTTTAAAAAGACTTGTTGAAGTTGATCTGCATCCCCTCTTACAGAATGGATATTGTCTTTCATCTCGTTGACCACCGTCACCATTTGTTTCTGAATCTGATGGTCGAGAAAATCAAGGGTAGTTCCTAAAAGGTCGTGGATATTCAGAGCCTTCTGCTCCGGCCTCTTCTTCCTGACAAACCCCAGGAGTTGTTGGATGATTTTTGTAATCCTCTCCGTTTGATAGAGGATCAAGTCTTGATTTTTTTGTACCCCTTTCTTGTCCTCCGGCCTTCTCTTGGTCAGCTCTGCCCTTCCACTGATGATGTTTAGGGGAGTGCCGATCTCGTGGGCCAAACCAGAGGCCAATTGGCCAACGGTAGCCAATTTCTCAGATTGCCGGAGACTCCTTTCCAACTCCAATTTGGCTTCGGCTTCTTGAATAGTCCTTTCTTGAGCCTTTTTCAAATCGACCGCCATTTGATTAAATGCCTGGGCCAGGTCGTAAAGTTCTCCCCTTGTTTTCAAATTGATCCGGGTATCGAGATTGCCTTTTGCCATATTCTTAATCCCGTCCATCAAGTTGGACATAGGATGAGTAATCCATTTTCTTGTGCCAAAGAGAATCAATGCTACCGTACCTCCAATGAGCACGAAGATCGTGACGAAAATACTCCACGTCGCTTTTTCAATATCTTCCTCCATAAAAGTTATATGTTGGATTATTGAGACCCCAGCAATGTTTTTACCTGTTCCGTCCTTAAGAGGAAAATTATATGAAAAAACAGGGAATTTTTTGTAGACTCCGAATTCCTCCTGAGGACGATCCTCCTTAATGGATTTCTTGACCAACTCCAAAAAAGGTTCGACCCCTTCCCCTAATGAATGAGAACGGAAAATGAGGTCTTTGCCATCGTGATAGACAATGACGCCCAATGTCCGTTCGTAATCATCAACAGCATCGATAAGATCTTGTACGTATTCCATTTCCCTTAGGAGCGAGATCTTTTCAAGCGAAACTTTCAGGGTGCGACCGATGCTTCTCACCTCTACCTTCATTTTTCTAATGAGGATATCTTTACGGGACAATGTACGGAAATATCCGTATCCTGAAAGTCCAATGACAATTATGAGGGAAATGTAGATGGTCAATTTGGTACCAAGTTTCAAGGATTGACCTCCGCCGACAATTCCTTACCATTCATTTAGCAGCTCGGCTTTGAAATGTCAAAAAACTGTTCAAATATCTGGTCAAATATTTTTTTCCATACATATGTATTGACACTTGCCACCTACTTGATAGGATGGAAAAAGAGTTGATTTTCCCCATGACGAAAAAGAAAAATATTCTCATCATCTTGATGATTGGAATCACCTTCCTAAATCGGGGAGCGCCCTTAATGGGACAAGAGGCGAATCCTGCGACCTCCGATTATCAACGGGTCATGGAGTTAAGAAAAGAACGGGATGAATTTTTTAAATCCCACGAGAGGTCTCCCCTTACCCCCTAACAGAAAAGAATTTTTAAAGGCCTGCAATGCTATCCTTTTGATCCCCAATATATCTTCTCTGGCCAGATCGAACGCTACAGCTTCTATATCAATGATCCAAAATATTATGCAACCATTTTGACTAATAAGGGGACCAGCAAACGTTATATTCGATATGGGAAGTTCCACTTTAGGTTAGATAATAAGGAATATGCGATCGAAATTTACAAATCAATTTTGAGCGATACCCTCTTCATTCCGTTTAAAGATAAGACCAATGGGGAAGAGATTTATGGGGGAGGGAGGTATATCGATGCCGAAATCCTCACTAACTATAAAATGGTTTTGGACTTCAATATGGCCTACCACCCTTCCTGCGCCTATTAATGATAAATTCATATGCGTTCTTCCTCCGAAAGAAAATATGCTTGATATTAAAATCCAAGCTGGTGAAAAAAATCTAAAGTAATTTTAAAAAGTTGCCACGAAGGCGGCGAGGATCATGATCTATCATCGGAAACGTTTCTCTCCTGCCTGTATAGCAATATCCAACCAGTTCTCTTTCGGTGCAAAAGGACAAGTATATTTTTCATGATATTGACAAAAGGGATTATAGGCGCGATTTAAATCGATCAGCACCTTTCCTCCAGGCATCGGTTCGATATAAAGATACCTTCCCTCAGAATAAGTCTCTTTCCCTGAAGTTTTGTCCTTGAAAGGAAGAAAGAGCTCTCCGCCTCCGAGGGGCCGGTATATCTGGAGGACATATTCTTTGCTTTCCCATTTAAAGCGGAACTTACCATATTTCACATATTTTTTCTCTTTACCCTTACTGGTGGGAAGATTGATGTAAATGGGTTTGGGTTCTGACGGATATCGTTCGATCATCTCGACCATCGCATATCTAAGATCGATCGGATAATAGATGAGACCTTTAAATCTTTTCCGATCAGCCTCCTTCAATGGAGATCGAGAGTCTTCTTTAAAGAACCGATCCTTTTTTTCTCGAAAAGACTTTAATTTCTCTTCCCTTTTTTCCATTGGATTTTCTTCCTCTTTTGAATAAGGGGAATCAGGTTTTACGCTCAAGAGGAAGAAACATAAAAATGAAATGGAGATAAGAAACCATCCCTTTTTCATTATCGCTCACTTTGACTATCTTATAAAATTTTGTTTAGAGAATAATCCGTTGATTCCCCCACCTTATCAGAGGGAGATAAAAGCCGACAATTTTAAATTTTACTTTGAACCCTCCACCTATTGGTTAAAAAACTCAACTTAAATTTATCAAAATTAATTTGTGAAATCAAATTAATTCGTTGGGTAACAAAAATTTTTAACTTTTACTTTATCCGTTCAATTTTAAAAAGTTTTTTCTTGCAATCATTATTAGAAAGTGTTAGAAAAATGCATTCTAAAGGGGTGGGGTCCCCAGTGGAGATTTTCCGCGTAGCTGAGCGTTTCATTTAGTTATCATTAAAGATTGAAACTCATAAAAGGCACCGAATTAATCGATGGTGTTGTTTTAGTCTTCCGGTGCATTTTAGGGGGTTAGGAATATTCAAAGAAGGATACCTCCTTTTTAGAAAGGGATGGGTGCAGGATCATGACGACAAGTAATAAGATTGTAGTATTTTCAATGTTGGCAGTGGCGATAGCGATTTTCCTGTTTCTTGTTTATCAAATTACAGCTTTTTATCATTACAAATCCATTGTTCTTGATAGGTTCCCCATTGAGACTCCTTCTAAAGAGACGAAAAGATATTTCGAAGCGGAAATTGAGAAAAAGGAACAGGCGATAGAATTGGCAAAAAAGTATGCAAGAGGAAAGAGCGAAATCTATGGAGATGCCCAAAATATAGCAGAAAAGATTAAAGGGGATGTAAAAATCATTGGATGGCATGCTGACAGAGCCATTCATACCGGTCAATTGTATGATTCCGAAAAATTCGGGTCCAGATTAATAGATAATTTCAAGGGATCCATGGAAAAAATTAAAAAAGGGTTAATCAAACTGAAAGATTTGGGTTTTTTAATGGATGGAAGTCCAGCTTCCGAATTGCTCCTTGAAACCGATCCAAAATATTTTGCTTCAAAGATAAAAAGGCTCAAAGAGGAATATGTGTCCATACAATTTTATTTAATCCCCCGAGGCAAAGGTATGGTTAAAGCAAAGGATTTATCTGAAGAGGCCCAAAAGGTGGTGGATGATATCGACAAGGAAATAGAGAAGGCTTTAGGTATAACAAGGCATTTTTACCATTATAGTGACTCCATATATTTTGTCACCTTTCGATATCAAACTCAGGAAGATAGGGTAAAAAATAGAAGCCAGGGGTGGTATTTTGAGGTAGATCTTGATTCGAATACAGTGCGAGATGTCGCCTTCGATAAGGACCTAAGTAAAAAATACCAAGTCACTCCTAAGGTTAAATAAGTTTTTACCACTCAAGGAGAAATTGATCATGAAGCAGGAAGTCAAATGGGGAATGGTGATCGATCTCAAGCGCTGTGTGGGATGCTTTGCCTGCCAAGTGGCGTGTAAAGCTGAGCATGAGACCCCTCTCGGTGTCTGGAGAATTTGGGTGAAAACCATTCAGAAAGGAACGTATCCGGAAATGGCTACCCTTAAATTGCCTTGGGACTGTCCTTACTGCGAGCGCCCCGAAGAAGCGAGATACCCTCGGATGTCAGTTCTTTTTCTACCTTGGCTGTGTAACCATTGTGATCGCCCTATCTGTAATACCGTCTGTCCAGTGGGGGCTGCTTATAAGCGGGAAGACGGAATTGTGATGATTGATCCCCATCGCTGCATCGGCTGCAACTATTGTAGAGCCGCTTGCCCTTATAATGTTCGATTCTCAAATCCCATTACCGGTATGATCCAGAAATGTGACTTCTGCGCTCATCGGGTTGATTCTGGACTTCCACCTGCCTGCGTAGAGGTTTGCCCAACGAATGCCATGGTATTTGGAAATTTGAAAGACCCGAGCAGTAAGGTGGCCCAACTGCTTTCAAAGGAGAAAATCCAGGTTCTTAAAAAAGAAATGGCTACCTATCCAAATGTTTACTATATAGGACTGGATAAGGATGTCGCCGATCCACTCAAAGGATGGGAAAAACACTACTATCATAAGGAATTTGAAAAATTATGAGTTAAAAAGGGGCAGATATGGAAGTTCAGGTCTTATACAATGTGTTTCATCACGAAGCGGTTAGCCTATTAATCGCCATCTATTTTCACATCGTTGGTCTCCATGCAGGGTGTTCGATCGTCTCCATCACTGCCACCTTGCTTGGGAAAAAGGAATATAAACCTGTGGCCAAGATCGGGGCCATCTTTGTGATCATCCTCTTTTCCATATCGCCTATCTTCTTATTGACCGATCTTTTTCAGCCCTTACGTTTCTGGTATCTCTTCCTCCATTTCAATCCCACTTCGCCGATCAGTTGGGGGACCTTCATCCTCTGCGCTTACCCCATCTTCACCGGAATTTACATATACTTTTTATTTAAAGGAAATGTTAGATGGTCAAAAATTTTCGGAGTTATCAGCCTCCCTACTGCTATTGGTGTTCACGGATATACAGGTTTCATCCTTGGTTTCGCCAAAGCCAGAGTCCTATGGAATACTGCGGTCATGCCATCCTATTTCTTATGCTCGGCAATGATTTCAGGAATGGCTTTTATGCTCATTGTGGCTCTGGTTCGCTACCGTTTTACTTATAAGGAGAAGACTCTTGAAGAGAGGGAGAAGGACCTCAATATCATCGATCTTCTTGCAAAATGGACAGCGGGGTTTATGATCCTGAATGTCTTTTACGTTTTTTGTGATCTCACCGTGATGTATTACCACACAGAGGATGCCTTTGAAACGGTCGAGCTTGTCCGTCTCGGAAAATTCAGCTTCCTCTATATCTGGGTGGATAATGTCCTGGGGAATATTGTCCCCTCCCTCATTATTATTTTCAATAAGACACGGAAATCGCATCTATTACTGTTGATCGCTGCTATCTTGGCCTCCATCGGTGTCTTTATCATGAGATACGTGATGGTTTTTGGAGGGCAATACGTTCCTTTAAGTTGATCGTTGAATTTATCAGGGGAGAGAGATAGAGATGAAACGTCGTGATTTTTTGAAATTATGCCTTGGCAGTATACCGGCATTCCTGTTTCAGCATTATCTTGGGCTTTCTGCCTATGCCAAAGAGGTGTTTGGAGGAAGACAGGTATCGCGGCATACGAGAAAGCCCCTCAAAGGGATTTCGAGCATCTGCCAACTTTGTCCCGCCCATTGTGGGATTATCGGTTTTTTAGAGGGCGATCAGTTGGTGAAGATTGGAGGGAATCCAAAACATCCTAACAATCTTGGAAAGTTATGCGCCAGAGGTCTGGCTGGCGTAAACATGGCGTACGATCCAGATCGAATCACCTCTCCATTGATGAGGAAGGGAGAACGAGGAAAGGGACAATGGGAGAGAATCTCTTGGGATAAAGCCTATACCGAAATCACTTCAAGATTGAAAACAATATACCAAAGCGGGCAGAAAGGAGACTTTGTCTTCCAATCAGAACATGAACCCGACGGTATCCTCAAGCGGTTCTTGGAGGCCTTTGGTAAGACCCTCATTCTCAGCGAGGATAGCCTCGATTTTGGCAATAGGGATTGGGGCCAATGGCTTACCTGGGGGGAGGAAAAGGGAATTCCTGATGTGGCCAATAGCCATTATATCCTCAACTTTGGTTCCAATCCCTACGAAACCCATGAATACTATGCTGGCTTCATCGGGAGATTGATGGAAGGGCGTTTTCAAAAGAAGGCCAAGCTGGTTACCTTCGATGTAAGACTATCCTATACAGCCGGCAATAGCGATGAGTGGTTTCCAATTAGCCCAGGGAATGATGGAATGGTGGCTTTGGCTATGGCCAATGTCATCCTTAAATCTAATCTTCACAATAAAGATTTTATTGAGAGATGGACAAATATCCCTACCTCTGCACTGGCGCAATACTTATCTCAGTACCCCCCTGAGATGGCAGAGAAGATCAGCGGTGTTGCTGCATCGGATATTGAAAGGATTGCAAAGGAATTTGCCATGTCTATGCCCGCCGTGGCCATTTCGGGCCGTGGCGTGAGTAGCCATTTGAACGGCGTCTATAATGAGAGGTGCATATTCCTTTTGAATACTATCGTAGGAAGCATCGATATTCCTGGGGGATATTGTCTTCCGAGGACTTATCGTTTTGAAAAACCGGATATAAAGCCATTTTCCCAAAAAGAGAAGGCATTCGATTTGGAAAAGGTTCAAATCACTCCACAAAAGTTTATCTCCATGGTGAAACGTGGAAAATTTACCCCGAAATTGCACTTCGTTTATGAATCTAATCCTGCTTATAGAAACCCTGAGAGCGGTTTGACTTCTGAAGTATTGAAGAATGAAAAGTTGATTCCTTATATGGTGGTGGCAGATAGCTATATGACCGAAACAGCCGCATTAGCTGATATTGTCCTTCCCACCACCACCTACCTGGAGAGTTGGGGAATCGATTCATCCCCCGCGTTGGACATGAATCCTTTTGTTGGACTCCAGCAGCCTATCATTCCCCCATTTGCCAAATCTGTTCCTATCTCAGATATTTTTATAGAGCTTGCACACAGGATCGGCGGGGGCCTGCCGCGATACTTCAAGTTCAATTCCACAGAAGAATATATTAAAAAGGTTGCTTCAGGCATTGAGAAATTGGAAAAAGCAGGGGGTTTGAAATACTTAAAAGAAAACGGAGTTTGGTTCGATAGTAATGTGAAGCCGAGATATAGATCGTATGAGTCGAAAAGGTTTAACACGCCTTCAGGGAAGATTGAAATCTATTCAGAGAGATTGAAAAGAAAAGGATTTCAGCCTCTTCCCACCTATGAACCCATTCCAGGACATGGGGATCTCAAGGGGAAGTTCGTCCTCGTGACTTATGAACCGAATGTGATGGGGTCAAGGACAGGAAATTTTAAATGGCTAACCGAGATTAAGCACCAAAACCCAGTCTGGATCAATAAGGATGTTGCGAAACAACTTCATATTGGAGAAGGAGACCGTATTAAGATTTCCACCCGACTCGGATCATTTGTGACAGATGCCCGTTTTACCTTCGGCATTCACCCGAGGGTGATCGCTATCGAAAGAAATTTAGGTCATTGGGGATTTGGACATATTGCCCGCGCCAAAAGATTTAAGAGCAAGGATCCTAATACCAATTTGATCTGGTGGGAAAAAGAAGGAAATGGTATCTCTCCCAATCCAATCATCTCAGGGAATTCAGACCCAATCGGTGGAGGAGAAGCCTGGAACGATACTTTAGTGATAATTTCGAAGGCCTAAAGGAAGCTCCCCTCACCCCACCCTCCCTTCGAGAGACTGTGTCGTAATGGGGACAGGGGACAGAGAGCCAGCTTCGGGAGCTTTAGAATTGCGGTTATTTTAAGGTTATGGGCAACCATCCTGAACGTTGAAAGTGATGGTTGCATGGTAAACAAGCGTATGATTTTATTCACCAAAAGGTTACGCTCTAAAGCTCCCTCAGCCGCCCCTCTGTCCCCTGCCCAATTTGCAGACTGCCGAGGAATAGGCCTTTATTTCCTGTCTACTATTTATTATAACACAGTCTTTCGAGGGAGAGGGGAAGGGTGAGGGGGAGACATAGAGGAAGGGATCGATGAAAGTATTGAGCATGATTAGGTTTTTGATGTCGACGATAAAAATTAAAAACCTTAAGATCTTATTGAAATCAAAATGGGTTATTTTTGGGGTCGGCCCGGTTATCACTTTGATAGGAGTAGCGTTGGTAATTGGGATTGGCCACACGCTGACAACATATCCGCTGATCTGCCTTTCGTGTCATGCAAGACAGACCAGTATCTCCATGTGGTCACCTTCTTCGATTCATCCTGCCCGTGTCACCTGTGCGAATTGTCATGCGAAAGTCGGTCAATTGTTTCCCCGTGATTTTTTCGCTGATGAGCGGGTGAATGAAAACTGCCTATTTTGCCACAAGCATGTCGCTGAGAAGGAGAAGGAAGAAGCTCATCACATGAAAATTGCTCACAAGCTTCATATCGAGGAGTCGAAGTTGAAGTGCATCGATTGTCACAGAAATATTGCTCATGAAAAAATGGAGGCCAGAACGAACCGGCCCCGCAGGTTAACATGTATGGAGTGCCATGAAGAGGCATTAACAGGAGGACCTGAATCCTGCATAAAATGCCATACGAAGATTCCAGTGAAATCCCCCTCGTAATCATAGAAGTAGATCAATATGAATTACTTCTTTGAGCTTTTTTCAAGGATCATTAAATTTTTTTCTAAAAGGAAAAAGAAGGTTATCTACAGCCTTCTTTTTTTTCTTGTCATCGTCTTATTTTTAGGAGGGTTTAGATATTCAGAAAGCCCTTCATTTTGTGGCCTCTGTCACAATATGAAGGAATATGTCGACTCTTGGAAAACCTCCTCGCATAACAAAGCGACTTGCCTGAGTTGTCACCGCAAACCAGGCATTTGGAATCATTTGAAAGGGAAAAGGGAAGATCTCCAACTTGCATTGACTTATATCATTATTGGGAGAGGCATCAAGAAACTCCATTATGAAATTGATGATGGTAATTGTTTGCAAAATGGATGTCACAAAAAAGACGACCTGAAAGGGGATATGATATTTAAGAATGTAAGCTTTCCCCATGGAAGGCATCTGGGTGAGTTGAGAAGAGGGATAAACCTTCGGTGCACCTCTTGCCATGCCCAGCTCGTTCAGGGATTGCATCTCACCGTTCACGAAACCAACTGTTTTATTTGCCACTTTTACCGGGCTGGTCCAAGAGGGGAGGAGGAATGTATTTCATGTGCCGTTGGAGGTTGTACTTCTTGTCATATCGAACCCAAAGGGGATATTAAAGTCAAAGGTTGGAATTTCAACCATCGGAAGTATATCGCCAGAGGGGTGGCCTGTGAGAAATGTCATATAAGTGTTGTGCAGGGGAATGGTCATGTCCCTGAAGGAAAATGTGCTGAATGCCATCATGAGCCTGTCATCCTGGGCACGAAGTATACCCCCCAATTCATGCATAAGAAACATGTCACCGACCATAAGATCGAATGCTCTAATTGCCATACTCCTCTCCGGCATGAGATTGGACAGACCCCCACGATCACCCACGTTCCATCCAATTGTGATAAGTGCCATAATAAGGAGATGCATTTAGGACCCCGAGATTTTTACCGGGGGACCGGAGGGATCGGTGTTCCAGACTCTCCCAGCCTCATGTTTACGACCAATGTTGACTGCATCGCCTGCCATCGAAGAGGCGAAGAGAGCCAGGCTGCGCTTCATACAACTAAATATGCGGAAAGGGTGATCGGCGAAGCCTGTGTGGACTGCCACGGGGAAGGATTCGATGATACCTTGAAACAATGGAAAACCCTTCTTTCCAAGGGGGAAAATGAGACGAATCAGAGGGTTTTCAATGTTCAAAAAGTATTATATGAGTTTGAAAAGACCAATGGAAACACCCCAGTTTTTAAGAAGGCTCAAAATCTCCTTAGCGAAGCTCGCCACAATTACAGTTTTATCCTTCTTGGCAAAGGCGTTCACAATATCGAATATGCCTTCAAACTTCTCAACGTAGCGAACAATAAGACCGAACAAGCTCTCGCGGCCATCAATAAAAATTATAAACCACAGGAATTTCAAACCCGGATGACCTGTACGACCCTCTGCCATGTTGGAATGGAGAAAAGGACTGTTCCCTTTAATGATATTAAATTTTCTCATGAAACCCATGTGGCCGGCAAAAGTCTGAAGTGTTCTGACTGTCACTCTCCTCGTGAAAATCACGGGAAAACTTTTCAGAAGAATTGTGCAGACTGTCATCACGGAAAGGAGATGAAAAAGGTCAAATGTGAAGACTGCCATGTCTCGGTCAATAGACTCACTCAAGGGAAATGGGGCATCGGGATTAAGGAGAGGCCGAGCAGTAAGTTGGATGTGGTTGAATGTATTGATTGCCATCGTGGGGTATTAGCAAAAAAGAAGGAAACCTTCGATGTAATTAAAAAACGTTGCATCGAATGCCATGATCAGAGTTACGGGGAGGTGGCTGTCCGATGGAAGACGACCTCTGAAGGGTTATTGAAAAAAGTAGCCCCAAAAATCGATAAAGTCATGGGGGAAATCGGGAGAATTGAACTCCGTAGAGGCCATACGTTTGTCTATCGAAAATTATTTGGAGAGGCAGAATTTAATTATAATTTAGCGCGAAAGGGGAATGGGGTTCACAACCTGGAGTATACAGAAGAATTATTAGAATTTGCCAATAATCGGCTGGATGAAGCGATCAAACAGTTGGCCAAGAAGAAGTAAACCCCGTTAGAAAGGACGGGGCTTTGACCACGCCTGAACTCGGTTCAGAATTTCTTCGAGGCAGGCTTGTTTCAGCATTTCATAAAATCAATCAGTTATTACAGACTTGACAACCCCCTTAGAATATAATAAATTTTTATCAAAATTTGTGAAAGGAGTCACAAAATTGAAGTATCAAAAAATCCCTGAGGCAACCATTAGGAGATTATCAAGATATTCGAGGTGTCTGGAAGAGATGGAGGAAAAAGGAGAAAAGGTGGTTTCCTCTGCCCAACTGGCCAATAAGTGCATCGTGAATGCCGCTCAGGTGAGGAAGGATTTGGCCTATTTCGGTGAGTTTGGGATTCGAGGGGTAGGCTATTATGTAAGAGATTTGCTTAATAATATCAAGAAGATATTAGGATCTAACAAGGAGTGGAGGATGGCTCTCATCGGTGTAGGAAATTTGGGCTCCTCCCTCCTCGCTTATAAGGATTTTTTGAAGCAGAATTATACGATTGTTGCTGCCTTTGATATTGATCCTCCAAAAGTGATTGGAAGGGTCTCGGAAAAACTGGGCAAGCCGGTGGAGGTCTTTCATATCAATCGGATCAAAGAAGTAACGAAAGAAAGGAAGATCGAGATCGGACTCATCGCGACCCCTCCTTCAGAGGCTCAGAGCGTAGCCAATCTTTTAGTGGAGGCAGAAGTGAGAGGGATTCTTAATTTTGCCCCAGCCCAGATTACAGTCCCCGAGGGTTTTGTGGTGAAGGATGTTTTTTTTACCATCATCTTAGATAATTTGGCTTACCTTTTATCAAACTGAGATAAAGTTCATTTTTTAATCCCTCCCAACCTCCCTTTAAGAAAGGGAGGAGACAAAGGACTCCCCCTTTTATAAAGGGGGATAGAAGGGGATTATTTTTTCATGATTACAATTTTTGCCTTACAGGGAATTTAATTGACTCGATGAGAAAAACTACCTATATTTTAAGAACCTCTTTCCATTTTGTGTCATAAAAAGATTCAGAAAGAGAAAATATGGGAAAGAAAAAATTTTCATCTCCTTCTATTATCACTGAACTTCCAGGGCCTGAAGCCAAGAAGGTCTTGAGGAAGGATCAAAAATTCGTCTCCCAATCTTACACCCGTGTCTACCCTCTTGTCGTCAAGAGAGCCAGTGGGATTTGGGTGGAGGATGTGGATGGGAATCGGTTCCTCGATTTTACTTCAGGGATTGCTGTCTGCAACACTGGCCATTGCCATCCGAGAGTAGTGGAGGCCATTCATCGCCAGGCAGAACAACTCATCCATATGTCTGGCAGCGATTTTTATTACGCTCTCCAATCGAGCCTTGCTGCCAAGCTCTCTGAGATCACCCCTGGATCAAAAGAAAAGAGAGTCTTTTTCGGTAATTCAGGCGCTGAAGCCATTGAGGCGGCTCTCAAACTGGCGCGATATCATACCAAGCGGCCCCGAATTTTGGCTTTCCTTGGGGCTTTTCATGGACGGACCATGGGGGCCCTCTCTTTGACAGCCAGCAAAGTGATTCATGAAAAAGGGTTCTCCCCGCTTGTCCCTGGGGTGACCCATGTTCCTTATGCCTATTGTTACCGCTGTCCTTATCATCATCAGCAATATCCTGGTTGTAGCACTGCCTGTGTCGATTGGATTCGTGAAGACCTCTTCAAACGGAGCATTCCCCCTGAGGAAGTGGCGGCCATCTTCGTTGAACCCATTCAGGGCGAAGGGGGCTATGTGGTGCCTCCGCCAGAATTTCATCAGAAGCTTTATAAGCTGGCAAAGGAGTTTGGGATTCTCTTTGTGGATGATGAGGTTCAGAGCGGAATGGGAAGGACAGGAAAGATGATGGCGATTGAGCACTGGGGGGTCGTCCCCGATATCATCGCCTTAGCAAAGGGAATTGCTTCAGGGATGCCCTTGGGAGCGACTGTCTCCCAGAGCGAAGTGATGGATTGGGTCCCTGGTTCTCATGCCAGCACCTTTGGCGGAAACCCCATCAGTTGCCGAGCTGCCCTGACCACCATTGAACTCCTTGAGGAAGGATTCATTGAAAATGCTGAACGCATGGGGGCCTACATCCTCGAAAAACTGAAGGGACTCCAGAAGCAATTCCATTTGATCGGCGATGTGAGGGGAAAGGGATTGATGATCGGGATAGAATTGGTGAAAGACCGGCAGACGAAGGAGAAGGCGATCGAAGAAAGGAGTAAGGTCATTCAGGCCTGTTTTGAAAAAGGGCTTCTTATTTTAGGATGCGGGGAGAATGTGGTTCGTTTCATCCCGCCTCTGATCATCACTCAGAGAGAGGCGGATACTGCTCTCGCCATCTTTGAGGAAGTTTTGAGGAAGGTGGAAAAGACATTAAAAAATCGTATTGCCCTCCCCAGGAGAAAATAATTAGGTAAAATATTACTCAAGACGAAAAAAATGTTTTTCATATACCAATTGAGAATAACCAGATGCTGAAACGGGTTCATGACAACATGGGTTTGGCAATCGTTTTTGTCATCCCGAACTTGTTTCGGGATCTCGGTTTTGGGTTTAGAGAATTTAGGTGTTAAACCCCTCTCCTGTAGGCAGGGTTCTTTACTTTGATTTTAAATTTTGGATTAACTCGTCACAGGTGAGTAGATAGGCGAAGCCGAAGCCTAAATTCTTTAAGGTGGCAAGGTGGTGATCATCCTTTCCAGTGGCTGTCCCGTCGATCAGAAAAAAAACTCTGTAATCCCTCATAAAGGCATCCCGCGCCGTGGTCTCACAGCAGAGGTTCGTCATCACCCCTGAGATGATCAGGTCTTGAATTCCTCTCGATCGAAGGATCGAGTCGAGATCAGTCTCATAGAAGGCGCTGTAACGTTTCTTAGGGAGAACCTTATCTTTTGACTCGATCTTAATCTCTGGAAGAAATTTCCAATTCTTTGTCCCGTGAAGGATAACCTCGCCCCACCACTGCCCAAGGACTCCCCCATCCGAGGGAGGATCGGTGTGTCCATGCTGTGTGAAGATGATTGGAACATCCTTTTGCCGACAGGATTGAATTACCCCCAAAAGATTTTTCAAGATGGGTTGGACAATTCGCTGAAAAAAGTTCTGGATATCGATGACGAGGAGGGCAGCATGTGTCGGATCGACCATCGCTTTCCTCTCCCGATAGGGTCCCAATTCCTTCAAGATTTTTTCAAGATCGAGCTTCATGAGAGTTCGTTCTTCAAATCCCCCCAACCCCCCTTTATTAAAGGGGGGAGAAGGGGGGATTACTGGCCAGACAAAAAACCTAACAGAATCAGTGCATAAATGTGGGCAGCCTGGACTAAAGCATCCACCTCCACTGACTCATCTGTGGTATGGATCTGGTTTGTGTCTCCCGGCCCAAAGACGAGGGTCGGGATGTGACATTGGTTGATATAAAAACGGGAATCCGTGAACCCGGAAAACGCTCTCAACGGCGGCTTCTTTCCTATCACCTCTTGGATAGCCTCCACGCCAATTTTGATAATCTCCTCTTCAGGATCAACTTCAGAGGATTCGGCAAAATCAATTTCCTCCATTCGATATTGAAAAAGTGAATCCTGTGATTGGAGTGAATCCAAGATTTCTTTCATCACTCCTAAAACTTCCTCCTTCTTTTCGCCAGGCAACATTCGTCGGTCCACTTCAATCTCACATCGATCAGGAACGACATTGATCTTCGTCCCGCCTTGAATGGTTCCGATGCTGAGGGTTGGCTTCCCAAGCAAAGGATGTTCCTTTTCCAAAGGGAGGGAATTTAATCGATTCATCAGCTTCGTCATCTTTTCAATAGCATTCACACCTAAATGGGGTTTGGCGCTATGCGCCGACTTTCCAAATGTGGAAATCCTGAGCCAAAGAGCTCCCTTATGGGCGATCACTGGACAAAGGTCTGTAGGCTCTCCTACGAGGACTGCATCCCCATGAATCCCTCCCTTTTGGGTTAAAAAACCCATGCCTTGATGACCATGGGATTCTTCATCGGAGACCAGATGAAGAATGACAGCGCCTTGATGAAGATGGATTTTCGAACGATCAATGATAGAGAGGGCATGGATGAAAGAGGCAATTCCACTTTTCATATCCGATGCCCCCCGGCCATAAATTCTTCCCCGGTAGAGTTTTCCCTGAAAAGGGGGATATTTCCATTGAGAGGGATCTCCAGCAGGGACAACATCCAGATGGCCATTGAAGATGAGCGTTCTGCCATTCCTTCCCCATCTTTTCTCAGCGATGAGGTTCCATCTGCCTTTTGGAGAAAGAATGGTTTTGATTTTGAAACCCATCTTTGAGAGGATAGGCTTTAAAAATTGCGCGGCGCCCTTTTCATTTCCTGGCGGATTTTCCGTTGGAGCCTGAACTAAACGGGTGGTTAAATCAACCAATTCCTTTTTCCTGATGAACCGGTGTAAGTTCATCCTTGCATTCCCTTGCACGATCTAATCTTACAAAGAAAGGGGAATAAAGGCAACCCCAAATTGAGATTTCTGAAATAGTCCAGAAATCTCTTCAAAAGAGCGTGAGGTATTTTTTTCAGAGCTCTCAAATTGAACTATTGACATCCTGGGTGTGAATGGATAAAATGACGGCCTGTTGAGAAGATGAAGGAAATCAAACAAGAAGGAGGTGAAGGAGAAAACCCTTTTAGTTAAAAGTTGGTAAATTCACAATTTTTTTATTTTGTTATGAAGGAGGACGGTATGAAAGCAAGTAAAAGAATTTTCCTTTTTTTGTTTGTTTCGATCTTATCTATTCTGATTGTTTCTCCCACCCTTTTTGCCGCTGAAAAGGAGATCAAGATTGGCGTGATTTATCCGCTTTCAGGGGCCCTGGCCACGATTGGAAGAGACCTGCAAAAAGCTGCAGAATTCACGGCAGAAGTCCTGGTAAACAATAAAAATCCTAATGTCGATGTTCTCATGTCGAAATGGGGAGGGATTCCGAATTTAGGAGGGGTCAAGATCAAACTGATCTTCGCTGACTCCCGCGGCGAACCGGACCGCGGTGCAGATCTTGCCAAACGCCTGATTCTCGATGATAAAGTGGTTGGGTTGATGGGCGCCTACCAGAGTTCAGTGACAAAGACGGTCAGCACAGTGGCTGAACGATATGGCATTCCCATGATCAATGATTCCTCCACCTCTCCAGATCTCACCCGGAGAGGGTACAAATGGTTCTGGCGTACCACTCCTCATGATGAATATTTTGATAAGGACCTCTTTGAACTTTTAAAAGGGTTGACAGAAGGGAAGGTCAAAGGGGTTAAAGCTGTTCCCAAGGACCAACTCAAGAACTTAGTCTATGCCTGCGAGAATACGGAGTGGGGGGCCAGTGTCGCCAAGGACCTTGAGAAGTTTGCAAAGGAGTACGGATTTAATATTGTAAAAGGGCTCCTCTATGCTGGGAACTCACCTGATTTATCTTCTGAAGCACAAGCCCTGATTGCAGCCAAACCAGATGGCATGCTCTTTGCCTCCTATCTTTCGGATTCGCTCCTAATGATTCGAACCCTGAAAGGGATGAAAGCATCTCCCCGTTTCTTCTGGGGACAGGATGCAGGTTTTGAAATGGCTGACTTCACCAAAACCCTTGGGGCGGATACCAATGGAGTCCTGACACGGACTGTCTTCATCGCAAAAATAGCAAAGGTAAAGCGAGTGGCTGGTCAGATTAATGAGCTCTACAAGAAGAAATATGGTGATGATTTGACAGGAGCCACCGCTCGTTCGGTTGTAGGAGTTCAAACCTGGGCCTATGTGTTGAATCGGGCCGGTTCCACCGATCCCAAAACCATTCAGAAGGCATGTAATGAAATCAATATTCCAGGATATGAATTGGTCATGCCCTGGGAGGGAATAAAATTTGATGCCACAGGTCAGAACGTCCTTGGGAGAGGCTTGATTGGACAGTATCAGTGGAAAGGGGGAAAAGCCGAACTCGAAATCGTCTATCCCTTTAGTCTTGCCACAGCTAATATGGTCTATCCCTTCCCGGGATGGAAGTAACCCCAAATCCCCCTGAATGGGGGGATTTGGAATAATGGAATGATAATGATCTCGTAAAAAGTCTATCAATCTGTCACTCCTGCCCCGTATCAAGTACGGGGTAAACTCCAGCAGGAGTCCAGCCGCCGGCCCATAGGGCCTATGGCCCGGAGGGAAGTATTTGAATTCACTGGATTCCCGTTTTCACGGGAATGACGATAATGAGCTGAATCGGACTTTTTACGAATCTATCAATGATGGAATATTGGGACAATGAGGTGGAAAAAACAATAATAGATTCTTGCACAATTTTTGGAAATCCCCAGTAGAAACTCCCCTCCCCACCTTGGGAGGGGATGAAGGGGAGGGGGCTAAGTCCAGACTAAAATGCTCTTGTCCACCCCCACCCCTGCCTACCGGCAGGCAGGCTGACCCTCCCGCATCAAAAGGGGGAGGGGGTTATTAGGGGAATTTCAAATATTTTTAGTTAGGTTTTAAACCCCATATTCCATTATTCCAACATTCCAATTAAGTTGAAACTATGATTGTTCTCGATGCACTCCTTCAGGGAATCTTGATGGGTCTCCTCTTCGCCTTAGTCGCCCTTGGGCTGACCATTATCTTTGGCATGATGGAGATCGTCAACTTTGCCCATGGTGAGTTCCTGATGATTGGAATGTACACCACTTACTGGACAAGCCTCCTCCTCCACATTGATCCCCTGATCACCCTTCCTGCTTCTGCAATCGTAGGTATGCTCCTTGGCTTGGCCTCCTATTACTGGCTGGTAAAATACTTACTCCGAGGCCCGATGATTGCTCAACTTTTTGGGACCTTTGGATTAATGCTTTTCTTAAGATATCTTGCCCAATTTCTTTTTGGGACCGATTACCGGATCATCCAGAAGGGGTTGCTTGTGGGAAAGAGCCTTTCCCTCGGTCCATTTATCATCGATTGGACTAAACTCTCCACAGCCATTCTTAGCCTTCTTGCATTCATTCTCGTTTACTACCTTCTCCACAGAACCAAACTGGGAAAAGCCCTCAGGGCAACGGCATTGAACAAGGAAGCGGCTGCCTACATGGGAATTAGGACCGATAGAATGAATGCCCTCGCCTGGGCGATTGGGGGTGGGACGGTGGGTATCGCTGGAGGGTTGCTGGTAAATTTTTGGTATGTCTATCCTACTATAGGGCTCGTTTTTGTCATGATCGCTTTTGCCTCTGTTGCCATGGGTGGATTTGGAAGTATCAAGGGAGCATTCTTCGCCGGGGTCATCGTTGGAATGATTGAACTGTTATTCCCGGTCTTCGGTCATCTGATCGGTTGGGATTTTCTGGGTCCTCATTTTAAATTCACATTGGTCTATTTTGCCTATTTTATCATCGTCGTTTTGAGACCACAGGGATTGTTTGGATGGACACGTTAAAAGATGTTTTTGACTTCAGGGATTTTTCAAAAGTTGAGCAGGTCGTCTTAGTCCTGTTTTCCCTCTTTCTGCTCGTTTTCCCCTGGTTAGGGGCTGGATCTTTTGTCAAGGTCGTGATGATTCAGTTCCTCCTTTTCTCCCTTTTCGGGATGGGATGGAATACCATCGGTGGTTACGGTGGTCAGGTGGAGCTGGGCAAGGCTCAATATGTGGGGATTGGAGCCTATTCCGTGGCCCTGATGATGGTCTGGTGGAAGATTCCTTTCTGGGTCTCCATGCCAATCGGGGTTCTCATCGCCATAGGGTATTCGTTCATCATCGGGTATCCCCTCTTCCGGTTGAAAGGCCACTACTTTGCCATCGCCACTATCTGCACTTCTCTCGTGCTCCAGGACATCTTCATCAACTGGAAATTGGTCGGGGCAGCCAAAGGGATTGAACTGCCCATTCATGAGCACCCTGATTTCCTTTATATGCAGTTTAAGTCAGATACTTATTATTTTTATTTCATCATGGCCCTCTTTTATGTCGCCATTTTCTATATGAACTGGTTTCGAAAATCGAAATTGGGTTATCAACTCCGGATGATTAAAGAGGATGAAGAGGCTGCAGAAAGCCTGGGTATTGATGCTCGGTGGTGCAAGATCAAGGCTTACTCCATTGCCTCAGCTTTTGTGGCGGTGGGGGGTGGATTCCTGGCTGTCTACAATCTTTATGTCGATCCCTATTCAGTGATGGATTTAGACCTTTCAATCAAGATTGCTTTGATGTCGATGTTGGGAGGGGCGGGTTCCATGTGGGGGCCCATCATCGGCTCAGCTTTTTTAGTCCCCCTTGACCGCTTTCTCGGAAGTTGGCTGGGCGCTCAGAAGGGCTTGATCGGAGTTGACTTTATGATTTACGCTGCGCTGATCATGATTGTCTCTGCCTATCAACCTCGAGGCATCTGGGGCATCATTGAACAGTTTCGAAAAAGAGGTGCATAGCGTGGCATTTCTTGAAGTGACCGATCTTGTCAAAGACTTTGGAGGTTTGGTGGCCAATAACCATATCTCCTTCCAAATCGATCAGGGCGAAATCATCGGTTTGATCGGTCCGAATGGCGCTGGTAAAACAACTCTGTTCAACTGCATCGTTGGTTACCATAAGCCCAATTCCGGGAAGGTAATCTTTAAAGGGAAGGAGATCTCAGGATTCAAACCCTTTATGACCAATCGAGAAGGGATCGGGAGGACATTCCAGATCACGAAAGTCACCACTGGAATGACCGTCCTTGAAAATGTGATGGTCGGCGCCTTTTGTAGAACCGATGATCGCACCATTGCAAAAGTTGAAGCCGCCGCCATCCTTGGATTCCTAGGATTGGATAGTGTGAAAGGATATCATCTTAACGAACTGCCTATCGCCAGCCAGAAGAAGATAGGACTGGCGAGGGCCATAGCCACTCAACCCAAACTCCTGATGCTGGACGAGGTGGCCTCCGGCCTCAATCCTAAAGAAACTGAAGAGATGGTCGATCTTTTGAAAAAGATCCACCGAGAGAAGAAGATTACTCTCTTTCTCATCGAGCATGTCATGGAGGTGGTCATGCCCATCTCACAACGGGTTATCGTTCTCGATGGCGGTGAAAAAATTGCTGAGGGATTGCCGAAGGATATTGTCAAGAATGAACGGGTGATTAAAGCCTATCTAGGAGAGAAGTATGCTAAAGGTCTCTGAGATCGAAGTTCGGTACAGTGGCGTCCCCGTCATTCACAATGTCTCCCTTGAAGTGAACCAGGGAGAACTGGTCTCTGTGGTCGGTGCAAACGGTGCAGGGAAGTCAACTCTTCTCAAGGCCATCGCTGGCGCCCTCCATCCTTCTCAGGGTTCGATCCAATTTGAGAATCAAGAGATCTCTCGCCTTTCCACAGCCGATATTGTCCGAAAAGGAATCACCTACATTCCCGAGGCCCGTTTAATATTTGGTCCCCTCACGATTCATGAAAATTTGGAATTAGGAGCTTATGTCCTCAAGGATGATGAGGCGGTCCAAAAGAATCTGGAGTATGTTTATCACCTCTTTCCCCGTCTGGCTGAGAGGCGTCTGCAGCAAGGTGGAACACTCAGCGGTGGAGAACAGCAGATGCTCGCCATTGGAAGGGGATTGATGTCGAATCCTAAGCTCCTCATGCTCGATGAACCCTCCTTAGGTCTGATGCCAAAATTAGTGGATGAGATGCTGGAAGCTGTGGCCAAATTGAAAGAGTCAGGGAAAACCATCCTCCTCGTTGAACAAAATGTTCGAGAATCCCTCGAATTATCCGACCGAGGCTATGTCCTTCAAACTGGCCGAACCATCCACCAGGGAACCGGCAAAGAATTATTAAACGCCGAAGTCATCAAAAAAGCCTTCCTAGGATTGTAATTGTTCAAAAGCCTCCCAGCAAGAACTTAATTAATTCCATTGAGTGATTAAAAATGCAGCTTTCACCTAATGTTCACTCCAAGAAAGCTCTGAATGTCAACGATTACGGTAAGAAATATGCGTAATTAAGAAAAGCAAAGCGGATAGGGCTGCGATCAACAACCAATTCCCCAAGTAGAGGAATGGATGACCATTGGTCTTTTGATGCCGATTTCTTCGGCCACTCAAACATGAGTATCCAGGAAGAGCATCGTCGCATATATAGTTACACAAAAGGCTGTTTTAGAAGCGTCAGCGACCAAAGAAGTCTCCTAACCAGCTTTCGGATAATAACCCTCAGAGATTAGAATATGACAACCCTTGATTTTGTCTATAGTTCATCCCAAAGACTCCAAGACCTCCCTAGCCTGCTTCAGGTACACTTCAGCTTCGCATTGCTCAAAAATCTCAATAGCATTGGAGATGCATTCTCTGGCTTTATCCTTTTTACCTTTTTTCTTGTGGAGGCGCCCCAGACTGAGATAAGCTTGGCCCAGAGCGCCTTTGACTCCGATCTCCTTTGCATCCTGAATTGCTTTATTAAAATGATACTCTGCTTTTCTCCCAGCGAAGGGGACGTTCTTAAACAAAAAATTGATATTCTTGATTAGGATTGGTAAACGGACTGTCCCTACGCCTTCGACGATCTGAAAAAAAACCATTCCCAGGAGATAGTCAGTATAGGGAACGCCGAATCTTCTCTCATTTTTGATGTATGATTGGTAACCATCCTTAATTATTTTCAATCCCAGAGACATGTGGCCTTTATCCATCATAACAATCCCGAGAAACATCTGGGACGGCGTTCCTATGGCCTCACACCCACAGTTTTGACTATAGGACACAACCTCCTGAAAAGCCTCTTTGGCTTCTTGAAACTGACCGTTTTGGATATAACCCATGCCGAGGAAGAATCTTGGCCATTTAACATAAAATGGATCTCGAGAAATATGAATTGCCTTTTGATAACATTCAATGGCCGACGGAAAATTTCCAGCTGTGAAATAACCATGTCCTATGCTGATATAACCTGTTACCATGCATCGATTGTCAGAACGTCTCTCGGCGTAATCAAGAAGGATCCTTCCTATCTCAAAATTCTTTTTGCTCTCTCCACGGTAAAAATAGATGTGCCCCATTCCAGCCAGAGATTGGAAGAAAAGTATGGAATCCGTATCAAAAGATCTGGATATCTCCTGGGCCCTTTTCCCAAAAAGGAGACCTTCTTCGAAAAGGGCTAACTCCGCACAGGTCCAAGTCAGAAAAGTACAGGCATAGCCGATAACCTTTAGGTTCTCTGTTTCTTCGCCAAGCACAAGGGCCTTACGAAGAGATTGATATGAATCCTTGTTTTTCTCTCTGCAGAACAGAGCAAAGCCCAACCACGCATATAAAATGCCAAGCCTTGTCTTATCACCCAAAGATTCCGCACTATCTAAATGAGCCTTCAGAAGCTCCTCCAACCCTTTGAAATCTCCACGGTAATAAAAGACCAGTGACCATTGCTTGAGTAGATCGATGAATATCTCTTTTTCCTCTTTCGACTTATCGGGTTTTGTACCCATAAGGTCAAAGGCCTGTTTGAAATACTGATGAGCCTCCTCGACAGAATATTTTCTCAGACTTTTTTCCCCAGATTTTATAAGGTAATCAACGGCTTTAAGAACAGACCGGCTCTGGGTGAAATGGAAAGCCAGTGTCTCATAAAATTCCGAAAGCCTCTCCTGAAATAGTTTCTCCATCACCCAAGCGACCCGCTCATGCAATACCTGGCGCTCCTTCTTGAGGAGGCCGTTGTAAACAGCCTCTTGGGTCAAGGCATGTTTAAAAATGTACTCCAGATCGGGTTGAAGAGACCTTGTCCGTATCAGATCAAGCCCTTCCAGCCTGCTAAGATATTGGTCGATGGAGACTTTAAGATCTGTGATCCTTTTAAGAATCTCGTAAAGAAAAATCCTGCCGATAACAGAGGCTTCCTGAAGGATGCGTTTTGTTTCTTTTTCAAGGCGGTCCAATCTCGCTGAGATGACCCCCTGTACATTAGAGGGGATATCAATCCCTGCAAGGGATCTGGTGAGGACCCAGGTTTTGTCTTTTTTGATGAGGGTCTCCGTCTCGATGAGGGAGTTGATGACCTCTTCCAGATAGAAGGGGTTCCCCTCCACCTTACGCTGGATGAGGTTTCTCAGTTCTGCAGGGATGGTCTCAGTCTTGAGGAGGGATTCCACCATCCCCTTGGCCTCCGTGGGGGATAAGTCCTGGAGCCTCATCTCATAGTAGAACTTCCCGATCCCCGAGAGCTGCTGGGAGGTAAAGAGACTGAACTGGGGACGGGAAACACATAAGAAAAGGGCCGGGTAGTTGAATTTGAGGAGGATCGTCCTCAGGAGCTCTATGGAGGAGGAATCAGTCCAGTGGAGGTCCTCAAGACAGATGACCGCAGGAGCCCTTCGGGTTAGTGCCGACACAATGGCCTGGACGGATTCATGGAGCTTCATCTTCCAGTATTCAGGGCTGATGTTTTCGATCTCGGGGTATTTGATGGAATACAGGCTCCCGATGAAGGGGATTACGTCCTTTCCATCCCCCATGAGGTTGGTGATCCCTGCCTCGATCTTCTGTTTCAATTTCTCCTGGGAGTCTCCGTCTTCGATCTGCCAGGCCCGGCTCAGGAGGTCAATGAGGGGAAAGTAGGGGATGTTGGAGGCGTAGGCGTAGGAATGGCCCTCCCGCCACTGTATCCTGTTGAGGTCTAAGGTCGCTTTGAATTCCTCGATAAGTCGGCTCTTCCCCGTTCCCGCATCGCCAGTGATATAGAAGATGGCCCCTTTCCCTTCCAGGAGCTTTTGTGCCGCTTCCTTGAGCTGGGACATCTCGACCTTGCGCCCGATAAGCTCTGCTCTTAAACCTGATAAGCGGTGGGTCTTCGTGGGCTCTTCCTTGGGAGATAATACCCTGCAAGCCCTAATGGGTTCTGCCTTGCCTTTGACGCTAACGGGTGTTAGAGGTGCAAAATTGAAAAGCCCCTCAGCCTGACGAAAGGTATCTTCTCCCACCAAGATTTCACCAGGCTTTGCAAGTCCTGACAACCGTGAGGCTACATTAACGGTATCGCCTGTGACTCCAAGGGGTCCCTTTCCCGTCGTCACTTCACCAGTCACAACAAGACCGGTATTTATCCCTGTATGCATGGACAAGGGCTTTCCGACTTTAGATTCAAACTGATGACTCATGGCGTTGACTATTTCGTGTATCTCTCTGGCTGCCCGGAGGGCTCTGACCGGATCATCTTCGTGCGCCTTCGGCACTCCAAAAAGGGCCACCACTGCATCGCCAATAAATTTCTCGATAGACCCATCGTATTTAGCAACAACCAGTGCTATTTCTCCAAAGATTCGGCTTATAATGTTCTTAACTTCTTCAGGATCGAGTCTTTCCGACATGTCAGTATATCCGGAAAGGTCAGAAAAAAGGACTGTAACCTGTTTCCGCTCTCCCTCGATCACCAGTTCTTCTCCAAATTTATGGCCGCATTCAATGCAGAACTTGGCACCTTCAGGATTATCAAATCGGCATTTTGGGCATTTCATTTTTGGCCTCTCCTTTGAAAGAGACCCACAGGGCAATTATAAAAGATTGAGGTTGGTTAGGTGTTTAATCTGAGGTCTTACGATCTGATCAAAGACTACTCCTTTGGAACAGAAAGGTCAACAAGAATTGACGATCACTATTTATAATGTTGTACTGTAAGGCGAAACATTAAAATGAAGAGTTCAGGAAGAAGCTCGCAACAGTACTTCTGCCAATGGTACAAAGGGGTTATATTTTATGATTTTAAGGATTTGTCGAGGATGAGAATATCGATTTCCTTGGCCCGTTCAAAGATTCTGTCGTTGGTCAAAAAGGCAGTCGCTTCATATAGAATGGCGGTTGCAAGCTGGATTACATCTTGACGCCATGATGTTTTAATGATATAAAATTCCTATGAAAACAACTCCAAAAAGATCTACCGTCTATTTTGATCCCGACCTGTATAGGGCCTTAAAAATTAAGGCGGCCCAGTACGAGAAATCTTTGTCTGAGCTGATCAATCAGGCTGTCCGCTGGAGTCTTGTCGAGGATGCTGAAGATTTGGCCGCTTTTGAAAAGAGGAAACACGAGCCTAATCTGGATTTTGAGAAGGTCCTGAAGGATTTGAGATCCCGTGGAAAAATATAGAATTCTGATTAAACCTTCGGGCTCGAAGGAACTAGACAGCATTCCTAAAACAGACCTCAAGCGGATCATCAAATGCATTCAAAATCTTTCGGGCATTCTAAGACCCTCAGGTTGCGAAAAACTCTCAGGTGAGCATAGATACAGATTAAGATTGGGTCCATATCGGATTGTTTATTCAATCGATGATAACAGTCATGAAGTTCTTGTTGTAAAAGTGGGACACAGATGTGAGGTTTATGGATAAAAAGGAATATGCAAAGGAAGAATTACCTCCCTTTTTTTGGCAATGGTTAGATAACATCAGTGCACAGAACAAAGAATAATGAAAGCAATAACACCTAAAGTTCTGCTTAAGGATCTGCGAGAGTTAATCGCAGATGCGCGACAGGACGTGGCGCGGCAGGTCAACTCCGCTCTGGTCCTTCTCTACTGGCGCATAGGCAAACGCATCCGGCAGGATGTCTTGAAGGAGAAACGAGCCGGGTACGGAGAGCAGATTTTGCCGACGCTGTCGGCGGAATTGATGAAGGAGTTTGGTACGGGATTCACGGCGCGGAATCTCGCCAACATGGTTCGGTTCGCCGAGGTCTTCCCTGATGAAAAGATTTTGCACACACTGTGTGCAAAATTGAGCTGGAGTCATTTCCGCCTGGTTATTTACCTCGATGACGATCTGAAGCGGGATTTTTACACTGAGATGTGCCGGATTGAAGGATGGAGTGTTCGTACGCTTGAAAAGAAAATATCAGGCATGCTCTTCGAGCGCACGGCGCTCTCAAAGAAGCCTGAAAAGCTCATCCGCGAAGAACTCGATACCCTGCGCACAGAGGACAAACTCACGCCGGATCTGGTCTTCCGTGATCCATATTTCCTCGACTTTCTCGGACTGAAAGATCGTTACCTTGAAAAGGATATTGAGGATGCGATCATGCGGGAGATGGAAAATTTCATCCTGGAGTTGGGTGTAGGCTTCACCTTCGTTGCAAGACAGAAGCGTATCCAGGTGGACAACGACGATTATTACCTCGATCTGCTTTTCTATCACCGAGGACTCAAACGGCTGGTAGCGATTGACCTCAAGCTGGGTGATTTTAAACCCGGTGATAAAGGGCAGATGGAGCTTTATCTGCGGTGGCTGGCTAAATATGAGCAGAAGCCCGGGGAGGAGGCACCAATCGGACTGATTCTGTGTGCAGGAAAGAAGAAGGAAACTGTGGAACTGCTGGAACTCGAGAAGAGCGGCATCCGCGTAGCATCGTATTGGACAAAGGTTCTGCCGCGGGAACTTCTCCAGAAGAAACTGCATGAGGCCATTCAGCACGCCCGCATTCGGCTGGTACAAATTGAACCGTTGAACGGAAAGAAACTGCTTCCAGAATAAGTTAGAAACAGGCAAGATTGTTGATATCCATATCCCTGGCTAATTAGCTCACGAAAGTTTTTAATGACTATGAATGACTTAAAGCTGTCCGGATATATTCCTGGCGCCATCGGTCGAATCGCTGAACTTCATGCGAGGTATTACTACCAACATTGGGGTTTTCATCTTTTCTTCGAATCCAAAGTGGCCACTGAGCTTTCAGAGTTTCTGCGACGCTTTAACGAAGAGCATGACGGGTTTTGGGTAGCCAGTGTAGAAGAAAAAATTGTAGGCTCGATTGCCATCGATGGGGTCAATCACGATAGCCAAGGGGCCCACTTGAGATGGTTCATCGTGGCGCCGCAGAGCCAAGGGCATGGCGTCGGAAAGATGTTGCTTGAAGAAGCCGTCGAATTTTGCCGAAAGAAGAAGTTTGGCCGAGTCTATCTCTGGACTTTTACGGGTCTCGATCCAGCGCGCCATCTTTATGAAGAATGTGGGTTCAAACTTTGCGAGGAACGTGAAGGCAACCAATGGGGAAGAACCGTCACTGAGCAAAGGTTCGAGCTTATCCTCTGACGATCCTCTCGGAAAAAATAACGTCACGAAAGGTTGCGGCTGGGCATAAAATAGATTATTAAAACTATCATGAAAGACATCCATCAACTCAATCCCGGAGAAATCCGAGCCATCATTCGAAGAAGGAAATGGGATAAACCCACGGCAGGGTTGGCTATGGGTTATGCTCAGGCCAATCTGGTCATCCTCCCTCAGAAATACGCTTTTGATTTTCTCCTCTTCTGTCAGAGAAATCCAAAACCCTGTCCTCTGCTTGAAGTATTAGAACCAGGGGAATTCGGGACGAAGTTTTTGTCTTTGGATGCCGATGTGAGAACGGATATTCCGCTTTATAACATTTACCGAAAGGGGAAGTTAGGAAGGGCTGTAAAAGAGATCAAGAGCCTCTGGGAAAAAAACTTCGTCAGCTTTCTTTTAGGTTGTAGTTTTTCTTTTGAAGAGGCTTTACTTCGGGCAAACATTCCTATCCGCCATATCGAAGAGAATAAAAATGTTCCGATGTTCATTACCTCCATTTCCTGCAAACCCGCTGGAATCTTTCATGGACCAATGGTTGTCACCATGAGACCCATTCCGTCAGAACAAGTTACTCGAACTGTTCAGATAACCTCTCGCTATGCTTTTGTTCATGGAGCGCCCATTCATATCGGTGATCCCACAACGATTGGAATTAAAGATCTCAGAAAGCCTGATTTCGGAGATCCGGTGACGATTAAGAAGGGAGAGACCCCGGTATTCTGGGCTTGCGGCGTGACTCCGCAGGCTGTTGTGACGAAGGCCAGACCTGACCTCTGTATCACTCATGCACCCGGCCATATGTTTATCTCAGATCTGCTGAACGAAGAATTAGGCATCCTCTGATCCGACTTCATTTTAAACCATAAAAAAACCAATCATAAAAATCCCTCCCCGCCTCCCTTTAATAAAGGGAGGGGAAATCTCCCCCTTTGTTAAAGGGAAGGTGTGAAAAAATCGTCTTAAAGTCAAGAGGTCGGGCAGGGGTATCGGAGAAGCTTTATAGCGACACCTCTTTCAGAGTTGATGACGAGGTCCAAAAACCTTGCGATGTCGCTTATCTAACGTGGCCTGTGACCCTTACCTCCAAATGATCGCTTGGTAAAGCTTTGGAGATATCCCTGCCTGACCTCCTACTTAAGTAATTTTTTCACACCTTCAGGGGGATAGAGGGGGATTAATTAATTTTATTAATTCTGAATTATCGGCTATAATTTTTACCTATAAATCCGAACAAGAATCAACAAGATTTTTACCGGGAGGAAATGTCAATGGAAAAGAAAGAACTTTATGAGAAACATAAGAAATATTTAGTGCCCTGTGTGGCCACTTATTATAAAGAGCCCCTTATCCTGGATCGGGGAAAAGGAAAATATGTCTACGACATTGATGGGAAGGAATATCTCGATTTTTTTGGAGGTATTGTCACCATCAGTGTCGGTCATTGCGATGATGAGATCACTAACAAGACATGTGAACAGATGAGAAGGTTACAGCATACTTCAACCCTCTACCCCAATATCCCAATGGTTTCCCTTGCTGAAAAAATGGCTCAGATCACCCCCGGCAAGTTACAAAAATCCTTCTTCACTAATAGTGGATCAGAAGCTGTCGAGACAGCCATTCTCTTGGCACAACTTTATACAAAAAGCCATGAGATCATCGCCCTTCGTTATTGTTATAGCGGAGGAACTCTTCTGACTATGAATATCACGGGTCACGGTAATTATCGTCTTGCCGAAAGCCTCGTCCCTGGTATCAAACACGCTCACAACGCCTACTGCTTTCGATGTGCCTTTGGAAAGGAGTATCCACACTGCGATCTCGATTGCGCGAAGGATGTGAAAGAATTGATCGAGACCACCACTTCCGGACATCCCGCTGCCTTTATCGCTGAACCCATCCAGGGCGTTGGAGGATTTATTACCCCGCCGAAGGAGTACTTCAAAGAAGTCGTCTCCATCGTAAAAAAATATGGAGGGCTCTTCATCTGTGATGAGGTTCAAACAGGTTGGGGAAGGACAGGAGGAAAGATGTTCGGGATCGAACACTGGGAAGTGGAGCCCGACATCATGGTGATGGCTAAAGGAGCAGCCAACGGCGCTCCTCTCGGTATCACGATTGCCACCCCTGAGGTAGGAGATTCCCTCAAAGGATCACACCTCTCCACCTTTGGTGGAAATCCAGTCACTGCCACGGCTATCCTTGCGACTATCGAAGTCATCGAGAAAAGGAAACTTGTCCAGAATGCCGAGAAGATGGGTATGTATTTAAGAGAGCGGTTAAACGGGTTGAAGGAAAAATATCGAGCGATCGGTGAAGTTCGCGGGATGGGTTTGATCCAAGGCATGGAGATTGTGAAGGTGAAGAAGGAACCCGCGCCAGATTTCGTCGCTGAGATCTTCGAAAGCACAAAAGAACAGGGGCTCCTCATTGGAAAGGGCGGCCTCTATGGAAATGTCATCCGGATCACACCTCCGTTAACTGTTGAGAAGGGGGAGATTGATCAAGCCATTCAAATCATGGATCGAGCCTTTGAAAAAATTCAGGCCTCTCGCGCAGTTTGACAATTCATAAGGATTTAGGTAGGCTCTCAAAGCCAATCATTAGGTCATTGTAGAATGTGGATTTCGGATTGCGGAGTATAAATATTAAGGAAAAAAATTGAAGATCGAACGATCATTGAGAGAAGTTAAGAAAGATGAATTGATCAAACTTACACAGGATTTGATCCGAATTCCAAGCGTCAGAAGCCAAAAGGATGGGAATAATGAGGAGAAGGTAGCCTATTTCCTCTCCCATCTTCTGGAGGAGATGGGACTCGGTGTGGTCATCGAGGAAGTGGAACCTGGTTCTCCAAATATCATCGCGGTACTTCAGGGCGAAAGTAATGGGCCCTGCCTGATGTTTGAATGCCATACCGATGTGGTCACTGAAGGCGATGCCTCCGAATGGAAATATGGCCCCTATGAAGGAAAGTTAGTGGGGAATCGAATTTATGGAAGAGGGGCCTGTGACACCAAGGGAAATTTAGCCGCTGCCATAAAAGCTGTCCAGACGATTAGTCAATCAGGCATTCCTTTCAAGGGGAGGATTCTTTTAGGCATCCTGGTTGATGAAGAAGGGATGATGAGCGGGGTAAAACATTTCATCCGTCAGGGATGGGCCAATGATGTCAATGCGGCGATTATCTGTGAGCCCGTGGATAATCATCTCTGCATTACGCAGAAAGGAGCCCTCCGGGCTGAATTGATCACGAGCGGAAAGATGAGCCATGGGGCCATGCCTTTAGCCGGTCTCAATCCCATCCCTCCCATGATATCGATCCTGGAAAAACTTAGGCAATTGGAGGAAGAAGAGATTGAAAGATTGGGAAAGAACACCTTTTTGGGATATCCGAGCATCACTCCCACTGTGCTTCAGGCGCCCGTGAAAGGGGAACCCCAACTCAATGTCGTCCCTTATCAGTGCAGGGCATTACTCGACATCCGAACAGTTCCAGGTCAGTCTCATGAAGCTTTGAAGAAGCAGATAGAGGATATTGTCAAGGAGGAAGAGAGATCGGTCAATGCCAGTCTCGATTCCGGTCCTTTAAAAGAAATGAGAGAGACGCTTGAAAAGGGTCTCTCTAAAGGAATATCGTTTCAGTCAACACTCGATGTGTTTGAAGATCGGCCTTGGACCAAAACCTCTCAAGAGGAGCGGATTGTCCAAGCTGTCTCGAAAGCGATTCGATCCATGACAGGAAAGGGACCTGCTTACGGGGGTGTCCTCGGCGCGACAGACGGCACCTTTTTATCTGCCTGGGCGGGAATTCCTATTGTGACTATCGGTGCGGGGGAATGGATGATTCCCCATCAAAAGGACGAATGGGTTTCTGTTGAGGACCTTGAGCTGACGGCAAAAATCTATGCCGCCAGCGCCCTCGAATTTTTGAATTTCTAATCTTCCAAGGTTTCGTCTGACTTCGAGGCCCTCTCTTCTTCCACGGCCTCATCCACCATCTGGTCTACATCTTCACCCATATCTTCCCCAAGTTCCTTGCCCATCCGTTTCATCCATTTGGCCATGCTCTTCGGATCCTTCTCGTCCAATCCGCCCCATTTCGATGGGTCAGCCAAGCTTTCCATTCTGCTTTCTTCCGAAAGGATCACCCTCACCCTCGAGAGGACGCGGGACATCTTTTTACTTTTACATCGTTTGCATTGTGGGGTAAAGGTCTCATCGGTTTTGATCAAAAGAAATTCAGAGATCTTCCCACAATCATCACAACGATACTCGTAGATTGGCATATCGTTCCCTCCTCCTTTATCTCCTCCCCGCCGGGGAGAGGAGGCCTTGAGGTTTTTTTCTAACAGCAAAATAGAAATACAAGAGATTGATGACGCCCGTGAGAGCTAAGCAGAAAAACATGAAGGGATAGTTGGTCAACTGAAGGATAATGCCCATAATCACGGATCCCATGCCTGCCCCTAAGTCAGTAAGCGCTGTAAAGGTTCCCATAGCTGGTCCTCGAGAGGAACCCGCACGGTCAATAGTATAAGCCACCAAGGCAGGATAGAGAAAGGCAGTTCCCATTCCCCATATGACTGCAACAAGAATAAACATCGTTAAGGTGGTGGAGAAGGCGAGAATGGCCGTTGAAATAATAAGATTGAAGAGACAGGGTAAAATCACCTTTTCTCTGGCATAGATATCCAATATCTTTCCACCCAAACTACGGACTAAAATGAGCGTGATAGCAAAGGCAGCGAAGAAAAGGCCGGGGTTGTCAACTCCCTGACTCAGGGCGTACAGAGGGAAAAAGGCTGTCAGAGCCCCCCAGGTAATGGTGATTAAGAAAGCAATGATGGCTGGGGGAAGCGCTTCCCGACTCAAGAAGGGTTGTTTCTGCGAAGATAGATTTGCCAATGGAAGGCCTGGCATTTTCTTCAATTTGAGAGTGATGAATAGGCAGCATAAAGACAAACCGGTGCAGATTAGGAAAAGGACCTTAAAGTTAAAGGGGAAATTAAACTGGTTTATGAGGACCATTCCGAAGTAGGGGGCCAGAGCAAAAGCGAAATTGATAGATAAATAAAAGTAACTGATGATTTGGCCACGATGGGTTTCAGGAGTAATATTGGCAACCAATGTGAAAGAGGCGGTTGAGAAGAGGGCCAATCCGATCCCTTGAAAGACCCTTACGGCCAAAAGGGGCCAGAAAGGAGGGGCAAAGAGATAGGCGATGGAGGATAAGGCATAGAAGATGGCTCCAGCGATCATGAAGTTTTTTTCAGGGATTTTTAGAAGGGCTCTTCCAATAAGAGGCCTGAGGACTAAAGAGGAGACACTGAGCGCTCCGACCAGAACACCAATCTCTGCCTCCCTGGCTCCCATTTTTGAAAGGTAGATTGGAATGGTTGGTATCAGAATGGAGAACACAGATGAGAAGGCAAATTGAGCGAAGAAACTGAGAACAAAATCTCGGGTTAATATCTTCTGCGTCGCCATATCTCGTCTCAATCTATTTTAATTTTATTGACCCTTCTTTGTAAAGGGTTTTGAAATGCCTCACTCTCGAAACCGTCATGATTCCAAATTCGGATTGACCCATTCGACCGCACTAACTTCTTAGCGGAGACTTTGACAAATCGCTCGATCCGGAGGCTCTCGACGGACTCAATCATGCAGCTTCCTTCGACAGGTTCAGGACACTGAGTTTATCGAAGTGCAGGGTCAACCCTGAGTGAGTCGAAGGGTTGACAGTGGCTCAATTTCTATTAATAATCCATTATAGACAGAAGAAAATAACGGATTGGAAGGAGGCTCATTCATGGCAAATCCAGAGAAGGTGATCTTAAAGATTGTTTCCGTGAAAGGGACCTGTGCGGCTGGCCATTATGTGGGACAGGAATTTGATCTAAGTAAGGACTTTCTGTTAGGGCTGTCCGGGGACCCTCGGGCCATTTGTCCCGCTGCTTTTCATGTCATCTTTCCTTCATGGCGGGTGCTCCGGCATGGAGGAGAATACCCTTGGGAAGAAGATCGAAATAAAACCACCATTGTCTGCCCCGATCCATTTAATCCCGTGGTGATGGAACTCCGAAGGATAAAAGAGCAGGGCATTTGAAAGAGATTTCTGAAAAAGTCCAGAAATCTCTTCGAGAGCTTGTGACGGTTTTTCAGAACTCTCTTAAACTATTCCAAAATTATAAGGAGGATTTATGAAGATGGAATTTACAACCCTTCTGTTCGACGTTCGCGACAACGTAGCTCACATCATGCTTAACCGTCCAGAGGCAGCCAACTCGATCAACGAAGAAATGGGCAAGGATCTGATGCACGCCGCGTTGCGTTGTGATGAAGATCCTGAGATTCGGGCGGTGTTGATCACTGGAGCGGGTAGGATGTTCTCTGGCGGTGGAGACTTGAAGGCCTTTTTGTCTAAAGGGGATCAGTTGCCGTATCACGTTAAGGAGATCACTACCTACCTCCATGCCGCTATGTCTCGGTTGACACGGATGGACGCGCCGGTGGTGGCAGCGGTCCAAGGAGCCGTGGCAGGGGCTGGAATGAGCATCGCCATTGCCTGTGATATTGTCGTTGCGGCTGAGACAGCCCGGTTCATGGTAGCGTATACGCGAGCCGGTTTGACGCCGGATGGCTCTGCAACCTATTTTCTGCCCCGCATCATTGGTCTCAAGCGCGCGTTGGAGTTGACGCTTACCAATCGCATGTTCTCTGCCCAAGAGGCGCTGCAGTGGGGCCTCATCACCCGCGTAGTGCCAGACAATGAATTACTTGCGCAGGCGAGGGCCATTGCTGTCCAGCTTGCCACTGGCCCGACGCGAGCCTACGGGGTATCGAAGCGGTTATTACATAGCGGCTGGACTGAAACATTGGAGACCCAGATGGAGAACGAAAGCCAGGCGATTGCCAATAGCGCGCGCACCGCAGATGCTCGTGAGGGGATCACAGCTTTCCTCGAAAAACGTCCAGCGAAGTTCAAAGGACAATAGAGTTACTTGGGTTAGATGGTTTCTTGAGTTTATTGTGTTTTCTTCATTCACCCAGGAATGAACACAATAAACCCAATGAACTCAAAAGACCAATTCACCAAGGTCCCTTGAACTTCTTTTGGGTATCTTTTATAAAGCGTTTACCCTGTTAGAAATGATGCGCCACTGCTTTGCAGCGGGTTCAGGTCCCAGAATAATTCCGGCTGAGTTTGATCCCCCGCTGGAATTTCTAACAGGGTGAACCTTCCAGGAGAGAGGTTAATTCATGCAACGAGAAGTGATCAAAGCCAATATCGTCGTCTTTATTGCCAGTTTCTGCACGCTGGTCATTGAACTCGTGGCAGGAAGGATCATGGCCCCCTATGTCGGAGTTTCCCTCTATACCTGGACAAGCATCATTGGTGTGGTGCTTGCGGGCATTAGCATTGGAGCCTATCTGGGAGGCCGGATGGCCGACCGATATCCTCGCTCCTCCACACTCGGCTGGCTCCTCTTTCTTTCCGGCTTAGGGGCATTTTCCATTTCGCCACTGACCAATTTGATTGGCGGGGCCCAATTTCACACAAGTCTGATGACGCGGATTCTGCTGATCACCACCATCATCTTTTTTATCCCTTCCTGTCTCCTCGGAATGATCTCGCCTGTCGTGGTCAAACTGACCCTCAACAATCTTGAGAAAACAGGCAATGTCGTTGGAAAGATCTATGCCTTTTCTACCCTCGGCTCCATTCTCGGGACATTTGCCACGGGATTCTATCTCATCTCTTGGATGGGAACTCGTTACATCCTTTTGACAATGGGGGTCATTCTTATCATTTCTGCCTTAATCTTTGGAGGTTTTTTCAGGAGTAAAAAAATCCTTGCCCTCTTTTTCCTTTTCCTTTTTCTTTTCGCTCTCCTACCCCTCGTAGGATTGCACGTATATGCCAAGACCAAACCAGAAGAATTTTCCTTTCCCACCTCTCCCGTCGAATCCATTAAGAGAATGGTTGGCTATGCCTTCAAGGCTCCTTTAGAAGAGGAGACCTATTTTTTTAAGGAGAGCGGTTACTATACGCTTAAATTAAAGAAGAGTATTAAAGGGAACAATGGGAATTCTTTAGAATCTTTAATCCTTGATCATCTGGTTCATTCTTATACCGATTTAAAGGATCCCCTCTATCTCGAATATGAATACATTCGGATGTATGAAGAGATGGTGAGATGGCAGGCGAGGAAGCGGAAATCTTTTAAAACCCTCTTTCTGGGGGGAGGAGGATATACCTTCCCTCGTTTTATCGAGGCAAAGTATCCCGAGGCGGAGATCCATGTGGTGGAGATCGATCCGGAGATCACTCGAGTGGTGAAAAAATATCTGGGCGTTTCAGAGAATTCCAAAATCCGTTCCTTCAATGAGGACGGCCGCTGGTTTGTGATGAATTGTAAGGAGAAGGAGACCTATGACTTTATCTTTGGAGATGCCTTCAATGACCTTTCGATTCCTTATCACCTGACCACCAAAGAATTTGCCATGCAATTAAAAAATCTTCTCAAGCCGGATGGATTGCTTATGGCCAATGTGATCGATAGTTTTAAAAAAGGAGCCTTCATGCCCTCTTATATTCGAACGTTAGAAGAGGTATTTGGAAAAGGAAATGTCCACCTCATGACTCTCAGTTCGGATTATGACAAAATCGGGGTTAGCACTTGCGTAGTGGTGGCGAGTCCACAGAGGTTAAATATGGATGATTTCGTCAGGAAAGTAAAAGGAAAGAGGGGAGAAATGACCTCCCATGTCATGCCTCAAGACCAATTGCAGGAATTTTTAAAGGAGCATTACTCTGTGATCCTCACGGATGATTATGTGCCCGTGGACAATTTGATTGCGCCCATTTTCGAAGAGCGATTTGGATATCGCCAATGAGAGAGCGATCCGATCCAATTAAACGGTATGTGGTTCTTTCAACCCATCAGCTACCGGTCAGAAACCCTTGACACTTTAGCTCTGCTCAGATTGACAGAGTCCAGGTTCCCAGATAGAATGGTGGAAAGAAGGTTTTCACCTACCTTAGAGGGATGAGTGAATGGATGAGAAAAGAGACTTTGTGATGGTGACCGTGTCTGGCCCGGACCAGCCGGGAATCACCTCTGCTTTCAGCAAAATTCTGGTGGATAATCAGGTGGAGATTGTAGATATTGAACAGGCCTCCCTCCAAGATTTCCTTGGTCTTTCATTCCTGTTGGATATGAGCGGAGCCAAGCAATCCAAGGATGGCGTTCTGAAAGACCTTCTCTTTGAAGCCAGCCGACTTCGCTTGACGCTCAATTTCCGGGTCTTCTCCGAGAAAGAGATGAAGGCCAGAAATAACAAGAACCTTTTTGTCCTAACTTATTTTGGGGATACCCGGGCCCTGTTGGAGATTTCAAATATCCTGGCCGAAGAGAACGCCAATATCGAAATGATCAGCAATCTCACTCGTCACTGCGCGAGTTGTGTGGAACTGACCATCGATGTGAACGGAGTGAAGAACCTCAGCCATCTGAAGGAACGGGTGCTCGCCAAAAGCCATGAACTCAATATCGATCTTGCCCTCCAGAAGATGGAGGCTTATCGTAAAAACAAACGTCTCGTCTTTTTCGACATGGACAGCACTCTGGTGGATATGGAGCTCATTGACGAGATGGCCCATAGGGCCGGGGTCTTTAAAGAGGTTTCAAGAATTACGGAGAAGGCGAGGAGAGGGGATATCGATTTTGAAGAAGCCTTGATCCAGCGTGTGGCGCTTCTTAAGGGATTGAAGGTGGAAGAGTTAGAGAGGATTCGCAATAAGATGAAACTCTCTGCGGGCGCTGAAGATTTAGTAGAGACGCTCAAGGGATTGGGCTATAAGCTGGGTTTGGTAAGCGGAGGATTCGATTACTTTGCCAACTTTCTGAAGGAAAGATTAGGTTTAGATTTTTCCTTTGCCAATCAACTGGAAATCAAGAACGGAGCCCTGACCGGTAAAGTATTAGGAAAGATTGTGGACAATACTTACAAGGCAAAGATCGTCAACATGGTCTCGAGCGAGGAGGGAGTGCTCTTAGATCAGACCGTCGCCATTGGCGATGGGGCCAATGATGTTTTGATGTTAGGCCAAGCCGGCTTGGGAATTGCTTATAATGCCAAAGAAAAACTTGAGCGAGCGGCCAATATGAGTCTGGGCCGAGCCCGCCTTAAAAATATTCTCTACATCTTAGGCATCTCCGAAGAAGAGATGGGTTCCTGGAATGTCTGTGACCGTCCTGTTTAATACTCATGTGTCCTCCCAGTAAAACCTCGACAAAATTTTACTTTAGGTTATTATTTTGAAAAAGGAAAAGGCAGGAGAGAAAAGGTGATGATCCATGCAAAATAAGAAAAGGTTTATGATGATCGGGGTTTTTGCAACTCTGACAATCTTAACTCTTTTAGTCAATCCCCTATGGGCTGATTCTAAAATTTACTATGGAAAGGTCGTGGGCACAGAGTTCAATGTGATTCAGGTAAGGGATGATCATGGGAGAATCTCCTGGTTCTGGATGGGGCATCGCACACATTTTGAATCAAGGGTGCCTTTCTTTGGAGATAGGGTGAGAATTGAATATGTAAAGGATAAACTCGGAAGAAATGCCGTGACACGGATTAAGGTGTTGAGGTAAGAGTATGGATTTCCTACCTTTAAATCTTTTAGATGGTCGTCTTTGGAGATAATGTAGTTAGCCTTCACTTTTAATACACAAGCTATCATATCACTTAGACCTAACCGTCTTGATGGCCTCTAAGACATCACTGTCTACCTCCTTTTCAGAGATTTTGCCATGTCTTTTGCCAACTTTCGCCATGACCTGGTTAAGCCTTGCCCAAGCCTGGTTTTTATCTACCAGTATTTTAGGTTTTAAGACCACTTTATTTTTCTCCATTTGCACTTCCAAAATGTCTCCTTCTTTGATTTCTAAGACCTTCCGTAATTCTTTCGGCATCGTGATTTGTCCGCCTCTTAAAACTTTAACGAATGGCATAAGTATGTCTCCTTTTCGATTCTTTGTACTTTACATAATATGTATTTCTGTAATAATGGTAAACAATTAATGATGGCGTGTCAAGAGGTTTACCATTTTCTGGGGATAGGTTGAAATAGGTTTCAAGGCAGGTTAGAAAGGCGAAGTAGAGAAGAGATTCCGATTCTAAAACAAGACGAGGGGGACGTCCGTGCAGAACGTGCCTAGCGAATCTGATATTTTAGCCTAATCTCCTCCGGCAACTCTCGACCGCCGACAATCCTCGTCACACAAGAACCAGTCACGCCAAGGTACCGCGCCACCTCTGCTCCCGAATATCCTAACCCTTTCACTGCCACCTGGGCGAATTCCTCCCGTACCTTCAAGATCAATTGTCTTCGGCTCCCTGACCTCAATTCTTCCACCGTCGCTCCCCAGCTCGCACACGCCTGCTGGGCCAACAGTGAAAGATTCATCCGAACCCGATTTAACCGAAGATTCACCTTCCCAACCTCATCCCATTCCTCTAACACTCTCTCTACGAACTCAGTATCCCCCAATATCCTCTCATCTGACGCCGTCTTTTCTCCCCTCCTCCTTAATGCTAATACGTCCGACCATCCACCCATACTCCGTATCAATCCCCCACCCACTAACTCCGGCCTCCGCCCCCTCTTAATCCCCTCTTCCACAAACTTCAAATATTTTCTTCTCTTTCTAACTCCCCTCCCAAAATACGCCAGCACATACGCCGTGTCCTGCCACTCCCGTTTCTGGTATCCCATTAAAGCTGAATGGCCCGACCACTGAGATCTGTTCAACTCTCCCAAGTTCTTCACTACCCCTGCTCTGATTAAATTCAAATGGATATATCGTACCAATTCCATCAAATACGAATTCTCCTGACAGACGATGGACTTATACCGATTTTGGAAGAGATGGCCGTACCGATTGTGACGCCTATTGAATTTCACCACATACCCGGTCAGTAGGCGTCTCATGCTGCGAGCTAAAGGCACCTTTCCTGTTTTGCAGAGCAGATGAAAGTGATTTGGTAAAAGGGACCAAGCGTAAACCTTAAGATATCCCTCTTCAGCGAGGAGCCCAAGCCTGGAAAGGAAATCGTTTCGGTCTTCATCGGTCAGGAAGATGGGCCGTTTCTCGATGCCTCGACCCATGACATGATGAAGAACACCCGGAGCATCTAAGCGCGCTGACCGAGGCATGGAACTAATTTACTCCGAATCCTTATGGACGTCAAGCACGCTCTACACGAACGTCCCCTATATGTTTCGTCCCCCATATGTTTCAGCAAGCCTAACCCACGCTCTACGAAAACCACGTAGATATCATAGTTGCCTTTGCTGGCCGAGGTGTAATATTTCTTGTAAAGTTCTACTTCAACAGGCGCCCATTCTTTCATTGTTTGGATACGAATGTACGGCGGATTACCAATCACTGCATCGAAGCCGCCTTGCTTCATGATTTCGGGAAATTCTTTTTCCCAGTCGAAGGGGTTGATGCGATAAACCTCCTCTTTGTTGAATAAGGGCAGGGCAAGTCCTGCTCTTACGGAATAAAAATCGGGGCCGATGAGGGAATTTCCACATTTGATGTTGCTTCCAAGATCAGGCAAAGCCCTCTCTTTGAATAACTTCATCTGTTTTTCCAGGGTGTCCTGATTTTCGCCTTCGAGTACTTTGAGGAGTAAACTCAGTTTGGTCACCTCAACGGCCTGTGGATCAATGTCCACGCCGTAGATATTGTTCAAAAGAATCCTCTTTTTCTCTTGTATGGTTAGATACCACTGGCCGCCGCGACCCTGATAAATCTCCTTTGGTGCAGGGCTAAAGCCCTGCGCTACATTTCCCTTTTTTGGGTGATGGGTGAGATACCAATTCAGGTGATAATCCAGGAGATATTGGTAGGCACCCAGAAGAAAAGAACCTGAACCACAGGCAGGGTCAAGGATGTGAAGGGGACTAATCT